>Ga0302322_100000336_pt1 | contig 35459 bp, 31 predicted proteins | sample Fen_T0_2_FD_203757 | JGI IMG/M metagenome (GOLD analysis project Ga0302322, IMG submission 203757) | Peat permafrost microbial communities from Stordalen Mire near Abisko, Sweden - Fen_T0_2 | ecosystem: Environmental > Terrestrial > Soil > Wetlands > Permafrost | place: Sweden: Abisko...
GGGTTCTCGTTCTTGCCCGGCCGGTAGCGGTACCGGATCGCGATGTAGACGGTCGCGACGACGATCAGGACACCGACGAAGATCGCGATGCTGGCGACCGGGACGAACAGGTCGAAGATCTTCTGGGCCGCCGGACCCTTCGGGTCGAGCGTGTTCTGACCGTTGTGGTTGCCGGAGGCATGAGCGCACCCACCGAGCACGACGGCCAGGAGGGCGGAGACGACGAGGACGAGCCGGCGTCCCCGAGAGCGGCGTGGCGTCATGTCCCCTTCCAATGAGCCGGTGAGCGAGTCTCCCGCTCTGGCCGGCCCCTCGACGTCCGTATCCCCAACGCGGGGCACTCTACCGTGACGCCGTTCACGAACAGCAACTTCTGCGGACCGAAATTTCGTCGATGTGGTTTCCCACCCCACAAGGGCCGCGGACGGTTTCAGAACCCGAGGCGGTCGAGCGCGTGGGAACGGCGCTGCCAGTCCTTCTCGACCTTCACCTGGGTGGCCAGGTGCACCCGCGTGCCGAACAGGGCCTCGAGCTCGCGGCGGGCCTGTGTACCGGCCTCCTTGAGCACCGCGCCGCCCTTCCCGATGACCATGCCCTTCTGGGAATCGCGCTCCACCAGGATGCGCACCCGGTAGCGCAGGATGTCGTCGCTGGGCTCGGTCTCGTTGCCGTGCTCGTCTTCCGGGAGCTCCTCCTCGGCCATCACGGTGATGGAGTGCGGCAGCTCTTCGCGGGCGACCTGCAGCAGCTTCTCGCGCACCATCTCGGCCACGAGGAACGTCTCGGGCTGGTCGGTCACGACGCCGCCGGGGTAGTACTCCGGCCCCTCGGGCATCCGGGACTCGAGTTCGCCGACCAACGCGTCGACGCCCTCACCGGTCAAGCCGGAGAGCGGCACGTACGCGTCGAAGTCCCCCAGCTCGGCTGCGGCGGAGGCGAGACGCTCCCCCACCATCTTGTGGTCGGTGATGTCGACCTTGTTCACCACGAGGATCTTCGGCGTGTCGACCTCGGCGAGGAGGCCGGCGATGAAGCGGTCGCCCGGGCCGATCCGTGCGGTGGCCTCCACGAGCATGCAGACGACGTCGACTTCCGCGAACGTGGAACGCGCCCGCTGGTTGGTGCGCTCGCCGAGCAGCGTGCGCGGCCGGTGGATGCCCGGCGTGTCGAGCAGGACGAGTTGCGATGCCGCGGTGGTGCGCACGCCGCGGATCTGGGTGCGCGTGGTCTGCGGACGGTCGGAGACGATCGCGACCTTGGTGCCCACGAGCTGGTTCACCAGCGTGGACTTGCCGACGTTCGGCCGCCCCACGAGGGACACGAAGCCGGAACGGAAGACGGGTGCGGTCACGGGATCCCGATCAGGAAGAGGATGCATCGGCGACGGAAGCCCCGTCGTTGGAGGGGCCGTCACCAGGGAGGCCTTCGCCAGCGACGGCGGTGCCGTCGGCGGGCGCCGTGCGCCGGATGTGCACCGAGCCGATGCGACGCTCGTGCACCTGTTCGGCGGTGAGCTCGAACTCGAGGAAGCGGACCGTCTCGCCGTTCTCGGGCACGTGACCGAGCAGGTTGAGCACCAGCCCGCCCACGGTGTCCCACTCGGTGTCGGGCAGCTCGGTGCCGAGCTCCTCGCTCACCTCGTCGATCGGCGTTCGACCGGCGACGCGCAGGGACCCATCCGAGAGGTGCTCGACGGTGGGCGCCTCGACGTCGTACTCGTCGGCGATCTCGCCGACGATCTCCTCGAGCAGGTCCTCGAGGGTGACGAGGCCGGCGGTGTCGCCGTATTCGTCGATCACGATCGCCATGTGGAACTGCTGCTTCTGCATCTCGCGCAGCAGCTCGGCGACGCGCTTCTGTTCCGGTACGAAGATCGCCGGACGCACCGCGGAGCGCACGGGTTGGCCACCCTCGCCGTCGCGCGCGCGACGCACGAGGTCCTTGAGGTACACGAGCCCGAGGATGTGGTCGCTCGTGCCCTCGCACGCGGGAATGCGGGAGAAACCGCCGTCGATCGCCGCCGCGATCGCGCTCTCGATCGTGTCACCGGCGTCGACCGTCACCATGTCGGGGCGGGGCTGCATCACCTCGCGCACGACGGTGTCACCGAACTCGAAGATCGAGTGGATGAGTGCGCGTTCCTCGCGTTCGATCGCGTCCTCGTCGGCCGCGACGTCGGCCATGGTGCGGATCTCCTCCTCCGTGACGAACGGGCCTTGCTTGAGGCCCTTGCCGGGGAGGATGACGTTGGCCGCACCGATGAGGCCACTCGACAACATGCGTACGGGCCAGAATTGCGTGAGGAACCACAGCAGCGGCGTGACCCGCAACGCGGCGCGGTCGGTGTGCTGGATCGCGTAGGTCTTCGGCGCCACCTCGGCGACCACGAAGAACAGCACGACTTCCAGGACGGTGCCGACGAGCACCGCGACCGCGCCGTGTCGCTCGAGCAGTACGCCGACGAGCGTCGCCGCGGTGAACTGACACACCAGCACCGCGAGCAGCACCGCATTGAGGGTGCGGGCCGGCTCCTCGAGCATGCGCGCGAGCTTCGCGGCGCTGCGCTTGCCCTCCTCCTCCATCTGGATGGCCCGGATACGGCTCATCTTCGTGAAGGCAGTCTCGGAGAGCGCGAGCACCGCCGACGCCGCGAACAACACGATCACCGCGACGAGCAGGCCCCAGTCGGCGCCGCTCACCCCCGTCAGCCCTCGAGCTCGGCGAACTTGGCGAGGAGTTCGCGCTCACGTTGCTGCATCTCGACCCGCTCCTGGTCTTCCGCGTGGTCGTAATTGAGCAGGTGCAGCACACCATGGACGACCAACAACGCAAGCTCGGCATCGAGCGTGCCGGCATGCTCCGGCGCCTGACGCTGCGCGACGAGCGGGCACACGACGACGTCGCCGAGCACCGCCGGCGGGTCGGTGGGCTCCGCCGGCGCGCCGGGGCCGCGCCCACCGGCATCGGGCTGTCGGCCCGCGGGCACGTGGTCGTCGTCGATGGGGAACGCCAGCACGTCGGTGGGGCCCGTGCCCCCGAGGAACTTGATGTTGAGATCTGCGATCGCAGTCTCGTCGACGAAGATCAGCGACACCTCGGCGTCTTCCGGGGCGCGCTCGTCCGCGAGCACCAGCCGCGCGAGACGCAGCCAGCGTTCGAGGTCGACCGCGACGTCGCTCTGCTCGTCGCTCGCGAACACTGACATCAATTGCTCCGCTCGGTGCTCGCCGGCTCGCGGCCGCTCGCTCCGCGGCTCATCGCGGTTGCTCGTTCTCGGCGTATGCGTTCACGATGTCCTGCACGATCTTGTGCCGCACGACGTCGTGACTGTCGAGGTCCACGAAGGCGAGGTCGGGAATGCCATCGAGGATGTCGCGCACGGCGAGCAGTCCGCTGCGACCGCGTCCCTCGGGCAGGTCGATCTGCGTGACGTCGCCGGTGACGACGATCTTCGAACCGAAGCCGAGCCGGGTGAGGAACATCTTCATCTGCTCGGCAGTGGTGTTCTGCGCCTCGTCGAGGATGATGAACGAGTCGTTCAGCGTGCGCCCGCGCATGAAGGCCAGCGGCGCGACCTCGATCGTCCCGCGCTCCATGAGCCGGCTGACCACCTCGGGCTCGAGCATGTCGTAGAGCGCGTCGTACAGGGGCCGCAGGTACGGATCGACCTTGGCGAGGATGTCGCCGGGGAGGAAGCCGAGCCGCTCCCCCGCCTCCACCGCCGGACGGGTGAGGATGATCCGATGGACCTGCTTGGCCTGCAGCGCCTGCACCGCGAGCGCCACCGCGAGGTAGCTCTTGCCCGTGCCTGCCGGGCCGATACCGAAGGTGACGGTGTGGGCACGGACGGCATCGACGTAGCGCTTCTGTCCCGCGGTCTTCGGGCGCACGGGCTTGCGGCCGCGCAGCACCTCGGTCGTGAGGATCTCGGTGGGGCGTTGGTCTGCCTTCAACATCTGGATGCTCCGGCCGACGCCCTCGCGGTCGAGCACATGGCCCGCCTCGAGCAGCGTGACCATCTCCTCGAACAGGTGTCCGACGCGGTCGGCCTCGACTTCTGCGCCGGTGACGGTGATCTCGTTGCCGCGAACGTGGATCGTGACGGGAAACGCCTCCTGCACGATGCGCAGCAATTCGTCGCGCTGACCCAGCAGGCCCACCATGAGGTGGTTGCCCGGTACGAGGATCTTGACCTGGGTCGATGACGGAGTCGGCACGACAACGAGATGCTAGTTGTCGGTTGTCCAGGTCACGAGGGACTTGCGACAGATGGGAAGGCGAGCGGACGCGAGCCCAGCTAGGTGGCGACGCGCAGGCCGAGCTCCTCGAGCCGGCCACCCAACTCGTCGGGGCTGCGGCCCATCACCGCGGCGAGGACGCGCAGGTCGTCGTTGCGGATGGTCAGCATCGCGCCGTTGAAGTCCTGGCGCTGCAGCTGGATCGTGGCCGCGTAGCGCGCCACGACCGAAGCGTCCTCGTCGTCGGTCTCGTGCAGGCGCACCAGATCGATCGTGAATCCCTCGCCCTTGGCGAGCGACGAACCCGACTCGGTCAGGTCGATCTCCACGTCGGACCCGTTGGTCCCACCGTTCGTGCCCCCGTGGAGGTTGCGAGGCAGCAGCTGGTCGGGCGGGACGCGGTACAGCTCGGCGAGGCGCAGCAGGCGCGGCACCGAGATGGCGCGCTCCCCGCGCTCGTACGCGCCGAGCACCGAGGCCTTGAACTCCTGCCCCGAACGGGCCTCGACGTCGTGGAGGGAGAGCCCCTTCTGACGCCTGATGGCGCGCAGCCGCTCCCCGACCTGACGGCCGTCGCCCTGATCGTCGATTTCCATGCCCAGCTCCCCAGCCCCGGCTCGGATTCCTCAGTACTGCCCCAGGGGAAAGGTATCAGAAAGTGAGGGCCCCGACCACTCTTCGCGTTCATCCTTGTCGGGATCGGGCCGGGTTCGGGCGCTTTCAGGCCGGGTCACGCCGGCTCACGCCGGGTCACGCCGGATCACGCTGGCCGGCGAGCGCCGCGGCCACGGCGATGGCCGCGGTTTCCGCCCGGAGCACCAGCCCGCCGACCGCCAGGCGAGGAGCATCCCCGAACCCCTCCAGCTCCGCGGGATCGAACCCACCCTCGGGTCCCACGGCCACCAGCCACTCGCCGCCGCGCGGGAAGCGCAGTTCGGGACCGGGCACACCGTCGGGTCCCGCGACCACCAACCCCGGGTGGGCCGCCAACTCGGCGGGGGTGACCGGACCATCCACCTCGGGCAACCGGGCGCGGCGGCACTGCTGCCCCGCTTCGCGGGCCACCCGGCGCAGCCGCTCCAGGTTGGCCGCCACCTTGGCGTCGTCCCAGCGCACGACCGATCGGGCCGCGGCCACCAGCACGATGCGGTCGACACCCAGCTCGGTGAGCTTCTGCACGACCAGCTCCGGCTTCTCACCCTTCGTCAACGACACGGCGACCGCGAGCGTGGGGACGAGATGCGGTTCGTGCGCGAACTCGGTGCGCGCCTCGAGCACGAGTTCACCGGATTGCGAGCCCGCGACCTCGTAGACCCGCCACCGCCCCCACCCATCGGCCCCGGTGACGATCTCGCCCTCGCGCACGCGCCGGACGCGTTGGAGGTGGTGACCCTCCTCGCCGGTGAGCACGACGCGGTCGTCGAGCCGGTCGAGGTAGGTGTGCGCCGTCGCCGCGATCCGCGCCGGGAACAACGCGGGCGGGTCCGGGAGCCGGGGCATCGCCGCCAGCCCGGCTACTGGAACGCCGACTTCACGCGGGAGAAGACGCCCTTGTGCTGCGGCGCGGCGACGTCGTCGCCCCGCATCGCGGCCCATTGGCGCAGCAGGTCGTCCTCCTCCGGCGAGAGTCGACCGGGCACGTCGACGTCGACGCGCACCATGAGATCGCCGCGGTTGCGCCCGCGCAACGCCTGGACACCGCGGCCCTTCAGCCGGAACACGTGGCCGGGTTGGGTACCCGGAGGCACGATCAGTTCCTCGTCGCCGTCGAGGGTCTCGATGTCGAGGTGGCAACCGAGCGCGGCCTGGGTGAACGCGATCGTGCGCACGTGGAGCAGGTCGTCGCCCAGTCGCTCGAACCGTGGGTCGGGCGCGACGCGCACCGTGACGTAGAGGTCGCCGGGCACACCGCCACGCTGCGCGGCAGGCCCGCGCCCGGCGAGCCGGAGTCGCTGGCCGTCGTCGACGCCGGCGGGCACGTCGACGTCGATCGACTTCGACGACCGCACGCGACCGTCGCCGCGGCAATCCTTGCAGGGCGACGGGATGCGGCTGCCGGTGGCGCTGCACGCGACGCACGGCGCGGCGGTGACGATCTGGCCGAGGATCGAGCGGCGCACCTCGCGGACCTCGCCGGCGCCGCCACAGACATCGCACCGCGCCGGGTGGGTGCCGGGTTCGCAGCCGTTGCCGCCACAGCGCTCGCACGCGACGGGCAGGCGCACCTCGACGGTGGCAGTGGAGCCGAACGCGGCCTGCGCGAGGTCGAGGTGGACGACGGCCTCGGCGTCGGGGGCGCGCGGCGGGCCGGCCTGGCCGCGTGCGTTGCCGAACGGGCTGCCGCCGAAGAACGCGTCGAAGAGATCCCCGAACCCGAAGGCATCACCCGGGCCGCCGGGACCGCCCTGACCACCGGGCCCGCCGCGGGCACCTTCCTCGCCGAACATGTCGTAGCGCCTGCGCTTCTCGGGGTCGCGCAGCGTCTCGTAGGCGATCCCGACCTCCTTGAACTTCTCCTCGGCGCCGGGGTCGTCGGGGTTGGAGTCGGGGTGGTACTGGCGCGCCATCGCGCGGTACGCCCGTTTGATCTCGTCCTCGGTGGCGTTGCGTTGGACGCCGAGGAGCTCGTAGTAGTCGGTCACGAGAGCACATCCCCGAGTTGGCGGCTGATGGCCTCCACCGCGGCCAGCGCCTGGCGGTAGTCCATCCGGGTGGGCCCGAGCACGCCGACGGTGCCGGCGATCTCGCCGTCGACGGTGAAGGGGGCAACGACGATCGAACAGTCCTGGAGCTCGTGGATCGGGTTCTCGGAACCGATCCGCACGGTGGGCCCCGGCTCGAGGAGGTCGCGGACGAGCGACACCACCTCGACCTGGTGCTCGAGCAGCTCCAGCAGTTGGGCCGCGCTCGAGTTGGCGCCGAACGCCTCCTGCTCGGCGGCCAGGCGGCTCACCCCTCCGACGTAGAGCGGCTCGCCCGTCTGGTGCGAGGCCCGGGAGCGGATGGCCTCCCAGGCGTCGGCGGCGAGGGTGTCGGCGGCGAGGACACCGGTCGCGTCGAGCGCGGGCAGCTGGGGACTCCAGCGTTGGCCGCGCAGCTTCGTGTCGAGCACGGCCGCCGCCGTTGCGATCGTGGCGTCGTCGAGCTCGGCGGCGAGGTGGAGCATGCACTTCTCGACGTTCCCGTTCGAGAGGACGACGAGTGCCAACACCATCGTGGGCTGCAGGCCGACCAGCTGCACACTGCGCAGCGAGAGCGTCTCGGGGACCCCGGGGCCGACCACCACCGCGGTGTGGGTGCTCACCCGGGCGAGCAGCTGGCTCGTCTCGTGGAGCATGTCGTCGAGGACGCGGTGCGCGGACGCGAACACGTTGAAGAAGTCGTTGACCACCTTGCGCTGCGCGGGCGGCAGGGCCGGCGAGCGCTCCACGTGGTCGACGAAATAGCGGTAGCCGCGATCGGTGGGGACGCGGCCGGCGGAGGTGTGGGGCTGGACGATGTAGCCCTCGCGCTCGAGGACCGTCATCTCGTTGCGCACCGTGGCGCTGGAGACGCCCAGCTTGCGAGAGCGCGCGATCGTCTGCGACCCCACCGGCTGGGCGGTGGCGACATGCTCCTCCACGATGGCTTGGAGGATCGCGGCCTTGCGCTCGTCGAGCTCCATTGGCACTCGATGCTACCGAGTGCCATCCGCCGGGGCAGCCCACATCGACAGGTCGTCGAGCGCGCGCAGCAGACGGGCCGACACGTCGTTGGCCACCAGACGCCCCGGGCGCGTGAGCACGACCCGTCCACCGTCACGGGTGAGCAGGCCCAGGTCGGACATTTCGTCGAGGCAAGAGGCCACCGGCGAGTCGTCGGCGTCCCCCGGCCAAACCTTGACCCCTTCACGGGTCCGCAGCGCCAGGGTGAGCGCCTCGGCCACCTGCTCCTGCTGGTCGAGCCGCTCCTCCCCCGCCTCCGGCGACACGCCGGTGCGTATCGCCTCGACGTAGCGCTCCGGGGTGCGCAGGTTCCAGAAACGCCGCGAGTACTCGGGACCGCTCGCGTGGCCGTGGGCCGCGCAGCCGATCGCCGCGTAGTCGCCTTGGCGCCAGTAGAGGAGGTTGTGGCGACACTCCTCCCCCGGCCGCGCCCAGTTCGAGATCTCGTACCAGGGGCGACCCGACGCGGTCAGCACGTCGTCGGCGAGCTCGTACTTCAGCGCCTGGTCGTCGTCGTCGGGGGCGGGGCGGGCGCCGGCGGCCACCGCCTTGCCCAACGGGGTCCCGGGCTCGACGGTGAGCGCGTACGCGCTCACGTGTTCGGGATCGAGCGCGAGCGCGTCGGTGAGGGTGGCTTCCCAGTCGGCGACCGACTCGCCGGGGGTGCCGTAGATGAGGTCGAGATTCACCCGGTCGATTCCGGCCGCACGCGCGGCAGCGACGGCGCGAGCCACGTTGTCGCGGTCGTGGGTGCGGCCGAGCGCGAGCAACACGTGCGCGCGCATCGACTGCACTCCGAACGACACGCGGTTGACGCCCGCGGCCGCGTAGTCCCGCAGCTTCTCCTCGTCGACGGAATCGGGGTTGCACTCCACCGTGACCTCGGCGCCCTCGGCGCGGGGTATGGCATCGAGGATGCGGGCGAGGGTGGGGCCGGGCAGCAACGACGGGGTGCCGCCGCCGAAGAACACGCTGGTTGCGTCGGGGAGGCGGCCCTCGTCATGTTGTGCGCGCGCGTGGGCGACACAGGCATCGACGTACTCGTCGACGAGGTGCGCACGATCGGTCCAGGTCGCGAAGTCGCAGTAGTCGCACCGCGCGCTGCAGAACGGGATGTGCACGTACACGCCCCACTCCCGTCGCTCGCTCTCAGTCGCTGGCGCTCCCTGACGCCGCTCGCTCCGCGATTCCATCATCAGACCAAGCCCGCTTCCAAGGCGGCGCACCAGCGGTACGTGGCATCGTCGCCGTGGACGCGCGCTTCCTCCCGCGCGGTGTACGCGAGCTTGACCACGTGCTCGTCGTCGCTCGCGAGCGCGACCGCGACGATCTCGCGCCACGCCGGTGCGCTCGCCGTGTCGACGGGCGTGATCGTCGGCGTGGCGATCGTGAGATACGCGGCGGCGATCGCCTGGAACAAGAAGCGCAGTGCGAGGGCGTGCTGCGCGTCGTCGAGGTACGGCAACACCACGCGCACCGCGTGCGTGCCGGTGACCGCGTGCAGCGCAGTGAAGTCGCCGGTGCATGCGTGCAGCGCACGAGCGGCCGCGGCGACACGCGCCAACGAGTCGTCGCACCGCGCGAGACCCGCAGTCGCGGCGAACTCGGGGAGCGCGGCGACGCGCGCCATCGCACCGCTGATGCTGCCGGTACCGAAGTGGTGGCCGGCGAGCGCGGGATGCTCGCGCAGCGCGCCGAGCAGCGCGAGCGGGTCGCGGCCCTGATCGCCGGCGGTCTCGGGTGGCGGCGCAGCGGTGAGTGGTTCGTCGAACTCCTCGAAGTTCGCGAGCGCTGCGGCCACCTGTCCGGGGTGCTGCGCCTCGACCGCGTAGGCGAGTCGGATCACGCAGTGGAACGCGGCGCTACCGATGCCCGACACGAACCGGGGCAGGTGGGCGCGCACGGCACCGTCGATGCCGAGCGACGCGACATCTGCGAGGTACCGCTTGCGCGCCGACTGCACGGAGTCGCGCGCGGGCAGGAGGCTGCGCGTGTAGTGCTGGGCGAACTCCGCGAGTCGTGCCTCGTCGGCCCCGAGCCGGTCGAGCGCGACCAGGGCCATCGGCAGGTGATCGCTGAAGCCGTCGACGGTGACCGGGTCGTACGCGAGCTCGTCGTCGAGCAGCCCTTCGAGCACTGTCGCGAACGTGCCCACCGACGCGACCACCCCTACTCGTCGAGCTTCAGCGCGGCGACGAACGCCTCCTGGGGGACTTCGACGCGCCCGATCTGCTTCATGCGCTTCTTGCCCTCCTTCTGCTTCTCGAGCAGCTTGCGCTTGCGCGTGATGTCACCGCCGTAGCACTTCGCGATGACGTCCTTCCGCTTCGCCTTGACCGTCTCGCGGGCGATGATGCGCCCACCGACCGCGGCCTGGATCGGCACGTCGAAGAGCTGCCGCGGGATGAGCTCTCGCAGCTTCTCCGTCATGCGCTTGCCGTAGTCGTAGGCCTTGTCGCGGTGGACGATCGTGGAGAACGCATCGACCGCGACGTTGTTCAACAACACGTCGACCTTCGACAGCTGCGACGGCCGGTACCCGATGGGCTCGTAGTCGAGGCTGGCATAACCCTTCGTGCGCGACTTCAACTGGTCGAAGAAGTCCATGACGATCTCGGCGAGCGGCAGCGAGTACACGAGCTCGACCCGCTCCTCCGAGAGGTACTCCATGCGCGTCATCTCACCGCGCCGTTGCTGGCACAGCTCCATGATCGGGCCGATGTACTCGGTGGGCGTGAGCACCGTGACCTTGACGAACGGTTCCTCGATGCTCGCGATCTCGTTGGGGGTGGGCATCGCCGAGGGGTTGTCGACGATGGCGATCTCGCCGGTCACCAATTCGAGTTGGTACTGCACGTTCGGGGCGGTGGCGACGAGGGAGAGGTTGTACTCCCGCTCCAGCCGTTCGCGCACGATCTCCATGTGCAGCAGGCCGAGGAACCCGCAGCGGAATCCGAAACCGAGCGCGCCCGACGTCTCGGGTTCGTAGGTGAACGAGGAGTCGTTGAGCCGCAACTTCTCGAGCGCCTCGCGCAGGCTCGCGTACTCGTCGCCGTCGACGGGGTACAAGCCGCAGAACACCATCGGCTTCGGGTCGAGGTAGCCGTCAAGCGGTTCGGCCGGGTGCGCGAGCGTGGTGACCGTCTCACCGACCCGGGCCTGGCCGACGTCCTTGATGCCGGAGATGAGGTAGCCCACCTCACCGGGACCGAGCGAGCCCACCGGCGTGGGCACCGGGAGACGCACGCCGATCTCCTCGGCGTCGTGGGTGGCCTTCGCGTTGAGGTAGCGCAGCCGCGCGCCCGCGCCCATCGTGCCGTTGAACACGCGGATCGCGCTCACCACGCCGCGGTACGCGTCGTAGTACGAGTCGAAGATGAGGGCCTGCAGCGGAGCATCGGGATCGCCGGTGGGCGGGGGGATGTCCCGCACCAACTTGTCGAGCAGTGCGCCCACGCCCTCACCGGTCTTCGCCGAGATCTGCAGGATCTCGTCGGCCGGGATACCGAGCACCTTCTCGATCTCACCCGCGACTCGGTCGGGTTCGGCGGCCGGCAGGTCGATCTTGTTGAGGGCGGCCACGATCGTGAGGTCGTTTTCCATCGCCAGGTAGCAGTTGGCGAGGGTCTGGGCCTCGATGCCCTGGGAGGCGTCGACGAGCAGGAGGGCGCCCTCACAGGCGGCCAGGCTGCGCGACACCTCGTAGCCGAAGTCGACGTGGCCGGGGGTGTCGATCAGGTGGAGGATGTGGCCGTCCCAGTTGAGGCGGACGTTCTGGGCCTTGATGGTGATGCCCCGCTCGCGCTCGAGGTCCATCGAGTCGAGGTACTGGGCCCGCATGTCCCGGGCGTCGACCGCGCCGGTGAGCTCCAGGATGCGGTCGGCCAGCGTCGACTTCCCGTGGTCGACGTGCGCCACGATGCTGAAGTTCCGGATCCGGTCGAGGGCCACCACACCCCTATTCTCCCCGCCCGGGCGGCTTCGGGACGAACCCCCGCCCCGGCTGACCCACCGGGGGTGTGGGCTGCTAGCCTGGCACGGCCCATTGAAGTACCCAGCGTCGGAGAACCTCAGAGCGTCATGGCGAACATCAAGAGCCAGATCAAGCGGAACCGTTCGAACGAGCGTCGGCGGCTGCGCAACCAGGCCGTGCGCTCCGAGCTCAAGACCCGCACGAAGGTGGCCCACACCGCCGTCGCCGAGGGTGCCGAGGACGCGGGCGACAAGGTCCGCTTCGCCCAGAAGCGCATCAACAAGGCCGCGTCCAAGGGTCGGATCCACAAGAACGCCGCCGCCCGGCGCACCTCACGCCTCATGAAGCGGGCGAACGCGGCCACTGCGGCCGAATAAGGCCGAGGAGTCACCCGCGACTCAGCGACGCGGGCCGCTCCGCGCCGCAGAGCGCGCCGGCCGGCCGCCGGCGAGTCGCGAGAGTCGCACCACCAGCACTTCCATCACCGCGTCCTCGGGGATGCCTCGCGCGCCCTTGAGGTCGAGGTCGGCCTGGGCCAGCGCATCGAAGGCCTGCCGGATGCCGTCGGTGCCGAGTGATCGGGCCTGGTTGAGCGCCTTCTTCGCCGGGAACGGCTTCACCTTGCCGCCCAGCGCCGCCACCGCGTCGTTCTCACCCCGGACGTCCGGGTCGTCGAGACGCAGCACCCTGCGGTAGTGGCCGGTGAGCACGCCCATGACCTGCAACGGGTGCATCGGTTTCGGCTGCTTCGCGCTGGTGACGGTGAGCAGACGATGCAGGAGTTCGAGGGCACGGGGCGTGTCGCCCTCCTCGATCGCGTTGGTCAGCAAGTAGGGCGCGACCGTGCCCTCCTCGCCGAGGTAGGGGCGCACGTCGTCACCGGAGAGCCTTTCATCGGGCGCGAACGCGGCGCTCAACACCTCGACGAGCGCGACCACCCGGCCGGCGTCGTCACCCAGGTGCTTCGTGATGAGGTCGGCGGCCTCCTTCGACAGGAGCACGCCCTGCTCATGGGCCTGACCGATGAGGACCTTGTCGGTGGCCTCGCTCTCGGGTGCGCGCTCGGGTGCCTTCAGCTCCTTGAGCTTCTTGGTGAGCCCGGGCGCGATCGTGCCCCCACCGGCCACCAACACGAGCACCGTCGTGTCGAGCGGGTCGTCGAGGTAACGCACCAGTGGCTCGACCTCGGCGGCCGTGAGCGCGCCGACGCCGTGCACGACGACGATCCGCCGGTTGGTCATGAACGGCGGACTCCCCGCGGCGTTGAGCACCGCAGCGACCGCGTACTCGCGCCCTTCGGCGCCACCCGGTGCGTCGGGATCGTCGCTGGTGCGCCCCGGGACCGCGATCTCCTCCACCGCAAAACTGCGATCGTCGTCGCCGAGCAACTCGATCACCAGCTCGCCGACCACGCGCTCGCGCAGGAGCTCGTCGGTACCCTTCACGAACCAGGCGGGCGGACCACTCACGCGCGCGCGCCTTCGCTGGGCGGCGCGGCTTCGTAGGCCTCGAGGATGGCTTCGACGGTGCGACACACCTGCACCGTGCCCGCAACATCGTGGACGCGCACGATGCGACAGCCGTGCATCACGCCGTACGCCACCGACGCGAGCGACGCAGCCCGCCGCTCCTCGAGCTCGAGACCGAGCACCACGCCGAAGAAGCGCTTGTTGGAGGCGGAGAGGAGCAGCGTGTAGCCGTGCGCGGCGAACGCGTCGCTCTCCCGCAGCAGCACCGCGCTCTGCGGCTCCGACTTGCCGAGGTCGAGGCCGGCGTCGATCGAGATCTGGTTCCGGGCGAGCCCCGCGGCCTCGGCCTGGTGGGCCCGGTCGAGCAGGAACTCGGTGACGTCGCCCACGAGATCGTCGTAGTGGGGGTCGGGGTCGGGGACGCGCGGTTGGAGTCGGATGTGCGTGGCCACCACCGACGCGTCGTGCTTCGCGGCGACGCGCAGGTAGTCGGGGTCGCCAAAGCCGGAGATGTCGTTACCGATCACCGCGCCCACCGCGCACGCGGCGTCGAGCACCGAGGCGCGCCAGGTGTCGCACGAGATGGCGACGTCGAAGCGTTTCGCCAACGCCTCGATGGGGCCGACGACGCGGTCGAGTTCCTCGGCCTCCCCCACCTCGGCGCCCGGGCCCGCCTTCACGCCGCCGACGTCGAGGATGTCGGCGCCTTCCGCGACGAGCAGTTCGGCCTTGTGCAGCAGGTTGTCGAGCTCGTAGGTGGCGCCCCGGTCGAAGAAGGAGTCGGGGGTGCGGTTGAGGATGCCCATCACCAGCGTGCGCCGGGTCACGTCGACGACGCGATCGCCGAGGCGGTAGTGGAACTCGGGCAGCGCGGGCATCGCCCGACACTAGGCGTCGGCGTGGGCGCGACGCGGGCCCGCGCGGGCTCGCGATCGGTGCCACCACACGAGCGCGGTGAGCAAGGCGCTCGCCGCGACGATGCCCCACACCGCCCGACCATCGACTGCGAGCGGCACCGACGCCGCGACCGACGCGACCGCCACCAATCCGTGGAGCAACGCGGTGGTGGGCACGGCGAGCAGCCGCGGTACCGCGGGCGCCCACCCGGCGGTCAGCCCGCCGACCACCCCGGCGAGGATCCCCCACACGGTGAGCGGCGCGGCGAGCGGCACCGCCACGAGGTTGGCCGGCAGCGCGACGATCGGCATCGATCCGAACACCGGGATGATCACCGGCGCGACCGCGAGTTGAGCGGCAAGGGTGACCGCGAGCACCTCCCGGAACCAAGCGGGCCCGCGGAGGCGCGCCGTGAGCGGACGCGCGAGGAGCGTGATGCCGAGGCTTGCCGCGCACGAGAGGACGAAGCCCACCGAGTGCACGAGGAACGGGTCGGCCGCGAGCAACAGGAGCGCGGCGAGCACGAGCACCCGCACTCCGTGTTGTGGCCGCCCGAGGTGACCGGCGAGCACGGCGATCGCGGCCATCACCACCGCGCGCAGGACCGACGGCTCCCACCGCGTCATCGTGCCGAACAGGACGAGCACCGACAGCGCGCCGACGAGCCGACCGCGCAGCGAACACCGCCGCAGCACCGGGGCGACGAGCGCGAGCACGAACGCCACGTTCTCCCCGCTGACCGCAGTGAGGTGCGACAGACCCGCGGCGCGGAAGTCGTCGGTGAGGGTCGACGGGACCCCGCGCGTGTCGCCGAGGATGAAGCCGGCAAGCAGCGCGCGGTCGACGGGTGCGAGGCCGCGGGTGCCGCCGAGCACGAAGTCGCGGAGCGCGTTGGCCACGCGCAGGAGCGGGGCCCGCGCGTGGGTCACGCGCAGCAACTTCGACGCGTGGAAGCTGCCGACCGCGTGCCGCCAAGCGAATCGGGTGTCGAAGCCGTCGAGCGGCGCGAACCAACCGCTCAGGGTGGCCCCGTCACCCGCCGCAAGGATGCGCAGGCGCGCGGCGACATCGCCCGACGCGCGCAGCAGCACGCGGCGGGCACCGGCGTCGTGACCGTTGCGGGCGTCGACGCGCACGAGCACTCGCGTCGCGAAGCGAGCCGAGTCGGGATCGTCGAGCAGCGTGACCTTGACCGTCGCGCTCTGCTCGTGGATGACCGCCACGGCCAGCGGCGATCGTTCGAGGCCGTGCAGCGCCCGTTGCATCAGCGCCGCACCCACGAGCCCCACGACCGCGAGCAGGAGCACCGCCCGCACCGTGCGGGACCGCACGGCCCACGCGGCGGTGGCGGTGACCGCGGCGACGGCCAGCACACCCATGGCCGCGCCGCCGCCCCGGGCCTCCCCGGCCAGGATCCCGGCGATCAGCACGACGAGTGCAGCCGCCGGCCCCCAGGGAGTGCTGGTCACACGGTGAGGAGCGGGGCGAGGTCGGCGAAACGCTTGTCGCCGATGCCGCGCACGCTGCGCAGGTCGTTCACCGACGCGAACCCGCCCCGCCGTTGCCGCTCGGTCAGGATCGCCTGTGCGAACGCGGGCCCGACGCCCGGCAACTCCTCGAGTTGCGCCTGGGTCGCGGTGTTGAGGTTCACCTTGCCGCTGGGCGTGGCCGCGGCAGCGCCGGCGACGGTGCCTCCCGTGCCCGCACCCGGATCGGCGACTCCCGGCGTCCCTACGAAGACCCGTTCGCCGTCGGCGAGCTTCGCGGCCAGGTTCAACCGGTCGAGATCGCCGTCGGGCCGCGCGCCACCGACCGCCTCGATCGCGTCGATCACACGCGACCCCGCGGGCAACTCCACCACTCCGGGCTTCGTGACCGCGCCGGCGACGTGCACCACGATCCGACTCGAGGTCGCTTTCGTGGCCGCACCCGTGGTCGCGACGCCCGAGGTCGGCGTCGGTCCGGTCGTCGGTCCGGTCGTCGCGGTGCGCGCGGCAGCGGACGCCGAGGACGCGATCGGCGCAGCACCGTGGGCATCACCACCCGCACCCATGCGGTACCAGACGAACCCGGCAGCCACCGCGACGACCACGAGTATCACCACCCCCACTCGAGTGTCGGCCAGGAGGTCGCGAGCTCGGTCGGCGAGTTGGTCCCGCCACGCCGCGCCGCCTCGTGCACCCGACCGGCGGTCCGCGGCGGGGCGGGGCGGGTCGTCGAACCGCCGCTCCCAGAACTCACGCTCTGGTTCGGTGGGCGTTGCGGCAGGTGGCTCTGGTGGAGCGGCAACGGCGCCGTTCAGGCGCGGGGACGGAGACAGGGGCTCGGGCACGACACGACCTCCGGACATCGCGCCCGGCTACGGGCGCGATCAGTCGACGGGAGGAAGTGCCGGGGAAGCACTGGTGATGGTACCGGCGTTCGCCGGCGCAGGAAAGGGCCTGGGCGTCTGGAGCCCGGGCTCAGCCGACGACGAAGTTGACCATGCGCCCGCGGACGACGACGACCTTGCGCACCGTCGCACCCTCGAGCAACTCGGAAACCTTGGCATCGGCGCGCGCCGCGGCCTCGATGTCGTCCTGCGACGCGTCGGCCGCGACGGAGATGCGACCGCGCACCTTGCCGTTCACCTGCACCGGGATCTCGACCGTGTCCTCGACGAGCAACGCAGGGTCGGCGGACGGGAAGTCGACAAACGCGAGCTGATCGGAGCCACCGAGCTTCTCGTACAGCTCCTCGGCAACGTGCGGGGTCAGCGGCGACAGCATCAGCACCATCGCGTCGATCACTTCGCGCGGCGCACTCCCCTGCTCCTGCACCGTCTTGGTGAGCGCGTTGTTGAGCTCCATGAGCCCGGCGATCGCCGTGTTGTACTCGAGCGACGCCATGTCGGCGCCGACCTTGGCGATGGTCTTGTGCAGCAGGCGACGAAGGTCGTCGCTCGCCGGCGCGTCGGACACGCGCAACGCGCCGGTGTCCTCGTCGACGACGTTGCGCCAGAAGCGCTGCAGGAACTTGTGCACCCCGACGATGTCGTTGGTGCTCCACGGGCGGCTCGCATCGAGCGGGCCCATGAACATCTCGTAGAGGCGCAGCGTGTCAGCCCCATAGTCGCGGTAGATGTCGTCGGGCGCGACCGCGTTCTTCAGGCTCTTGCCCATCTTGCCGTCGTGGCGCACGACCTCCTTGCCGTCGGGTCCGAACCACGACCCGTCGCGCTCCGACACCGTGGTGGCCTCGACGTACGCGCCGCGGTCGTCGGTGTAGGCAGCCGCGGTGATGGTGCCCTGGTTGAACAGGCGATGGAAGGGCTCGGGTGTCGACACGTGGCCGAGGTCGAACAGCACCTTGTGCCAGAAGCGCGCGTAGAGGAGGTGCAGCACCGCGTGCTCGGCACCGCCCACGTACAGGTCGATGCCGCCGTCATCGGCGGTGCCGTTGCCGACCATCCAGTAGTGCTCGTTGGCCGGGTCGACCAAGGCTTCGCCGTTGGTGGGGTCGAGGTAGCGCAGGTAATACCAGCACGAACCCGCCCACTGCGGCATGGTGTTGGTCTCGCGCCGGTAGGTGCGCGGGCCGTCGCCGATGTCGAGCTCGACGGTCACCCATTCCTCCGCACGCGCGAGCGGCGGCTCGGGCAACGCGGTGTCGTCATCGGCGAGGATGCGCGGCTCGAAGTCGTCGATCTCCGGCAGCTCGACCGGCAGCATCGACTCGGGCAGCGCAACCGCGCGACCGGCTTCGTCGTAGACGATCGGGAACGGCTCGCCCCAGTAGCGCTGCCGCGAGAACAGCCAGTCGCGCAGCTTGTAGGTGATGGCCGACGCGCCGAGCTGCTGCGAGTCGAGCCATTCCACGATGCGCGCCTTGGCGTCGGCGACGGCGAGGCCGTCGAGCGACACGTCGTCGTTCGCGGAGTTCACCGCGACGCCGTCGCCGGTATAGGCCTCGGGCCACTCCGACGCGGGTGCATCGGTCGCGAGGCCGCGCTCGCTCAGCCATGCGTCGGACGGCTGCACCACCGCAGTGACCGGCAGGGTGAACTCGTCGGCGAACTCGAAGTCGCGCTGGTCGTGCGCAGGTACCGCCATGATGGCGCCGGTGCCGTAGCCCGTGAGCACGTAGTCGGCGATGAACACCGGGATGTTCCAGCCGTTGGTGGGGTTCTTGGCGAACGCGCCGGTGAACACGCCGGTCTTCTGCCGCCCTTCGGCCTGGCGCTCGAGCTCCGACTTCTGTGACGCGAAGGCGCGGTACGAAGCGACCGCCTCGGCCGGCGACTTGTCGAGCCCGAACGTGCCGCGCCACTGGAACGGCGAGTCCTGGGGCCACTGGTCGGGCGTGATCACGTCGACGAGCGGATGCTCGGGAGCGAGGACCATGTAGGTGGCGCCGAACAGCGTGTCGGGGCGCGTCGTGAACACGTCGATCTCGACGTCGTCGTGCTCTTCGACCGGGAACGCGACCTCGGCGCCCGTGCTGCGGCCGATCCAGTTGCGCTGCATCAGCTTGATCGATTCGGGCCAGTCGAGCAGGCCGAGGTCGTCGAGCAGGCGATCCGCGTACGCGGTGATGCGCAGCATCCACTGCTTCAGCGGACGGCGGAACACCGGGTGGTTCCCGCGTTCGCTACGGCCGTCGGCGGTGACCTCTTCGTTGGCGAGCACCGTGCCCAACGCGGGACACCAGTTCACGGGAGCTTCGTCGAGGTAGGCGAGACGGTAGGAGTCGACAACTGCGCGTTGTTCGTCGGCACTCAACTCGGCCCACGGCTTCGCGTCACCGTCACCGTCACCGTCGCTGTCGCTGTCGGGCGTCCGTGCGCCCGACTCGAACTCGGCGATCAGGTCGGCGATCGGCCGCGCCCGCCCAGCCGCGTCGTCGTACCAGGAGTCGAAGATCTGCAGGAAGATCCACTGCGTCCAGCGGTAGTAGTCGACGTCGGTGGTGGCCACCCCGCGGCGCGGGTCGTGACCCAGACCGAGCGCCCGCAGTTGACGGCGCATGTTGGCGATGTTCGCCTCGGTGGTGACGCGCGGGTGCTGACCGGTCTGCACCGCGTACTGCTCCGCGGGGAGGCCGAACGCGTCGTACCCCATGGAGTGGAGCACGTTGTGACCGGTCATCCGCTTGTAGCGGGCGTAGACGTCGGTGCCGATGTAGCCGAGCGGGTGGCCCACGTGGAGGCCCGCGCCGCTCGGGTAGGGGAACATGTCGAGCACGTAGAGCTTGGTGCGGTCGGCCACCGCGGCGAAGCCGTCGGACAGCTCACCGGTGGGGTTCGGGGCCCAGAACGTGTGCGCCTGCTCCCAGCGGTCCTGCCACTTGGCCTCGATCTGGTTGGCCAGGCGGGCGTTGTACCGGAACGCGGGCGCGTCGGGGGCAGGGCGGGCGTCACTCATAGCGGCCGAGGCTACCGGCCGCACCCCCGGTGACCTGCCCCCGAAAACGCCCCCGGCCGCGTCGTTCGACCGGTCCCGAAGCGGGATCCGCGCCACGCCGCTGGTATGTTGTCTCGTCCCGAGGGGCTGTAGCTCAGTTGGTAGAGCACTTCCATGGCATGGAAGGGGTCAGGGGTTCGATTCCCCTCAGCTCCACTTCTCCTCGTCGGCGCCCGCTCCCGGTTCCGAGCCCGCGTGTCCGTCTCCGTGGGCCGCTGCACCCGGCGCCTGCTGTGCTTCCCACTCCGCGATCCGGCGGTCGAGTTCCGCGCTGCGCGCGTCGGTCATCGCACCCGTGTCGGCCGCGGCGGGCGTGGCCGGGAGGTCGTCGGCCCGCATCGGACGACGGGCGCCCTGGTGCTCGGCCGACCGCGGGCCACGCCGTGCGCGAGGGGTGCGCCCGAGGAAGGCCCACGCCGCCGCGCCGATCACCCACAACAGGAAGATCACGAGCAACCACACCAGCTTCGGCAGGTTGCGGACCTCGTCGCGTGGCGAGACGATGCAGTCGAGCAGGGCCCACAGCCAGAAGCCCAGCATGACGAGCCCCAACAGACCCTCGAACTCGATCACGCCCCTACCTCTCGTCCCTCTCGTCGACGGCGCACCCTGCGAGGATAGGCCCATGTCCCTGGTCAGCGACGCCGAGCGCGAGACCTTCTGGCGTGATGGCGTGGTGTGCCTGCGCAAGGTGATGCCGATGGAGTGGATCGACCACATGGTCGAGCCACTCGAGGAGGCGCTCACGAGCCGGGCCACGGCGAATCTGTCACAGATGGCCGACGACCTCGCGGCCGGCGCGGGGGCAATCCGGCTCGTCGACGAACGCGTCGTCGCAGCCGGCGCGGCCGGTGTGCCACGCGGCCACTTCCTCGCCGGCACCGACCACTGGCGCGAACAACCCGAGTTCCTCGACTTCGCGCTGCACTCGCCGCTGCCCGGGATCGTCGCCGCCCTCCTGGGCAGCGAACACGTGTGGCTCTACGAGGACAGCGTGCTGGTCAAGGAACCCGGCTCGGAGGAGAAGACCGCCTGGCACCAGGACATGGCTTACTTCGCGCTCGCGGGCAACCTCGTCGCGACTTCGTGGGTGCCGCTCGATCCGGTGACCGCGATCACGGGCGCGGTGCGCTACGTCGCGGGATCCCACCACGACCGCACGAAGTTCCGTCCGGGCACCTTCGTCACCGACGTGTCGTTCGGCGATGCCGACGCGGTCGATGTGCCCGACTACGACGACGAGCGGGTTGCGGGCGCGGCGCGCATCATCAGCTTCGACACCGAGCCGGGTGACGTCGTCGTCCACCACGCGCGCACCATCCACGGCGCGGGCGGCAACGCCAGCGCCACCACGCGGCGTCGCGCGATCTCGGTGCGCTACGCGGGTGACGGCACCACCTACGAGCCCGCTCCCGGCCTGGCCAAATCCCACCACGAGGGCATGGTCGTCGGCGCGGCACTCGACCCCACGGCGTGTCCCCTCGCCTGGCCACCAGCGGAGTCGGGCCCGTCGTCGTAGTCTCCGGCGATGCTCTCACCGCTCGACGACTTTCCCGTCCACCAGGTTCCCAAGCCGATCACCACGCCGGCGTCGACCGACCGTCACGCGTACGGCCGCTATTGGTTCGGCGCGCTCGACCGCCAGGGTCGCCACCACGTGGAGATGGCCTTCGGCCGCTACCCCAACCTCGGGGTCACCGACGCGCACCTGTCGATCTCGGTGGGCGACGAACAGCACTCGTTCCACGCGTCGCGCGAGGCGCCGATCGACCCCACCGACCTCACGGTCGGCCCGTTCCGCCTCGACATCGTGCGCCCGATGCTGGAGTTGCGCGTCACTGTCGACGACAACGACACCGGCATCACCGCCGATCTCACATGGCGCGCCCGCACCGGCGCGCTCGAAGAAGACCACACGGTGATGACCGACGGGCCGCGCGTGATCGTCGACATGCTGCGCTTCCTGCAGTTCGGCACGTGGGAGGGCACGGTCACCGCGGGCGGGGTCACCACCACCCTGCTGCGCGACGAGACCGTCGGCGTACGCGACCGCTCGTGGGGCATCCGCCCCGTCGGCGAGCCGGCAGGCGGGCGGCCCGTGAGCATGGGCGGCGGCAACGCGTGGTTCTGGGCGCCGTGCCACTTCGACGACGAGTGCCGCGTGATCGGCTACTTCCAGAAGCCCGGCGGGCAGATCTGGCGACCCGACGGTCACATCGTGCCGGTGCTCGACCCGGTCCCGCCCACCATCGACGCGACACATCCAGGTGTGGTGCGCATCGACCCGATCGGGCAGCGTTTCGACTTCACCCCGGGGAGCCGGTTCATCCACCACGCCGAGTTCGACGTGCGCGCGGCCGACGGTTCGCAGTCCGTGCTCGAACTCGACTCACTGCGCCGGTTCGACATGGTGGGCATCGGCTACACCAGCCCCGAGTGGGGCCACGGTCGCTGGCACGGTGAGCTCGCGACGGGCAGCGACCACTGGCGCTTCGCGGATCTCGACCCGCTCGACCCGTTCCACCAGCACCTGCACCACATCGTGCGGGCGCGCATCCACGACGACGCGGGCACGCACGAGGGCGTGGGGCTGTTCGAGCAGATCCTCTACGGACCCCACTCGCAGTTCGGGTTCAGCGAGCTGCTCGACGGCGCGCGCGGCTGACGCATCGGCCCCGCGCGGCCGCGCGCTACGGACGGAAGCGGCGGTCGAAGGCCTCGCGCAGCGCGGCGCGCTGGGCGTCGCGCGCCGCCGGCGACACCACCGGCAACCCGGTGCTCGCCGCGACCTGGTCGACCTGCACCACCGTGCACTCGGGGATCGGCAGCGTGTCGGTGAGCTGCCACCGGATGGCGATGTGACCCTCGCGGTGGTGCGCGGCCTCCAACCAGTTCGCGGTACCGGGATCGCGTTCGGCCACCACCAGCGTGATCGAACCGTCGGCGTTGTACGCAGCCTGCGCGCACGTGAGGCCGGAGAAGAACCAGCGGTAGTCGAACGACTCGTACCAACCGTTGCCCACCTGCACGTCCCAGTACGGGCACGGATCGGGCGGCGTCACCTGCACCAGCAGCGCCTCGTCGGGCTCGAGCTGCCAACGCGCGGTGACCGCGTTGCCGCCCGGCACTCCCCCACTCTGCGACGTGGGATCCCCGATGTCCGTGACGAACGTGTTGAGCTCGCGTCCCTTGTCGCGCATCTCGCCCTGGAACATCGGCACCATCGCACCGAGGCTCGCCGCCGCGCCTCGCAACGAGGCCACCGCACTGTCGACGGTGAGCGCCGGCCGCGGGTGCTGCGGACGGGTCACGTTGTCGATCCGCAGGTCCATCGGCGTGACCGTCTCGTACGTGCCGAAGAACTGACGGACGAGCAGGCGGTTGCTGTGTTCGTCGGTCGGAAGCCAGTTGCCCGCCGCGCCGCCTGCGGGCGATTCCGGCGACACCCACAGCTCGAACGTTCCGTCGTCGGACACCGCGAGGTCGGTGGCGAAGACCGCTTCGCCGAACGGCGGTAGCCCGGCGGCCCGCGCACTGGGCCCGCGGCCCACGATCACCGACACCCAGATCGCACTGCCGCGCGTGCCGTGCAGTCGGAAGGTGTCGGTGCCGTTGACCGGGCACGACAGGTAGAGACCCTGCGGGTTGTCGCCGCCCATCTTGAGGTCGGGCCCGAGCGCGCGCCACAGGTAGGGGTCGCCCCCGTCGTTGTTCTCGAACGCGCTGACCGTCGTGAGCCGCGCCATGCGGACGAGGTGCCGCATACCCTCGGCGAGGTCGACCTCGTCGTGGGTCATGGTGTTGCGCAGCGCCTCCGCGCCGGTGTCGGCGAGCGCCGCGCACCAGTCACGCCATGCCTGCGTGGCGGCGTCGAGCTGCTGCTCCCACCTGTCGTCGCTCACTGCATCCTCCGTCATCGGGTCGGTCATCCCACCACGTAGGGCCAGAACACGACCACCCCGACCACCGCGGTGGCGACCGACACCACCAGCACCGCACCGGCGGCGATGTCCTTGACGTCGCCGATCGCGGGGTCCTGGTCGGGCTGCACCCGGTCGGCGAGGCGCTCGATCGCACTGTTGCCCGCCTCGGCGCCCAGAACCGCACCGATACACACGAGGAGCACGGCCCAGGAGCCGTTCGAAACGTCGTAGGCGAACCCGACTGTCACCACCACCACCGCAGCTGCGAGCATGACGAGGAAGTTGCGGTCGCGCGCCGCGAGCCCCACGCCACGAGCGGCGTGCCGAAACCCGCGCAGGAAGCCTTCGATGCCGCTCATGCCCGCACCCTACGACCAGCGCCCGCAACCGGGACGGTCCTGATGGTGACGAGCTCCCGGCTCGTCCGTCGGCTCGGCGAGGGGCGCGCCGGGCGGGCGCTGCAACGCGTGGCCGACCGCAGCGGTCTCCCCGCGGCGGTGGTGCTCGTGATCGCGCTCGCCGCCGTCGGCATCGCCGCGCTCGGCCTCGCCTTCGCCGCGATCCTCGACGCCGTGCGCGAGGGCGACGGCATCGCCGCGTTCGACCCCCGGATCCACCGCTGGTTCGTGGACCACCGCACCGCGGACCTCGACCACTTCTTCCGCGCCGTCACCTGGGCGGGGAGCATGACGGTGCTCCTCCCCGTCGTGCTCGGCACGATCGCGCTGTTGGTGTGGCGCCGGCACCCCGCCCTCGCGTTGGCGGTCGCGATTGCGACGGGCGGGTCGCTCCTCACCGTCGCGATCATGAAGGCCGTCGTCGGACGCTCACGCCCGCCCGTCGCCGACCGGATCGCGAACGCCTACGGCGCAGCGTTCCCCTCGGGGCACAGCGCGAACGTCGTGGCCGCGTGCGGAATCCTGGCGTGGGTCGCCACACGGTTCGTGCACCGCACGTGGTTGCGCGTCGCGATCTGGACAGTCGCCGTGATCGTGGCGCTGCTCGTCGGCGTGTCGCGCGTCTACCTCGGCGTGCACTGGCCGTCCGACGTGCTCAGCGGCTGGATCGTCGGCGCGGCCTGGGTGGTGGCCGCGATCGCGATCACCGCGCTGATCCCCGCGCTCGACTACCGCCGGCGGACGCGTCACGACGCGCCGCCGGACCCGCGCCCGGACCCGCGCCCGGATCACCCCAGCGGCGAGATGTAACGCTCGGCGAACGCGTAGGTGAGGTCGATCTTGCGCTGGAGCTCGGTGCCGCGCTGGGCACCGGCCACGCCGGAGTCGTCGTCGCGGTCGTCGGTGAACCAGGGCACGCAGAGCAGCCCGGTCACCCCCATCTCGGCGGCGCGTTCCACGACGTCGGGCGTCGGGAGCGCGTAGAGGCCGATGATGATCTCGAACTGCTCGTCGGCGCGCCCGGCGTGGTGCAACGCCTCACGCATCTCGGCAACCCGCACCTCGGCCTCGTCGACGGGGTAGGCGTTGCCGATCCAGCCGTCGCCGAACGTCGCGGCCCGACGGATCGCGGCCTTCGAGTGCCCACCCACCCAGATCGGCACCTGCTTGCTGGGTGCGGGCTCCATCATGAGCGGGCCGAAGTCGTAGTACTCGCCGTGGTGTTCGGTCCACCCACCCTTCCAGAGCGCGCGGAGGGCTGGGATCATCTCGTCGAGCCGCTTGCCGCGATTGGTGTAGTCCTGACCGGTCTGCGCGAACTCCTCGCGCATCCAGCCCGCACCCACGCCGAGGTTCACCCGGTTCTCGGAGAGCACCGCGGCGGTGCCGACCGCCTTCGCGACGGTGAACAGGTCGCGCGCGGGAGCGATGTACACCGCGTTGCCGAACTCGACCCGCTCGGTGACCGCGGCCATTGCGCCGATGGCGACCCAGTTGTCGGGCCACGCGGTGTCCGGCGGCCAGATCGGGCTGCCGTCGGGCGAGTAGGGGTAGGGCGTCGTGAGATCACGGGGATAGAAGATGTGGTCGGAACACAGGATGCCGTGGATCCCGGCATCGTCGGCCGCCTTGGCGAGCGGCACGTAATGCTCCGGCGGTGAGAACGACGTCGACGCCCAGAACTTCATGCGGATCTCCCTGTCGTGTGCCGGACAGGGAGCAACATTGCACAGATCAGGTCTTCACGGCGATCGAGACGACCGAACCGAGGCGATCGGTCGCCACGCAGGCACCGCCGCTCGTGCAGGCCACGGCCAGCAGGCCGGTCGCATCGACCGACCGGGGCGCCGCCCAGGAGAGGAGTCGGAGCACGACCGCGTTGCCGGCGTCGTCGACCGCCACACAGTTGGAGGCGTTCGCACACCCGATGCCGGTCAGCCCGTAGGTGTCGATGGCCCGCGGCGCCGACCACATCCGGTTGCTCAGAGACATGACGCGCCCGTTCGCGTCGGTCGCGGTGCAGGTTCCCGGCCGCACGCACGCCACCGCCGTGAACGGCGCCGCGTCGACACCCGGACTCGTCCACCACGTCGTTCCGTCGAACTCGACGACACCGCCCGCCTCGTCGACCGCGAGGCACGACGTCGACGTCGCGCACGCGATCGCGGTGAGACCGTGCGCATCGATCGCCGCCGGCACCGACCAGGTGCCGGCCGACCACGCGACGACCCGTCCGCTCGCGTCGACTGCAAAGCAGGTCGCGGTCGACGGGCACGCCACCGCCGTGAGCCCCACGGTGTCGATCGCGCTCGGCGCCGACCACGTGCCGTCGGCGAACGTGAGCGCGTTGCCGACCCGGTCGACTGCCACACAGCTGTCGGCATCCGCGCACGCAATCCCCGTGACGTACTGCGACGGCCCGTCGATCACGACCGGGTCGGCCCAAGTACTCCCCTGCTGGGCAACTGCGTTACCGACCTGGGACACCGCGCTGCACTTGCCGCTGCTCGGGCACGCGATCGCGGTGAGGCTCCCGGAGTTGACCAACGTCGCCTTCGACCATTTCCCGTTGGAGAACGTGAGCGCGTTGCCGACGCTGTCGACGCCGGCGCAGAACCGGGTGGAAGGACACGACACCGAGGGCATGTCGTAGTACGAATCGATCCGCTGCGGTGCGCTCCACTTGCCCTGGTCGAACGCGACCACGCTGCCCTGGAAGTCAACCGCTCGGCAGAACGTCGCGTCGTGGCACGACACCGACACCAGCTCACTGGTGCCGTCGACGTTCTGCGGCTGCGACCACCCGCTCGCTCCGTACTGCAGCGCGTTGCCGTGCACGTCCACCGCGATGCAGAAGGTGGTCGACGGACACGACACCGAGCGCAGCTCGCTCGAGTCGATCAGCTGCGCACTCCACGTGCCGTCCCGGAAGGTGACGGCGTAGTTGGCGCTGTCGACCCCGACGCAGAACGTCGAGTCCGCACAGGAGACCGAGTAGAAGGCACCGTGGCTGTCGACCGGGGTGGGACCAGACCACGTGGCGCCGTCCCCGGTGAAGGCGTTGCCGGACACGTCGACCGCAACGCAGAAGCCGTCGGTGGGACACGAGACCGACACGAGGCCGCCGGCGGGCGCAATCGGGTCCGCACTCGACCACGACGTGCCGTCGAACGAGAACACGTTGCCGTTGCCGTCGATGGCCTTGCAGAACGACGACGTCGGGCACGAGATCGACAGGAGGTTGCCGCCCGCGTCGATGCGCGTCGGCGCGGACCACCCACCGTTCTCGTACTGGAACGCGTTGCCGAGTTGGTCGACTGCGTGGCACGTGCCGTCGGTCGGGCACGACACCGACGCCATGTAGAAGCTGGCGCCGACGTGCAGCGGCGCCGCCCACGTCGACCCGGTCATTGCGATGCTCTTGCCCCGGAAGTCCACCGCCACGCACGCATCGGCAGTCGCGCACGAAACCGCCTCGATCACGTAGTACGAGTCGATCTTGACCGGCGCGGACCAGGTCCCGTCGGTGGAGGTGAGCGCGTTGCCGTAGGCGTCGACCGCGTGGCAGACCGTGGTGCTCGGGCACGAGATCGAGGTGATGTCGCCGAACTGGTCGACCGGCGCCGGCGCCGACCATCCCGAGCCGTCGTAGGTGACGACGTTGCCCGGCACGTCGCTGGCCACACAGAACGTCGGGCTCGCGCACGCGATCGCGTGCAGCGCGGCGGCGTCGATCGCCGCGGGTGCACTCCACTTCTTGCCGGTGTAGGTCGCGGCCTTGCCCGACTCGTCGACCGCCACGCAGAATTCGGCGGACGCGCACGAGACCGCGTGGAACGAGCCGCCCGAGTCGACCTTCTCCGGCTTCGCCCAGGTGCCGGCCTGCTCTACCACCGCATACCCGTTCGAGTCGACGGCGACGCACGACGCGGCGGCCGCGCACGAGACGCCGGTGAGGTACCGGCCGCCGTCGATCGGTTGCGGCTTCGACCAGGCGCCGCCGCGGAAACGACGCGCGTTCCCCGCGGTGTCGACCGCGGTGCAGTCACCCGCCGTGGCGCACGACACGCTGGTCAGGTAGGCGACCGACGCGGTCGTCACCGGCGCGGCCCACTGCTGCCCGTCGCCGGTGACCAGGTTGCCGACGTTGTCGGTCACCGCACAGAACGTGGCCGACGGGCACGACACGGCGGTGAGATTGCCCCGGGGCGCCTCGACCCGAATCGGTGCGGGGTTCGACTGCGCCGACGCCGATGCGGATGCCGGAGCACTCGTCGCCCCGAGCAGCAGCGACGAGAGGGCGAACGCGGTCGCCCCGAGCCCGGCGATCCACTGCTTCCCGCGCGACGGCGGCCACGGCCTGGGTGGCACGCACCGATCGTCGGCGGCTGCGGCCGTCCGCCACAGGGTCATAGGCCTCTAATTGGGCACATCGGCCTGCCTCCCCTCGCGGCCTCCCCGGCTTGTCTCCTCGTGCGTGCCCCGTTTGAGACCGTCGCCAGATCCTGGCAGGCTGCGGCCCGCCGGTCGAACGAACCAGAGGAGCAACGGTGGCGCAGATCGAAGTGGAACGTGAAGGCGGCGTGCTGATCGTCACGATGAACCGCCCGCAGCGGTACAACGCGATGACGCTCACGATGTTCGCCCAGATGGCCGACGCCTGGGACGAGCTCAAGAACGACGACAGCCTCACCTGCGCGATCCTCACCGGCGCGGGCGGCAACTTCTCCGCGGGCATGGACCTCCGGGCCATGGCGGGCGACGAGGACAACGAGGGCGCCATCGACACCGCGACGCGTCTGAAGGAAGACCCCGGGTTCGTGTACCGCGGCCTCCTCAAGAACGACCGGCCCTACAAGCCCGTGATCGCCGCGGTCGAGGGCTACGCGTTCGCCGGCGGCACCGAGGTGCTCCAGGGCACCGACATCCGCGTTGCGTCCACCAGCGCGAAGTTCGCGGTGTCGGAGGCCAAGCGCTCGCTGTACCCGATGGGCGGCTCCGCGGTGCGCCTGCGCCGGCAGATCCCCTACGCGTGGGCGGTCGACATCCTCGTCAGCGGTCGCGACATCACCGCCGAGGAAGCGCTGCAGATCGGGCTGGTGAGCTACGTGGTCCCCGAGGGTGACGCGCTCACCAAGGCCAAGGAGATCGCCGCGAACGTGGCATCGTGCGGTCCGCTCGCGGTCGAGGCGATCATGCAGGTGCTGCGCGAGACCGAGCACATGAGCGAGCAGGAGGCGTTCGCCTACGAGCAGCCGCTCGGCAACGCGGTGTTCGCGTCGGACGACGCCAAGGAAGGCCCGCTCGCCTTCAAGGAGAAGCGCGACCCGATCTACAAGCGGAAGTAGGACGACGACGATGACGGTGGACCCCCGCACCCCCGTACTGGTCGGCGTCGGCGTCGCCCACCAGCGCTTCGACGACGCCGCCGACGCGCGCGATGCCATCGAGTTGATGGCCCTCGCCGTCGAGCGCGCGGCGGAAGACGCCGGCTCCACCGCACTGCTCGCCGCGGCCGGCGAGGTGATCGTCACCAAGGGATCGTGGCAGTACCCCGATCCCGGCCGTCTGCTCGCGCCGCGCTTCGGCGCATCTGATGCGCGCACCGTGCTCGCGCAGTTCGGGATCCTGCAGCTGTCGCCGTTCACGCGGGCGTGCAACGCGATCACCGAGGGCGCGCACGATGTTGTGCTCATCGCCGGTGGCGAGGCCCGCTTCCGCGCGCTCCGCGGCATGATCACCGGCGCCGGCGCGCCCGACACCACGCAGCCCGACGGCACCGCGCCCGACGAGACGCTCGTACCCGCGCACGAGATCATCACCCGTCAGGAGATCGAGGCGAAGCTCACCAGCGCGCCGGTGCAGTACTCGATCATCGAGTCGGCGTGGCGCACCGCGCACAGTCAGTCCGTCGACGGGAACGTGCGTGACACCGCAGAGTTGTGGGCGCGTTTCGCTGCCATCGCCGCGGCCAACCCCGACGCGTGGCGCCGCGATGGCTTCGACGCCGACTTCCTCGCCACCACCTCGGACAAGAACCCGCTGCTGGCCGCGCCGTACCGCAAGTGGAACGTGTCGCAGTGGAACGTCGACCAGGCTTCCGCGTTCATCCTGTGTGCCAGCGAGGTCGCCGATCGCATGGGCGTGCCCGACGACCGCCGGGTGTACCCGCACGCGATCGTCGAGGGCAACCACATGGTGCCGCTGTCGCAGCGCGCGCACCTGCACCGCTCGCCCCAGGTGCAGGCCAACGGCGAACTGCTACGCGAGCTCACCGGCATCGCGCCCGGCGACGCCGACCTCGTCGACATCTACTCGTGCTTCCCGATCGCGGTGAAGGTGCAGGCGGCCGAACTCGGCATCGACCGCGGTCGTGACCTCACCGTGACCGGTGGCATGACCTTCGGCGGCGGGCCGGTCAACAACTACACGTTCCAAGCCGTGGCCAAGCTCGCCGAAGCACTGCGCGCGCAGCCCGGAGCGGTCGGGCTCAACACCGCGGTGAGTGGCATGATCACCAAGCAGGCCGTGGCGCTGTGGTCGACGCGACCGCCCGAGCACGGCTTCCGCCACGGCGACGCCAGCGAGGAAGCCGCACGGCGCACCGAGACCGTCGAACCGCTCGAGGGGCACTCGGGCCCGGCGACGGTCGAGGGCTACACGGTCGCGTTCGAAGGCGGCAGCGCCACCTACGCCGCGGCCCTCGCTCGTACCGACGCGGGCGAACGTTGCGTGGTCCGCTGCGACGACGCCGACCTCGCGGCCGCGATGGCCGCCGAGGAGTGGAACGGCCGCACCCTCACCTGCACCGGCAGCCAGTTCTCCGCCTGATCAGTCGGCGGGTTCCGGGTAGCGCTGGCGGAGTTCGCGCTTGAGGATCTTGCCGCTGGGGTTCCGGGGGATCTCGGTGACGAACTCGACGCGCTTGACCGTCTTGAACGGCGCGAGCTTGCCGCGAGTGTGCTCCATCACGTCCTCAGCGGTCAGCGCCTCGTCGGTGACGACCACGACCGCGAGCGGCGACTCACCCCACTTGGTCGACGGCACGCCGATGACGGCCGCGTCGACGATCGCCGGGTGGCCGAGGAGCACGTTCTCGATCTCGGCCGGGTAGACGTTCTCGCCACCCGAGATCAGCATGTCCTTGATCCGGTCGACGATGGTGACGAAGCCGTCGTCATCCATCGTCGCCACGTCGCCGGTGTGCAGCCAGCCGTCGATGACAGCATCGGCCGTGGCCTCGGGGCGGTTCCAGTAGCCGGTCATGATGTGCGGCCCGCTCACGAGCACCTCGCCCGGTTCGTCGGGATCGCAGTCGGAGCCGTCGTCACGCACGACGCGCACGTCGGTGTGGAAGAACGCACGCCCGGTGGAGCCGGCGCGGGCGAGCGCGTCCTCACCGGTGATGAGGCACGCAGGCCCGCAGGTCTCGGTGAGCCCGTACACCTGGTGGATCTCGATGTCCATCGACGCGTAGGTCTTGATCAGCTCGAGTGGCACCGGCGCCGCGCCGCTCATCACCCAGCGCAGCGTGGAACCAGCGTGTCGCTCCGCGTCGTAGGCGGCGAGCATGAACTGCAACATTGCCGGCACCAACAGCGTCGTGGTGATCCGCTCGGCCTCGATCTGCTTCCACGCCTCGTTCGGGTCGAAGGCGCGCATGATCACGAGCGTGAGGCCGCGGTACACCACGCACAGGCACGGCGTGAGCGCGGCGACGTGGAACATCGGCAACGAGTTGAGGAACCGGTCGTCGACCCGGAAGTCGGTGGTGGCCGCGACGGTGTGCATCGCCCACATCACCGTTTCGTGGGTGTGCATGACACCCTTCGGCAGGCCCGTGGTGCCGCTCGTGTACATGATGAAGAGCAGGTCTTCGCCGGAGCCGGCCAACTCGGGCTCGGCGTCCGACTGCGCGGCGAGCCAGTCGTCGTAGTCAGACGCGCCTTCTTCGGTGTCGCCGCCCACCTGGATCCAGTACTCGATCGCGGTTGCGTCTCCGCGTGACCGCAGCTCCGCGGCGATCCCGGCGAACTCGACGGAGTGCACGAGCACCGTCGCGCCCGCGTCGGCGAGGATGAACTCCAACTCCTCGGCGACGAGGCGCCAGTTCAGCGGCACGTTGACCGCTCCGATCTTGGCGATCGCGTAGAACGACTCGACGAACTCGGTGCCGTTCATCAGGAGGAGGGCCACGCGGTCGCCCTTGCCGACGCCGAGCGCACCCAACCCGTTGGCGACGCGGTTCGAGCGGGCGTTGAGCTCCCGGTAGTTCAGCCGCCGACCCGACGCCGACTCGACCAGCGCCTCGTGGTCCGGATCGTGGTGGGCCCGCCGGCGCAGCAGGTCACCGATGTTGACCGTCATGTGACGACTCCCCCCGAGTCACCGCGCTGTCGAAGCGGTCATTGTGACCCAACCCGGCGGGTCTGTCACTGCGGCGACCCGTCTCGATCAGGGACGAGCGGGTTCCCGTGTCCAGACGCGGAGCGGTCCGATCGCACCGAAGCCCGCGGCAATCGCGGCGTCCAGACCGGCGCCGCGCTCCCAGCTCACGACCCAGGCCTCGGGGTGGCGGCGAGAGACCGCGTCGGCGACAGCTGCCCACGCGCCGAACACGTTCCACAGACCAGCCACTGCAGTGCCGCCGATCTCGGTTCGGTGCACGATCCCACCATCGACGAATCCGCCGTCGCCCTCGCGGCCGAGGACGGTGACTCCGGACGCGCGTCGCAATCCGGTCGGGAGCGCGTCCGCTTGGCCGCCCCAGGCACGGCACCAGGCTGCGAACACGAACTTCTCACGCACGACGGCGAAGGGCGACGCCGTCTCGTCGGCCCCAACCGACCCAGGGGGACGCGCGATCCATGTCGCGTCGGAGAGCACCGTCCAGCCCTGGTCCGTGAGGTCGAGCGTCGCAAAGGAATCGCTGACGGACGCGCCGAACGAGTCGTTGATGCGGCCGAGCACGTCGAGCGCCGAGGCGTCGGGTACCAAGGTGACCGCGTCGGGGCAGAGATCGGGGGTACGCCGGGCCGACCACCACACGCGCGCGTCTCCCTCCGGCGCGAAGCGGTGGAGCCGGCACACCAGGTCACACCACGCCGCGTGCTCGCGCACCGCGAGCGTCAACGGATCCGGAGCGGCCATCGTGCCAGCCTGACCAGACGGGCGAAGCCCGGTCAAGCCGGCGAGACGCCGACACCCGAGCGTGATGTCGCCTCAGCCATCCGAGCATGCTGAACTTCTGCCGGTCCTGACCGGCACGACTGTCACATGCTCGGAAGTGGGCGGTTCCGCGGAACCGCTCGGGTTACGCGGGGGCGTCGAGAAAGCCGGTGAGGCCGGTCGGCGCGTGCGGGCCGAAGGTGGCCTGTTCGAGCACGCCCACGCCGACGCGGTCGCCCCAGGTGGCGCGCACCACGTTCTGGATGTGCATCGACGACGGCGTGAACGGGTCGAAGTCGTCGAGCGCGATCGACTCGCGGCCGGTCTCGAGCTCGCCGTGGCTGGAGCCGTGGCCCCACTTGGGGTGGCCCGAGTAGCCGATGCCGCGCATGCGGAACGTGTACAGCGTCTCGAGCTGGATCACGTGCTCTTCGCCGGAGTGCTCCTTCAGCCGCAGCGTGGCGCGCTGCGCCTCGCGACGGCCCGGCTTCCACTCGATGTCGTAGTGGAGCTCCGCCATCTCGCGAGTGGGATCGACGCCGTAGGTGGGCGCGTCGGGACCGTCGAGCAGCGGCACGATGAGCGCGCTCTGCAGCCAGCGGTTGCCGTCGGGATGCTCGTGCAATGCGAGGTGGGTGCACACGTCGTCGAAGTGCAGCGGTGCCCACAGCCAGAACGCGCTCGGCATCGTCTGCGGACGGTTGGTCTCGAACGCGGTACCGACGGGGCGCATGCCCCACGAGCGGTCGCGGGTGCCGGTGACGCGGGCCGGGTCCACCACGATCTCGACGTCGTCAACGGTAATGGTGCCTTCCCACGTCCCCCACTGCGTGAGGCGCGTGTGGTCCATCACCTGGATGCCGTCGCGCACCACCTTCTGGCGCGGCTCCTCCAGCGCGACGGTGCGCGCCCGGAACGTGAGGTCCGCGCTGATGCCGTGCTCGTTCGGCTCGACGACGAAGCGGATCGTGCGCATCGGCTCCGTGACCTCGACGCGCAGTGGCCCGATCTCGGTCTTGCGGTCGAACGGCATCATTCCCGACGCGAACACCGAGTGCTCCACGCCGTCGATCACGATGCTGAACGCCGCGTCGATCACGCCGCGCACCGGGTAGTGACCCATTGCGCCCCCGATGAAGAAGGCGCCGTCGCGCTCGTGGCCGTTGAAGAAGTAGCGGTCGTAATGGTTCGGGTCGCCGGTCGCCGGGTGGGCGATGGGGTCGGCGGAGGCGTGGATCGGGTAGTCGTCGAACGGCGTCAGCATGGGCGACGGTCTAGTCGGCCGACGCCCGCGACTCAATCGCGGCCGAGCTTCTCGGCGAGGAATCCCACTGCGTCCTGCCACGACTGCGCCGATGCAGCTTCGTTGTAGAAGGTCGCACCCTCGGCGCAGAACGCATGCTGGGCGTCGGGGTAGGTGAAGATCGTGCCGTTGACGCCCCACTGGTCGAGCCGGCCCCGCAACTCGGGGATGCGCTCCGGCGGGAGCACCACGTCGAGGTCGCCGATCATGAACGCGATCGCGCCATTGACGTTCCACAGCAGATCCATGGCGTGCACCGGGTGGCGGGCGTCGATCGTCTCGAACCACGGCTGGCTCGGGAAGAAGCACACTGCCGCGGCGACGTCGTGGCGCAGGCAAGGCAGGAACATCGCCATCGTCGCCCCGGTGCAGTACCCCCAGCTCGCAAGGCGCGTCGTGTCGACGTCGTCGCGCGCGATCAGGAAGTCCAGCGCGGCGAGCTCGTCCTGGATCGCCTGGCGGAAGTCGAGCGCGTCGATGTGCGCCACCATGTCGTCGATGTCGCTGTAGTCCTCGGGATCGGCCGGGCCGGTGCCGCGGTAGTAGTCGGCGACGATGGCGACGTACCCGAGGTGAGCGAGCGTCGCCGCGATGCGCCGGATGAACGAGTTCGGCCCCGTGCCCTCGGCGCCGATCACCACGCCGGGGTGCGGACCCGGCACGACCGGCCGGGCGAGGAACGCCGGTGTCGTGCCGCCGCGCACCGCGAGGGCGATCGTCTCCGTGACGACGTCGTCGTAGGTCTCGGCGTCGGGGGCGGGAAACGGAGGGCCGGTGCGGAGCTGCGTCATGGGGCGGAACCTATCCCGATGGCAGACTCCCCCGCATGACCACGCCCCTGGGCCCGACCGACGCGCAACGTCGTCAGCTCGACGAACACGCGACCGCCGAGCTCACCTTCGATCTCGACGCGGTCATGGCCACCGTCGACGCCGACTGCGAGTA
>Ga0302322_100000337_pt1 | contig 35417 bp, 29 predicted proteins | sample Fen_T0_2_FD_203757 | JGI IMG/M metagenome (GOLD analysis project Ga0302322, IMG submission 203757) | Peat permafrost microbial communities from Stordalen Mire near Abisko, Sweden - Fen_T0_2 | ecosystem: Environmental > Terrestrial > Soil > Wetlands > Permafrost | place: Sweden: Abisko...
GTATCGTGCATTCCCCGGAGTTTTGCGAGAGGAAAGTGCGAGTCTCAATCGAAGTTTAAAAAGCCGGCTCGTCGGCTCAAAAGGAGGGGAGAACCAAAGGCGAAATATTGTGAGGAGCCCGGCCTTCCAGCTGCCGAGGCTTATTCGTAGGCCAGCGCGTCGATGGGGTCTTTCGCTGCCGCCTTGAATGCCGGGTAAAGCGCGCCAACCACGGCGCCTACAATCGCAATCAGCGTGGCTCGAACGATCCACCCGCCAGCCACCACGATCTGAGTCAGGGGGAACTTCTGGGCCAACGCCATCCGGGCAAGCAAGCTGACTACGATCCCCAGCGCAATGCCTCCCAATGCTAACAAGACGGTCTCCCGCAGCACCACGTTCACAATGTAGAACCGCGAGGCCCCCATCGCCTTCAGGATCCCAATCTCTCGCGTCCGCTCCATGACTGCGGTATACATTGCCTGGAAAATGACGATGAACCCGATCACCACGGAAATCCCAACCACAATATTGATAAACGTCGAGAGCCCGGGATAGCTCGTCGCGGTCATCATCGCAAGGTAGGCCGCCATCGAAGTGGAAACATACCGTTCCATGCCCGGAACAGCCTTGATCTCGTCAATAACGGCATCTGCATTGGCCGGATCATCGAGCTTGAGATAGAAGATGGTTGCCTTGTCTTTGGCCCCAATCAAATCCTGTAAAGTGCTAATCGGAATGAACTTACGCCCGCCCTTGCCGCGTTCCACAATGCCGCAAATGCGGAAATTGTTATTGAGAATCTCAAGCGAGTCGCCAATCTTGGCGTGCTTGGACTGCGCAAACAGATCGTCCACCAGAACATCGTACGGCCCCTGGAACGGTCCACCCTTCTGATAGTGGAATCCAGTGGACATGCTCTCGTAGCTGGGCAGATCAATCCCCGCGATAATCTCCAGCGTGCCTACGCTCGCCACTTGCGTGACCACCGGAGCTACGTGCACTACGTGCGGCAACTGGGCTAGCTTTTCGCCGATTTTGATGGGCATCGGCGCGCCGCCAAAAGCGCTGATAAACGAAGACCCCGGCGGCCTCACCAGAACATCAGCCCCGATCCCTGCAGTCCGCGTGCGCGAGTCCTGCATCATGCCCACACATAGCCCGACAATCAGCAAAATCATCGTCACTTCCAGCGCAATGGCCACGATGCTGATCAGCGACCGGATCGGCCGATGCACCAGGTTCCCGACGATCATGCGATTCATCATGATGTTTTTCCGAAACTAGCGGCCCCGCAAGCCGGACGTGCTGGCTACGGTTGGATCCGCACCGCGGTGGGTCGCGCTCAGGTGAACAATCTCCGCTCCAGCAGGCTGCTCCAGCGTGAACTGATCGTCCGTGAGCGGGCGGTTCACGTCGAGCTTCAGGATGCTCAGGGTGACGTCGTAGTTCTCGCGTGGACGCTCAATCTCAATCACCGCAGGAAATGATGTTCCCCCGAAGTCCTTGTAGCCCTGATAGTGAGCGTCGGTCACAACGTTACCCTGCTGATCGTAAATCCGCACCCGGTGCGGAACCAGGTCTGCCCTGCTGAATTCAATGCGCCGCGAAAGAAACCAGCCTTGCGCGCCACGATGAATGACGGCCAGCTCATAATCGGGTTGTTCTACCCGATGCTTCTTGGCGTCGAGTACAGTCTCATACCCGTTTTCCAGCACGGCGATATCGTCGGACGCGATCTCCGGTAGCAGAAGCGCGTCATAGATGTACTGTGGGCGCATATTTTCCATGCGCTTTTCCGGTAGATAGGTTTCCTGGGTGCTTGGCCCAGTCACGAACTTGTTCTTGGGAGGAATCCAGAGCCGGAATTCCTTCCCATTGCTTACCATGTCAAAAGCGGTGTTGCGCACAACCGGCAGCAGCCCTTTCATCCGGAGCATGCCCGGTTTGCGTGCCAGCACGTAGCCGCGAATTTCCTTGTAATCAGTAATCCGTCCACTCTTTGGGTCGCCCGCGGAAGCATCAATATCCACCGTCGCCTGCATGGACCCGATATGAGACGCCTGGTTATTGACGTACTCGATCAACTCTTGCTGCGTGGCTGACTTAAGAGGCGCGTTCGAAAGCTGTCGCTCGATGACGCGGGTCCGGAATAAACACCCGCCCAGCAGTGAAGTGGACGCAACGAGGCAAACTATTGAAAGCAACCGCACAAACCGCAAATGAAAAGAGCGCATTCCTATCCTAATACCTGGAAGATCGGCAGTTATCTATCAGATTAGTATAAGGCAGAAAGGGTTCAGTGTTTAGTGGAGGCCTAGTGTCCGACGATAGGCGTTCACGTTGTGGTTGTGCTCGGCAAGCGAAGCCGCAAAACGATGATGTGTGTTCCCATCGCTAACAAAGTAAAGGAACTTTGTTTCGGCGGGATGAAGCGCGGCTTCCAGCGAGCTGCGGCCCGGGTTCGCAATTGGACCGGGTGGCAATCCGGGGAAACGATACGTGTTGTAAGGCGAGTTCACCGCCAGGTCGGCGTGATGCAGGCTGCCCTGGTAGGTCCCCAGGAGCTGCTCCGCGTAGATCACGCTCGGATCAGCCTGGAGCGCCATTTTGATGTGCAGCCGGTTGTAGTACACGCTGGCCACCCGCGGACGCTCTTCCGGAGCGGCAGTTTCTTTTTCCACGATTGACGCCATCGTGACCACCGCAGGGATATTCACGCTGGTCGCGCCGGTCAAGAGGCCAGTCTGCGACGCGATTTGCCGGAACTCGTGCACCATGGCGGCGGCCATGTCGTCCAGGGTCTGGGTACGGGTGAACTGATAGGTATTCGGGAAAAGAAAGCCTTCCAGGGACTTCGCTTCCGGCGCAATGTCAGCAATCAACTGCGTACGGGTCTGCGCGATATGAAGAAAATCTTCTGCTGACCCCAGCCCCGCGTCTTCGATCGCCTTGGCGATGTCGAACATCGTATAGCCTTCGGGAATCGTGACCACGTGGAAGTAAATGTCGCCGCGAGCGATACGACCATAAACGTCAGGCAGCGTGGCCTCATGCTCAAACAGATATTCGCCAGCCTTCAGCGACGGCTTGGGATGCATCGCGTGCCAGAGCCGAAACGCCAACTCGCTGCGGATGATCCCAGACTTTTTCAGTTCGGCCGCAATCCGCCGCGTGGAATAGCCCGTGCGCAAAAGCACAAACGTCTGCCCCGGAGGAGGCGGGGCAGGAACATAGATCGCCCAGGCGACCCATCCGCCAACGGCGAGAACCGTCAGCAAAAAAAGTGTGATCAGCGCGCGCAAGGTTTTAGTGTAGAGGCTCGGGCCAGATTGCTACAAAATTAGGAAGTGCGAAAGCTGACGAGAGTAACGAAAAGTCAGAAGTAAAACCGGCCCTAGGTGGGGACCGAGGTTACTTCTGCATTCTGACTTCTGACTTCTGCATTTTGCCTTCTGACTTCCGCCTTGCCTTTTCATTCTCCCAGCCAGTCCGCATACGGCTTCATGGCGTCCACGTGATCGCAAACAATCTTGATCGCGCCCGTAATTGGAATTGCCAGCACCAGACCGACCGCTCCCCAGATTGCACCCCAAAATAAAAGAGCTAACGTCACGGCCAACGGGTTCATGCGCAGGCGACTGCCCAGCAGTTTGGGATAGAGAATGTTGAGCGCCACCAGATGCATTCCAACAACACAGAGCACCACGATGACCAGGTCGCCCGCCTCAAGTTGCCCAAACCCCACCAGGATCGGCGGGATCATCGCCAACACGATGCCCAAATACGGGACCAGGCTCAGAAATCCGCTCAGGAATCCGACAAAGTAGAAGAACGGAACATGCAGCAGCCCGAAGATCGCGACGCTAATCCCCGAAATCAGCAGGCCGATCAGCAGATTTCCGACGATAAACGACTGCAACATCTTTCCGATCAGGCCGAGCGTAACAAAGGCCGTGTGCCGGTGATGCAAAGGGAACAGCATCACAGTTGCGGACCGGGCATGGTGTTGCCACGTCAACAGAAAATACGCGAGAAACGGAATAAAGGACGCTGCGAGCAAGATGTCGGTCAGCGTGCCGGCACCATGGGTCAGCACGTCCGACCAACTGCTCACCTGCCGCACGGTGACGACGTTCACATCCGGCTCTCCGTTGACCACCTCACCCGTTTTTTCGATGGTTTCGGCTTGCTGGCGGAATGGCCGCAGGATCGAACGGATCTTCTGCGAGTACTTCGGCAGATTGTCCGCAAAAACAATAGCCTGGTTATACGACGTAGCCGTAATGCCATACAAAACCGCCAGCAGCATGACCATACTGATCATCGCTGCCATCGCCCTCGGAAGGCGAAAGCGTTCGAGCGCCTGTACGACTGGAGAAAGCGTAAAGCTCAATAGGATCGCAAAGAAAAGAACCGCCAGCACCGATTCGCCAAAATATGCGAAAAGGATGATCAGCCCAATGCCGAGCAGCGTGAGCGACCAATGATGATGAGGTTGTGTTGTGTCGGTTGTTTCCATGAAGTAGCTGGGCAAACATTCTGCACCAGCCAAGCGGGAATTGCACGAGAAACCCGGAAATCCGCGGAAAATTGGCAGGGGCTTCGTTTGAAGAGCGTTAGTTTAAGCGGACTCGGACGCCGCAACAGCAACGCCGGATTTTAGAGCGGGCAGTCGAATCTCAAACGCCGCGCCACCCTCGGGCCGGTTGAAGCAGGTGATTTGACCGCGATGATCTTGTACCACGCCATAGGTCGCGCTTAGCCCCAGTCCCGTTCCTTTGCCCACAGGTTTGGTCGTATAGAACGGATCGAACACGCGCTCCGGGTCCCGCAATCCCGGCCCGTTGTCGGCGAATTGAATGACGACTTCATCCGTTTCCCGCCACAGCGAAATCTGAAGTCGTCCGCCCCCGACTTCCTGCAAGGCCTCGACACCGTTTTCCACGATCTGGACGAATGCTTGCAGTAACTGGTTGGAATCCCCGAGCACGCGAGGCATGGGATCCGTACTCTCGACCGTAAGGGTGATGTTGCGTTTGTCGAGTTTGAATCCTTCCATCTGAACGGCCCGCTGGAGCAGGGGCTTGAGTTCGAGTGGCGATTTTTCACCCGATGTCTGTTGCGCAAAGCTGAGCAAACCGCTGACAAGTTCGCGGGTGCGTCGAGCTTGCTGTCCAATTTTTTGAGCGTTGTTCAGTTGCTCCCGCGTCAGGTTGCTGCTACCCGACATTTGTTCGGATCGGGACACAACGGCAGCGAGGGGGTGTTCAAGCTCTTTCGCAGCGAGCGCGACTAGTTCACCGAGCGAAGCAAGCTTGGCCTGTTGCACTGCTCGGCCCTGCAGGCGCTGAAGATTGTCGTAACTCCGGCGGGAGTCGGTCAGCAACTGTAACAGGCGCTGGTCCAACAAGTGCTGTTTCAGGAAAACTACAAACGCAAGCAGCGTCACTCCGCCCATGGAAACAGCAAAACGGATCTGCCGCAGATAGGGCGGATCTTCCGCTAAGAACAGAGCCGCGTATCCCATGAACGGCAGCGAAAGCAGAGCCATCTGCGCCAGAAACGGAGCCACGGCCCGGCGTGGCGTCGCCTCCATTTTTTGCGTCTCCGGCAGCATCTGGCGGCCATAAACTGCGACGCCAAGGAATCCCAGCACCCCTGCGAAAAACGGGACGTCAAAGGGCCCACCAGAGCGATATAAACCGAGCAGAATCGCCCGGTTAATTGTTTCCGACGCCAGGACGTAAACAAAACTCGACAAAAAAATCCCGCGGTAAACCTTGCGCCATGTTCCGGTGGCGGATGCGTAGGCCGCCCCCGAAACCCCTATCAAGATGATTCCTTGAACCAGATAAAGGAGATCCCAGCGTTGGTTGTACGTAGCGTGATCGTCGGCTACATATCCGGCCGGAAAAACAAAGTAGGCATACACCACTACCCACCAGACCAGCAGGATCACCACATTCAGAGTGCTGGTGACCATGCCGTGCTTCTCGTCGCCCCGGCGTGGTCGAATCGCGACTGCGGCAGTCAATGGAACGACATGCAGAAACAGCACATCGTCTCCCACGGATGGTTCCGGCATGCGCTGGCCCAGCAACACTTCATACCAGGCCCAGCAAAACTGGTTGAACAACCACATGCAAAGCCCAGCACCCATCAAACACCAGAACAGCCGCGTGTGGCCACGAGTGTCGAACGCATTCCTTACGCAAAAATACACGGCCGTCACCATCACCAGGATGGGAGCGATGTCTCCGAGCACGGTGTGAAAAGTCCTGCCGGCAGGGATCGCGGACGCCACTGCAAACGCCAGCAAAATCGCCAGACCATAAACAACCAGCGAGGATGGGCGGCGAGAGGACACCGCTTCGTATCATAGGACTTTTTTCGCCAAAGCTCAGGTGACCGTTTGGTTACCGCAGGTTACCTAAGTAATCGAAGGCCGCCCACAACCGCCTCCAGTGATCTGCGTCACAAATACATGTGACCTTGCCGACGGGAGCTGGACTGACCTCGGCTGCTAGAATTCGTTCCATGGCATTCCCCATTCAACGCGCACGCCGCCTGCGGCGGACCGAAGCGCTGCGTTCCCTGGTCCGCGAAACCCGCCTCACTCCCGAAGCTTTCGTCTATCCGCTCTTTGTTTGCCCTGGCAGCGGCGTCCGCAAGGAAGTGCGTTCCATGCCGGGAGTATTCAATCTCTCGGTGGACGAGGCGGTGAAGGAAGTTCGCGCGGTCCGCAGCCTGGGCGTACTTTCGGTGATCCTGTTCGGCCTGCCCGAGAAGAAAGATGACCTCGCCACCGGAGCCTGGGCGGAAGACGGCATCGTGCAGAAGGCAGCCCGTGCCATCAAGAGTGAAGTGCGCGACGTGATCGTGATGGGCGATGTCTGCTTGTGCGAATACATGTCCCACGGCCACTGTGGAATCGTGAAAGCCGCTGCGCAACCCTCGGGCGTCGCAGAAACAGACTACGAGATCGTCAACGACGCCAGTCTCGAACTGCTGGCTCGCACCGCCGTGTCACAGGTCCGCGCCGGGGTGGACATTATTGCTCCCTCCGACATGATGGACGGGCGCGTAGCGGCGATTCGCTCAGCACTCGACAAAGCGAATTTCGAAAACACTCCCATCCTTTCTTATGCGGCGAAGTTTGCCTCGGGCTTTTACGGCCCCTTCCGCGAAGCCGCCGATTCCACCCCGCAATTTGGCGATCGCCGCTCCTACCAGATGGACCCGGCCAACATTCGCGAAGCCATGCGCGAGATCGCTCTTGATGTCGAAGAAGGCGCCGACATGATTATGGTGAAGCCGGCGATGCCCTATCTCGACGTAATCGCCGCCGCACGCGACCGATTTGATCTGCCGCTAGCCGCGTATCAGGTATCTGGTGAGTTCGCCATGATCGAAGCCGCTGCCCGCAATAACTGGATTGACCGCGACCGCGTAATGATGGAATCGCTCCTCAGCATCCGGCGCGCCGGCGCGAGCTTGATCCTCACTTACTTTGCGAAAGACGCCGCGAAACTGTTGGCCTAAGGGAGTGGTAAAGGCTGCTGCGAAGTACTTCGTTCCGGTTTTCATACGCACAGCCCGTTAAGTGTTGTAAAATCCGCCATTCCCCGTTGGTGGAAGTACCTTGGCGTCTTTTTCGGAAATATCTTCAAATGAATTGGCTCGACAGTGCGCTGGTTCGAGGGATCCCGAGGCTTGGGCCGAGTTTATCCGCCGGTTTCAACCCGTGATCGCTTCGTCCGTATTTCGCACTGTGCGCCAGTGGCGAGAGCCGACTCGCGAACAAGCCGATGACCTGGTTCAGGAAACTTTTCTCAAGCTTTGCGAAGACGACTGTAAAATGCTGCGCGACTTCGAACCCAAACACGAAGATGCGATCTTCGGATTCCTGAAGATCGTGACATCCAACGTCGTTCGCGATCATTTCAAGTCCGGAATGGCAATAAAACGCGGTGCGGCCCAGACCGATACCATTGAAGAGTATGTCCATCTCGATGGAGCCTTATCCGGCAGCGATGGCGAGGGTGACATTCTCCGGAATCTCCAATTAGAAGAGATTGACGCCATCTTATTCAAACAATTGACCGGAAAGGACGCAGCCCGGAACCGCGCTATTTTCTGGCTTCGTCATAGGCAGGGTCTGCGAGCGAGCGAAATCGCCGTCATTCCCTCGATTGACTTGTCCACCGAAGGGGTTGAAAGCGTCCTATTGCGCATGGTTAACATGATTCGTAGTCACATAAAAGACAACGGTGGGTGGTTGAGTTGAATACTTTAGGGGTTGAAACTCGTTTTACCCATTTGGAGACAATGAATTTTGCCGGATAAACCCAACCGCCGTCAGGCCAGTTGTCCGCGACCCGAAGTTTGGCGCGAGATCGCTGCCGGTTCCACCGACCCGGATCTGACCCTGACCTGCATTGAGCACGCCAGCCGCTGCGATACCTGCGGTCCTCTTCTGCGCCAGGCGGTCGCCGAATTGAGTGATCTTCGGCCGGAAATGACGGAAGCAGAGCGACGGGAAATTTCGACTCTCGAAAGCGCAAAGCCCGAGTGGCAAATGAAGCTGGCCCAGCGCATCGCGGGCAAGCTAGCTCCGAGTCCGGCCCCCGTCGGTGGTTGGCGTGGCTGGTTGCACTTGCCGGGCTTGGCCGCACTCGCGACGGTCGTGGTAGCAGCCTCAGTTGGATCATGGGTATACACCACCCGCGGCAGCGCCGATTCCGCGAACCGCTATCTGGCGCAGGCCTACACCGATCAGAGAACCCTCGAACTCCGTATCCCCGGTGCCGCCTACGCGCCGCTCCGCGTGCAAAAGGGCCCAGCCGCATCATTTATCGGGCGTTCCCCGGCTCTGCTCAAAGCGGAAGCCCTGATCGCCGACCGTCTGACCGCGAATCCCGATGATCCCGCTTGGCTGCAGGCATCCGGGCGCGCCGACGTGCTCGAAGGCAAGTACGACGCCGCTGTGGAATCCCTACGCCGCGCCGTTGAGTTAAAGCCGCGTGCTTCCGATCTTCTGCTCGATCTCGGCACCGCTTACTTCCAGCGCGCACAATCGGAAGATCGCCCCGAAGATTTCGTCGCCGCCTTCGAATACCTAAGTCAGGTTCTCATCCAGCAGCCCGACAATGCGACCGCTCTCTTCAATCGCGCCATCGTTGCTGAGCATCAGTCACTCTATCGGCAGGCTCTCGAAGACTGGGAGCACTACCTCAAAGTCGATCCCAATTCCGAGTGGACGGAAGAAGCCCGCAGTCATGCTGAAATTGTCCGCACGAAATTGAAAGAGCATCAGAGCGGTGCCAAGCCACTCCTGCCTCCCGCGCAGGTGGGAGACCCCACCCGCGAAGATGTAGAGCGCCGCGTCGAACGCTATCTCGACGCCGCCGTGCAATCGTGGCTCCCGCAGGCCTATCCCGAACATGGAAAGGCTGGCGACCCGCAGGCCCAGCAGGCGCTTTTTTTTTTGGCGGACCTGTTAGCCCAGAACCACCAGGACAATTGGCTCGCTGATCTTCTTAAGGGATCCTCGTCTTCGTCATTTCCAAGCGCGGTCGCGGCACTTGCCCAAGCCTCGCAATCCAATTACTCCAGCGACTACAACCTTTCTCATGCTCGAGCCGTGGAAGCCTCGCGATTGTTCAGCGCTTCGAACAATCACGCCGGAGCTCTGCGCGCCCAGTTCGAGCAAACTTACGCCGAACAACTCACGCGCAACCTTAATGGCTGCCGCAACCACGCAACTTCCGGCCTAACCGCAGCCGATCACCAGCACTATTCATGGCTCCAGATTCAGTTTCGATTGGAAAAAGCCTCCTGCAATTTATTGGGGAAAGATGACTTTGGCAACCACGAACACTTGAGTCGTCAAAGCGCTGCAGAAGCTCTGGAGAGCGGGTACGAGCGACTGTACGTCCGTGCTGTGTACTTCGTCGCCGACGACCAGATTAATGAAGGCGACCTTTCGGGCGGTCTTCGATCTGCTAGCGATGCCCTCAAGCATTATTGGTCGGGCGACATGCCTGCCTATGTTGCCTATAACCTGTATGCGGCAACGATCGGCTGGGTACCGGAATTCCAATCGAATCGGCAGCATTTTGTGTTTGCAACCTGGCTTGAAGCGACGTCCGCGATTGATCCTACCGATGATCTCTTGACGCGAGCTTGGGCGCACAGCGGAGCGGCTCGCGCGGCGGCGGCGATTCGGGAACCCAAAATTTCAGAGCGAGAGTCCGCAGAGGCCGCCAGGCTCCTCGCTCTTGCTCCTCGAACGCCTGCTAACCAGGACTACATCCTCTGGAACGAGATTCGAACGGCCGACGTTGAGGGACGCGTTGGGCAATTTGAGCCCGGAATTGCGAGACTCACGGCGATCCAGAGTCAGATTGCCCCCCACATGGATAAGTATCTTGAGGAGGCGTTCTACGCGACTCTCGGTGAGCTCGAACTTCGGAACCACGATCCTGCTTCGGCGGAACGGGCCTTTCAGCCTGCCGTTGAATCCGCAGAGCGGCGCCTCAGTTCCTTGAACTCAGAAGCGGAGCGAATCAGTTGGAGTAAGGAAGCGGCCCCTGTTTATCTCGGCATGACAGAAGCCGAACTCGTACAAGGCCATCCCGAAAGATCCTTGGAATATTTTGAGTGGTACCTACGAGCTGGGACTCGGCATGGAAAGAAGGCTGAGAGTTCGAACCGCGCATCCGCCCCGGACGACGGATCGCTGTACTCGCGGATTCCCCTGCTCAACCACGAAACTGTGCTTGCCTATGCTGCTCTGCCCGACGGCGTGGCGCTTTGGAGTTACGACAATCGCGGAGTGAAGGCGCACTGGCTCCCGGATTCGAACCGAAATCTACGAGAGCTCGCGGGTAGATTCTATGACCTTGCTGCCAATTCTAAGTCTTCGTCGATCGCTTTGCGCCGGAACGCCAGAGCCTTATATGACTCATTGATTGCACCGTTCGAGGCGCAGATTGAAAGCGATCGCACACTTGTAATCGAAGCTGACGACTGGCTGGATCGCGTTCCTTTTGAAGCTCTGCTCGATGCAAATGGCAGATACCTGATCGAGCGCGCTCCCATCGTTCGTTCACACGGGCAAGATGCCGACTCTACTGTGCTAAGAGATACTACGATCTCGGCCTCCGCTCATGCGCTCGTTGTCGGCAGCACCGCTGCATCGGAAGAGGCCGGGCTGATCCCGTTGCCCGACATCAGCGCCGAAGTGGATGCGGTTGCTCGGAACTTTGGGTCATCCTCGGTGCTCCGCTCGTCGGAAGCGACTTTGCCTGCGGTTGAGCGGGAGTTGGAGGGCGCCACAGTGTTTCATTTCACAGGCCATTCGCTCGCGAATCAGAACGGGTCCGCGCTGCTCCTTGCATCTGCAGTTCGTCACGAGGGCAAACCGGCGATGCTGAAGGCGGACGAATTGCGTCGCTTGGATCTTCACAATCTGCGCCTCGCCGTGCTTTCCACCTGCAACACCGAAACTGGCCGCGATGGCTCGCGTGGCTTCAATAGCATCGCCGCGGCTCTCCAGCGCGCAGGCGTGCCACATATTGTCGGCAGCCGTTGGGCGGTCGACGCTGTCGAAACCAGGAGATTTGTTGAGAGTTTTTACCGTGATGTGCTTTCTGGCCAGTCCGTCCCCGGGGCTGTTCGTCAGACGGCACGCGACATGATTGCCGACCCGCGCACTTCGCATCCCTACTACTGGTCGGCATTCTCGGCGTACGGTCGGCCCTGATCCTAATTCTGTTCTCCGGAGGACCCTATGAGTAACGAACGCCACTTGGCCAGCACCATCACGGCCTTACTGAGTGCGTTGTTGATCACGCTGTTTATTGTTGCCTGCGAACCCAAGGAGCAAGGCCCGCCGCCCGAACCCAAAGGCATGGACGTGTTCGTCACCTTTGAAGGCCCCTGGGCGATCGTCCCCGATCCGAAAGACAGTAACAGCGTTCTCGCGATTGCTCCGAAGACGAAGAGCCATCGTCCCCTCGGCGTTGTTCCCGCCGATACTGCGCTGGAAGCGGGAATCTACGACCTGGCGATTCCTGTCCACGGTGAACGCGGCAAGCCCGAAGCCGACAAGAACATTCTGCGGGCGGATATTGATCCCCAGGCCGTGCAACTTGCGTCGGGTACCCGGGGTGAGCGCTACGTCATCCGTCTTCCCAAACCCGATGCTTATCTCGCGGAGACTTCTTATCTAAGCCGCATTTCCACCAAGTATCCGCCCGATGCTTCGGAGGAGAAGAACTATGCGACCGCCGTTGCTCTGCGTTATCACACAGCGAGCAAGATCGGGTTCCAACTGTCAGGGACGCCAGATGATGGCCCTGCTTTCAAACCTCTGCTGCTGGAACTGAATACACCTCTGATACGCTTCACCATTGATCCGCTGGAGGTTCACCTTCACGACGATTGCTACCTCCATGCGCGCGAAGCGTTCCGCGACTTGGTGCGTCTCGTCAGATTGAAGCTCTATATCGACTTCGCCGGGCCAGAGGAATGCCGTAAGCAGGATCCGCAATTGCTTCCTGCCAAGAAAGCGCTATTGCTCAATCCCTTGTCCATCGAGAACACCACCACGATGCAGAACGACATGCAACTGCGTGCCGCGGGATTTTCTGGCAACATCCTGGATACGTACGTAAACTCGGTAGCCCGTTCTTCTTCCAAGGTGGGAGCCGCGATCTACTTCTTTAGTTCCGATACCGGTGGCTGCAAAGCTCCAATCATCCTGAACAACGGCGGATGATGCCGTGAAAGCTCAATAGCAACGTAGCGCTGTCCCGGCGGGCGTCCTCGCCCGCCGCTTCAGCTACCAATAACTTCTATCCTTCGTGATACGCCATGCGCACCAGTGTCCGCTCCGCGAACGGCACGTAGAGCAGAGCCGCAGTCGCGGCGAACGCCAGTCCGATTCCAATCTGCGGTAGCAGCAAAAACGGCGCCACTGCCCACAGTTGATCGAGCGCCAGCACAAACGGAAACAGCTTTCGAAAATTCCCGCCCAACTTGCGGAAATCAAATGCCACCGCAGAAATCAAATAGAACCGCAGGGGAATGCCGGTCGCTCCTGTCACCAGCACCGCGCCCACGAGCAGTGAAGCTTTCCACCCTGGCATGAAGTCGGACGCGATGCGATCCACTTCATGCAATCGGTATAGTCCACTTAAATAGAACGTCAGATACATCACCTGGATCAACACGAACAGCGTCCTCACCATTCCACGATGAGGCGCCGGCACGTGTAGATCGGGATGAAGCCCTGTGCCTTCGGCCAATGGTGGGAGATCTTCTTGTGCGGGCACTTGCAGCGCTTCGGAGAGCGACGAAGCGGGCATGGCCACGCCGTCCACCGGCGCAATAAAACGATATCCCCGCCGCGCCAGCGTTTCGACAAATCGCGGGCTGGAAGCGGAATCCCCCAGCGACTCGCGAATCTTGTTCACCGCCGTGTTCAGGCTGTGATCGAAATCCACGAAAGTATCGGCAGGCCAAATCTTGTCGCGCAGATCGTCACGCGTAACCACGCGTCCAGCATTCTCAAGCAGCGCCACGAGCACCTGAAATGGCTGCCCCTGAAGCCGCACCCGCCGCCCATTCTTGCGCAATTCCCCAGCATCCAAATCCAATTCGAACACGCCAAAGCGCAGCAACCGTCCATTGCTGCCGGAATTCTGAAAAGGAGGCGTAGCCATGTCTTCGCGAACGTAGTTTACACCGCGGATATTGACGGAGACGGGACTCGGAATTGTCGGCGTTAGCGAAACTCTCGCGTCCGGGGGTTCGATTTGATTCGAGTTTTTGCGGAGCCACATGAGGGAATTGGGCTGGAAATGGCGCTTAACCGGGTAGAGACGAGAAGATGTTCCGCTCTTAGAACGGCAGGATCCTCGTTTTCTGGCAAATCAAATATCTGGAGGAAACAATGTCGCGCCTTTCCCTTACCCTGGCCGCTGTTCTCGTGGCCGCCTGCTCTGTTTTGCCCGGTGTCGCCCAGCAGTCTCCCGCTGGCTCAGGCTTGGTAGTCCCCGCCGTAACCAAATTCAACGGCACCTTAATCGACTTGAAAGGCAAGCCGATTACTGGCACCGCTGGTGTCACGTTCAGTCTCTATAAGGAAGAACACGGTGGAGCGGCGCTCTGGATGGAAACCCAGAACGTGACACCCGATAAGAACGGACGCTATTCGGTCACGCTGGGCGCAAGCAGAGCGCAAGGCCTGCCGGCAGATCTGTTTGCCTCTGGCGAGGCGCGCTGGCTCGGCGTCCAGGCAGAAGGGCAAGCTGAAAGTGCCCGAACGCTGCTGGTCAGTGTTCCTTACGCGATGAAGGCTTTGGACGCGGAAACCCTTGGCGGTGTACCAGCTTCGGCTTTTCTGCGGGCGGCTCAGGGAGACGGGAACCGTCTCCAAAGCGTGCCGCAGGGGCAAACGAAGCCCACCGTCCACGGTAGCGGCACTGTGAATACGCTGCCACTCTTTACTGCAAGTTCCATCATCGGCAATTCCGTGGTCACACAGTCGGGAGGCAATGTCGGTATCGGAACATCAGCTCCGGTAGCAAGCCTCGATGTCAACGGCATGGTGAACTCGGCCACTGGGTTTAGCATCGGAGCGACTCCCGTTGTGCTTGTCTCCAGTGCCAATGGAAACACCCTTCTCGGGAGCAGCGGCAATCCTGCGGCCGGCCTCGCCAACACCGCCGTTGGCAGCTCCACCCTTGCTGTCAATGTCAGCGGCAGTGTCAATACAGCCGTCGGCACTGGTGCTCTCCTATACAACACCAGCGATAACAACACGGCCGTCGGCGTTGACGCCCTTACCGGTAACACCTCCGGCGCGTCCAACGTCGCCGTCGGAGCCGATGCCGGTTTTTATAACCAAACAGGGTCCGGGAATACTTTCATCGGCTATTTCGCTGATTCGACTTCCCCCAATCTCACCAATGCCACAGCGATCGGAGCCCACGCCGTCGTCAATACCAGCAACACCATGGTGCTTGGTCAGGCTGGCACGGAGGTGACGATTGGCGCTTCTCAGCCTGCGCCAGGAACCATGCTCACCATTCAGGCCGACGACACTGGCTCAGCTCCAAAGCAACTGGTCATTCAAGGCCAGACGGATCCGAATCGCCAGCTTCTCGTTGGCTACCAGACCAATGTCGGACTCGGCGGCTATGGCACCATACAGGCGATCGACCAGGGTGTGAAGTTCACGACGCTGGCGCTCAACCCCAATGGAGGACCTGTCGTGGTGGGCACAAATTACTCTTCCGGCAACCCCTTCGTCATCGGGTCAGGCCTCGGCGGGGGACTGGCCGATGGCTGGGTCACCTATAGTTCGCGCCGCTGGAAGACCAACGTTCAGACGCTGCACGGTGCGCTCGACAAGGTCGCGAAACTGCGCGGCGTTTCCTACGATCTTAAATCCAATGGCAAGCATGAAGTCGGCGTGATCGCCGAAGAAGTGGGCGCCGTGATTCCAGAAATCGTGCAGTGGGAAAAGAACGGAAAAGACGCCGCAGGTGTGGACTACTCCCGGCTGGCCGCGCTCCTGATCGAAGCCGTGAAAGAGCAACAACGCCAGGCGCTAGCGAAAGATAGGAAGATTGCGCGGTTGACGACACAAGTACACCAGTTGCACAAACTCAATGGCCAATTGGCGCTACTCCAGTCCCGAATGGAACGTCTGGAACAGGAAAGGGCCACAACCCTGACTGCAACGTCACGCCCGATGTGCAACGGCGCCAGAAACTAGACAGGTCATCGCGCCGGATTCAATAACCGTGCCGGCTCCCTGGCCGCCGAACCAACTTGGGTAGAAGTCTCTCGAACGACTCTCTGATAGCAGAACGATGAGCTACGTCAGGGAGCACTGGACAGGCGGAACGTTCCCCAATCTCCCGTCAGGAAAAAATGGGAAGCGTTCTGTCTTTCCCTAGTCTTGGAGTCGTAATTCGGGCGACCGATCCACCTCCAACTTAGTGTGCTTCCTGGCGTCGCGGATCTGCGGCAGCAGAATATCCCGCACGTAATGCCAGTAAGGCACGATGTCGAGTGCCTTGCGAGCGTACGACTCAGCCGCGTCAACGTCCGGAGCGGTCCGGTGCAGATTGGACCATGCCAGGTTCATCAGCAATTCTGCCTCGCCCCACGTAGGCTCAAGCGGATCGGTCGTTGACGTCTTGAGCTTTTGGGCCGACTCCAGGCCCTTCTCGTAGATGCCCATGGCTTTCTCCTGGCTCCCACCATACTCCTTTGGCGCGTACCAGAGATTGGGACCGATCACCCACGACAGCCGGGGATTCTCAGGATCTGCATTCCCCGCTTCCCGGAGAAGTGTCTTCACCTGGGCCAGCAACTCCTGCACCTTGGTTGGATCCTTGCCGTTGAGAAACATCAGATTACTCAAACACGAAGCGGCCCCAATCTTGGCGTCCATAAAATTCAGATCCTTCTCGCCCGACTGCTGGAATTCGCGGACGGCCCGCTCCAGGTCTTCTGCGAGATCTTTTGGATCCGCAGATTCGTTGAACCCGTTAAAGGCCCGGCGCCATAGCGCGAATCCCCGCCAATAATGCACTCGGGAGGCCAGTTCTTTGGTCTCGACGAATGGATCGAGTTCGCTATACAAACGGTGCAAGGCCGGGCGATCCCCTTCATAGTCGGCTCGCTGAATTGCAGTCACGAGTTTGATCACTTGCTCGCGCGGAGTGCCGCTCGTGGCGATCGTCTGCAAGTCAACCTTCAATCCCACCGCCGCATACCACGGATAGAAATCCACCACCAGTCGTTCGGTCGCAATCGCGGGATCATCCTTTACCAGGGCCTTGGCCTCGTCGATTGAACTGATGCCGAAGATAAAAATTCCGCGCAGGTTGGCGTCATCGATCGGGCCGGCTACGATTAACTTTCCCATGCTGGCCATCTTGCGGATGTTACCCAGGTGGCCTTCCTGGATACGTTGGCGTTCATCGGCTGTGCCTTCTCCCCAGTGCGGCCCTTTGCGCAGAATGCCGAGGACGTAGGTCGTCATCTTGATTTGTGACTGCGGCGGCAGCGTAGTGCCAGTCTGTCCCGCGGATGTCGTAACGCACGCCGCGATGAGCAGCATGCTTGTGATCGCGAATCGTTTCATTTCACCGCTCCTGATCTTCTGTTTCTGTATTTGTTGCAGTCGGACGCGAAATCCTGTTGCCATGATCGCCCCCCAATTTTTGAACGATTTGTTCCTGAGTCCTTAGGCTTGTTGCGTCTTGGCAAGGCTCCCATACTTTTGCGTGGCGTAGCCAACAATCAGTCCGACCATGCCGCCCGGCAACATGATCTGGAGGTAGTAACCATGCTGCAGCTGAGCAATGATGAAGGCCAGCACCAGGCCCACGGCGAGCCCGAAGACAATTCCCAGCGCCAGGGAGTGCACTTTGCGGGCAAACACTCCGATCAAGATTCCGGCCACGATTCCTTTGAATGTGGATCCCATGACGATTCCAGCCAATTGCGCGCGCACAGCGGGCGTGAACCACGCCGTCATTCCATCGATGGCGCCCAGGACTGCTCCGAGCCCGATCCCAAGTAGAACCTTATTCATAACTGAACCTCCTGTTGAATTCACCCTCTACTGTGCTATTACCCGTTTTTCGCGATTCCTTTAGCCCCGCGCCAACAAAAAGAAAATCGCATCAGGAGGTAAAGATAAACATATGACCGACGGGTGGGGTGCACTCCATCCGTCTATTCCCAGGTTTCCCGGGTTTTGCCCCCCGGTTTTCGCTACGGATGAAGGATGACAGAGCAATGAGGAGGTCTTCGCTTCGTGGCTCACGTGCGAGGAAGAAAACCGGGCAGGATTTCGCGCTTAATTCAGACGGTTTCGATGGAACCACCGCCCTCGTGCCTACGTACATCCTCTGAACAGCACACAGTAGTACTTCGTCTCTTTTCGAAAATCTGGAGAGTTGACGCAAAAAGGGAACGGGCATGGAGCAGGCAAGATCGGTAGACGCGGTATCCGCACGGGAAGAACCACGGGCTCCGGCATGGTTCAACGTCGTTGGGCTGCTGGTTTCGGTGACAGCGGGGGTAATCGCGTTTCTTCCTTTCGCATTTGATACATCACCCTGGGACGCTGTGACGCTGAGAGTTCCGGGCAATCAAGGCAACTGGTGGCACGCCCTTGTTGGAGCGCCGTTCTTTCTGGCAGGTCCGATGATCTGGCTTCGCCTGCGCTCGTTGTTCTCAAAGCGACTGTCGTCTTCCGCCGGAAGACGTTTGCTCTGGATCGCGGCGGGCCTTTCGGTTGCGGGAACAATCCTGGTGGAGTTGCCCTTCCTATTCCACCTCGCTGGAACAAGCGAGTGGCAACGCCTGGCCGTCCTCTGCTTAGGCTTCGGAATCGTGATCACCAGCGCGGTACTCTTGTTCCTGCGCCGCCACGAGATTGATCCGACTCGCGCATGTGTTGTGGGTTTGAACACCGCGTATCTGGCCAATGCCGCACTCTGCCTTGTTGTTTACAGCGACGCAACCGGAACCGTCAGTTCGCGATCCGGGTGGCTAGTCACGATGGCGATCGTATGGCCCCTGGTCCTGGAGCTTGTTTGGATCTTCCGCCAAAGTTATGGCGCGTGGCCAACACCCGGCCCGGCACGGTTATCAAAATAACTCTCACCAGGCCAGCCTCGTTGCCGCAGACAACTCACTGGTCCAGTTCTGCTATGCTGGCCCGAGCTGCCGCAGGATGGCACCGGAGGATGGCGATGATTTTTTTGCGCAAGCTTGGCAGAGGATTCCTTTTGTTAGGCGCGATGATTCTGATGGCGGGAACGACATTTGCAGCTTCCAACATCTATGATTTTACATTGCCTTCCATCGATGGCACTCCGATGCCCTTAGCTGATTTCAAGGGCAAAGTGGTTCTTCTCGTGAATGTCGCCAGTCGCTGCGGATACACGCCGCAATACACTGCCCTCGAAGCGATCTACGAGAAATACAAGGACAAAGGATTTCTCATCGCAGGCTTTCCCGCCAACAATTTCGGCGCGCAGGAGCCGGGAACCAATGCCGAGATCAAGACTTTCTGTTCCCGCAAGTACAACGTGACGTTCCCCATGTACAGCAAAGTTTCTGTCAAGGGCGACGACCAGACCCCGCTGTATCAATATCTGACCAAAGCCACCAAGCCGCCAATCTCCGGAGACATCAAGTGGAACTTCACCAAGTTCCTCGTCGACAAAAACGGCAACGTGGTACAACGCTTCGAGCCCGATGTCACGCCCGATTCGCCGGATGTGACGTCTGCGATTGAGAAGCTGCTGAAGCAATAAGTCAATCGGGTGCCCCATCCTTCGCGCTTTTTGCGAAGGGTGGGCACGATGCTGCTGCTAGCATGAGCTTGTCATGCCCAGCGGTCTCCACCGCTACTACGGCGCGAATCACTGCACTTTATCACCTGTTCTTGTCATGTCTCTGTTACGTTCTGCGCGCAGCCGGGACCTCCTGCTCGCAGTGTTAGAACAGACCCGGAAAAGATACCGCTTCGTGGTCGTCGGATATGTCGTCATGCCCGAACATATCCACTGACTCCTCAGCGAACCGGAGGTCGGGACACCCTCCACCGTAATGCAACCTTTGTCGCAGCCCGTCACGCCGCCGGGCTCACCGCTTGCTTCTCGCCGGAGCTCGCACAAGCGTCGTGATAGAGAATCGTCAGGGCGGTCCCGTACACACAGACCAAGATCGGCATACCCACTCCGAAAAGCAGCCAGAAGGCTACGGCCCCAGACATGTCTTCCAGACGCAGAATCGAAGTGGTGATTACCGCAAAGAAGATCCACATCACAATCAACGACGCGCCGAACAGAAACACCGTGACCAACACCGTGCCAATATGCTGCCAGGCCAGGCTCACGCTGCGACGCAGTGCCTGCATAATTCCCGTTTCTTCCAGCAGCATCACGGGAACGGCAAAAACCGTAAGTAGGCCAACCGCAATTGCTGGCACAACGAAAACCGCCCCAAAAACAGCCGCGCAGCCAATCACCATACAGAGGACTGCCAGCGGCAACGACCGCCGCATCAGTTCCTTCAGGGCGTTAGCCAATGACATCTTCCTTCCACAGCAATCCTGGTAGACGACCAAAGAAATACCGCCAATGGCGAAGCCTAAGGGCAACTGAGTGAGCGCCGCAAAGCCGACAAAGACTCCGAGCTTGGAGACAAAGGACATTCCTCTCCAGAAAGCGGCTGGGTCGAAAGGAGTGGCGGCGGGATGCGTGTGCCGGACGATCACATTGATGGTAATAAATATTGTTACCACCACGAGATAGGGCCAAAGAGCGGCAAGGTAGACAGAGAAAAGGTTTCGGCGGATCGAAGCGAAGGAGCGACCCGCAAGTGAAGGCGTTGGGGTCATAAAGGGCTACAAGCATACTCCTCGCTCGGCGGTGCATGCAGTGAGGACAGACGGAGCGTTCCGAGATTCTTCAGCATGAAAATAGGTGAACGTCCCGTCTGTCACCATATTCGTCACCATATTCAGGGCGTCCGACAAGGACTAAATAGGGGTAAATAGGGGGACAGACGGGACGTACCCCAGTTTCCCGAAGCTATGCTACGAAAGCAAAGTCATTCTGTCGCGCATTGGGTGACGTTTTTTTAGGCCGTCCTCCCTTTCGCGGAGCGAGCGGACGCAAGATCTTCTGTTCCAGTTGAGCCACGAATTCGCTGCTTCCTAGCGGTCTGCCGGTGTGGGTGCAGTGCCGCAACGCGCCAACCTCGGCCGCCGACTCTCCGGACGTCAGATACTCCCTCCACTCCGTCACCGTCCAGCGCTTGCGCCACGAGGCCATGTCCAGCAACGGATCGGAAATTCCGACGCTGCAGTGGGCGGCAGCGCTCGACCACCGCCACCCCTCCGCCGCCGCCACCATGCTGGCGCGCACTGGATTCAACTCCACATAGCGCAGCGCCGTCCACAGATGCGATTCATCCAGCGGACACGAATAGAATCGTCCCTGCCACACGTGCCCGCTGGACGATGCTCGGGCATTCCAATAAGAGGCGTAACGTCCGTGGGTCTGTTTGAGCGTTTGTCCCAGGGCCTCGGAGGTGTGGGGAACCGCGATCAAGTGCGCGTGATTCGACATCAGGCAGTAGCCGAGCACCGAAAGTTGATAGAGCTCGGAATATTGCCTCAGTAACTCGAGATAAGCAATGCGATCCGCGTCGTCAGCCAGGATCACTTGCCGTGCGTTGCCGCGCTGCGTAACATGATGGGCGACGTCGGTGATGACCACGCGCGGCAATCGAGCCATACCGGGAAAATATCAGACAGGATTCGGCTTGGGAACGACGGGTTGGTTGATTAGCGAAGAAATGGCAATATCCATTCCCAAATTGGTTCAGAAACTGGGGTACGTCCCGTCTGTCCCCTTGATTAGAGTTCCGTTTCAAAGCTGACAGAGAAACAAGTGGGGGTGCCCCACGTCTCGCGGCTTGAAGCTGTGAAAAAACTATCCCGGAAGTTAATTGACAGAAAAGGAAAGCGGGGTAAGCTCGGGGCATGAGCGAGCCGTTACTGCGCAGGATTAATCGCGAGCAGATGTTGTGGCGGGCCGTCGACGTGGAGCAGTTGATCGGGGAAGACCATGCGGCGCGGGCCATCTGGGAACTAGTGGGGCGCCTGGATCTGGACAGTTTTTACGCGAGGATTGGATGCAGCGAGGAGGAAGGCGGGCGGCCTGCCTACGATCCGCGACTGCTGATCAGTGTGTGGATTTACGCCTACAGTCAGGGCATCGGGTCGGCGCGGGAGGTGGCGCGACGCTGTGAGTGGGAGCCGGCGTTGCAATGGTTGACGGGGTGCGAAGCCGTGAACTACCACACGCTCTCCAGTTTTCGAGTGGAGTATCGGGCGGAGTTAGACGAGTTGTTCACGCACGTGCTGGGGCTGATGAGCGCGGAAGGACTGATCACGCTGGAGCAGGTAGTCCAGGACGGAACCAAGATCAAGGCGCAGGCGGCGAGTGACAGTTTCCAAGGCGAGGCGAAGATCGGAGAGCACCTGGAACGAGCGCGGAAACGGGTTCGAGAAATGGGAGAACCGGATCAGGAACCCAAGCCGAGCCGGGTGGAACAGGCACAACGGCGAGCGCGCCGTGAGCGGCAACAACGGCTGGAGCAGGGACTGGAAGAGTTGCAGAAACTGCGCCCCAGCAAGCCGCGGGCGCGGGTCAGCGTGAGTGAACCGGAAGCGCGCCGGATGCGGCAATCCGATGGCGGCATCGCACCGAACTACAACGTACAAATCGCAGCTGATGCCGCGCAGTCACTGATCGTGGACGTGAAAGTGACGCAAGCCCCCAATGACAGCGAACAGCTGGCGCCCGCAGTCCGGCGCATTGTCGAGCGCATGGGCCGCAAGCCGCGTCAGATGCTGGCCGACGCCGACTTCACCAATCGCCGCAGCGTCGAGGCGATGGCAGAGTTGGAAGTCGAATATGTCGGCAGTCTGCGCAAGGGCGGCGCGGAAAAAGACAACACCGGCACCGGCCGTTTTACCGCGGCGGTCTTCGTCTACGATCCCGAGCACGACCACTATGTTTGTCCGGGTGACAAGCACCTGCGCTATGCAGGACGGCACAAACACAAGACGGGAAACTTTTTCTACCGCTACGAAGCGGCGGTCTCGGAATGTCAGAACTGTCCGCTGAAACCGCAATGCTGTCCGACCAATCAGCATCGCGGTCGTGGTTTGTTGCGCACCAAAGAGACAGCGGCCATGATGGCCTTTCGCCAGAAGATGGCCACGCCCGAGGCGCAGACGCTCTATCGCCGACGCAGCCGTGTGATCGAGTTCTGCCACGCCTGGATCAAAAGCAAACTGGGACTGCGTCAGTTCCACCTGCGCGGACTGGCCAAAGTGCAAATGGAAATGCTCTGGGCCTGCCTCACGTATAACCTGCAGCAGTGGATCCGACTGCGCCGACTGCAAGCCGCACTCAACCCGGCTTAGAGCCCCTTCACCGGATTCGAGATCCAACCCAACACCTTGCCCTACCAGATACTCCTTATCACAACACTAAGAAAAGCCTTCGTGCTTCTTCTTCGTCGCTCGATAGGCTTTCTTCACAGCTTCGGCTTTCGAGACGTGGGCATCTCGACGTTCAACACCCAAGAGACTAACCACTTGCCGCGCGTTGCCACGCTGCGTAACATGATGGGCGACTGGGATGCGTCCCGTCTGTCCCTCTATTGTTGGCCCACCCGCCATCGATTCTTGACAGAACTTCGGCGGACCGTTTAGCTTGGTCCGCGAAGATTTATAGGCGTCTTTTGAGAGGGACAATTGTGAAATATCTCCGTCCATCCTTGGTTCTCACTATTTGCCTTTTTTCTCTCACAAGCTTTGGACAGCAGCAAGAAACAGGGTTGCCTGTTTTCGGCTCGTTCCACGGTGGCCAGTTTGACACAGTGAACATAAAGAGTGGCAACTTGCATTTGGAAATCCCGATCCTAAGTGTCCCGCAACGGGTTGGCCCGGACTTCGGCTATAAGTTTGTATACGACATGCCGACTTGGGAAGTAAACAAATACAATCCCAATCCACAAACGACCCAATGGAATGTCGATCCTGGGAAACATGATTTTGCGGGATGGCACCTTCTTACAGAACCCGTGGTCGGAGGAGGGCTTGGTGTTCAATACGACACAATAGACAAAACTTGCACCTTCCAGCGTACCAAGAACGACCCGCCCACCACGGTGCATTACAACGTGCTTACAAACTACGTGGCGATTGACGGTAGTGGTACTCGGCATCCTTTTGAGTTGCGGCACGTGCAACAGCCGCAATCAGGCTGTACGGACCCAGTTGGGGACCAACTCACTGGTGCGGCATTGGACGGCAGCGGAATCACCATGACTCTGTCGAGTACCGGCTCGGTATTATCCAACTCCTGGCCGCTTAATAGTGGACTTGCCAACGGCAACTACGCGGGCGACACGCTCGGTCGCACACTTCTCTCAACAACTGTACAAAAAGACGGAAACGGCGTGGAAACTTCGGGAACTTGGACGGTACAGGACTCCAACGGTGCGCCGCAACAATTTCGGGTCGACTATTCGCAATTGAATATCCAAACAAGTTTTTGTCCATTGGTCCCCCCCCTCCGCTACTCCGTGCGCAGAGCGGGCGACCGTTTGGAATTTGCCGCAAAGACTTACGCTACCTGACGGCAGGTTTTATCAATTCACATATTCAACGGACGGAAATGCCGACCTACTTAGAATCGACCTGCCAACCGGCGGCTACCTTAGCTATGGATATTCCAGTTACTTCCGCGTCCCCTTTGGACAGCATGGCATTTCTCAATATATCGTGCGCCGACAGGTGACTAGTCGGACGGTGAATGATGGCATCGCTTCTAGCACTTGGAATTACAACAGTGGTACGGTCCAAGATCCCTTTGGGAATGAAGAAGTACACGTTTTTGGCAGCGTAATCAACTCCGCGACTGGTCAAACTGATGGCAACACAACCTAGGAGACGGAAGTTCGAACATACAAGGGAACTGCCGCGTCTGGAACATTATTGCGTACTGTCAAGAAAGATTACTTGGGAGAGATTGCCACGCAGCAGCCTGATGCCACCGATCATGACATGATCAATGTGCGTCTCTTTCGGGAAACAACAACGCTTGAAGACGGTACCCAGAGCAAAGTCGAAACCGACTATGAGATGTTCCAGCAGCAATTCCTGACTTCGACCTACAATGTTACCCGGCTGAACCCAATCGAGAAGCGGGAATATGATTTCGGCGCCGGTGCCCCTGGCCCGCTAAGGCGAAGAACGGATTTCACCTACCTTCACACGGGCAACCAAAATTATCTTTCCCGCAATATCACCAAGAGAGTGCTTATTGAGACAGTATTCGATGGTAGCGGAGCCCAAGTAGCCAAGACCACCAAGGAATATGACAACTATTCTCACACTGGACTTCCCATGCAGTCTAGCAACGCTGTCCAGCATGACGCTACATATTCGACCAGTTTTGTGTATCGGGGTAATGTCACAGCTGTAGGCCGGTGGCGTAATACTGATAACGCAACACTCACAACTGTTAACCAATACGACGACGCGGGCAACGTAGTCGCGACTGTGGATCCATTAGGCCACAAAACTTCATTTGACTACACAGATTCCTGGAGTAATGGGACCTGCGCACCAGTCGGAGGCCAAGGTAAGGCCTATTTGACGAAGATCACTAATGCCGCCGGCCAAACGACCACTAAGAAGTACGATTCGTGCACGGGCAAGGTCGCATCTACGACTGACGCGAATCTACAGATTACGGCGACTACCTATGATTTGATGGGCAGGCATAGCGTAGTGACTCTGCCGGACGGAGGAACGTCCACCTGGTGCTATAGTGATGTGCAGACTGCCGCTTGCTACGATCCGAGTGCGGCGATCCGCGTACAACAAACTGACGCAATATCCTCCGGCCCCACCGTCATTAACAAGATTCAAACTACCATCTTAGATGGCCTCGGTCGAGTAAAGCAAACACAACTTAATTCCGACCCGTCAGGTGTGACTTATGTGGACACAACTTACGATGCCAACGGCCGCAAGTCCACTGTTACTAATCCTTACCGGACAACTGGGGAGGGAACGTACGGGGTTACAACATTTAACTACGACCCACTGGATCGCTCGACTTCGGTTGTTGAGCCGGATGGAGGAGTGATAGCTACCCAATATACGGGCAATTGCACAACAACTATTGACGAGACGCTCAGCGCCCGAAAAACCTGTGTCGATGGTCTGGGGCGACTGACCCAAGTTTTCGAAGATCCGGCCACTCTGAACTACCAAACCCTATATCAATATGATGCTCTGGGCAACCTCACATGTATAGAGCAGCACGGTTCCGCGGCAACGGGCACCGGTTGCTCATCTCCGCCTTCTAGCGACGCGACCAGCCCTTGGCGAGTTCGCCGCTTTTCCTACAATTCCCTCTCGCAGCTACTGACAGCGACCAATCCCGAGTCTGGAACAATTTCGTACAGCTATGACAATTCGGGCAATTTACAGACGAGAACGAGTCCCAAGCCAAATCAACAAGGCACTCTTACCGTAGCAACAACCTACAGCTACGATCTTATCAATCGCCTAACCCAGAAGAGCTATAGCGACGGGACGACGGTTTCCGTTAAGTACGGTTATGACGGTGCCGCTCTCGCGGGATGCAGTACGCCGCCGCCTACGATTGCAGGCGCAGCGAATCTGATCGGTCGTCGCTCCGCGATGTGCGATGCCGCTGGTGCGACTTCCTGGAGCTACGATGTTGTTGGGCGGACCGGCACGGAGAAGCGCACTCTCAATTCGATAACGAATTCCCTCAGCTACACTTACTTTCTGAATGGAGAGACTAAGAGCATCTCTTACCCCAGCGCCAGCGTTGCGAACTATCAGGTGACCGCTGCGGGAAGAGCCCTTGGCGCCAGCGGTCCTGGATCCGTACTAATCCCCCAGAACACTGCATATGCCCCACAAGGGGCCGTTGCCACAATGTGGATGGGGGCTAGCGCCACCGACGGGCAGATTTACAGCAATTTCTATTACAATAATCGGCTCCAGACACAGGTTGCGTATGCCACTCGTGTGAAATCGGGCTCTTTAAACTCACTGCTGTTTGGTTATTGTTACGATTTTCATCTCGGCGTGAATGGATCGTTTGGAGATGCCAACGTGACTTGCCCGGTTACGGCTTCTACACTGGGCGATAACGGCAACATCTACCAAATTGCAAGCGTCGTGGATAACAATCGTTCCCAAAGCTATTCCTACGACGCGCTGAATCGGATCACTCAGGGTTACACAACTGGGAATGCTCCGTTGGCTACGAGCTGGGGCGAAACGTTTACCATTGATGCGTGGGGAAACCTGACGAACCGTGGACAGGTGGCGGGCAAACAGTACTACGAGGGATTGAACGCGGCTCCAGCTGGACTAAAGAATCAACTTTCCGGTAGCACTTATGACAGTGCTGGAAATCTCTGGAACAACGGTGTTTATACTTACGATGCTGAGAACCGACTCACGTCAACCGGAGGTTGGTCGTATGTTTACGACGGCGATGGCGAGCGTGTTCTGAAGTGCCACGGCACATATCCTTCGTGCAACGGTGGCACCATCTACTGGGGTGGGGCAAGTACCGATGCCTTGGCAGAGAGCGATCTTGCGGGAACCATGAACGCTGAGTTTCTTTTCTACCTCGGAAAGCGCATGGCGCGACGCGACTTGCCCAGCGGGGTGGTTCACTACTATCTCGAAGATCAACTTGGATCGACGCGGATTGTCACGGATCAGGCGGGCGGATTGCAGTATCAATCCGATTTTACTCCGTACGGAGGCGAGATCTGGTCGAGTGGAAGTGATCCCAACCATTACAAATTTACTGGTAAAGAACGTGACACGGAAACCACTAACGACTACTTCGGAGCGCGATACTATAGTTCTGGTGTAGGGCGGTTCATGACGCCGGATTGGGCAACCTCCCCAGTCGCTGTACCCTACGCAGAGTTTGGCGACCCGCAGAGTCTTAATCTCTATGCCTACGTGCGAAACAACCCACTGTCGCGAACGGATGCGGATGGCCACGTGTGCGGAGTCCTAGTCTTCAACGGTTCAGCTGCCACGGGCGCAAATAGCGGTTGTGCCAACAAGCCAACCGCAAAGGTACAGGCCGGAAATCTCAGAATGCGTTACAACGCATGGTATAAGCAGAAATATGGGCACCTTCCGCCTAGAAACGAATGTCCAACGAGTACCTGTCACACGTTCAATGGAACTTACGCCCCTTTTCACCAGACCAAGGTTAACCCTGTCTACTTATTAGCAACATTTGCAGTTGGAGTTTCGGGCGTAGCATTGTCCTCGGCAACGGCAGGTCCTTCCAGTTTGACAGCGGAAGAGATTCAATCAGGCATCGCAAATGCCTCTTTGAAAACCACCCAAGACTCAATCTCTGCGCCCGTTGTGAACCGGTATATCGACATGCTAAACGCTGGCGAAAAAGCACCACCGATCAAAATCGACGGAGATATAATTGTTGACGGCAATCATCGGTATGCAGCCGGAGTTTTGGCTGGCGAACCACCCTCGACTACTCCAGGGGCAGTCGCACCTAGCCAGATTCCGAAGATTCGACCATTCAGTCAAGTTAGAGTCGATCCCCAAGACTGGGGCAATCAATAGGATCAAGAAATGGAAACGAGACAGGAAAAACTGCCCACGGCAGATGAAAGACGAGCTTTGTGCGGACTCATACACGAAGCTCTTGTTGAGCTGCGCTACCTGCCGGAGGAGCAAGCGCACGATCTTGCTTATGCTCTCCACAATCTTCCTTTGACGATGTACGGTTGGGGTCACTGGAGCGTGGTGGGGGCACGACAGATGTTGGTTCACTACCAAACCAAGCACTCTGCTAATCTCGCGTATGACTATGTGACTGCCTTCGATGCCATCTTTGGAGAATCTGGGGACTCGAAGCTGTGAAGACCAATCGGGCGATGGCCGTTTCCGGACAGGAAATAGCGGGACAGACGGGACGTACCCCAGTCAGTAGTGGGAGTTCACACGGAAACCTAGGGACGGACGGGACGTACCCCAGCCAGTAATGGCAGTTCACACGGTCGACACGCGGTCGTGCCCACCCACCCCAGCTTTCCCAAAACGGGAAAGCCCGATCACAATTTCGACGGACTGTTAATTAATTAACAATAAACCCCACTTGACACGGCGGGTGGCGCACATCTGCAGTGTCCCAGCCATTGGTGGCTTCTGAATTCTCCCGAACCCATCCCAAAATGGGTGCCGCACTTCTCGCGCTTTCGAGAAGTGCGCACTAGACTGCCTGCGCGACGAGCCTTTGAATTCCGCCTCCACCTCATTCGCCGATACCAAAACTGCATCTTCATCACTACGGTGCTTTACCCCAGTCAGGGGAGAAATCTCCCGAGTGTCGGCATGTAGGAATGCCCACGTCTCGAAGCGCGAGACGTGGCCCCACCAGTGATTTATCTGCTAGCTTTCAAAGAGTACGGCGTTATACTCGCGACGTATTGGCCACCCGCCGACTCCGTAGTCGATACAGACTCTTTCGGGACGCGGCATACGTGACATTTCTCGATCTGTAGGGCAACATGCTTGATTCTGACTCACTACACAACTGGAGGAAAACTGACGTGAGAAAGATGTCGAATCTCTGGAGGAAGCGAGCCTTTGCGAGGTCAACGCATTTTCGTTTGGCAGTGGCTGGGCTTGCGTTGGTCGCTGGGCTTGCATTGCGGGCGCATGCGCAAAACGACCGGATGACACCCATCGCCACGCCTTCGCAGCCCAACGCGATCGAACTCGGCACCGGTCCGCTGCCCGGCGCGACGAACCCGGAGGGCTGGCATATTCAGTATGGCAGTCAGTTCGCGCGCAACGTGACGATTGCGACGCTGACACCCTTTCTTCCGGACCCCGCCAAGGCAAGCGGCGCCGCTGTTGTCGTCGCGCCCGGCGGCGGTTTCTTTGCCTTGTCCATGGAAAATGAAGGCTGGAACGTTGCCCGCGCGCTGGCGGAGAAGGGCGTCGCCGCGTTTGTCCTCAAGTATCGCTTGCACCAGACACCGGCCGACATGCCGGGGTTCGAAAAATCCATGCGGGAAATGTTTTCGGGAGCAGCGCGGCCGCCGCGCCCCGAACCCGAAAAGGCGATCGCTGGTCTTGCTCCTCAGATCGCCGACGCCCGCGCGGCATTTGCCCTCATCCGTAAGCGGTCCGCGGAGTGGCATGTCGATCCCAACCGGATCGGCATGATTGGCTTTTCCGCCGGCGCGATGCTGACAATGGCAACTACACTTGCCGGCGAGGATGCGAAGCCCGCCTTCATCGGCAATATCTACGGTCCTCTCGCATCGGTCACGGTCCCAGCCGAGGCGCCGCCACTGTTTATCGCCCTGGCTGCCGACGACCCTTTTTTCGGGAACAGCGGCTACGGGCTCATCGATAGCTGGAAGGCCGCGAAGCGCCCCGTCGAATTCCATCTTTATGAACAGGGTGGCCATGGCTTCGGGATGTACCCGAAGGAAACTACGAGCACCGGTTGGTTCGATGCCTTTGTGCGCTGGCTCGGGATGCATGGCATGCTGAAGCCGACAGGATAGGAGCTGTTAGGGAAATAGGGGCACAGACGGAAATAGGGAAATAGGTGCACAGACGAGGGAAATAGGTGCACAGACGGGAAATAGGTGCACAGACGGGAAATAGGTGCACAGACGGGAAATAGGTGCACAGACGGGACGTACCCCAGTCCGCAGTGGGAGTTCACACGGTTGACACGCGGTCGTGCCCACCCATCTCAGATTTCCCAAAACGGGAAAGCCACCTCACAATTTCGACGGACTGTTAATTATTTAATTAACAATAAACCCCACTTGACACGCTACCCCCCACTTCACCAGACCTCGACGCCTCTTCGGCCCCTAAGTTAGGAAGCGCGTCCAACCCTACCCAACTGTTTCCATACGACTTACTCCGATGCCGCCATCCCGCACCACCCGCAGCATCCCCCCGCCAGCAGCCCCAATATCCCCAAATAGCCCACGAGCGCAATATTTATTTTCCGGGTGCATACGTACACATTACACTATATGTACACTAACCCCCGGGGACCGGACAGAACCCCGGGGCCGGACGGGACGTTCACCCTCTGAACGAACAGGCGGGTAGCTCGGGTCTATCTCAGCATGGTGAAAAGGGCGGCGAAAACGGCGCCATGGCGTTCATAATGTCGAAGTCGGCCTATCGATTCGACGAAGGGGATCACCACGAACGCCACCATGCCCATGTTCCGTACGCGATTCAAGCGCGAAATCCTGACCGAATTTCTTCCTCCCGCCCGAGCGACAAAGAAACAACGCGTCATCGTGCTCTGCGATGGCATGCCTTCCATCCCTCGCAAGCAGTCGCTTTCGGAATTCCTCGCCGCCAAAGGCTACTGGGTGTTCTATCCGCGCTATCGCGGCTCCTGGGAAAGCGGAGGCGAGTTCCTGGCACGCTCGCCGCACGAAGACATCCTCGATGTAATCGGCGGACTCAAGAAAGAGTTTCGCGAACTGGCCTTTGGGCGCACGTTTCAGGTGAAAGCGGAGGAAGCCTTCGTGATCGGCGGCAGCTTCGGCGGCGCGGCTGCCGTCCTCTGCTCGCTCGACCGCCGCGTCAATAAGGTCATCGCCAATTGCCCGGTGGTCGACTGGGGAATCCTTCGCCGTTCCGAGCACACAGAGACTTCCAACCCGAACTACGCCGCCTACATTCGCGAAGCCTTCGGCGACTGCTATCGCCTGTCCGACAAGAATTGGAAGAAGTTGTACTCCGAAAAGTTCTACAACCCAGCCCACCACGCCAGCGAGATCGATCCAGAAAAGGTCCTGATGTTCCACGCCCAGGACGATCCCCACGTCCCCTACCAATCGGTAGTCAAGTTCTCCCAACGAACCGGAGCCAATCTGAAGCTCCTGAAGCGAGGCGGCCACCTGAGCACCGACAAAATCGTGCGCAAATACTGGAAGCAGATCCAGCGATTCTTCGAAAACTGACCGCCGTTCCATGCCGTTTCGTGGAACGTTCCACGCCGAGCCGGAAGCGCAAATTGGGAAGAAATCAGGACCGAGCGCCCGCAACTACTTTGGTTACACCGCCATAGCAACCGACTACAGCGATTCTAATCAGTACATGGAAATATGTACAAAACGTTCCACGTGGAACATTCGCACATGAAATGTTCCCCAAGGGAGGTCCCGAGCCCGCCGATTGGATGGCCTACAGCTTGTTCAGCCCGTCGAGGGCAGCCACCTTGTAAGCCTCGGCCAAGGTTGGGTAGTTGAAGATCGTGTCCCGGAAGTACTCGATGGTCCCACCCATCGCCAGCACAACCTGCCCAATGTGGACGATCTCAGCCGCCCGGTCCCCAATGATGTGGACCCCAAGAAGCTTCAACGTGATTGGATCGAAGATGATCTTTACCAGCCCCTGTTCATCGCCCAGCATCTGACCCTTCGCCAGCTCCGAGTAGCGCGCCAGCCCGACTTCGTAAGGCGCTTTCTTCTTGGTCAACACCTCTTCCGTTTCGCCGACCATCGAGATTTCGGGGATGGCATAGATGCCGTATGGAATCAGGTTCGAGACCATCTTGCTGGGCTTGCCGAACATGTGGCAACTGGCAAGACGCCCTTGCTCCATCGAAGTCGAAGCAAGCGCTGGGAAGCCAATCACATCGCCAGCCGCATAGATGTGCTCGACGACAGTCTGGTAGTGATCGTTGACGATGAGTTTGCCGCGCGGATCAGCTTGAATGCCGGCCACTTCGAGATTGAGCTTGTCGCCGTTCGACTGACGTCCGACCGAATACAACAGCGCCTGAGCGCGAACAAGTTTGCCGCTCTCCATCTTCGCGAAGACCTGCGAGCGCTCGTTGTCGAAGCCTACTGCAACCACTTTCTCGCCGAGGCGGAACACGGTTCCAAGTTGCCGCAGTTGGTAGCAGAGGCTCTCAATGATCTCGTGATCCACAAAGTCGAGAAGCGTTGGACGCTGATCCAGCAGCGTAACCTTCACGCCTAAGGCAGCAAACATCGAGGCATATTCGAGGCCGATGATGCCTGCGCCGACGATGATGAGCTCGCGCGGAATCTCGTCCAGACAATGCACCTGGTCGGAGTCAAAAATTCTCTTGCCATCGATGGGGATGTCGTCGCTGTGGGCAGGTCGAGTGCCGCACGCGATCAGGATCTTTTCGCCCTTGAGCTGATGTATCCCTTCCGAATTGACCACCTCGATCGTGTGCGGGTCGACGAAGCGCGCCTCTCCGGAAAACGAATCAATGTAGTTGCGGCGGAGTTGCGCTTTGATGACCTCGACTTCGCGCGACATGACCGTCTGGGCGCGGAAGATCAGGTCAGACATTTCGATGCGATCTTTCAGCACGTAGCCGCGGCCGTAGAAGCTGCGCTGGCGCAGGCCGCTGAGATAGAGCACCGCTTCGCGAAACATCTTGCTGGGGATGGTGCCGGTGTGAACGCAGACGCCACCAATGGTGCGCTCGCGATCGATGATCGCTACCTTCTTATGTAGCTTCGCGGCGCAGATCGCGCCCTTTTGGCCGGCAGGTCCACTGCCGATCACAACCAGATCATATTCGTTGGTTTGCATACGGCTCCGCCCACTGGGTTTATCGGCTGGAGTCTAACATTGGATCAGCAACAAAGGGAGCAGAGCTTTGGATTAGGCGAACTTTAATAATTCATTAATCTTTGAAGGCAAGCGCTTTTACCGCCGAGGACGCGGAGTTCGCAGAGATATAAGAGGATAGCGGTACTCACTTTGGAGCAAGGAAAAGGGGCAAACGTTGGCGTTCGCCCCTTTGTTTATGCAGCTTCCAGTTACTTCTTGGAAGCCTGGTAACGCTTGTTGATCTCTTCCCAGTTGACTACGTTCCACCAGGTTTGCAGATACTCGGGACGGCGGTTGTTGTACTTCAGGTAGTAGGCGTGCTCCCAGACGTCGTTGCCGAAGATCGGGTACAGGCCCTGTGAGATCGGGCTGTCCTGATTGGGCGTGGAAATGATCTTCACTTCGCCCTTGGAGTCGCCAGCGAGCCAGACCCAGCCGCTGCCGAACTGGCCGACGCCAGCCGCGTTGAACTTCTCCTGAAAGGTCTTGAAGTCGCCGAAGGTCTTCTTGATCACGTCAGCGATCGGACCGGTGGGATCGCCGCCACCGTTGGGCTTCATGGTCTCCCAGAACATCGAGTGGTTGACGTGGCCTCCACCATTGTTGCGGACCGCGCCGCGAATGTCTTCGGGGATAGCGTTGAGATCGCGGATCAAATCTTCCGGACTTTTCGCGTGCAGTTCAGGATGTTTGTCGAGCGCCGCATTGAGGTTCTTGACGTAAGCGGCGTGGTGCATGTCGTGATGCAGGTGCATCGTCTTTTCGTCGATGGTTGGTTCGAGCGCCGCGTACGCATACGGCAGGGGGGGCAGTTCATGTGCCATGCTGTGTTTCCTCCAAAGCTTTAAAGATGACGGGCCGGTCTTGAAAGATTCAGGCCAGAGCAGAAGCGTTGTCCGTCGGCCTTACATTATTTGTAACATCTGGCAGCGATCTGCGTTGCCTGACCGCAGGCCGTTAAAGATCAAGTTCCATGCAGAGGGCGCCATCCACTGGAATCTGGCTGTAGGGCGGAATGTCGTGGAAGCCGAGCCTGCGATACATGGCGACGGCATCTTTCATGGTTGGTTCGACGGTGTCGAGACGCATGCGTTGATAGCCAATTTCGCGAGCTTGGGAAATGAGGTGCTCGGCCAATTTACGGCCCAGGCCTTTGCCGCGAAATTGCGGGCGCAGGTAGAGGCGCTTCATCTCGCAGATCCCGGGCTCAAGCGGTCGAAGGGCGATGCAGCCTGCTAATTCGTCGTCGTATTCGCAGAGGAACAGGCGGCCTTTGGGGGGTGCATAGGCTCCGGGGAGGCCGGCTAGTTCCTTGTCGAAGCCTTGAAAACACAGGCTGAAACCGAGAGACTTGGCGTATTCGAGGAAGAGCTCGCGAACCAGTTCGATCTGGGCGGGAGACTCGGCTGGGACTATCTTTGGGCCTGTCATCTGTACATTATCTTCGTCACCCGCGGGCTTGCAAAGCGACCTTTATAATTCTTGTTGGTTCACTTTTGCCCGGGGAGGGTTCTTGAAGGTTTTACTGCTGGAAAACATTAGCGGGGTGGCCGTCTCGCAGTTTGAAGAAGCGGGCTTTACCGTGGAGTCGCACAAAGGGGCGATGAACGAAGCTGAGCTCGTGAAGAAGATTCCGGGCGTTTCGATTCTGGGAGTGCGCTCGAAGTCCCGCGTGTCGGCGGCAGTGCTGGATGCTGCGCCAGAGTTGGTTTCCGTGGGGGCGTTCTGTATTGGAGTGGACAAGATTGACCGCGCGGCTGGGAATGATCGCGGGATTGGAGTGTTCAACGATCCGCATTCGAACAGCCGGTCGGTGGCCGAGTTGGCGATGGGCGAAATCATTCTGCTGATGCGGCGGACGTTTGAAGCGAGTACGAATTTGCATCGCGGCGACTGGAACAAGTCGGCGGCGGGATCGCATGAAGTGCGCGGGCTGACGCTGGGAATTGTGGGCTACGGGAAAATTGGGTCGCAGGTTTCGGATTTGGCCGAAGCGATGGGCATGCGCGTGGTGTTTCACGATATCGCGCATGTGCTGGCGCGCGGCAATGCGCGGCCGGTAAGTTTCCGCGAGTTGCTGGAAACGGCGGACGTGGTGACGCTGCATGTGGAC
>Ga0302322_100000339_pt1 | contig 35313 bp, 29 predicted proteins | sample Fen_T0_2_FD_203757 | JGI IMG/M metagenome (GOLD analysis project Ga0302322, IMG submission 203757) | Peat permafrost microbial communities from Stordalen Mire near Abisko, Sweden - Fen_T0_2 | ecosystem: Environmental > Terrestrial > Soil > Wetlands > Permafrost | place: Sweden: Abisko...
ACTGGATCTATCAGCAGGCGATGACCATCCCGAAGGACATCGGCAAGCTCAAGGACGTCAAGCCGGTGATCGATGCCGCGATGCTCGCCTCCGCCGAGCACGCGGGTGGCGGGGCGAGGCTCTCCAGTATTCTCATCCACAAGAATACCCACATCACGAAGACAGGAGATCCTGCGACGGACGACTATCGTGTGCATCACGGCAAGGCGACGGCCGAGCTGGTGGGGGAGCGGCTGAAGGCGAAAGGCATCAAGCCGATCATCAAGGGTGGCGAGATCCTCGACAACCCGGCGGACCTCGACCCGGCGGACCTCGCCATGGCGCTGGAGGACAAGAAAGCAGGTGGCGCCGACGAGGTCGCCGTCGGCAAGGCGTCCACGCAGTTCTATCTCAAGGAGCTGAATGCCGCCCGCGCCGAGGTCGAGGTGAAGGTCAAGGAGGACGTCGACGAGTTCCTGGGCTCGACTCGCGACGTGTTCGCACGGGCCTGGGCGCAATCGAGAGAAGCGGTCGGCGTGGGCCTGGAGAACAGCGGGGGGCGAGACGGATCGCCGGACGCCAAGAAGGCTGCGCTGGGAGAGCTGGATCCGCTCGCCGTACGAACGTGGACCGCGATCAGCAATCCCAACATCCTGAAGCTGATCTCATTCGGGTAAGACGCCATGAATCACGCCATGCAGCTGCAGCTCATCGAGGAGATCCAGGCGGTGTTCCCGCCGGAGCTGCTCGCGGGCATGTGGCTGAGCTCCGTTGACGACCGCAGCATCGACGAGCTTCACGCGCGGAGCTTGACCGTGTTCTCGCCGGTATATCTCCCGATCTTCGAGCGGCACGGTGATCTGTACTGCGTCGACCTCGTGCCAGGGCAGGCCTGGCACGACAGCGCATGGGTCCAGCTGCCTCACGACGAGGCCGACCCGATCATCGTGGCCAGTCGGCTGGCGCGCCTGCCGGCGGGGTTGCTCACGCCACCGCACTGGTTTCCGGATCGAGTCGACGAAGTCTGGCCTTTGGTCGAGCAGCTGGCCGAGGCCGTGTCCGGCACCACGCCGCCGGTGCCGCTGGCGAGACACGACTTCGGCGGTGAGCCACCAGTTGCGATCAGCCTGCTTCGCGCGAAGTACGACCCCGAGGACGGTGCCGCCCAGACCGGGTGGGTGTTATCGGATCGGTCGGCACCCGATGGCGACGACGAGATCCTCGCGCGGGTGGAAGCGGTGCTGACGCGGATGCCCGAGGATCACTACGTCCAGGCGGTCGTGGCCATTGTCCGCGGCGCGCTCGGACGCGACGACGCGGCGCCGCTGGCGCGCCAGGCGCTGGGCCACGAATACGCGTGGGGCTGGTCACACGTCGGCGACTACAACATGCGCCGCGCCGCGGCGGCCAGCGTGCTCGAGCAGCTCCGAGGCATCGCCGCCCCGGCGATCGACGACGCCGATCCGTTCTCGATCTGCCGGACCATCTCGTTCGCGAACGCGCAGGGCGCCGCGGCGCTCGACACCATCGCCGAACGGCTGCGCGCGCACGGTGACGAGCGCGGCGCCCTCGACCAGCTGCGCAACGCGGCGCTGCTCGCGGGCGTCCACGGTCAGCTGACCGCGAAGCGCTGCCAGGCGCTGGCCGAACAGACCCATCGCGTTGCACCCGGCGATCCGGCCGCGCTGCTCGCCGAGCACGCCACCGCCATCATCCATCTGGGGGCCTAGACACCAGCCATGCCGAGCACCTCGCCACTGGCTCCCAAGCTGCTCAAGGGCGCGCTGATCCGGCTCGACGAGACCGGCATCGGCCCGATCCCGCAGATCATCGTGTTCCAGTACAACCCCGAGACGCTCAGCCGCAAGCTCAAGCGCGCGGCCAAGAAGGAGGACAAGGAGGCGAGCAAGACCGGCGATCCGACCGCGGCGGTGCAGCCCGCAGATCCCGAGGAGGAGTTCGATCTCGCGCTCGAGCTCGACGCGACCGACGACCTCGCCGAGCCGGCGACCCACCCGACCGCGGTGCTCGCCGGGGTGGCCGACCGGATCGCCGCGATCGAGATGCTGCTGTTCCCGGCCGACGAGGTCGGCCTCTTGTCGTCGGCGATCGCGTCGCTCGCCGGCAGCCTCGGGATCGGGGCCAGCGCCAGCATCCCGGATCGCCGCGAGGTGCCGGTCGTGCTGCTGGTCTGGGGCCCGGGCCGGATCCTGCCGGTGAACATCGAGTCGGTCACGGTCGAGGAGCAGGCATTCAACACCGCGCTGTATCCGATCCGCGCCAAGCTCACCGTCGGCATCAAGGTCCTGACCGAGGACTATTACAACGCGCGGATCACCGACAAGACCCAGCTGCGGCCGGCCGAGGAGATGGCCCGCAGCGCCTACCGGTTCACGCTCAAGCAGAAGAAGGTGCTGGCCGCCGCCAACGTCATCAACAGCATCGACAGCGCGCTGGCGATGCTGCCGTTCTAGGAGTGACCATGTCGAGCTTCGATCCCAAGAGCCGCTACCTGAAGACACCGACCTGCGCCGTGGTCGATCACCGCGGGCGCACGGTCACCGTGGTCGGCGTGCCGCCCCACGTCGAGGTCACGATCGCCGGCTGGCACGTGCGGCGCGACGGCCAGCGCTCCGACCACCTCGCGTTCAAGTACCTCGACGACGGTGCCGGGTTCTGGCGCATCGCCGAGGCCAACGACGCGATGCAGGCGGAGTGGCTGACCGAGCTGGCCGAGATCGCCATCCCGGTGAAGGGGTCCTGATGGCGCTCGGCGCCGCGATCGCGGTCGACGATTCGGTCGACGACTCCCTCGCGGTGGCGTCGTGGGTCGAGGTCCACGAACGCCTGGGCCAGCCAACCACGTACCGGATCCGCTACGAGGTCGAGGCCGGTTCGAGCGACCTCGACCGGCTGGTCGATGCGCGGCTCGACGCCGGATCGATGCTGTCGGTCCTGGTGCCCGGGAGGTCCGGCAACGAGTGCCTGGTCAAGGGGCCGGTCGGCGCGCAGCGCATCCACCTCGAGCACGGCGCCGCCGGCAGCTACGTCGAGGTGCGCGGCAGCGACAGCGCGATCAAGATGGATCGCGAGGCCCAGTCGAAGATCTGGTCCGACGTCACCGACGGCCAGGCGGTGACGTCGATCCTCGGCGCGTACGGGCTGGTGCCCGATGTCGGCTCGACCGACGGCGGCCACTACGAGACCAAGCACGTGCTGGTGCAGCGCGAGAGCGACCTGTCGTTCGTGCGCCGGCTGGCGCGCCGCAACGGCTTCGTGTTCTGGGTCACCGCCGATGCGCTCGGTATCGAGACCGGCCACTTCCAGCGCCCGCCGGTCGACGGCGGGTCCACGATGACGCTCCTGATCAACCAGGCGCCGCCCGCGCTCGAGCAGCTCGACGTGCGCTGGGATGTCGAGCGCCCGACCAGCGTGGTCAGCGCCCAGCTCGACCTCGACACCGGCGACACGCTCGACGGCGGCCAGCAGCGCGGCCCGCTGTCGGCGCTCGGCGCCCAGGACCTCGCGGCGATCACCGGCGACACGCGCTCGATCCTGCTGGCGGCCCCGAGCGACGACGCCGGCGATCTCAAGGCCCGCGCGGACGGCGCGCTGGTCGAGTCGTACTTCTTCATCCGCGCCAGCGGCGAGACCCGGCTCGATCGCACGGGCGCGCCGGTCCGCGCCCACACCGTCATCGAGATCCGGGGCGCCGGCACGCGGCACAGCGGCAAGTACTTCGTCGCCGGCGTCCGCCACACCATCGATCCCGACTCACACCGCATGGAGCTCGAGCTCCTGCGCAACGCCTGGGGAGCCTGACGTGGAACCCGATCTGCTCGAGAAGCTCGTCGACTGGGTGCGCCACCGCTACTTCGGCAAGTACCGCGGCACGGTGACCGACAACGCCGATCCGGAGCGCCGCGCGCGGCTCAAGGTGTCGGTGCCGGCGGTGCTCGGCGACCTCGAGGTCTGGGCGATGCCGTGCGTGCCGTACGCCGGCGACAAGGTCGGCTTCTACTTCCTGCCCGAGCCCGAGACCGGCGTGTGGGTCGAGTTCGAGGCCGGCGACCCGTCGTACCCGATCTGGACCGGGTTCTTCTGGACCAAGGACAAGCTGCCCGACGAGGCCACCGCCGCGGCCAAGAAGCTGATCCGCACCGCGAAGACCACCGTGGTGCTCGACGACGACACGCCCGAGATCCACGCGGTCGTCGACGACGCGGGCGACGTCAAGATCGGAGACGAGGTCGTGATCAAGCGCGACCAGGCCAGCCACACGGTGTCGACCGACGGGGTCAAGAGCGAGATCGGCGGACAGAAGACCGAGCTGACGCAGTCGAGCTTCTCGGTCGACGGCGGCGCGCTGGAGGTGATGTGATGGCGGGCGCCGCGCTGACCAAGAGCTCGACGATGCAGTGTCCGCACGGCGGACAGGTCCAGCCGGTGCCGTCGCAGAGCCGCGCCAAGGCCGGCGACTTCCTACTGACCAGCGCCGACAGCTTCACGATCGCGGGCTGCACCTTCACCTTGCCGAGCGGCACGCCGAGCCCGTGCCTGAGCGTGACGTGGGCGGTCACCGACACCCGGGTCAAGGCGGGCGCAGCGACGCTCAGCGAGTCGGATACCGGCCTGTGCATGAACGGCCAGAACGTGCCGCAGGGGCCGGTCAGCATCGTCAACACCCAGCAGCGCGTGAAGACGAAATGAGGCATCGATGAAGCCCGCGATCGAGAGCATCCGCTATCCGTTCGCCATCGACGGCAACGCCGGCCGACTGGCGCAGGAGCCGGTGTACGCCGCGCACGTCGAGCAGCTGATCAAGCAGGTCCTGCTCACCGCGCCGGGCGAGCGTATCAACCGGCCAGACTTCGGCTGCGGGCTGCGCCGCATGGTGTTCGCGCCCAGCTCCGACGCCAGCGCGCAGCTGATCCAGGTGATGGTGCTGCAGGCGCTCGAGAAGTGGCTCGACTCGGTGATCGGGGTCGACAGCGTCCGGGTCGAGGCCGCGAACGAGGTGCTCTCGGTCCACATCGCGTACCTCCTCAAGGCGCGCGGCGAGCGGCGCTACCTGAACCTCGAGGTGACGCTGTGACACCGGGGCTCGACCGCCGCCGCGAGCTCCAGGCGAACCACGCCGTGGTCGGCATCGACTACCTGTTCGTCGACCCCACCAACCAGACCGACCTCTACGTCCACTTCGTGTCCCCGCCGTCGGCGGCGCAGCAGGCGCAGCTGACCGCCGCGCGGGTGTCGATCGCGGCGACCGCCGGCGACGCGCCTCCGGTCGCGGTCCGCCAGGTCGACTTCCCGGTGGTGAGCGGCGAGCTGGTGATGCGGATCCGCACCGCGACGCCCGGCACGTTCACGCAGTACACGCTGGTCCTGGCCAACCCGCCGGTCGGCGCGCAGGTCGTCGATCCGTACCTCGCGCAGATCGGGTTCTCGTTCAAGGCGGGCTGCTACAGCGACATCGACTGCCAGCACGGCCCGCATGTCTGCCCGCCCGAGCCGGCGGTCGACGCGCCGGTCGATTACCAGGCGCGCGACTTCTGGAGCCTGCGCACCGCGCTGCTCGACTTCGCAGCGCAGCGCTATCCGCGCTGGGCCGATCGGCTCGAGGCCGACGCCGCGGTGATGCTGGCCGAGGTGATGGCCGCCGTCGGCGACGAGCTCGCGTACTACCAGGACCGGATCGCGCGCGAGGCCTACCTCGAGACCGCGACCCAGCGCCGCTCGCTGCGCCGCCTCGCCCGCCTGATCGACTACCGGATCCACGACGGGCTGGGCGCGAGCACGATGATCGACGTCACCGCGAAGGCGACCGGGGCGATCCCGGCGGGCACGTCGCTCCACGCGATGCGCGACGGCGCGCGCGTCGATTACTCGGTCGGCCGCGACCTCGACGAGATGCTGGCGACGCCGCCGAAGGGCTACGCGATCGATCCGGCGCGCAACGACGGCGGGCTCGTGCCCTACCAGTGGGACGTGCACGACGTGTGCGTGCCGCGCGGCGCCACCGAGCTGTCGCTGACCGGGGATGTCACGGCCGCGCTCAAGCCGTTCGACGACCTGCCGCCCGACCGCCTGCCGGGTCGCTGGGTGCTGCTGCGCACCGATCCGCTCGACGCCGGGTTGCCGGCCCGCCGCCACCTGGTGCGCCTGATCGCCGCGGACAAGGTCCACGATCCGCTCGCCAACGTCGACACCACGCGCATCGTCTGGGAGCCGGCCCAGGCGCTGCCGTTCGAGCTCGAGCTCGCCGCGCTGCACGTCCACGGCAACGTCATCCCCGCGGTCGCCGGCGTGCTCGTCCGCCAGGACTTCCTGATCGGACCGGGCGGCGACGCGATTCCTCCCGACGGGCAAGATCCGCCGTGGGCGGTCGAGCGCCAGGGCCGCGATGGTGCCGTGACCTTCCTGTTCAGCTTGCTGCGCACCGAGCGCGACGGTCTGGTCCGCCGTGCGCGCGCCGGCGCACCCGCGGATCCGCGCCAGGCCGAGGTCGAGCTGAGCATGATCGAGCGCGTACCCGACGGCGCGGGCGGGTTCGACGACGGCACCCGCTGGCGGTGGCGCCCCTCGCTGCTCGACTCGCCGGCCTCGACCGCGCTCGACCCCGACTTCACGCTCGACGACGGGACCTGGCGCCGCGTGGTGGGCTTCCGGCGGGGCGGCGGCGAGTTCGTCCACGTCGACTACGCCGCCAGCGACGGCGTCACCGTGCGGTTCGGCGACGGCGAGTTCGGCGCCGTCCCACCGCGCGGCACGCGGTTCCGCGCGACCTACCTCGCCGGTAACGGCCGCCGCGCCAACCTGCCGGCGGGTGCGGTGACCCGCTTCGATCAACCCGCGCCGGTCGACGATCTCGCGATCCAGGCGCTGGTGTCGGCGGTGGAGAACCCGCTGGCGATCGACGACGGGGTCGATCCCGAGACGCCGGCGGAGATCCGCCAGCTGGCGCCCGACGCGTTCCGCGCCGTGACCTACCGCGCCGTGCGACCCGAGGACTACGCCGAGGCCGTCGAGCGGCTGCCCTGGGTCCAGCGCGCCGGCTGCAGCTTGCGCTGGACCGGCTCGTGGCTGACCGCGTTCGCCACCCCCGATCCGCTCGGCAGCGTCGAGCTCACCGCCGCGCAGCGCGCCGAGGTCGAGCACCAGCTCGATCGCTTCCGCCAGGCCGGGCGCGAGACCCACGCGCTGCCGCCGCGCTACGCCGACCTCGATCTCAAGATCAAGTTCTGCGTCGCGCCCGACGCGTACGCCAGCGAGGTCAAGACCCGGCTGGCGGCGGTGCTCACCGGCGCGCCCACCGCGTTCTTCGCGGCCGACCACTTCACGTTCGGCACGCCGCTCGAGCGGTCTCGCCTCGAGGCCGCGATCCAGGGCGTCCCCGGGGTGCGCGCCGTCGAGGACATCCAGTTCCGCCGCCGCGGCATGTTCGACTGGACCGCGCTGCCGATCGGAGCCTACGTGCCCGGCGCCAACGAGGTGATCCGCGTGGAGAACGATCGCCTGCACCCCGATCGCGGCTCGGTCCAGCTCGTGCCCGAGGGTGGCGCATGACGACGCCGAGCTGCCCGTGCGACGCGTTGGTCCACCCACCGCCGCTGGCGATCGACGCCGGGCTGCCGGTGATCCCGCGACAGATCGCCCGCTTCCCGCAGTTCCGCCACGCCATGCTCTCGGCGCTGCCGACCCACCCGGCGCTCGCGGCGTGGCGCGCGCGGGGCGACCAGGACCTCGGCGTGATGCTCGTCGAGATGTGGGCCTACGTCTGCGACGTCGTCGCGTTCTATGACGAGATCATCGCGAGCGAGGCCTACCTGCGCACCGCGCGGCTCACCCCGTCGGTGACCAGGCTCGTGGCGCTGCTCGGCTACCGGCCGCGCCCGGCGGTGGCGGCGCACGCGCGGCTCGCCGTGAAGGCCGACGGCCGGCTGCCGCTGGTGCTGCCGGCGGGCACGGCGTTCCGCTCGTCGGCGTTCGGCGCCGAGCCGCCGCAGGTCTTCGAGATCGACGCCGATACCCGGGTCCACCCGCTCGTCAACGGCTGGAGCCTGGCCCCGGTGCGGCCGCCCACGATCGGCGCCGGGGCCACGTCGCTCCTGCTCGCGCCCGACACCGCGACCGCGAAGCGGGGCGATCGCCTGCTGCTGAGGAGCGGCGACGCCACGGTCGGGGTCTACGTCGCGCAGGCGGTGGCCGCGATCACCGGCAGCGATGGCAACAAGTACAAGCAGGTGACGCTCGGAGACGCGGTGCCCGTCGCGCTGCCCGTGGCGGTCACGCGGCTGCTACGACCGACGGCGTCGGCGGCGCTGTGGGCCAGCCCGTCGGACCCAAGCTTCCCGCTGACCGCCGGCCACCACTTCGTGTTCCTGTCGACCACGGTCCCGCAGATCAAGGCGGGCAGCTTGGTCATCGCCACCGGCCCGCTCGGCTCGGTCGCGCTCCACATCACCGGCGTGTTTCCCGCGACGCGCGTGTTCGCGTCCGGGACCACCGTGGGCAGCGGCGCCTCCGCGGTCACGTCGCCGCCGGTCGTCGTGCCGGTGACGCTCTTGACGTTCACCCCCGCGTGGCCGGCCGCGATGGGGACCAGCGCGGGGCAGATCACCATCGAGTACGACCTGCAGGACGCCGGCATCGTCACCGTACCGGTCAAGTCGCGGATCGATCCCGGCGATCCGCTGGTGCTGCTGCCGCCGATCGAGGCTCCGCCCGATGGCACCCAGCCGGGTGCGTTCCTGATCGCCGATGCCGATGGCGGGTCGCAGGAGATGGCAGGCGGCGTCGACTTCGCCACCCGCGTGCTCACGCCGGCGCAGGGCAGCCCGCTGGTCGCGCCGCTCGGTCCGCCGGCCACCGTGTACGCCAACCTCGTCGCGGTGACCCGCGGCGAGACCGTGCCAGCCGAGACGCTCGGCGCCGGCGACGGGTCGCGCGCCAGCCAGACGTTCAAGCTCAAGAACAAGCCGCTGACCTACGTCTCGGCGCCGACCACCGCCGAGCGGTCCGGCGTGCGCAGCACGCTCACGGTCTGGGTCCGCGGCATCCAGTGGCGCGAGGTGCCGAGCTTCTTCGGGGTCGGCCCCAGCGATGCCGTGTACATCGTGCGCCAGGACGACGACGGCGAGTCCTGGGTGACGTTCGGCGACGGCGTGCGCGGCGCGCGGCTGCCTGCGGGCGCGCCGGTGACCGCGCGCTACCGGTTCGGCGCGGGCGCCGCGAGCCCGCCCGCGGGCGGCATCGTCCAGCTGGCCAAGCCGGTCAAGGGGGTGAGCTCGGTGCGCAACCCGGTGGCCGCCGCCGGCGGTGCCGATCGCGAGCCGGCCTCGCAGGTGCGGACCTACGCGCCGCGCTCGGCGCTGTTGTTCGGGCGCGCGGTGTCGATCCGCGACATGGAGGCGCTCGCGGCGAGCCTGCCCGGCGTGCAGGCGGTGCAAGCACAGTGGGCGTGGGACGCGGCGATGATGACCCCCGCGGTCCGGCTCTGGTACATCGGGCCGGCGACCCTCGCCGACCCGGTGACCGCGGCGCTGCGCGCGGCGACCGCGCCGGCCACGCCGATCCGGGCGTACGCCGCGACGCCGGTCCCCGCGACGCTGGCCATCGATCTGCGCGTCGATCGCGTCCACCCGCCTGGGCTCGTCGAGGCCGCGGTGGTGGCGCGCCTGACCGACCCGGTCAGCGGGCAGCTCGCCCCCGCCCGGATCGGCATCGCCGCGGCGGTGTTCCGCAGCCGCATCGTGGCCGAGGTGCTCGCCGTCGACGGCGTGACCACGGTCGCGGGGCTGTCGTGGCAGGGCGCGCCGCTGGCCGACTACGGCGTCACGCCCGGCGACGGTGCCTGGTTCGAGGTGAGCTTGACGGTTCATGCGACGGAGGATCCGCATGGTTGATGCGCCCGACGATCGGTTCCGGCGCTACTACGCCGAGAAGCTGTGGGACCTGATCCCGCCGATCTACCGGCACGAGGACGGCCTCGCCGACTCGCCCGGCGTGCTGCGAGCGCTCGTCGAGGTGCTGGCCGATCAGGCGGCGATCCTGCGGCGCAGCAACGACCGGCTGTGGGAGGACCAGGTCATCGACTTCTGCGACGACTGGGCCGTGCCGTACCTCGCCGACCTGGTGGGCACGCGCATGGTGTCGGCGCTCGACAAGCGCGGCCGCCGCGCCGACGTCGCCAACACGATCTACTACCGGCGCCGCGCCGGCACGCTCGCCGTGCTCGAGGGCCTGGTCGCCGACATCACCGGCTGGGACGGCACCGTCGTCGAGGAGTTCCGCCGCCTGGTCCGCCATCCGCACGGGCTCGATCCGGCGCCGGCGCGCGGCGGCCGGTTCACCGGCACACCGGCGCACGGCCTGCCCGATCTGCGCAGCGCGCGCGGCGCCGAGCTGGCGTGGACGGCGTGGGACGAGCTCCACCACCTGCCCGACGTGCGCCGCAACCACGGCGGGCTCGACGGCCGCTACGGCATCCCGCGGGTGGCGTTCCATCTGTACCGCCTGCTCGCGTACCGCGTCGCGCGCGCGGCGCCGCGCCTGCTCGCGCCCGACGCGGCCGGCCACGTGCGCTTCACCTTCGATCCGTCGGGTCGCGCCGTCCCGCTGTTCCAGCGCCACAGCCGGCCGGACTTCGCGTTCGACTGGCGCGCGGCGCTCGCGTGGGAGCTGCCAGCGGCGATGCGCTGCGAGGTGCTCGCGAACGCCGAGTTCGCCGTCAGCGAGGCGCTGATCCTGACCTGGCTCGGCGCGGCGGTGATCACCGCGGCGCAGGCCGACGAGCTGCGCCCGCTGCGCGGGATCCGGTTCCCGAACGAGGCCCGGTTCCGCGTCCGGCTCGCCGCGGCGCTGTCGGTGCCGCTCGGGCTCGCGGCGCTGCACCGCGTGCTGGCCGATGCGCTGGTCGGCGACTGCGGCAAGGCCGTGCTGCTCCCGCCGCCGCCCGGCGTCGGCGCCGGTGACAGCTGGTCGGTGCAGGTCGAGGAGCCGGTGGCCGGGGTGCTCACGCCGATCGCGCGCGAGCTGACCGTGGCCGGCGCGCTCACGGCCGCGCTGCCCAGCCCCGCCGACAAGCGCCTCGTCATCGACGCAGAGCGCGGCCTGGGCTACTTCACCGCCGGCACGCCGCCGGCCGGCCTGCTCACGTCGTACTGCTACGGCTTCTCCGGCGGCCTCGGCGCCGGCAGCTACGACCGACCGGGGCTCCCGATCGTGGCGCCGGCCCACCAGCGCACCGGCGGCGGCGCCCTCCCGGCCCCGGCCGCGGCCGCCGACGCCCAGCTCGAGATCGCCGATAGCCTGAGCTACGGGCCGGTCGCCGACCTGTCGGTCCAGCACAGCCTGCTCGTGCAGACCGGCAACGAGCAGCGGCCGTACGTCGCGCTCGCCAGCGACTGGACGATCCAGGCCACGCGCGCCGACAGCGCGCTCACCCTCGACGGCCTGTGGATCGGCGGCGGCGGCCCGCGCACGATCCACCTGACCGCGTCGGCGGCGGCGGCGTGGCGCCAGGTCACGCTCGCGCACGTGACCTTCGATCCCGGCGGGGTCACCGCCGACGGCACGCCGATCGGCCCGATCTTGCTGTCGATCGAGTCACCGGTCAGCGAGCTGGCGATCGACGCCAGCATCCTCGGCGGCATCACCGTGGCGCCGGGCGGCCTGGTCGAGAAGCTCACGCTGCGCAGCACGATCGTGCACAGCACCGATCTGGCCGGCCACCCGGTCGCGCTCGCCCAGGGCAAGGGCGAGCTCGACATCGCCGGATGCACGGTGATCGGCGAGCTCCGCGCGCACCGCATCGAGGCCACCGAGCTATTGTGCACCGGCGTCATCACGATCGACGACGTGCAGGCCGGGTGCGTCCGGTTCTCGGCGTACCCGCCGGGCAGCGTGGTGCCGCGCGCGTTCCGCACCCAGCCGCTCACCGACCCGCGCGCGCTGTTCACGTCGCTCCGGTTCGGCGACCCGGGCTACGCCCAGCTGAGCTCGGTGGCGCCCGACGCGATCGCGCGCGGCGGCGACGATGGCACCGAGATCGGCGCGTTCCACGCGCTGCTGACCCCGATCAAGTTCGACAGCCTCCGAGCCAAGGTGGACGAGTTCCTCCCGTTCGGTCTGATTCCCCTCTACCTCACGGAGACCTGAGCCATGGCGCAGGATCGTTCCCGCTCCGCCTTCGATGTCCGCACCCCCAAGCACTGGAGCAGCCTGCAGGCCCAGCAGGGCCGGCTGCTGTCCGACGACGACTGGAACGAGGCCGACGCCATCGCCCAGGACGACGCGCGGCACACCCGCGCCCACGTGATCGGACCGGCGGGCTCGCCCGACGCCGGATTTCAGCTGGCGAACCCGCGGGCCCCCGGCGGCGCGATCGACTTCGACCTGCTGCCCGGCACGATGTACGCCGGGGGCCTGCGCGCCACGCTCGAGCAGAGCGAGGCGTTCTCGCTGCAGCGCGACTGGCTGCAGCAGCCCGCGAGCGAGCGGCCCGCCCTCGGGGCGACCGAGCGCATCGATCTGGCGTACCTCGAGGTCTGGCAGCAGCCGGTCACCGCCGTCGAGGACAGCGAGCTGCAAGAGGTCGCGCTCGGCGGCCCCGACTCGTCGGTCCGGATCCGCACCATGCGACGCGTCGGGCTGCGGGCCAACGTGGCCACCGAGAGCTGTGCCGCCGCGTGGGCCGGCTTCGTCGCGAGCCTGGGTGGCCTCGGCCCCGACAACGAGCTCCTGAACACCGCCACGCTCGCGATCGGCTACGTGCCGAACACCGGCCCGGCCACCGATCTGTGCAGTCCGGCGGCGCAGCTCGGCTACCTCGGGGCCGAGAACCAGGCGATCCGCGTCGAGATCGGCCTTGGCAACACGTTCCTGTGGGGCTTCGACAACGCCTCGCCGCTGTACCGCGTCCAGGTCACCACCGACGGCACCGGCGCCCAGGTGATCCACTTCGTGTCCCCGCCCAGGGACGAGGCCCACTGGCCGCTGGCGCAGCAGATCGTCGAGCTGCTGCCGTGGTCGGCGGTGTTGCCCAACGGCGAGAAGGTCGCCGCGCCGTCGGCGGGCTTGCTGACCCGGGTGACCGCGTCCTACGACCCGAACACGCAGAACCTCAAGGTCACGCCCACGGTCCCAGCCGGGTTCGGCGCCACCTGGCAAGCGCGCGCCGACGCCGCCACGCTCGGCACCGCGGCGTCCGCGTTCTTCTACCTGCGGGTGTGGAACCGCGGCGCCGACACCGCGTCACCGCCGCAGATCGCGTTCACGCCTGGCGTCGCCGTGCCGCTGACCGGCACCGGGCTCCAGGTCACGTTCGGCGGCGCGACGCTGCGCCAGGGCGATTTCTGGATCATCGCGGCGCGCCCCGGCCAGCCTGCCAAGGTCGTGCCGTGGCGGCTCGAGACCGGCCGGATCGCCGAGGGCGTCCGCCGGTTCTACGCGCCGCTCGGGCTGATCCACTGGCGGCCGGCCGGCAGCCACACCGTGTTCGATTGCCGCCCCACGTTCGATCCGCTGACCCGGCCGCGCGGCTGTTGCGTCATCCTCTCGCCGACCTCGGGGTGGGAGCACGCCGTCGACGAGGTCGACGAGGACGCCGACCTCTGCCTGTGCTTCCAGCCCGGCGACTACACCACGGCGCGCACCCTCGTGCTGCGCAACCACAACGTCAAGGTCCACGGCGCCGGGGGCGCGAGTCGGATCCACGGCGCCGGCATCGAGACCGTGCTCCGGTTCGAGGGCTGCAAGCACGTCGAGATCAGCGACCTCTCGATCGACGCCCGCGCGACGCTGCGCGAGGGCAAGGCTGCTCCCCGGCCGCACCTGTCGGGCGCGATCACCACGGTCAACTGCGAGCACGTCGCGATCTCGGGCGTGACCGCGCGCTGTGCATCGGGCACCGTGAAGAACGCGTCCTGCATCGCGATCTACAGCGAGCTGGCCGCGCCGATCGTGCTCGGATCGAGCGCGCGCGTCCGCGGCTGCGAGCTGATCGTCGGCGCCAACCAGGTCGGCCTCTCGGTCATCAACTATGGCCACGTCACGATCGACGACAACATGGTCCACGTCGACCCGAGCGAGAACGCCGCCATGCCGGCGTGGTGGCTCCAGGACCTCGGGTTTCGCCGCAGCTTCCGGCGCACGCTGATCTACCGGTTCGGCATCGTCGACGACAAGGCCGGTCCGGTGCCGGGCGACGCGACGCGCCTGGCGCTCGGTCAGCTCCCGATCTGGCTGCAGACCGCGACCCAGGTGGCCCGATCGTGGCAGGCGGTCGCCAGCAGCCGCAAGTTCAAGCTCGCGACCACCGACAGCCCCCAGCAGCGCCACCTCGTGGTCGGCGAGTTCCTCTACGAGCTGGCCGCGGACCTGATCTTCTCCGGCGGGAACATCGGCAGGCTCGGGTTCCCGGACTTCAAGACCTACATCACGGCGATGCTCGCGCTGCGCACCGCGGCCACCGCGGTCCGGACCCTCGCCGCCCAGGGCATCGTGGTCGCCGGCACCGCGGCGCACGACGTGCGCATCACCGGCAACCTGGTGCGCGACACCCCGCAGGGGATCCACGTCGCCACCAGCGCGCACCGCACGCGCGACCCGGGCGCGGGCGCCGCCGCGTCCGACACCGCGGGTCGCGTCGTGATCGCCAACAATGCCGTGTACGTGAGCCTGATGCCGGAGTCCGTGGTCGAGCGCCACGGCATCTTCACCGGGAACTGCAAGAGCCTGGTCATCGAGGACAACCACCTGGAGTGCGAGAAGCTGGGCGCCGCGACCCGGCTGCACATCGATGGGATCCGCTGCTACGGGTTCCTCGGGAAGATGGCCTACATCACGCGCAACGACATGCTCGGCTTCAACACCGGAATCCGGATGGCGGCGCTCAATAACCTCACCGCGGGGTCATCCTCGATGTGGCGCGTCACCGAGAACATCGCGTCGGGCGCGAACCCGATCGTCGATCGGGCGCTCAAGGTCGGAGTGGCCACGAACGTAGTCGATAGCGGAAACCGAGGTTGACACCGCCGCACGCACGCCGGTATCTTGATCCCGCAGCCAACAAGCATTGGTGCTATCGGAGTGTAAGCTAGGCACGTTCACGCGGGTCTTGTCAAACATGAAGAGGGGTTCGAGTCCCGGCTGTGGTAGTGATAGTGCGCGAGGGTCCCCGGTGGGGGCCTTTCGCGTTTTCGGGATCGCGCTGAATCCGCTGACTGGCCAGCTGCTGTTCTCGACAGGCACGCTGGGATCACCTCAACCAGACTGTCCTCGACGAAGGCGCCGAGGCGCCACCGGGCTGGCTCGCGTCGCTCCACTGGTAGTCGAGCGCGGTGGTGGGCCGGAGCCCCCGCAGGCCCGAGACGAGGTGATCCTGGTGGAGTCCGGTCACGGAGCGGTGGCCTTGATCTGGGCGCACAGGGCGTCGACCTGGGGTTTGAGCTTATCGTTCTTGATCGTGCGCCGAACGAGGGCCGCGGCATCGGTCCGGTCGCCGTCGGACAGCGCGCACAGCCGTTCGAGCCACTCGTCCCGGATCCGGGCGAGGAGATCGCGCTGCAGGACGGATCCGGCGATCGCCTCGAGCCACGTCCGGAACCCGGCGACCGCCGCGGACGGTGGCGGTGCGGGCGCGCGCGCCTCCTTGAGGGTGGCCCGGCCGTAGCCACTGGCCGTCTTGCCGCCGACCCCGCGCTCGGCCAGCGCCGCGCCAAGCAGCTGCCCCGCGAGCGCGGTCCAGTCAGGCGGCCCTTCGAGCACGACGACGAACTGAGCGCCAGGGCGCACGGTCAGGAACCCGACCGGGGTGGGATCGTGATGATCACACGGCGGGCGCTGGCCGCGATCGTCGTAATAGGGCTTCTGGTGAACCGTGAGTGTGTCGGCCGCGAACGGTCGTGTCGACTCGGGCGCGGGGGAGATGACGTCGCGGCCGGGCGACGCGCGGCCGAGGTACAGCGCGTCGTGGAAGGCGACGTAGCCGCGCGTGGCACCGGGTGCGCCGGTGAGGCGATCGTCGTCCGCGTCGGGCGCGCCCAGCAGCGCGCGGTAGCGCTCGCCCGGCCCGCGGGCGATGGCGGTCTCATCCCAGCCGACGCCGCGCCACGGGTCGCGCGCCGGATCCGGGGTGGTCACCGACGGATCGGCGCCGTAGGCGGCGGCGACGTGGTGCGCGACGCTGCCCTTGAGGGCCGAGCCCGGCACGATCGGCACACCCCAGGTGTGGTGGACGGTAAGGCCGACGTCGGTGCCGCTCGTGTTGCCGTGACCGATCAGGAGGCGCGCGTCGAGCGTGAGCGTGAACATCCGCGCCGGCGTGCGCGCGAACGACGCGATCCACGCGTCGATGTGCGCGCGGTAGTCGGGGGTGATCGCGATGGCCGCGAGGCGCTGGAGCCAAGGATCCTTGGCGTCATCTGGCACCTTGCCGCCCTGATCGACCGGCGCCAGCGTCGTGTAGGCGAGGCCGACGTGGTCGCCGGCGTCGCCCAGGTCCCGCTTTCGGATCGAGCCGCGCATCTCAGAGCTCCATGCTCGGCGACTGGACTGCGCGCCGAAGCCAGACGACGAACTGCAGCAGCTCGCGGGTGACGACCATGTATGCCGTGAGACCAAGGCCGCGGACCCAGGTCGGCAGGTCCTGATCCTCGGGCGGACAGATGTGCATCGGTGCGCGCCGCAGGTCGCCCAGCAAGCGCTCGCCGACTGCGTCGCCTCGCTCGACGGCAGCCAGGGCCGCGGACAGGCCCATGCGGCGGATGTCGACGCCGATGGCAAGGACGAGGTTCTTGTACGCCCTGGCGTCGGTGGAGCGCTTGCTGGCGTCGGTGGAGCGCTTGCTGGCGTCGCTCGAGCGCTCGGCGGCCTCGGGCCCGCCCTCGACGGCCTCGGCGACGCACTGGTAGGCGATCGCGGCGCGCTGCTGATCGCGCAGCAGCCGCGGGGCAGCGCCGGGCAAAGCGCTACCCACGGCGAGCCCCCTGCCGCACGTCGCCGCGGGGCGATGGCGGCGGCGATGGTGGCGACGGTGAGCTCGACGCGGCGATCCGGCTGGTGGCCGGCGCCGGGATCAGCCGGCACCGGCCGCGCCCGACCGAGGCCTTGCCGCCGACCTGGAGCACGCGATCGGTGATGGCGTACGCCAGGACCGCGGTGTCCGTCATCGCCACCCGATTGAACCAGCTGGGCTCGGCGGCGGCGAGCCCGATGAGCACGGACTCGGCGGGGAGGCTCTCTTCGAGCCAGAGCGCGCCGTCCTTGACCGTGCCGGTGGCGTCGATGCTGACGCGGGCATCGAGCTGCGTCCGGGTCTCCCACAGAAACGTCATGGTCTCGTCGTCGACGATCGCCAGGCGCTTCTCGACCAGGTCCTTGCCGGGGTAGAGCCGCGCGCCGAGCCAGCTGGCCCAGCCGGTGGCGAGCGCGTCCGCGCGGGCCGGCAAGTCGAGGTCCTCCAGCAGCAGGACCTCGCCGTGCACGCACGCCGAGCCGCGTGCCACCAGCGCGCTCGTGGCGTCGAGCGCGGGGATCTCGAGGTCGCCGCCGAGGTCGCGCCGGGCGAGCTCGAGCAAGAGCGGGCTGGTCACCCAGGCGAACGTGCCCTTGAAGCTCCGCACCGGCAGCGCCAGGAGCAGCGCGTCTCCCACCACGAGCGCGCCGGCGTGCTCGCTGGCGTTGGCGGCGTCGGGGCCGAACACGGCTCGCTGGGCGTCGGCGGAGTCGGCGCGATGGCGCTCGCGGAGCACGCCCTTGATGGACGCGCCCGGCACGAACGGGATGCCGGTGGCGCGCTGGCGCGCGATCGGCAGATCGATGACGTCGACCGCGTGGCCGGTGCCGGCGTGGATCGGTGACAGGGCGTGGAGCAAGAACGGCTGGGTCTTCATGGGGAAACTCCTGCCGGCGACGGCCGGCGCGAGACGGGGCGAGCGAGCGACGCGAGGCGCGGGGGGCGAGAGCTCACGGCGGGGACACCGGCGCGGCAGTCCACGGCGCGGCCACGACGCGGCCGAAGCCATCCTCGGTGCGGCGGCCCAGCGCCGCCAACCACAGGCCGCGCACGTCGGCGGCGGAGAAAGGGGCCCGGTCGGCGCGGTGGAGGAAATACACGGTGCCGGGCGCGACCGCGAGGTCGGTGGGGCGCGGCGCGCCGGCTGCCATGTCCCAGCCCGAGATCGCCACGGGGCGGGGCGCGATCGCCGCGCGCAGCACGACCTCGGGCGCGAGGCCCGTCAGGTGACCGAGGTAGTGATCGCCGTGTGCGACCAGGCCATCGGGCAACCAGCCGCGGGCGAAGATCGCCGGCGTGACGACGAGCAGGCGCAGCCCGCGCGATCCGGCGGCGGCCGCCCCCTCGAGCGCGCGCGGCGGATCGAACGCGGCGCGCTCGAGGGTCTCGACCCGGACCAGGCGGCGGTCGGAGCCCAGGGTCGCCGTGGTCGCGAACTCCGCATCCGGCCAGGTGACCTCGGCGGCGATCGCCCACGCGCCGTCGCGCTCGACGGTCTCGACCACGTCGTGCGAGAACAGCCCGCCGTCGACCACGGTCTGCGTCGCCGGCACGATCGCGGCGCGCGTGACGCGCCGGCGAGCGGGGCGCCCCGCCGCGACCGCAGGCTCCGCCGAGATGGGAGCGCCGCCGAGCCAGGCGGCCAGCTCGGCCTCGGTCCACCATCGCGGCCGCGGTCCGGGCTTGCCGCGATCGTGCGGCGGCGCGATCCACAGGCGTTCGCGGGCCGGGTCGTCGTCGCGACCGAGCGTGGCGACCGAGCTCGGCGCGGGGTCGAGCGCGCGCGCGTGGCTCGGCGCGCCGTCCGGCCCCAGGACGTACTCGACGTCGGCCGGCACCGGCCAGCGCCGCTCGAGCACGCCGGTGCGGCGTGCACGCCACATCGCCAGCGTCGGGCCGAGCTCGATCGACGCCGTCGCAGCGCGCCAGCCCTGCCGGCCGATGATCGCCTCGTGGGCGCGCCCCCACAGCGTGCGGACGGCGCCGCGCACGGTCGAGGGCCACGGCCAGTCGAGGCCGTGACCTGCGCCGCCGCCGTCGCCGTACCAGCCGCGGCCGTCCTTGCAGAACAAGCCGTCGCGCGGGAAGAACGCCAGGTGAGCCTTGATCGTCATCGGGTGCGCTCCTCGGGAAACCGGGGTTCCGGCGTGGGGGCCGGCGCGAGCGCGGGCGCGATCGGTGTGCGGCCGGGATCCGCCGCCCCGAGGACGTCGGCGATCTGGAGGCGCGCGACCCAGGTCGCGAGCTGCGTGTGGAGAGCGAGGAAGCTGGCGTCGGGGGCGAGGGTCAGGCCGACCTCCTCGGGCGTGACCCCGCGCGACGGGCGTTCGGTCGCCGCGGTCGGCGGCGCGGCGGGCTCGACGACCGTCTCGGAACCGGGGGTCGCGCCGCGGTGGGTGCGCGCCAGGATCCGCGTGATCTCGCCGCGAAGCACCCGCGCGCCGGCGTCGGGCTCGAGCGGCGCGGCGCGGTCCACCGGGCGCGCGGACGGCCGTGCCCCCGGCGCGGAGAACTGGCGCGACAGCCGCGCGAGCTCGTGGACCTTGGACATCGGCAGGTGCGCCGGGCGGCCGCCGCCACGATCGAGCCGCGCGACGTCGCGCGCCAGCTGACCGGCCGGGTCGTCGCTCCACGTGGCCGACCACAGGTGATCGCCGCCGGATCGCCGATCGACCAGCACGGCGAGCGCGTTGCGCGTCTGCTTGGCGGCCTTCTCGGCGCGAGCGCCGAGGTCGCGGAGGTGCCCCATGCTGTCGAGGATGTGCCCGACGCCGAGGCCGACCGAGAGCGTCGGCGCGGGCGGCCCCGCGTCGGGGGCAGCCGGCGCGAGGCCGGCGCCGCGATCGATCCGGTGCGCGGCGTCGACCGCGTCGCGCGCCGCGCTCGCGAACGCCACGCGCAACGCCTCCGCGCAGCCGACCGCACGGCACACCGGCACGAACGCGAGCACGTCATCGCCGCCGGCGTAGACCGCGATGCCGTCGTGGTCCTGCTCGATGATGCGCCGGGCCGCCGCCGGGAACGCGCCCAGCATGCGGGCCAGCTCGCGGTGCGCGGCGGCGCTGTGCAGGCCATCGATGGCCTGGCCCATGCGGTCGCCATCGGCGACCAGGCACGCGACGTAGGATGGCGGCTCGCCGGCGGCCTCGAGCAGCGGTCGGAGGTAGGTCACCTCCCAGGCACGGGCGTGGCCCGCCGCGCGGTCCCTGGCGGCGCCGAGCTCCTCGAACACCCCGGGCAGCCGGGCAGCGAACAGCACGCTGGCGTTGTAGGGGAAGATCGCCGCGCCCGGCAGATCCGGACGCGACAGCCGATCGAGGCCACGGCGCACGCCGGTGTCATCGTCCAGGACGGTGAGGTCACGACACGCGCGTCGCAGCGCCTCCAGCGCGGAGGCGGCGCTCGCGATCGTCGCGGCGCGACGCAACCACGGCGCCACCGCGACGTTCAGCACCGACAGGAACTGCGCGGGGTCACCGCCGCGACGCTTGACCACGCCCACCGCGTCGAGGCTCTCGCCATCGCCCAGGAGCAGGCGGCGCTCGGCGCGGCGCGCCCGCCGGGTGCCCGGCGGCGCCAGCACGCTGACGCGCCCACCGTCGAGGCTCGAGGCCGGCGCGCGATCGCGGTGGTGCCGGATCGACGCGAAGTCGCGCAGCCGCCGGCGCCCGCCGAGCGCGGCCTCGACCTGGCGGCGCACGGCGGCGTAGTCGCGATCGATCGGCGCCCACGCCGCGGTGTACTCGACCAGCGAGCCGATCTGCTCGTTCCAGACGGCGTCGATGTCGTCGGCGAGGTCCGTCTTGTAGCTCGTGCGGACCTCGTCGGCGATCGCGCGCCATCGCGCGCCGACCGCCGCGCGGACCACCTGCGCGACGACCCGGGGATCCAGGTCAGGCCGCAGCTCGACGACGATCTTGTTCGCGATCGACACGGCCGGGCCGGTGTCGCGCGCCAGGGTCTCGCACGGATCGAGCGCGGGATCGTCCGCCGCGAGGGCGGGGAAGATCAGCGCGCCGTGGGGAGCCGCGGCCCGGGCGGCCGCGCGGCTGAGCTCGGACAGCAGGTGACTGCCGAACCACAGATCGCGCGTGCGGCGGGCCTGGGAGATGAAGTCCTGTACCGGGCCGAGCTGGACGACCAGCAAGTGGGGGACGCGGCCGACGACCGGAGCGGCGACCGGAGCGGCGACTGGATCGGCGACGATCGCGGTCATCGCGCACCTCCGGCGACATCACCGGGCGGGACCACGGTGACCACACCGGGGCGCCGCGCCAGCCAGGCGAAGAACGCCGACTGCAGCGTCGGCTTGCCGTCCAGGGCGGTGAAGCACGGCGTGTCCCCGGGCGCGACCAGGGCATCGAACGGTGCCGCGGAGCCGGGCACGACCTTGTTCTCGATCTCCAGGACGATCTCTCCGGCGGGCCAGGCACGGTGGAGCCACAGCGCGATCGCCACGAAGCGGCCATCGCCGAGCGGCAGCGCCTTCACGATGAGCGGGCTGGCCAGGCGCTCCCGGATCTTGCCGGCGCGGGTGGACTCGCGCCACTTGAGGGTGAACGCCGGCGGCTCGTGGTAGCGGTCGCCGTTGCGACCTTGGGTCTGGAATCTGCCGACGATCGGCAACCCGAAACCAGCGCGGGGCCAGACGGGCGTTTCGTTGTGTCGCGGCTCGTGAACGTACGGACCCGTTCGGAACGCGCGATCTGCGAGGCGCCGGATCTTGTCAGGCTCGGGCCAGTTGGAGATCGAGGGCCGCTTCGAGGGCCCAGTCGAGGGCCGCTTCGAGTCGCGGTCGACGCCGGGCTGTCGCGCCCAGTCGCCAGGCGAGGCCGGCGCGCGGTCCGGGGACGTGCCTTGCCGAAACAACCGGAGCGCTTCGACGGCGGTGTGCCAGGCCGCGACGCCGGTGCTCTCGATCGCACCGATCGTGCTGAGCGCCGCGCCGGCGAGCGTCGGTGTCTGGCGTGCCGTCCCGCCGCCGGCGAACACGTTCCTATCGAACAGCCTCCTCAGCTCCTCCGCGAGGGGGCGGCCCGCACGCGGGAGCCACGTCGCGGCATCGGGCCCCGTCACGGTCAAGCCGCCGAGACCGCGCCGGGTCCGACCGCCGTAGCCGCCGAACAGGATCCAGGCTCGAACCGCATCGCGGACCGCGACGATGCTGGCCGTCGGCGCCGACACCGTGAGCCTGAACGCGACCCCCGTCCGCCGCGGCCGAGGCTCCGCGCTCGCCTGCCGTCGCTCACTGCGAGCGGGGAACAGCGCATACGCGCCCAGCGTGTTCTGTGGATCGATGTCCGATGTCTCCCGGGTCCCATCGCCAGTCACCTCGATGCGCACCTCGACCGGCGACCGCAGCGCAGGCGCCTTCTCGATCCCCCCGCCAGGGCCTCCCCACAGCTGGGCCTCCCGCTCGTACAGAGCGGTCGAGTTCTTGAACTCGCCCGCACACAGCGCGCGCCACCAGAACCGCAGATGGCCGCGCACGGTCGGGACGCGGATGATGTCGATGTCGTCCAGCTCGCGCGCCCGGTAGCCGCCGCCGAGGATCGGCGTGACGATCGCGAGCGACACCGCGAACTCGCTGCGCGCTTCCGTCGAGGCGACGCGCCGCGGCGGGAGGTCTTCGAATGCGGGCGCGGCCGGTGGAGGCGTGCGGTTCATGCACGCGAGACGTCCGACCGCACGTGGACCGAACGAACCACCGAAGGTTTTTTTCGCCACAGCTGTTCGGACGCTGCCGGCACCAGCGTCCACGCGGGAACCACGCCGACCTTGCCGCGAGGGCACGGTCGCGCGCAGGAGGTTTCCAGATGATCCAGTTCGAGAGCACAGCGATATCCCAGGTGCCCGCACGTCGGCCTACCGTGAAGCCGGCCGCTCCCACGGTGGCCTGGTTCGCGATCAGCGCGGAGGTGCGGCCGCCCATCACGCGGGCGATCGCGGTCGGTGATTGCGTACGGCGGGCGGTGGTGGCGCACTCCGATGCGCACCCGACGTTCGTGGGGCGAACCGGCGGGCAGCCGAGCACGGGCCACCGGCACGCGTTCTTCCTGCCCGCAGATGACGACGGAGACGGGCGGCTGGATCGGATCGTGATCTGCGCGCGCGACGGGTTCGACGCGCGGGCGCTGGGGGCGCTGAAGCAGCTGCAGCATGCCCCGGTGTGGGGCCATGGCGGGCCCGATCTGCGGATGACGTGGCTGGCGACGTGCCGGGAGGACGAGGTGGGCGGCCTGGTCGGCGAGGCGCAGCGCGGGCGGGCGGCGCAGCTGGGGCGCGCCCGGATCTGGGAGAGCCACACGCCGTTCGTGCCGCCGCGGTTTCCGCGAAGCCGCGGCGGGCACGCGGTGGACACCGTGGACGCGCAGGCCCGGCGGATGATCGCCGGGCTGGGCCTGCCGGCGCCGACGACGATCACGCCGCTGGCGGGCGAGGCGACGCCGGCCGGCGTGCCGTGGGATCGATTCCTGCTGCGGCGCCAGCACGGTGGCGGGGCGCACGGGGTGGGCCGCGGTCACGGGTTGCGGCTGGTGTTCGACCGGCCGGTGCGTGGGCCGATCGCGCTGGGCTACGGCGCGCACCAGGGGCTGGGGCAGTTCGTGGCGGTCGCGCGCTGATCGATTCCTGGTTCGGTTCCACGGCGCGAGACGTCGGTCTCGCGAACCCGATGGAGGCCACACCATGAATCCGCAAGAGACCCCGATCATCGTCCGGCTCGACCTCGCGCTCGACAAGGCGATCTCCACTCCGGAGATCATCGCGCGCATCCCCGGCCGACCGCATGTCCAGCACGTCGTTCAGGCCTCCGAATGCGGCGCGCCTCGGAGCGACGATGGCACGCCACAAACCACGAAGGACTGGGCCGCCTGTGCCGAGGCCATGATGCGCCTCGCTGGCGAAGTGAACCGGATCGCGAGCGAGCGAACCAACGCAGGCGAGACGGTCCGGCTCTGGGTCGGCGGCAACGCCGGGCTTCCCGTGGTCTTCCACCTCGGCCTCGCGCTGTCCGGCTGGGCACCTGCGACAACCTTCGTCTACCGCGACAAGCTGGGGGCCCTGTACAACTTCGCGCTGGACCGGCCGGCTCCGACGGGAACCTACTTCGGCCCGGCGACCCGGGAGACCAGGCCTGGGCCCAGCGACGAGGTCGCGTTCGCGGTGGCCTCCGCAGGGACCATCTCGCAGGACCAGATCTCGAAGTACGAGGAGACATGGAGCCTCGGCTTCAGAGACGTGGTGAAGCTCCACGCTCTGGACAAGCTGACCGAGGACAGCTTCGCGGTCGCGTGCCGCGAGCTCGAGCTCCAGGTGGCGAACCTGTCGTCCAGGTCATTGACGATCTTCGTCTACGGCCCTGCACCGCTGGCGTTCGCGCTGGGCCGCTTGATCAACCGCAAGCGGTTCGCCACGCTCTCGGTCCCGCAGTTCCGCGCGGCTTCGTACCACCCGGCGCTGGTCCTCCAGCCTCCGGGGCCACGGCGGCAGCGGCCCCGTTCGACCGTGTTATCGGTCGTGTACTTCAGCGCAAATTCGCGAGATCATCAACGGCTGAACCTGCAGGGGGAGGCCGATCGGATCGAGCTCGGCCTGCGTGAAGGCACGCGGCGCTACCAGCTCGAACGCGTCGCGAAGACCGATCCCGACATCTTCACCGAGACGCTTCGCAAGACGAAGCCCTCGATCATCCACTTCAGCGGCCACGGCGGGCCCGATGGCATCATCATGGAGTCCGACGAACACGGCCACGTGGTCATCACACCGGCGATGTTCGCGACCGCCATCCAGCACGCCGGCGCGACGGTCCAGGTGGTGGTGCTCAATGCCTGCTACAGCGCCGTCCTCGCCGATGCGCTCCTCGCGCACGTGGACTGCGTGATCGCGCTCAGCGACAAGATCGACGATGATGCCGCCCGCGCGTTCTCGAGCGACTTCTATCGCGAGCTCGGCAGCAAGGGAGTCCACGCTGCGTACCAGATCGCCCGGAACCAGATGGCGATGAAGCGGATGCTGGACGGCGAGGCCATCACCCTCGTCGCGGCCCGGGGGATCGACCTCGACGAGGTCATGCCCTGAGCGATCCTGCTCGGTCGCGCTACCGGAACGCGTCGCCGAGCAGGCTGTGCCACTGCGCGTTCGCGGTGGCGTCATCGCCCTTCCGCTCCGCGTCGACCGCCGCCTGCGCGACCTGGGCGGCGCGCTGCAGCAAGTCCCGCGCGCGCACTCGATCCTCCCAGGTCAGGTCGGCGTCGATCGCCGGTCCAAGGCCCGCGGGATCGGGACAGGACGACTGCACCTTGCTGGCGAGGTGCTGGAAGAGCCCCCAGAGACCTGCGCGCGGGTCGTCCGGCTTCCACCCGAACGCCTCGTACGACATCACCTCGATGTGGAAGCCGCTCAGCGGCTTGCCGTTGTCGCGGTTCCAGTGCTTGGCGGCCTTGATCAGCCCGTTGAGCATGTCGCCGGCTCGCTTGTTGGCGGCGATGCACGCCTCTCCATGCTTGGCCGGGTTGGTCCGGATCCAGGTCGCGGCGCGGCGATCGGGGATCTCGTAGTAGGGCGGTTCGGTGTCGGCGGCCCCCGTCCAGGCCGACGGGAACGCGGCCACGATGTCGTAGGCGATCTCCGTGCCTGAGAACTCGATGTTGACCGACCGGTTCTGGATCCGGGGGTCGTGGTCCGGATAGCCAGCGCGAAGCGCGCGCTTGATGGTCTGGAGCAGCGGATCCGGCGCGTTGCGGCGATGCGTCCCGGCATCGAGCACGACGAACACGTCGATGTCCTTCAGCGGCCGGATCGCGGTCCCGCGGCCGTACGAGCCCACGAGCCGGATGTCGAGGACGCCCTCGAGGTGCAGGCGCAGCCGGTCGCGCAGGGCGACCTGCTGGTCGGACGCGGCTTTGCGCTCGCGCGGGGTGAGCTCGAGGCTGGCGAGGTACGACTGAAAGCGGGCGGCGACGTTCATGAGCGGGCTCCGGGGTGGATCGCAGCGGTGACGTCGCCCGGCCGCGCGACCGAACAAGATCCTGCGGCGCGGTCGCGCAGCGCCGGGCAGGCTTCCGGGACCGCCGTGACTGCGCGCGCTTGCGCGATCGGGTGGTCCGGCGCGCACAATGGTCGCTCGGTTCGCCCGCCGACAGTCGACCCTCGGGTGGGTCCTCGCATCCGAAGCCGTCTAGCATGAGGAGGTGCCCGCTCCGCCAGACGGCGCCGCCGTCGACCTCGAGATCTACGAAGCGCTGCTACACGGCGACCCGGAGGCCGGGTTCGTTCGGCTGGTTCGCCAGTATGGAAACGTCGTGCACACACTCTGCTACCGGCTGCTCAAGGACCGCGCGCGCGCGGAGGACGTGATGCAGGAGACCTTCATGAAAGCGTACGAGACCATCGACACCCTGCACGATCCGAAGCGCCTCCGGGCGTGGTTGAACAGCATCGCCCGGAACAAGAGCATCGACCTGCTGCGCGCGGAGAAGCGGGCGAATGCGCACGGGACCGCGATCGCGCAGAGCGCGGTGGTCGACGCCGCCGCGCCCGTGCTGGAGGCGCTGACCCGCCACGAGGAGCGCCGCGCGCTGGAGGACTGCCTGGACGCGCTGACCCCCGAGAAGCGCGACGCGGTGCTGGGCAGGTTCTTCGCGCACCTGGAGTACGGCGAGCTGGCGGCGGCCACGGGCGAGAACGCCGACACCGTGCGCATCCGGGTGGGGCGGGCCATGCCGGAGCTGCGGGACTGCCTCGAGCGCAAGGGCGTGAAGCCGTGACGGAGCGAGGCCGGCCGCATCCGGACGCCGAGCTGGTCGAGCGCATGGAGCGCGAGCTGCCGGCGCGGTCCGAGGGCGAGGACGCGACCCGCGCGGTCTACCAGCGGCTGATCGGCCGGATCGGCGAGCTCGATCTGGTCGAGCCGGACCCGGGCTGGGAAGACCGCGCGGTGGCGCGCTGGCGGCGCGAGGCCAAGCCGCGGCGGGCGGCGGCGCCGCCGCGACGCCGACCGTGGTATCCGATCGCGGCGGCGGCCGTGGCGGCGTTCGCGGCGCTCGCGTGGCTTGTCCCGCGCTGCGGCGAGCGCGCGCTGCCGGCGCTGCAGGTCGCGGTGGAGCGCACCGGGCCCGCGAACCGGCAGCGCGGTGCGGCGATCGGCGACACGCTGCGCGCGCAGATCCGCGTCGACGCGCCTGCCGTGGAGCTGCGCGTCTACCGCGACCGGGTGCTGGTGGCGCGCTGCCCGGGCGACGAGCGCTGTCGCCGCGACGGCGCGAGCCTGTCGATCGGGTTGGTGATCGAGGCCCCCGGAGCCTACGAGGCGATCCGGCTGTCGAGCCGCGCGGCGTTGCCGCCGCCGCAGCCGACCGGGCTCGAGGTCGACGTGGTCACGGCGCGCGAGTCCGGGGCGAGCGTGGCGAGCGAGCCACCGGTCACAGTCCGGTGACGAGCGCGTCGAGCACGGACGCAGGCACCGACTTGCCGTCGAGCGCGGCCGCGATCCGGGCCCGCGCGGCGGCCAGCTCGGCGGTGAACCACGCCGAGGACTCCGGCGCGAGCGTGACCGGCGGCGCGGTCAGCGGCGGCGGCGGCGGCGGCCAGGGATCCTTCGGATCGTTGGCGACCGATGACACCGGGGGATCGACGTAGAGCGCCGTGGCGTTCCAGGCGGCGAGGCCCGCCGGCGACGGGCTGCCCGCCGAAGCGCCCTGGTAGACGAAGGTGGGCGGGCTCTGCCCGGGCGAAAGCTCGGCGGCGATGGCGAGGCGACCGGGGATCCAGCGCTCGGCCTGGATCTCGATGAGGTAGTCGCCCGCGCCGAGATCCATCGTCCACGAGGCATTGGCGCAGCCGACCGAGGACCGCTCGGGGTCCCCGCGGCGCAGGCTGGTCATCGCGGGGGCGGGCGTACCAACATCGCCGGTCACGCGGAGTCGGGTCGGTCTGGGATCGGTCACCTGGATTGCGAAGATCATGCGGGTCAGTGCCATGCGGATTCTCCGGCCGGATCGTCGTGACGGCGTCATGCCATCGAGCGGCGAGATCGCGGTCCAAGGTCCAGACGACGGAGCCAGCTGGGACCGAACATGACCGACCGGCGCGGTGAACGAGGGGGCCGGGCGGCGGGGTCAACCGCCGGGCAACATGGCGTCGACCTCGCAGCCGGGTACCCCCCAGGCGGCGAAGCTGGCCCACGCGGTCGCCGGCACGCGCGCCGCGACGACGCGCTGCGCGGCCGCGAGGCGCGCGATGGGATCGAGCGTGGCCGATTGCGCATAGAAGGCCTCCATCACCACCGCGGCGGCCTCGTCGACCACCGATCGCGTGGTCGCGATGACGAACCGCGATCCGGCGGCGAGGAACGCGGAGGGAAAGCCGGTCCAGCTCTCGACGTCGGCGCCGACCGCGGTCGAGCACCCGGCGAGCACGACGACGGCCGGGGCGAGCTGCTGGCGCACGACCGAGGCGGCGGCGAACGAGCCGTCGCGGAGCGAGAGCGCGCCGCCCTCGGGCCCGACCTCGCCGTGCACGGCGAGGTGCAGCCAGGCAGCGTCGCGGCTCGCCAGGACCGCCGCGCGGGTCGCGGCGGCGCCGAGCCGGGGCGCCACCTGATGCGCGGCGGCCAGCGCCCGCACCTCGGCGGCGGCGTAGGGGAGATCGCCGGCCGCGTCGCCGATGAACACCGGCGGGCCGCCGGCCGCGTGGGGCTGGCACCGCAGCGCCGCGAGGCCGGGCAACCGCGCGATCGCGCGGTCGTCGACGAGCCGGCGCGACCCGCGCCCCAGGGCGGCGAACGGCAGGTCGGCGAACCGACCGGACGCCACGATGGTGAGCGGGCGATCGCTGGCGGTGAGCTCGCGTGGCAGGAGGAACGCGGCGGCGGTCGCCGCTGCATCGAGCCGATCGGGCGCGCTGCGAAACCCGGCGAGGGCCGTGAACGCGGCGGCCGGGACGCGCTCGACCCGCACGACCTTGCCGACGGCGTGCGCGCGCCACGCGGTCTGCCCCAGGTCCAGGAACACGAGCGCCTCGCGATCGCCGAGCCGGTCGAGCAGCTCGACGCGGTCGAGCGCGGCGGCCGCGGCAGGCGATCGCGGCGGGCCCTGCCCCGGCGCTGGCTCGGCGGCCGGCGTGGTGGTCGTGGCGTCGAGCCAGGCGCGGGCGTGGAGCGACTCGATCACCGCGAGCGCATCGGGGGCACGGTCCTGCTCGACCAGCAGGTCGATCAGCGCCTCGTAGGGGCTGGCGCGGTGCGCGAGGATCCATGGCCGGAGCTCGAGCGAGCCCCGGACGCGAAGCGAGTCGACGTCCGTCATGGCCCGGCGCAACGCGCGCTCGGCGTCGACCAAGCGCCCCTGGGCGCGGCAGACCTGCGCCAGCTCGAGCTCGACGCTCACGGCGTAGTCACCGGAGACCCCCTCGACGAGCGGCCGATCGAGGTGCGCGAGCGCGAGCGCGGTGTCGCCGCGGCGGGCAGCGGCGATGCCCATGATCATCTGGAACATCGCGTGGCCGCGCTCGGTCGCGGGGAGCGCGGCGAGCGATGCGAGCGCCTCGTCGTCGCGGCCCAGCGTGCTCAGGGCGGCCGCGCGATTGAAGCGGATCGCGACCTCGAGGCCGGCGACCCGCTCGGCTTGACCGGAGCGCGCGGCCTGGTCGGCGTTGCGCGCCGCCGCATCGAGGAAATCGAGCGAGGCGGTTGCATCGGCGTGAGTGCGCAGCTCGAGCAGAAACACCGCGTGCTTGAAGTAGACCCAGGCGAGCTCGGCCGGCCGGGTCGTGAGGATGTCCGCCGCGGCGCGAAACGCGGCGCGCGCCTCCTCGGCGCGACCGATGACGTTGTACGTGGCGGCCAGCGTCATGAGCGCGGACCCACGGCGACCAGGGTCGGAGCTCGCGTCCGCGAGGCGGACGGCGGTGCGCGCGAACCCGAGCGCGGCGTCGAACTGCCGCTGGTCGAGCGCGAGCGGGGCCAACGCGGAGGCTGCATCGGCGGCGCGCTGCGCATCCCCCGCCGCGGTGAACAGGTCCAGCGCGTTCGCCAGCATGCGACGGCCGTCCTCGACGCGATCGGGATCGCCCTGCCGCGTCAGGAGCGATCCGCCGAGCAACCGGGCCTCGGCGCGCTCGCTCGAGCCGAACAGCGCCATGGCCTCCGCCAGCGCTTGGTCGTGGCGACCGCTGTAGAACTGCGCCCACGCGTGGTGCATGCGACCGCGGGGCCGAGCGCCGTCGGCCGTGTTCGGACCACAGGCCGCGAGCGCGGCAGACCAGTCATGCGCCGCGGACGCGGCGTCGCAGGCAGGCGGCGCGCCCCCGCGCGGTCCATCGACCGCGGCGCACAGCCATAGCAGGCCGGCGACCCGGGTGACCCTACGCGTGCCCCGCACCCGGCGACGCTATCACGCGTGTTCGGTTCGCAGGGCGCCCGTCGTCTGTGGGTCGGAGCCGGCCGTGACCACCCGCGATGAGCCCACCGAACCCGTGTCCGTGACGCGCGCCCGCGCGTTCGTCGGCCGCGGCCGCTTCCTGCAAGGCGCGGGGGGGCGCGATCCAGGCGCACCGGGGCCGGAGGGCGCCTGCGGAACCGGGGTTGGCTGCGACGGCCCCGGCTTCGTCGCCTGGTGCCTGGGCTACGACCGCTACCAGCCGGCCTTCGTCGGCGGCTGGGACTGGGTCGAGCCCAACGCGATGATCCTCGAAGCCGAGTCGACGGCGCGCTGGTTCCAGCCGCTGGCGATCCCCGAGGTCGGCGCGCTGATCGTCTATCCCTCGATCGAGCTCGTGCGGGCCGGTCGGCTCGATCGCCGCGGCCACGTCGGTCTCGTGGCGACCGCGCCCACGAGCTGGCCGCGCGACGACGCGCGCTGGACCCAGCTGCGCGTGATCCACTGCGCGGTGAGCTTGCAACGCCGCTACGGCCACGCGATCGGCGAGACCCACGCGGTCGCATGGTCGTCGCGCGCGACGTTCCAGGGCCAGTCGCACCCGCGCTGGCGCACCCGCTTCCTGCGCTACCTCCGCGACCGGCTCCGCTGCCCATGACGAGGATCCCCATGCCCCGTGCGATCTCGCTCCATCTCGGACTCAATGCCGTGGACGCCCGGTGCTACAAAGGCTGGTCGGGCCCGCTGCGCGGGTGCGAGAACGACGCGCGCGCGATGCAGGCGATCGCCGACGCGCGGGGGTTCACGTCGCGGTTGCTGCTCGGGCAGGACGCGAACCGCAAAGGCCTGCTCGCGGCGATGGATCGCGCCGCCGCGGAGCTCGCGGCGGGCGATCTGCTGCTCGTCACCTATTCGGGCCACGGCGCCTCGCTGCCCGACGCGAGCGGCGACGAGCCCGACCAGCGCGACGAGGCGTGGTGCCTGCACGACGGGCTGGTCCTCGACGACGAGATCCACCATCAGCTGTGCGCGTTCGCCGCGGGCGTGCGGGTGCTGGTCGTGTCCGATAGCTGCTTCAGCGGCTCGGTGACCCGGGACGACCGGACGCCCTCCGCGACGGCCCCGGGCCCCCGCCGCGGCGCCTTGCGCAGCGGCAGCGCCGCCACCCCCGGTCGGCGCGCACCGGGCGCGCAGATCCGCGCGATGGCGCGCGCGTACGCCCACGAGCATGCCGCGCGGAGGGCGGCGGTCGCCGCGACGCAGACGCAGGCCCCCGCCGCCGGGATCCTTCTCCTGGCGGCGTGCGAGGACGACCAGACGGCGCACGACGGCGAGCGCCACGGCCTGTTCACGTCGGCGCTGCTCGCGACCTGGAACGGCGGGAGCTTCGCGGGCGGCCACCACGCGTTCCTTGCTGCGATCCAGAGCCAGGTCCAGGCCGCGCAGACCCCGACGCTGTTCTCGGTTGGCGCGGTCGCGCCAGGGTTCCTGGCGGCTCGGCCCTTCACGCCGTGAACCGCGCGATCGCCACTGCGGGCCACCTCTGGGCCACTGCGGGCCACCACTTGCGCCACTGCGGGCCCACCTCTTGCGCCACTGCGGGCCACCTCTTGCGCCACTGCGGGCCAGCTCTTGCGCCACTGCGGGGCCACCTCTTGCGCCACTGCGGGCCAGCTCTTGATGGAGCGCCGAGCTCGGCCGGCGCGCTGCCGCCGCCGCGGTGCCCCGGTTCGCGTCCCCGCCTCCGCTACCGCTGCTTCGGCGCGTCGCGGTCGTCGGCCGGCGCGCGGCTGACGTCGGGGGGCATCTGCAGCACCACGACGTAGTCGTTGATCGGCCGGGCGAGCGCCTCGCCGACCGAGCCTTCGCCATCGTCGATCACGCCGCGGAGCGAGATCGCCTCGGGGATGCCGCGGCGCTTGATGCGACGGATGATCGCCGAGTCGTGGCAGTGGCCGTTGCCGGCGAGCAAGATCAGGTGGCCGCCCGGGTTGGCCACGAGCCAGGTCGCCGCGGTCTCGGCCATCGTCTCGTCCCAGGTGACCTGCACGGCGTAGACCCGGTCGGCGCTGGGCATCTCGGCGGCATCGCCGTCGCCGCGGTGGTCGGCCGGCGCCGCCGGCGGATCGTGCGCGGCGTCGCGGTCGGCGGACGCCGCGCGCTTGGAATGCGCCGCGCCGCCGCCCATGTCCTCCATGAGCGCGTCGAACCACGCGCGGTGGGCGGCGTCGTCGAGCACGAGCTGCGGCAGCTGCGCCTTGTCGGCGGGCGCGAGCGACTCGAGGCCGTGGTGCGAGATCTGCTTGGTCAGCTCCTTGGGGGCATTGGCGGCGAGCAGCCGGGCGCCCGCGCCCACCGCGGCGTCGATCGTCGGGCCGTAGAACCCGTAGTCGTAGCCCCAGCGATCGTCGTAGCCGGTCCGCGCGCGCAGCGCCTGCGCGTCGATCCGGTGGGCCGCGTAGTCGTCGAGCACGCCCTGGAACGGCCGCTGGAACATCTCCATCGCCAGCGCCAGCTTGGTACCCGGTGGCAGCCGCCGGGCGAGCTCGCGCACGACGTGGAGCTGCAGCCAGTGCTGGTGCGGATTATTGTGCTCCTCGCCGACGCACACCGCGCGCGCCCGGGACAGCCGGTCCCAGAACGCCGGCTCGTCGACCGACTTGCCGGTCCGCGCGTCGACGATCTGGTACGGCAGCGCGGCGGCCTCGATGCCCTGGGCGGCCTTGGCCCCGGCTGGATGCTCGGCCCCTGCCCCGCCGTACCGCCCGCCGCAGCCCAGGGCGGTCGCCGCGAAGATCACGAGCGCCCGACCGCGGAGCGATGCTGACATGGCGCCGATGGTACACCGCCGTGGTGTTGCCGTATCTGACTTCCGATCTCGCCGGCACCGGCGGCGTGCTGCGCAGCCATGACGAGGACTTCGTCGTCGACGAGGAGCTGCCGTACGCGGCGTCCGGCGAGGGCGACCACGTGTTCGTGCGCGTCGAGAAGCGCGGCATGACATCGCCTGAAGCCGCGCGCGTGATCGCACGCACGCTGGGGATCGCCGAGCGCGACATCGGCATCGCCGGCATGAAGGACCGTCGCGCGGTCACGCGGCAGTGGTTCTCGCTGCCGCCGCGCAGCGTGGCCGGCCCCGAGCACGCGCTGGCGCTCGTGCTGCCCGAGGCGCCCGGCGAGGGCTACGTCCGCATCCTCGAGGCCGCGCGCCACCCCCACAAGCTGCGCACCGGGCACGTGCGCGCCAACCGCTTCGTGCTGCGGATCCGCGGCACCGGCGGCGACGCGTTTGCCCGCGCCCAGGCGGTGCTCGCCGCGCTGGCCCAGGCCCCGGGCGCGCCGAACTGGTACGGCGAGCAGCGGTTCGGCCGCGACGGCGACAACGCCGCGCGCGGCCTGGCGCTGGTCACCGGCGCGCGCGCGCTCGGCCGCGATCGTCGGCTCGATCGCCTCATGGTCTCGGCGCTGCAGTCCCAGCTGTTCAACGACTGGCTGGTGGCGCGGCTCGGCGATGGGCTCTACCGCACGGCGATCGCCGGCGACCTGCTCCACAAGCGCGGCGGTGGGATGTTCGCGTGCGAGGATCCCGAGACCGATACGGCGCGGCTCGCCGCCGGCGAGCTGGTCGTCACGGGGCCGATGTTCGGCGATCGGATGAGGCAGCCCGGCGACGGCACCCCGGCGGCGGAGCGCGAGGCGGCGATCCTGGCCCAGCACGGGCTCGCCCCTACCGCGTTTGCGAGCGTCCGCGCGATCGCCGAGGGCACCCGGCGCGACGCGACGATCGAAGTCCGCGACGTGGCAATTTCTGCCGTCGACGGTACGACCGTGGAAGTGGCGTTTGCGTTGCCCGGCGGTGCCTATGCCACGACCGTCATGCGCGAGATCATGAAGGAGCCTGCGCCGCGGGTCGACGCCGACCCCGAAGCTGCGTAACACTCGCCGGCGATGGACCTTTCGCGCGTGTTCGTCGACTTCGCGCAGCTCGGCGCCAACTGGGTGCTGTGGCTGCTCATCGGCCTCTCGGTGGTCTCGATCGGCGTGATGATCGATCGCGCCCTGTGGCTGCGCAATCGCGACACCGACACCGAGCGGTTCAGCCGCGAGCTGCGCAACGCGTTCGAGCGCGGCGAGCTCGATCGGCTGTCGGCCAAGTACCTGGACAGCCCCGCGGTGCCGATCCAGGTCGGCCTGCGCGGCCTGTCGGTGCGCGAGCTCGGCGCCGACGCCGCCGCCGAAGCGATGCACGGCGAGCGCGCGCGCTGGCGGCGCGCGGCGGATCGCAACCTGATCGTGCTCGGCACGCTCGGCAACAACGTCCCGTTCGTCGGCCTGTTCGGCACCGTGCTCGGCGTGATCAACGCGTTCCAGCACCTGTCGCAGAAGTCGGCCTCTGCCGAGCAGGAGACCCTGGCGACGATCGCCGAGGCGCTGAGCGCGACCGCGCTCGGCCTGCTCGTCGCCATCCCCGCGGTGATCGCGTTCAACTTCTTCAGCCGCAAGATCCGCGTGATGATGGGCGGCGCCGACGAGGTCGCCCACGCGGTGCTGTCGCTGATCTACGGCGCGGCGCACGGCGGGGCCGGCAAGGAGGCCAGCGATGGCGGGAAGTAGCCTGTACCAGGACGAGGAAGGCGCCGCGATCACCGATATCAACGTCACGCCGTTCGTCGACGTCGTGCTGGTGTTGCTCGTCGTCTTCATCGTGACCGCCAAGCTCATCGTCGCGCGCGGCGTCGAGATCGACAGGCCGAAGGCCGCCACCGGCGGTGACGTCCAGAGCACGCTGCGCGTCTCGGTCGACGCCACCGGCACCCTCTACGTCAACGGTGACAAGTTCACCAGCGACGCCGACGCGCTCGGTAAGATCAAGGTGATTGCCGCGGCGACGTCCAAGCCCAAGGCCATCATCGCCGGCGACCGCAAGACCGCGTACGGCGG
>Ga0302322_100000340_pt1 | contig 35302 bp, 32 predicted proteins | sample Fen_T0_2_FD_203757 | JGI IMG/M metagenome (GOLD analysis project Ga0302322, IMG submission 203757) | Peat permafrost microbial communities from Stordalen Mire near Abisko, Sweden - Fen_T0_2 | ecosystem: Environmental > Terrestrial > Soil > Wetlands > Permafrost | place: Sweden: Abisko...
TGCGGGACACCTTACCGGCCGGTAGGGGTGCCCGTGCGCCCACCAGGGGTGCTCCGTACCCTCCTCCCATGACCGATCAGGCCGACGGCGGCGCTCGCCCGCTCGACGGGCGCGAGGTGGCCTTCCTCAGCTGGCGCGACACCCACAACCCGGAGGGTGGCGGAGCCGAGCGCGCGCTCGAGGAGGTGGCCGAGGGCCTGGTCGAACGGGGTGCCCGGGTGACGGTCTTCAGCGCCGCCCACGCCGGCGCACCGCCGGAGGACGAGATCCGCGGCGTGCGCTACGTACGCCGCGGCTCGAAGCTCAGCGTCTATGCCCGCGGCATGCAGGCGCTGCGCCGCGGTGACCTGGGGAACCCCGACCTGGTGGTGGACGTCCAGAACGGCCTGCCGTTCTTCACCCGGCTGGTGACGCGCCGACCGGTGGTCGTCCTGGTGCATCACGTACACCGCGAGCAGTGGCCGGTGGTCTACCCCGGGACGATGGGCAAGGTGGGCTGGTGGATCGAGAGCCGGTTCGCCCCGCGCCTCTACCGGCGCTGCCAGTACGTCACCGGCTCGAAGGCCACCCGGGACGAGCTGGGGCACCTGGGAGTGGACCCCGACCGGATCGCCGTCGTGCACTACGGCACCGACCGGCAGCGTCCGATCGAGGTCGGCAAGACCGAGCACCCCAGCATCTGTGTCGTGGGCCGGCTGGTGCCCCACAAGCAGGTCGAGCACGCGCTCGACGCGGTCGCCGAGCTGCGCGCCGAGCTGCCGGGACTCACCGTCACCGTGGTCGGAAGCGGCTGGTGGGAGCACGTCCTGCATGCGTACGCCGAGAAGCACGGGCTCGGCGACTCGGTGCGGTTCCTGGGGCAGGTCGACGAGGCGACCAAGGAACGGGTCTACGAGGAGTCGTGGGTGCTCGCGCTCCCGTCGCTGAAGGAGGGCTGGGGCCTGGTGGTCGGCGAGGCCGCCCTGGCCGGCACCCCGACGGTGGCCTACGCGAGCGCCGGTGGCACCCGCGAGTCGGTCCAGGACGGTGAGTCGGGGCTGCTGGTCGACGACCAGCCCGGGTTCGTGGACGCGCTCCGGCGACTGCTCGTCGACGACGAGCTGCGCACGCGGCTGGGTGAAGGTGCCCGCACGCACGGCGGTCAGTTCACCTGGGAGCAGACCAGGTCCGGTTTCGCGGACGTGGTCGAGCAGGCCCTGGCCGGACGACGCGTGTCAACCGACTGACCCGACCCGGGACTGCCTACTTGGTCGAGCCGTAGGGGACGCCGGCGCTCACGCTGCCGGGGTTGTCGGAGGCCGAGTTCACGCCGTTGCTGACGACGCCCACGATCGTGACGGCCGCGATGATGCCGCCGACGAGGGCGCTCACGATCGCGCCGATGACAGGTCCAGTCAGCATCCGGGTCCTCCCCCTCGATGGTCCGGGCGTCATGCTACAGGTCGCGGGTCGGTTTGGCTGCTTCCGCGCCCCCGCGCACGCACGGCGTGGATCGACGCCCCGGCCAGTCCGCCCAGCAGCGCACCCAGGTAGACGAGCCAGGCGAGGCCCATCGCGACCTTGCGTCCCGCCGGGACGTGCCGCGGCGTGGCCTCGCCACGGAGCCGGTCGACCTCCAGGTCGGGATGGGAGGCGAGGACCACCGCAGCCAGGCGCGGAGGTCTCCGGCCGCCTACGTCCCGCTCGATCGCGACGGTCTGCACCCCGACCGCCAGGAGGGCCTGCGTCCGCGCCGCCGGGGTGGGCAGCGCGAGCGCGGCGCGCACCTCGGCGACCCGCGGATCCTCACCCGGGACGGTGGTGCCGTCGACCACGAGGGCGTCGTCGGCGACGTAGTCCGGGGGCAGGTAGCGGCCCAGCGGGTCGAGCACGGTCCGGCCGTGGTTCCACACCGGCGCGCGGTAGGCGCCCTCCGGCAGCACCAGGAGGTCGCCCCTCCCGAGGTCGACGGCCGAGCGGGTGTCGGCCCACGAGGTCGGGTAGTCGACCGGGCGCAGGGCCCCGGAGAGGCCCCACGCGGCGTCGTAGAGGAGGAGCACCGGAAGCAACGCGCCCGCGGCGGCGACCACCCGTCGTACCTCTGACTCACCGCGGGAGAGCCGCCCGGCGAGCACCTCCACACCCACGGCCGGGAGCCCGGCGTACACCGGGAGGCACAACCCCAGCGTCCGGGTGCCGTCGCGGAGCAGACCACCACCGGGCACGTGCCCGGCGAACCAGCCGACCGGCGTGGGCAGCAGCCAGGTCAGGACGGCCACCCCGAAGCCGGTCAGCCAGAGCGCGACGAGGCGCCGGGCGTCCGGGCGCGCGGACCACGCGCGCCAGCCGACCGCGGCGAGCCCCAGCAGGAGCGCCAGGCCGAGCCAGGACAGGAACGTGGTGCGCGAGGTCGGCACCACCTCGGCGTTCCAGATGCCTCCCATGCCGAGGGCCGCGAGCGGAGCCGGCAGTCCGCCTTCCGCATGCAGGGCGAACACCGAGGCCCCGCTCCCCGTGGCCGACCCCGCATGCAGGAGCCCCGCCACCAGCCAGGGGGCGTTTCCTGCCACGGCGCAGGCGACCAGGGTCAGGTTCGTCCGGAGCCGGTTGCGCGTCGGGGTCCAGCCGGTCACGAGGAGGGTGACCGCCGAGACCAGGCCGGCCGACGCGCTCAGGCTGCCGATCGCCACCAACGCCCACGCGAGCGCAGGCACCCGGCCGGTACGACGTGTGGTGCGGCCGGCGAGCACCAGCCAGGGCACGACCCCGTAGCCGACGAGGACGGTCCAGTGCCCGATCGCCAACCGCTCCGCGGTGAACGGGTTCCAGACCGCCAATGTCACCGCGGCGAGGCGTGCCGCAGCCGACCCGCCGACGAGCCGCGCGGCGCCGACACCGGCGAGGACCAGCGGGACCAGGAGAGCGGCCTTCTCCAGGAGCTGGGCCGGCACCACGTTGTCGAGCACGGCGACCACGGCGTCCGACGGGACCGCCCGCGGCAGCGCCGTGGCGAAGCCGAGGAAGTCGCCACGCAGGTCGAGATGCGGGACCCAGACCAGGTCGTAGCTGAGCACGTACCCCGGACCCAACGCCGGCCCGAGCAGCAGCGCGGACAGCACCACCGCCCAGACCAAGGGGAGGAACCGCAGCCGTCCGGACATGCGTCAGAGAGGAAGGCGCCGGAAGAGGGGCCGCGGCACGTGCCGCAACCCGGACATCACGCCGCGCAGCAACGGCGGTACCCACACGAGCTCGGCGCGGCCGGCCACGCCACGCACCACGGCCTCGGCCACCTGGTCCGCGGACACCGACATCGGCGCCGGCTCCCGGCCCTTGGTCATCTTGGTGTGCACGAAGCCCGGACGCACGACCAGGACGCGGGCGCCGTACTCACGCAGCGCCTCACCGAGCCCGAGGTAGAAGCCGTCCATGCCGGCCTTCGACGACCCGTACACGAAGTTCGAGCGGCGAACGCGCTCCCCGGCCACCGACGACAGCGCAACGATCGTGCCGTGGCCCTGGCGCCGGAGCACCTCGGCCAGGCACACCCCGACACTCACGGCTCCGGTGTAGTTGACCTGGGCCAGGCGGACCGCGGCGGCGTGGTCGGTCCACGCCTCCTCCTCGTCGCCGAGCACGCCGAACGCCACCAGGGCCACGTCGATGTCGCGGGTGGAGGCGACCGCCTCGATCAGGGCCGGGTGGGTGTCGGTGGCCTCCGCGTCGAAGTCATGCACCTCCACCTCGAAGCCCTCCGCGCGCAGCCCGGCGACCGCGTCGTCACGGCGGGAGCCGGGCCGGGCCGCGACGGTCACCACCGGGTGGGCGTCGGACCAGGCGCGCGCGACCGCGAGCGCGATCTCGCTGGTGCCGCCGAGCAGGAGCAGGGACTGCGGCCGGCCGAGTGCGTCGATCATGGATCCATCCCCAGGGTCACAGCCCGAGACGTCGGGCCAGGTCGGAGGCGAGGATACGGCCCGGGTCCACCCGGTCGCGCACCCGTGCGAACTCGTCGGCCCGCGGATACATCGCTGCGAAGCTCCGCGCGGACAGCCGGGCGTCCTTGGCGAGGTAGACGCGGCCACCCACCTCGGCCACCCGGGCGTCGAGGTCGTCGAGCACCGAGGCGAGTCCCGGCCGGGCCGGCAGGTCGAGCGCCAGGGTCCAGCCGGCGACGGGGAACGACAGCAGCCCCTGGTTCGCCGGGCCGAACCTCTTGAGCACGGCGAGGAACGACGCGTGCCCGCCGGCAGCCAGCCGGCGTACGGCGTTGTGGACGACCTCCTCGGCGGCGTCCGGCACGACCAGCTGGTACTGCACGAAGCCCGAGGGACCGTAGAGGCGGTTCCAGTCGCCCACCCCGTCGAGGGGATGGAAGAACGAGGCGAGGCTCTGCAGCTCCCCCTCGCGATGCCGGGGTGCCTTGTGGAACCACAGCCCGTTGAAGGCTCGGACCGAGGCGCGCGAGACCAGTCCGTCGGGCACCCCCGAGGGTGCGGCGAGCCGGGGCTCCCCTGGCAACGGGTACGGCGTGCGCGCGCGGCGGCCGTCGAGGTCACCGACGAGGGCGTGCTCGCCGCGGGACAGCACGGACCGGCCGAGCGCCCGCCCGCGCGACACGGTGTCGACCCAGGCGACCGAGTAGGTCCATGCGTCGTCGGACTCGCGCATCGCCGCGGTCAGCGAGCCGAGGTCGCCAAACCGCTCGGTGTCGACCCGGACCCAGCCGGTCTCGACCGGGATGGTGCGCAAGGTGGCCCGTAGGAGCACTCCGGTGAGGCCCATCCCGCCCACGGTCGCCCAGAAGAGCTCGGGGTCCTGGGTCGGACCGATCCGGTGCGTCTCGCCGTCGGGCGTGACCAGGTCGGCGGAGACGACGGTGGCTCCGAAGGTGCCGACGCGGTGGTGGCTCTTGCCGTGCACGTCGCAGGCGATCGCCCCACCGACGGTCACGTAACGCGTGCCCGGCGTGACGGGGAGGAACCGGCCGCGGGGCAGCAGGTAGCGCATCAGGTCGTGGAGCGACGTGCCGGCGGAGACGACGACGTCCTCACCGTCCATGCGCGTCTCGCCGGAGATCGGCAGCAGGACCGTCCCGCCGGCGTTCTGCGCGGCGTCACCGTAGGAGCGTCCGAGGCCGCGCGCGACCAGTCCCCGCGGTCCGGCGCTTCGGACGGTCTCGGCGACCTGGTCGGCGTCGACGGTGAGGGCCCGGGACACCACCGGTGAGGTCCGGCCCCAGCCATGGAACACGCGCTGCTCAGCCACCCAGCACCCCCAGGCTCACGAGCAGGATCCAGGCGACCCCGATGGCCTGCAGGCCGCGGTCCCCCAGGATGATGTCCTCCGGCTCGGCAGCCTGACCCGCGTCGATGTCGACGGCGTACCGCAGCAGGCCGAGCACGAACGGCACGATCGAGATGGACTGCCACGGGACGCCGCTGGTGGGCTGCTCGAACGCCCACAGGCAGTAGGACAGCGCCGTCGACGTCGCGGCGATGCCCCAGACGAACCGCAGGTAGGTGTCGGTGTAGCGGATCAGGGACCGTCGCGTCCCGGCCTCGCTGCCCAGGGTGTGCAGCTCGGAGTAGCGCTTGCCCGCCACCATGAACAGCGAGCCGAACCCGGCCACCATCAGGAAGAAGCCGGAGAGCGGCAGCCCGGCCGCGAGACCACCCGCCACGGCCCGCATCAGGAAACCGACCGAGACCACGGCCAGGTCGAACACCGGCTCATGCTTGAGCCAGAGCGAGTAGCCGGCCTGGAGCACGGCGTAGGCCACGAGGAGCAGACCGAGGTTCCAGCTCACCGCCGTACCGGCCGTCACGGCGCCGAGCCCCAGCACCACCGCCGCCACGAGCCCGGAGCGCACCGACAGCTCGCCGGCGGCGATGGGGCGTAGCCGCTTGCGGGGGTGGGCACGGTCGGACTCGACGTCGACGACGTCGTTGACCAGGTAGACCGCCCCGGACAGGGCGCAGAACGCGAGGAAGGCGACGGCGGTCTGCCACCAGACGGGCGCGTGGAAGAGCTGCCCTGCCGCCAGAGGCGCAGCGACGACCAGGAGGTTCTTGGTCCACTGCCGCGGGCGCATGGACCGCACGACGGCCTCGATCACGCGCCGGAGTCTAGGCCGTGCCTGCAGGTTCCCGTGGCGGAGCGGCGAAGCGGGCTGCAGAGGAGCGCCCGGATACCCTGCGTGCCGTGAGGCCGAGCGACAGACTGCGCAGATTCGTGCACAGCGGGAGCTCGATGGCGGTCTCGATCAGCATCGCCAATGTCGGGACGTACGGCTTCACCGTGCTGGCGGCCCGGATCCTCGGCCCTCATCAGTACGGCGCGGTGGCGGCGCTGATGGCCACCGTGCTCGTCACGAGCGTGCTGCCGCTGGGCCTCCAGGCCACGGGCGCTCGACGCGTGTCGGCCGAGCCGGAGCACCGCGCCGAGATCGAGCGCGAGGTCCTGCGGGTCGGCTGGCTGTCGGCCCTCGGGCTCGGTGTCCTCCTGCTGGTCGCGTCACCCGCCCTGGAGCGACTCCTGCGCCTGGACAGCCTGGCCCCGGCCATGCTGGTCGCCGCGACCTCGGTTCCCCTCACCCTGATGGGCGCCCAGTCCGGCGTCCTCCAGGGCGAACGACGTTGGGCCCCCTTGTCGCTGATCTATCTCGCGCTGGGGATCCCGCGGCTGGTCATCGGGGTGGCCTTCATCGCCTGGCACCCGACGCAGACCTTCGCCATGCTCGGGATCGCGATCGCCGCCGTGTGTCCCGCAGTCGTCGGGTGGCTCGCCCTGCGCCACCGCCCACGTCCTGCTGAGGCGGCCCCCGCCGAGGCCGACCGCCAGCACCCGACGGCGGACATCCTCCGCGAGACGGCCCACAACTCGCAGGCCCTGCTGGCCTTCTTCGCGCTGTCGAACGCCGACATCATCGTGGCCCGGCACACCCTCGACAGCCACCAGGCCGGCATCTACGCCTCGGGCCTGATCCTGACCAAGGCGATGTTGTTCCTGCCCCAGTTCGTCGTGGTGGTGGCCTTCCCCGACATGTCGACCGCGGAGAGCAGACGACCCGCACTCCTCAGGAGTCTCGGGCTGGTCGCGGTCCTGGGCGTCCTCGGCATCGCCGGTGTGCTCCTGCTCCCACGGCTGGCCCTCGCCTTCGTCGGCGGGTCGGCGTACTCCCAGGTGTCGGGCCAGCTCTGGCTGTTCGCCGTCCTGGGCACGGTCCTGTCGATGCTCCAGCTGTTGGTGTACGCCGTGCTGGCCCGCAGCGGTCGGCGGCCCGTCCTGTTCGTCTGGCTGGCGTTCTCCCTGCTGATTGTGGGAGGCCTGCAGGCCACGACCGTCACCTGGCTGCTCTGGACGGTCCTCACGGTCGACAGCCTGCTCCTGCTCGCCCTGCTGCTGACCGACGTGCTGCGGCCGCGACAACTGGCCCCGGCTGCGGACGACCTGCCGCGGCCGACCCCGGCCGCCTGAACGGGTCGCGGCGTCAGTGGGCCGCGTCGTGCCAGCTCCGGCCGGTGCCGACCGAGACGTCGAGCGGGACCGCGAGCTCCGCGGCTCCGCCCATCTCACGGCGTACGACCTCCTCGAGCGCATCGCGCTCCCCCGGTGCGACCTCGAACACGAGCTCGTCGTGCACCTGCAGCAACATCCGTGAGGCCAGTCCCGCCTCGCGCACCGCGGTGTCGACGTGGAGCATCGCGATCTTGATGAGGTCGGCCGCCGAGCCCTGGATCGGCGCGTTGAGCGCCATCCGCTCGGCCATCTCGCGCCGCTGCCGGTTGTCGCTGGTCAGGTCGGGGAGGTAGCGACGCCTGCCCCACAGGGTCTCGGTGAAGCCGGTCCGCCGGGCCTCGTCGACCACCCCACCGAGGTAGTCGCGTACGCCGCCGAAGGTCTCGAAGTACTCGTCCATCAGACCGCGCGCCTCGCCGGGGTCGATGCGCAGCTGCTGGCCGAGACCGAACGCGGACAGGCCGTAGGCGAGGCCGTAGTTCATCGCCTTGATCTTGGCCCGCTGCGCGCCTGTCACCTCCTCCGCGGGTACGCCGAAGACCCGCGAGGCGGTGATCGAGTGGAAGTCCTGGCCCGACTTGAAGGCCTCGATCAGCAAGGCGTCCTCGGACAGGTGGGCCATGATCCGCATCTCGATCTGGCTGTAGTCGGCCGTCATCAGGCAGTCGAAGCCCTGGCCCACCACGAAGCCCTCGCGGATCCGGCGCCCTTCCTCGGTCCGGATCGGGATGTTCTGCAGGTTGGGGTCGGTGCTGGACAGCCGCCCGGTGGCCGCGATCGTCTGGTTGAACGTGGTGTGGATCCGCCCGTCGGACTGGACGGTCTTGAGCAGCCCCTCGATGGTCTGGCGCAGCCGGCTGACGTCGCGATGGCGCAGTAGCGCCATCAGGAAGGGGTGCTCGGTCTTCTCGTAGAGCGCCTGCAGGGCGTCGGCGTCGGTGGTGTAGCCGGTCTTGGTGCGCTTGGTCTTGGGCATCCCGAGCTCGTCGAAGAGCACCACCTGGAGCTGCTTGGGCGAGCCCAGGTTGATCTCCTTGCCGATCACGCGGAACGCCTCGCCGGCTGCGTCGCGCACCTCGCTCGCGAAGTGCGCCTCCAGCGTCTCGAGGTGGTCGGTGTCGACGGCGATCCCGGTCTGCTCCAGGGCGGCGAGCAGGTCGACCAGGGGCAGCTCGACGTCGGCGAGCAGGGCGGTGCCGCCGGTCTGCTCGATCTCACCGTCGAGGGTGTCGGCCAGGTCGAGCACGGCCCGCGCCTGCAGCATCGACGTGTCGGCGGCATCGCCGCCGCCCTCGAGCCCGTCGAGGCTGAGCTGGTCGTCGTCGGTCGAGCCCTGCTTGAGCTCGCGCTTGAGGTAGCGCAGCGTGAGGTCGGCGAGGTCGTAGGAGCGCTGGTCGGGGCGCACGAGGTAGGCCGCCAGCGCGGTGTCGCTGACCAGCCCGTGGAGCGGCCAGCCGCGGGCCGCCAGCGCGAGCATCGGGCCCTTGGCGTCGTGGAGCACCTTGGCCCGCTCAGGGTCACCCAACCAGGACATCAGGGCCGCGTCGTCCTCCGGCGTGATCTCGGTGGCGTCGACCCACGCGGCGTGACCGTCGGCCGCGGCCAGGGCGATGCCCCGCACCTCGCCGGTGCCGGCACCCCACGTGCCCTGCACGGTGACGCCGGTGCGCACCTCCGGGCCGGCATGCGCCCGGAGCCACGTGTCGATCTCGCCCGCACCGAGCCGCACTCCGTCGAGGTCGAAGCCGGAGTCGTCGACCAGGGCGGCGTCCTGCACGTCCCACGACTCGAGGAGCCGGTCGCGCAGGACGCGGAACTCCAGCGAGTCGAAGAGGGTGTGGACGAGGTCGCGGTCCCACGACTGGGCCTCGAGGTCGGCCGGCGTGAGCTCGAGCTCGAGGTCGCGGACCAGGGCGTTGAGCCGCCGGTTGCGGATCACGTCACCGAGGTGCTCCCGCAGGGCCTCCCCCTTCTTCCCGGTGATCCGGTCGGCGTGGGTGATCACGTTGTCGAGGCCGTCGTACTCGTTGATCCATCGGGCAGCGAAGCCCGGCCCGACACCGGGCACCCCGGGCAGGTTGTCGGAGGTCTCGCCCACGATCGCCGCGAGCTCGGGATAGCGGTGGGGTGGTACGCCGTACTTCGCCTCGACCGCCTCCGGGGTCATCCGGGCCAGCTCGGAGACGCCCCGCATGGGATAGAGCACGGTCGAGTGCTCGGTCACCAGCTGGAGGGAGTCGCGGTCGCCGGTGAGGATCAGCACCTCCATGCCCTCGGCGAGCGCCTCGGTGACGAGCGTGGCGATGATGTCGTCGGCCTCGTAGCCGTCCTTGGCGAGGTGACGGATCCGCAGCGCGTCGAGCACCTCGTTGATCAGCGGGAGCTGGCTGGAGAACTCGTCGGGCGTCTTGTTGCGCTTCGCCTTGTACTCGGAGTACTCGGCGAGACGGAAGGTCTGCCGCGACTTGTCGAAGGCGACGCCGATGTGGGTCGGCTGCTCGTCGCGCAGCACGTTGATCAGCATCGAGGTGAAGCCGAAGACGGCGTTGGTGTGCTGCCCGGTGGTGGTCGAGAAGTTCTCCACCGGGAGGGCGAAGAAGGCCCGGTAGGCGATGGAGTGGCCGTCGAGGAGGAGCAGCCGCGGCCGGGCGGAGGTCTCTGTCACGGGGGCAGCGTCGGGCACCTGCCGACTCTATCCACTGGCACCGACAGCCCGATCCGGCACGTCTGCCACGATGACGACATGACGGATGAGCAGATCGACGCCTTCGTCGCGGGCATGCCGGAGGGCATGGGCGCGCTCAACGACAAGATGGGCATCGTGCTCGTCGAGGTCGGACCGGAGCGGGTCGTGGCCACCATGCCGGTCGAGGGCAACACCCAGCCCTACGGGCTGCTCCACGGCGGGGCCTCGGTCGTGCTCGCCGAGACGCTCGGGTCGCTCGGGTCGGCGTTGCACGCCCAGCCGGACCGGCTGTCGGTCGGCATCGACATCAACGCCACCCACCACCGCGCGGCGACGTCGGGGACGGTCACCGGGGTGGCGACACCGCTTCACCTCGGCCGCACGATGGCGTCGTACCAGATCGTCATCACCGACGAGCAGGACCGGCGCGTGTGCACGTGCCGGATCACCTGCGCGCTCCTGCCGCGGGACCGCGTCCCGCGCTGAGGCGGTCCTAGCGCCCGGCCACGGAGCGGGAGCTGCGCAGGCTTCGCCGCGCAGCGAGCACCTGCGTGACCTGCCGGCCGGCCGCCTGTCGCGACGAGAGCTTGGCGCGGACGGCGCACGTCGGTGCCACCCGCAGCACGGCCTGGGGTCCCAGCGCGAGGCGCGCCATGAAGCGGTTGGCCTCGCGGGAGCCGGACGCGGCCGCGGTCGCCACGTGTCCGATCCCGAGCTCCTCGGCCCAGGTGACCGCACACTCGAGCAGCGCCTTGCCGATGCCGTGGCGGCGATAGTCGGACACGACGGCGAGGTTGTGCACCTGGAGGACGAGCTCGCTGTTCACCGGCGAGTACGCCGTGGCCTTGAGGAAGACCGCGCCGGCGAACCCGCCGTCGTACTCCGCGATGACGAGCCGTTCGCCCGGGCTGTCACAGACTCTCTCGATGGCGGTGGCGATGTCGTTGAGCGGCTCGTCCGCCGCGCCACGACGCAGGAACGGCTGCCAGAGCTCAGCCAGCTGTTCGACATCGGTGAGAGTGGCTTCGCGCATGGCCACCAAGGACCGACTCATCCGAGGACCTCCCGGTCAACGAAGGAGCGACACCGTCCGGTCCCCCCGTAGGCGTCGCACAGGCAGACTACGCTCAGTCCACCCGAGTTGTCCCAGGAGTCCCGTGATTGTCGGAACCGGCACCGTCGTCAACGTCGCCACGGTGCTCCTCGGCTCCGCCGTGGGCGTCCTGGCCGGCAACCGGCTGCCGTCCCGCACCCGCGATCTGGTGACGGATGCGCTCGGTCTGGTCACGCTTCTCATCGCCGCCCTCTCGGCCGTGGCCGTGACCGATCCCGCCCTCGCGGAGGAGGTGGGGAGCCACGCCCCTCTGCTGATCGTCCTGGCCTCCCTCGTGGTCGGCGGCATCATCGGGTCGCTCCTACGGCTCGAGCAGCGGGTGGAGTCCCTGGGGGGCTGGCTCCAGACGCGCCTGTCAGGGGCGTCCGACTCGGCGGAGCGCGCGCGGTTCATCGAGGGGTTCGTGACGTCCTCGCTGGTCTTCTGCACCGGGCCGCTGACGATCCTCGGCTCCCTCTCCGACGGGCTGGGTCACGGCGCCGACCAGCTGTACCTGAAGGCGACCCTCGACGGCTTCGCGGCCATCGCGTTCGCGGCGTCGTTCGGCTGGGGCGTCGCTGCCAGCGCCCTGACCGTGCTCGTCGTGCAAGGCACGATCACCGCCCTCGGCGCCGTGCTCGGCGACGTCCTGTCGGAGGCCGGGCTGGCAGCCGTCACCGCGACCGGCGGTCTGATGCTCGTCGGCGTCGCGCTGCGCCTGCTCCGGATCCGGGAGATCGCGGTGGCCGACCTGCTGCCGGGCCTGGTCGTGGCCCCGCTCCTGGTGTCGGCCGTGGCAGCCTTCCGCTGAGCCCGCTCTCCCCTCCCCGTCCCCGAAACTCCGGGCTGGGCAACGCCGGAGCAGAAGACGCGGAACAGGTACGACGACGACTCGGCGCGGCGCGGATCCGTTCCGCGTTTTCCCTCTCCCCCCACACACGGCACACCTGTCTGATCCCTCACAACCTCTGACCGGAACAGGCCAGGGGTCGGCCCGGTTGGGCTCGATATGACCCCTCCGACCACAGTCCGACGTTCCGACACCTTCCGACTGGGCGGCGACCTCGAGGTGCACCGCCTCGGCTACGGCGCCATGCAGATCACCGGCGACGGCGTCTGGGGCCTACCCCAGGACCGTGAGGGTGCCCTGGTCGTGCTCAGGGCCGCCGTGGCGGGTGGCGTCGACTTCATCGACACCGCCGACAGCTACGGCCCGGTCGTCAGCGAGCAGCTGATCGCCGAGGCGCTGCACCCGTACCCCGACGGCCTGGTCGTCGCCACCAAGGCGGGCTTCACCCGCCCCGGTCCCGGTGAGTGGACCGCGGTGGGCCGGCCGGCGTACCTCAAGCAGCAGGTCGAGCTCAGCCTCCGCAACCTGCGGGTCGACCGGATCGACCTGATCCAGCTGCACCGGGTGGACCCCGAGGTCCCGCTCGAGGACCAGGTCGGCGCGTTCGCCGAGCTCCGGGAGCAGGGCAAGGTGCGACACATCGGTCTGTCCGAGGTGTCGGTCGATCAGCTCGAGCAGGCACGCACGGTCACCGAGATCGCCAGCGTCCAGAACCTCTACAACCTGACCAACCGCCAGTCGCAGGACGTCCTGGACCATGCGACCCGCGAAGGCATCGCGTTCATCCCGTGGTTCCCGATCGCGACCGGCGACCTGGCCGCCCCCGACAGCCCGGTGGCCGACATCGCGCGTGAGCTCGACGCATCGCCGTCGCAAGTCGCCCTGGCCTGGCTGCTCCAGATCTCGCCGGTCGTCCTGCCGATCCCCGGCACCAGGTCGGTGGACCACCTGCGTGAGAACCTCGGCGCGGCGACGCTGGAGCTCTCCGAGGAGGAGCTGGCGCGGCTGAACGCCCTGGCCTGACCCGCGGGGCGAGCCGACGTCCGGACCGTCGTACGACGGCTCAGACGTCGCCGCCCAGGTAGGCCGCCTTCACGGACGCGTCACCGGCGAGCTCGGCACCGGTCCCGGACCGGACGATCTCGCCGGTCTCGAGGACGTGGGCCTGGTCGGCCCGGCGCAGCGCCTGGGCGGCGTTCTGCTCCACGAGCAGCACGGTGGTGCCCTGCTGGTTGATCTCGCCGATGATCGAGAAGATCTGCTGGATCAGCTTCGGCGCGAGTCCCATCGACGGCTCGTCGAGCAGCACCAGCCGCGGCCGCGCCATCAAGGCCCGGCCGATGGCGAGCATCTGCTGCTCACCACCCGACAGCGTGCCGGCGCTCTGGTTCATGCGCTCCTTCAGCCGCGGGAACAGCTCGAAGACGCGCTCGATGTCCTCCCGGTAGGCCGCGGTCTTGCGGTCCTTGCGGACGTAGGCGCCCATGTCGAGGTTCTCGCTGACCGTCATGCCCGGGAAGCAGCCGCGGCCCTCGGGCGACTGGCTGATGCCCAGCCTGACCCGCTCGAACGACGGCAGGTGGGTGATGTCCTTGCCGTCGAAGAGGACCTTGCCCTGGCGGACCTTGCGCAGCCCGGAGAGGGTCTTGAGCGTTGTGGTCTTGCCCGCCCCGTTGGCACCGATCAGGGTGGTGATCTCGCCTTCCTCGACGCCGAACGTGATGTCTCGGATCGCCTCGATGTGGCCGTAGTTGACGCACAGGCCGTCGACCTCAAGAAGCATCTTCGTCGTCCACTCCCAGGTAGGCCGCGATCACCGCGGGGTTGTCGCGGATCTCGGCGGGCGTGCCCTCGGCGATCTTGCGACCGAACTCGAGGACCACGATCCGGTCGGTGACGCCCATGACCAGCCGCATGTCGTGCTCGATCAGCAGCACGGTGTAGCCCTGGTCGCGGACCTTGCGGATCAGGTCCATCAGCCTGGCCTTCTCGGCCGGGTTGAAGCCCGCGGCGGGCTCGTCGAGACACAGCAGCTTCGGCTTGGTGGCCATCGCCCGGGCGATCTCGAGCCGGCGCTGGTCGCCGTACGAGAGGTTCTCGGCCAGCTCGTCCGCGCGGCCCGCGACGCCGACGAACTCGAGCAGCTCGTACGCCGCCTCCTCCGCAGCCGCCTCGGTACGGCGGTGCAGGGGCGTGCGGAACAACGCGTTGAGCAGCCCGACCTTGCTCCGGGCGTCGGCGCCGACCATGACGTTCTCCAGGGCGGTCATCGCCTTGAAGAGCCGGATGTTCTGGAAGGTGCGCGCGATGCCCAGTCGGGTGATCTGGTAGCGCTTCATCTTCGCCAGTACGGTGCCGTCGAACCGGATCTCACCGCTGGTCGCCTGGTAGACGCCGGTCATCACGTTGAAGCACGTGGTCTTGCCGGCACCGTTGGGGCCGATCAGCCCGAGGATCTCTCCCTGCTTGATGTCGAAGCTGACCTGGTCGAGCGCCGTGACACCACCGAAGCGGATGGTGACGTCGTCGACCTCGAGCAGCGCCGTACGGGCGTCGCCTTGCGGTTGGTTGCTCGCGTCTGCCACCTCAGGCATCGACGGCCTCCCCTTCGAGCTCCTCGATCTCGGCCTTGGCTCGCAATGCACGTCGCGTACGCCGTGGTGGCAGCAGACCCTGCGGCCGCACGTTCACGATCAGCATCAGCGCCAGGCCGAAGATCAGCAGCCGCCAGTCACTCAGGGCGCGGAAGCGCTCGGGCAGGTAGGCCACCAGCGCGCCACCGACGATCGCCCCCCAGCGGTTGCCGGCGCCGCCGATGATCACCGCGGCCACGAACAGCATGGACAGCAGGATCAGGAAGCTGTTGGGGTTGATGTAACCGCCTTGGCCGGATGCCAGCATGGACCCGGCCAAGCCACCGATCGCGGCCCCGAGCGCGAAGGCCAGCAGCTTGTAGCGGAACGTCGGCACCCCCATCACCTCGGCGGCGTCCTCATCCTCGCGGGTGGCCTCCCAGGCCCGGCCGACCCGGCTCTCCTTGATCAGGTAGTCGGCGACCAGCACGATCAGGAGAACGGTCAGCAGCAGCCAGTAGTAGGGGACCGCGTCCAGCACGCCGAAGACCAGGAACGGCGTCTTGTGCTCGTTGTCGATCAACGGCGTGAGCCCGCGCCAGGCGATGTGAGGGATTTGGAACAGGCCGTCCTGATCGGTCCCGACCTTGTCGGGCCCGAGGCTGGGCGGAGACGGGATGTCCTTGATGCCCGCGGAGGCGCCCAGCCAGCCGGTGTTGAGGATGACGATCCGGATGATCTCGCCGAAGCCGAGCGTGACGATGGCGAGGTAGTCGCCCCGGACGCGCAGGGTGGGCGCGCCGAGGATCACGCCGGTGACCATGGTGACGGCGACCGCGATGGGGAGCACCAGCAGGAAGGGCCAGTGCGCGTGCTCCGAGGTGAGCACGCCGGTCGTGTAGGCGCCCGTGGCGTAGAACCCGACGTAGCCGAGGTCGAGGAGGCCGGCGTACCCGATCACGATGTTGAGACCGACCGCGACCAGGGCGTAGGACGTCATGGCGACCAGCACGCCGCCGAAGTCAGAACCGGTCGTGGTGAGCACCGGCGGGCGCAGCAGCGGCAGGGCATAGGCCAGGAGGATGCCGCCGCCGATCATCAGCATCCGTACCCAGCGCAGGCGCAGCCACGGGAGCTCGATGCGTCGTGGGGTGTTCATACGCGTGCCTTTGCGATCGACTCACCGAGGATGCCGGTAGGTCGGACGAGCAGGATGAGGATCAGGAGGACGAACGCGACCACGTCCTGCCAGTTGGCGCCGAACAGCGCCGCGCCCCAGTTCTGGGCGACGCCCAGCACGAGCCCGCCGAGGAGTGCGCCGCGCAGGTTGCCGATACCGCCCATGACTGCTGCGGTGAAGGCCTTGACGCCGAGGATGAAGCCGGCGTTCTGGCGGGTCGACCCGATCCGGACCATGTAGAGGGTGGCCGCCACCCCGGCCATCAGACCGCCGATCAGGAAGGTCGCCTGGATGATCCGGGTGGAGTTGACGCCCATCAGGGCCGCGGACTCCGGGTCCTGGGCGACCGCTCGGATGCCCCGTCCGAGCCGGGTACGACGGACGAAGGTGTCGAGCGCGAACATCATCAGCAGGGCCGCGCCGATCACGAGCAGGTCGATGTCGGTGACCTTGTAGTTGACGAAGGTGAACACGCCGTGGGGCTCGATGGTGACGGGGCTCGAGTAGACGTTGCGAGCCTGGGAGACGTAGTTGGCCAGCTTGTCCTCGAGGCCGAACCACCCGGCGATCCGGTCGCGCAGACCCATGATCTCGGCCAGCGAGAACGACGCACCGATAGCCGCGATCAGGATCATCAGCTTGGACGCGCCGCGTCTGATCATCGGTCTGTAGGCCACGCGTTCGAGGAGCATGGCTATCGCAGCCGACGTGAGCATCGCCGCGATCAGGGCGAGCGCCAGGAGACCCAAGGAGCTGCCCAGGCTCTGGTTGGCCGAGGTGGTGCCGTGGATGAAGACCACGACCCAGACCACGGCGAAGGTCCCGAACATGAAGACCTCGGAGTGGGCGAAGTTGATCAGCTGGAGGACGCCGTACACCATCGTGTACCCGAGGGCGACCAGTCCGTAGATGGCGCCGAGCGCGAGGCCGGTGATGGTCAGCTGGAAGAAGTTGTCGAACAGGAACGCGAAGTCCACGGCATTCCCTTCATGGCAGCCCGGTTGCGGCCGGGGAGAGCCCCCCGGCCGCAACCGTGCGGTGGTCCTAGCGGGACAGGGTCACGAGATGGGCGTCGGGTTGGCCGTGTCCAGCTTCCCGTTCTTCACCGTGTAAGCGAAGATCACCGACTCCTTGATGTCGCCGAACTTGTCGAACGCGATCGGGCCGCTCACACCGTCGCCGGAGTAGGCGCCGACGAACGTGTTCATGTCCGCGTGGCTCGACTTCCCGGCGTCGAGACCTGCCAGGAAGATGTTCGCCGCGTCGTACGCCTGGGTGGAGTACAGACCCGAGGGGCTGTTGTTCACCGACTGGTACTTGCTGTCGAAGTCCGCGGGTGCGGGACCGGCCGGGGCCGTGAGGATCGCCCCGTTGGCGGCCTGCGCACCGGCAGCCTTGACGAACGCCGGGTCCTCGGAGCCGTCACCGGACATGAACAGGCCCTTGTAGCCGGCCTGACGCAGCTGCTTGACCAGCAGACCGGCCTCGGCGTAGTAGCCGCCGTAGAAGACCGCGTCGGCCTTCGAGGCGGTGACCTTGGTGACGGTCGCGGAGAAGTCGGTCTGACCCGTCTGCACCGTGTCGGAGTTGGCGCTGTCGAACTTCGAGCCGAGGCCCTTCTTGACGTAGCTGGCCAGGCCCTTGCCGTAGTCGGAGCCGTCGTCGATCACGAACGGCTTGGTCGACTTGACGGTGCCGAGGATGTAGGACGCCGCTGCCGCACCCTGGGCCGAGTCGTTACCGATGACGCGGTGCCAGGTGGTCCAGCCCTGCTGAGTGATCGTGACGTTGGTGGCCGACGGGGAGATCACCGGCAGCCCGGCTGCTTCGAACGTCTTGCCGGTCGCCAGGGACTCACCGGAGAAGCCCGGTCCGACCAGGCCGACGATCGAGCTGTCGCCCACGATCTGGGTGGCCAGCGGGGTCGCCTTGTCGGGGTCGCCCTGCGAGTCGAAGACCTTCACGCCGACCTTGCAGTCGGGGTTCTTCGTGTTGTAGTCGTCGAGGGCGAGCTTGATGCCGCCGACCATGTTCTGGCCGAGCGCGCCGTAGTCGCCGGTGGTGGCGCCGAGGAAGGCCAGATTCTGGCCAGAGGTGCAGTTCGATGACGAGCCCGCACTGGCGCTCGACGACGTGGTCGAGCCACAGGCCGAGAGTGCCAGGCCGGCAGCCGCCACTGCGCCGAGAATCCGCAGGTTGTGCTTGGTGCCCATGTAAGAGTCCTCCGTCGGTGCTTCTGCCGCGGTGGGCGGCGCTTTCGAGATTGCGGCAAGTTAGCACCTCAGGGGGGTCCGTCTCGCCCCTCGGCCCCGGAATGTTGCACAGTTTCACGATTGTGACGTTGCCGGAACGTCGCTGCAACGGGGCTGCCAGGGGTTCGTCACGTGCCTCAGGGGCCTGAGACGCCGTGCTCGACGACACCCTCGGCGACCTCGCGCATCGAGCGGCGCAGATCCATCGCGGTCTTCTGGATCCAACGGAACGCCTCGGGCTCGCTGAGCCCGAGCTCCTTCTGGAGCACGGCCTTGGCCCGGTCGACGGCCTTGCGCGCCGCCAGCTGCTCGCCGAGATCGGCTACCTCGGTCTCGAGCGCGCCGAGCTCGGCGAACCGCCCGACCGCGATCTCGATCGCGGGCACGAGGTCGGTGCGCGAGAAGGGCTTGACCAGGTAGGCCATGGCGCCGGCGTCCCGCGCCCGCTCGACCAGCTCGCGCTGGGAGAAGGCGGTGAGGATGACGACAGGGGCGATCCGGTCGCGGGCGATCCGCTCGGCTGCGGCGATGCCGTCGAGCACCGGCATCTTCACGTCGAGGATCACCAGGTCGGGCCGGTGCTCCTCGGCCAGCTCGATCGCCCGGGCACCGTCCGCGGCCTGTCCGACGACGTCGTACCCCTCCTCGGCGAGCATCTCGGCGAGGTCCATCCGGATCAGCGCCTCGTCCTCCGCGATCACGACGCGGCGAGGCTCTGGGGTGGTCACCGGGTCAGGCTATCCGGGCCGGTCCGATCCAGCTGATCCGGTAGGTTTGGCGCGGCCCAGCCGGGTTGGCGGAATCGGCAGACGCGATGGTCTCAAACACCATTGTCCGAAAGGACGTGTGGGTTCAAGTCCCACACCCGGCACGCTCCGACCCGCAGTAACGCGGGGTTATCACCGCCGAAGTCCCCGCACAACACCGCCGATGTGGCAACAACACCGCACCAGACGGGTGGTCCGGAACCTCGTCGACCAGCCACGGGCCGGCCCTTCGCGCGGTCAGCTGCGGCGACGGTAGGCCGGGGTGACCTCGTGGAGGGCGTCACCCATGCGGTGGATGCGCAGCGCGTTCGTGGACCCCGGGATGCCGGGGGGCGAGCCGGCGATGATGACCACCTGGTCGCCCTCGGAGACGCGGCCGATCTTCAGCAGCGCCTCGTCCACCTGCCGCACCATCTCGTCGGTGTGCTCCACGTCGGTGATCAGGAACGTCTCGACGCCCCAGGTCAACGACAGCTGCGAGCGCACCTTCGCCACGGGCGTGAACGCCAGCACCGGCACCCGCCCGCGGTAGCGCGCCAGACGCTTCGCGGAGTCGCCGGACTGCGTGAAGGCCACGGTGTAGGACGCACCGACGCGGTCCGCGACCTCGGCGGCCGCCTTCGCGATCACCCCGCCGCGGGTCCTGGGCTGCCAGTCGATCGCCGCCATCTTGGCCAGCTCGTGGTCCTCGGTGGACGCGATGATCCGGGCCATCGTCTCCACCGTCTCGATGGGGTACTCCCCCACGCTCGTCTCCCCGGAGAGCATCACCGCGTCCGCACCGTCGAGGACGGCGTTGGCGACGTCGGACGCCTCCGCGCGGGTCGGTCTCGGGTTCGTGATCATCGACTCCAGCATCTGGGTCGCCACGATCACCGGCTTGGCGTTGCGGCGGGCCTTGTCGATGACCCGCTTCTGCAGGAACGGCACGTCCTCCAGGGGGCACTCCACCCCCAGGTCGCCACGGGCGACCATGAACGCGTCGAACGCCTCGACGATCTCGTCGAGGTTGTCGATCGCCTGCGGCTTCTCGATCTTGGCGATGATCGGAAGCTCCACGCCCTCCTCGCGCATGATCGCGCGGACGTCATCGGCATCGGCCGCGGAGCGTACGAAGGACAGTGCGATGAAGTCGACGGACGTCCGCAGCGCCCAGCGCAGGTCGTCCTTGTCCTTCTCCGAGAGCGCGGGCACGCTGACTGCCACGCCGGGCAGGTTGAGGCCCTTGTGGTCGCTGACCTTGCCGGCGACCTCGACGCGCGTGGTGACGTCGGTGTCGCCCACCTTGACCACCCGGAGCCGGAGCTTGCCGTCGTCGACCAGGATCGGGTCGCCCTCCGTCACGTCGCCGGGCAGACCCTTGTACGTCGTACCGCAGAGGGTGGCGTCGCCCTCGACGTCGCGGGTGGTGATCACGAACTCCGCGCCCTTGGCGAGCTTCACCTTCCCGTCGGTGAACGTCTCGAGCCGGATCTTGGGGCCCTGCAGGTCGGCGATGATCCCGACCCCGTGGCCGGTGGCGTCCGAGGCCGCCCGCACCATGTCGTACTGGAGCCGATGCTCCTCGTGGCTGCCGTGGCTCATGTTCAGCCGGGCGACGTCCATGCCGGCGTCGACGAGCTCGCGGATCTTCTCGGGCGTGCTGACGGCTGGGCCGAGGGTGCACACGATCTTGGCTCTACGCACGGCGCTCAACCTAGCAAGCATTGGATCGTTCCAAGCAAACCTTCACCGGACCGAGATTGTCAGGACCCCGTCGGTGACCGCTGGATCCTCTCCCCCGAGCAGCCAGATCCGGTGCCCGCTCGCCGCGACGCCGGCGTCGCTGAGCGCCCTCGGCAGCCGCCCCGCGCGGGTGAACCGGCCCGTCGCCGGATCGAACCACCACATCGCGGCCGTCTGCCGGTCCGGCGTGACCCGACCCCCCATCAGCAGGATCCGACTGCCGACCGTCACCGCCATCGCGTGCCCCAGCGGGACCGGCAGCGTGGCCACCACCCGGGTGCGTCCGGTCGTGAGGTCGACCGCCTGCACGGTGCCCAGCTCACGGCCGAGGACCTCCCCGCCGAAGGCGTACGCCGTGTGGTGGCTGACCGCCGTAGCGGCGTACCGGACCCCGTGCACCAGGTGCCCGACGGTCCGGCTGGACCCGTCACCCGCCAGCGCCAGGACCTCGGTGGGGACGTTCGCACCGTCGTACCCGCCGATCACCACCGGCTGCGGCCCGCGCTGCACGACGTTCAGGTCGGAGCGGGACGTCGGCAGATGACCGGTCACGTGCCAGGCGGCGCCGCTGAGGGTCTGCACGACGTCCTGCTCGGTGGCGTTGCCTCCCCCGACGACTACGGGCCTCCGGCCGAGCAGCCCTCCGGCGACGTCGTGCACCGGCACCGCGAGCGGCGGGAGGCGCGCAGTCAGCCCGGTCGCCAGGTCGATCCGCACGGCCACGTCGGTGGACTGGTCACCCGCCACGAGGCCCCCGGCCATCACCACGGCGGTACGGCCGACCGGTACGACAGCCTGCCGGCCGACCGCCACCGGCAACCGCCAGCGGGCGACCGACACGCTCGCCACACGAGGGACGAACGGCGTGACGGGCGCCGGCGACGAGCTGCCCGGGGACGACGGCGTGCCTGTCGGAGCAGCTGAGCCAGGGGACGCGGACTCCGACGACGTGAACGCGGCACATCCGGCCAGCAGGGGCGCGACCGCGAGGACCGTCAGCACGCGCCTCATCGCATGTTCCCGGTATGACCCAGCGAGTAGCGCCCGGGCTGCGGCCACACGGCCAGTCCGTGTGGGCTGCCGCCGACCGGGATCTTCGCGACCAGCCGACCACTGCGGGTGTCGAACCCGTAGACCACCCCGTCGTTGCGGCCCGACAGCCAGAGCATCCGACCGTTGGCAGACACCCCACCCATGTCCGGGCTGCCGCCACCAGGGATGGACCAGGTGTCGACGATCCGGTTCGTCGCGGGGTCGATCACGCTCACCTCGCCGGCGCCACGGTCGGAGACGTAGAGCCGCTTCCCGTCCCGGCTGGGGTAGATCCCGTGCGGCATCCGGGGCATCCCGATCACGCCGACCTGGCGGAACGTCCGCGCGTCGATGAGCCGGAGCTCGTTGGTGCCCATGTCGGCCACGTAGAAGGTCGTGCCGTCGGGTGAGATCCGCACGTCCTGCGGCACGCTCCTGCCCATCGTCATCGGGTCGGCGTGCGGCGCGGTCGGCCTCGGGTCGAGATGGAGGGACCCCAGCACCCGGTGACCCAGCGTCGAGACCTTGAGCAGCTCACCGGAGAACTCGCAGGTCACCACGAAGAACCGGCCGTTGCCCGAGAAGTCGGCGTGGTTGGGCCCACGGCAGCCCGGGTACCTCAGGTCCTTGACGGTGCGGAAGGTGTGCGCGTCGGCGAACCGGATCGTGTCGTACTGCTCGATCATCACCACCGCCGTCTTGCCGTCCGGGGTGAAGTAGAGGTTGTAGGGCCGCGGCATCGGGATCGTCCCTTCCCTGACCGCCTTGCGTGGGTTGATGCTGACCAGCTCGTTGGCGACGCTGGAGTTCGTGTAGAGCGTTGAGAGGTCGTACGCCGGCACCACGTGCTGGCTGAGGTAGCCGGCAGGGATGACCCGGACGACCTTGCGGGTGCGCTGGTCGATGACCGTGACCGTCGAGCCCTGCGAGTCCGGCACGTAGAGGTACGCCGGGTCGTGCCGCACCTGGGGAGCAAGCATCCCGGCGCGGTCCTGTGAGTAGACGTCGTTGCCGATCACCGGTGGCATGCCGGGGATTCGGTGCCGGAACTGTCGAGCGACGGAGGGGTGGTGCGGCGCGGGCGCCGCGGTCGGCGTGGCGGAGTGGGTCCCGCCGGCGGCGGGTGTCGACGACGACCCGCCCCCGCACGCAGCCAGCGCCAGTGTGGCCGCGAGCGACCCGGCCACGCGGACACGCCGATGCCAGGACACGCGCGTCCACACTCCTCAGATCGCCGTCAGGGGCCACCTCGGACGCTATTTGGCGTTTCCTGACGGCCACCTGACCGCGGCTCGAGACTCAGACCACCAGCGGTCGTGCCGTCGGCGGGATCGGGCTGGGCAGGCTGGTGGCGCCGGTGAGGTAGGCGTCGACCGCGGCTGCGGCGGCGCGGCCTTCCGCGATCGCCCACACGATCAGCGACTGGCCGCGGCCCGCGTCACCCGCGACGAACACGCCGTCCACGCTCGAGGCGTACGACGCGTCCCGGGCCACGTTGCCGCGCTCGTCGAGCGCGACCCCGAGCTGCTCGAGCAGTCCGGACCGCTCCGGGCCGGTGAAGCCCATCGCCAGCAGGACGAGCCCGGCCGGGATCTCGCGCTCGGTGCCCTCGACGGGCTGGAACGACGCGTCGACCTCGACCAGGCGCAGCGCCCGCACCCGGCCCGACCCGTCGTCGAGGAACTCCTGGGTCGAGACGGCGTACACGCGGTCGCCGGCCTCCTCGTGGGCCGACGAGACGCGGAACGTCATCGGGTAGGTGGGCCAGGGCTGGCCTGCGGGACGTTCGACCGGGGGCTGGGCCAGGATCTCGAGCTGGGTCACCGAGGCCGCCCCCTGCCGGATCGCGGTGCCGAGGCAGTCGGCGCCCGTGTCGCCACCGCCGATGATCACCACGTCGTGGCCGGTGGCCGTGATCTGGCCGGGCACGTCCTGACCGAGCGAAGCGCGGTTGGACTGCGGGAGGTAGTCCATGGCCTGGTGGATGCCGTCGAGGTCGCGGCCCGGCACCGGCAGGTCGCGGCCGAGCGTCGACCCGACGGCGAGCACGACCGCGTCGTACCGCTCGAGCAGCTTGTCCCCGGGTAGCTCGGCTCCGACGTCCACACCGGCGCGGAACACCGTGCCCTCACGTCGCATCTGGTCCAGCCGGCGGTCGAGGACCGCCTTCTCCATCTTGAACTCGGGGATGCCGTAGCGCAGGAGGCCGCCGATCTTGTCGGCCCGCTCGTAGACCGCGACGGTGTGGCCGGCCCGGGTGAGCTGCTGGGCGGCCGCGAGCCCGGCCGGGCCGGAGCCGACCACGGCCACCGTGCGGCCCGACAGCCACTCAGGAGGGCGTGGGCGGACGTAGCCCGACGACCAGGCGCGGTCGATGATCGCCACCTCGACGTTCTTGATCGTGACCGGGTCCTGGTTGATGCCCAGCACGCACGCCGTCTCACAAGGCGCCGGGCACAGCCGGCCGGTGAACTCGGGGAAGTTGTTGGTCGCGTGCAGCCGGTCCATCGCGCCGTCCCAGTCGTCGCGCCAGACCAGGTCGTTCCACTCGGGGATCAGGTTGCCCAGCGGGCAGCCCTGGTGGCAGAAGGGGATGCCGCAGTCCATGCAGCGCGACGCCTGGGTCGAGATGATCGGCAGGAGAGCCCGCCCCGGGCCACCGGGGTAGACCTCCTTCCAGTCGTGGACTCGCTCCTCGACCGGACGCCGCTCGGCGACCTCGCGGCCGTACTTGAGGAAGCCTCGGGGGTCAGCCATGCAGCACCTCCATGATCCGGCGGTCGGCCTCGTCGTCGTCCAGACCGTCGCGCAGGGCGTCGGCCCGTGCCTCCAGGACGCGGCGGTAGTCGCGCGGCATCACCTCGGTGAGCCGGGCCACGGTGCCCGGCCAGTCGGCCAGGAGCTCCTCGGCCACCGTCGAGCCGGTCTCCTCGTGATGGCGGGTGACCAGTGTGTGGAGCTCGTCCGCGACCTCGGCCGACAGGGGGCCGAGGTCGACCAGCTCCGGGTTGACCCGATGGGCCTTCAGGTCGAGGACGTACGCCCTGCCGCCGCTCATGCCGGCGGCGAAGTTCCGGCCGGTCTTGCCCAGGACGAGCACCCGGCCCCCGGTCATGTACTCGCAGGCATGGTCGCCCACACCCTCGACGACCGCGGTGGCACCGGAGTTGCGGACGCAGAAACGCTCGCCCACGCCGCCTCGGATGAACACCTCGCCCGAGGTCGCGCCGTAGCCGATGACGTTGCCGGCGATGATCTGCTCGTGGGCGGCGAAGGTCGCCGACCGGTCGGGACGGATCAGGATCCGGCCGCCGGAGAGTCCCTTCCCGACGTAGTCGTTGGCGTCGCCCTCGAGGCGGAGCGTGATGCCGCGCGGCAGGAACGCCCCGAACGACTGGCCGGCCGAGCCCACCATCGTCAGGTCGATCGTGTCGTCGGCCAGCCCTGCACCCGTGTAGCGCTTGGTCACCTCGTGGCCGAGCATGGTGCCGACCGTGCGGTTGACGTTGCGCACGGTGAGGTGGGCGCGGACCGGCTCCCCGCGCTCCAGGGCCGGCGCCGCGATCCGGATCAGCTCGTTGTCGAGTGCCTTCGCGAGGCCGTGGTCCTGGCTCGTGGTGCAGCGCAGGTCCTGACCGGCGAACTGCTCCCCCACGTCGGCCACATGGAGGATCGGGGTCAGGTCGAGGCCCGAGGCCTTCCAGTGGTCGACGGCGGGTGCGACGTCGAGCGCACCCACCTGGCCGATCGCCTCGTCGAGGGTGCGGAACCCCAGCTCGGCGAGGATCTCGCGTACCTCCTCGGCGATGTACTGGAAGAACGTGACCACGAACTCGGGCTTGCCACTGAACCGCTGGCGGAGCACCGGGTTCTGCGTGGCGACGCCGACGGGGCAGGTGTCGAGGTGGCAGACCCGCATCATGATGCAGCCGCTCACGACCAGCGGCGCGGTGGCGAAGCCGTACTCCTCGGCGCCGAGGAGGGCCGCGATCACGACGTCGCGACCGGTCTTGAGCTGGCCGTCGGTCTGGACCACGATCCGGTCGCGCAGGCCGTTCACGAGCAGGGTCTGCTGCGTCTCGGCCAGGCCCAGCTCCCAGGGGCCACCGGCATGCTTGAGCGACGTCAGCGGGGCAGCGCCGGTGCCGCCGTCGTGGCCGGAGATCAGGACGACGTCGGCGTGGGCCTTCGAGACGCCCGCCGCGACCGTGCCGACCCCGACCTCGGCGACCAGCTTCACGTGGACGCGGGCCGACGGGTTGGCGTTCTTGAGATCGTGGATCAGCTGGGCGAGGTCCTCGATCGAGTAGATGTCGTGGTGCGGCGGCGGGCTGATCAGGCCCACGCCCGGCGTGGAGTGCCGGGTCTTGGCCACCCACGGGTAGACCTTCGCGCCGGGCAGCTGACCGCCCTCGCCCGGCTTGGCGCCCTGCGCCATCTTGATCTGCAGGTCGTCGGCGTTGGTGAGGTAGTCGCTGGTGACGCCGAAGCGGCCCGACGCGACCTGCTTGATCGAGCTGCGGCGCTCCGGGTCACGGAGCCGGTCGGTGTCCTCGCCGCCCTCGCCGGTGTTGGACTTCGCGCCCAGCCGGTTCATCGCGATGGCGAGGTTCTCGTGGGCCTCACGGCTGATCGACCCGTAGGACATGGCGCCGGTCGAGAACCGGCGGACGATCTCCGAGACCGGCTCGACCTCGTCGATCGGGACCGGTGGCCGCCCCGTCGCCTCGGCGCCCTTGAAGCGGAACAGGCCGCGCAGCGTCATCAGCCGCTCCGACTGCTCGTCGACCCGCGCGGTGTACTGCTTGAAGACGTCGTAACGCTGGTTGCGCGTGGAGTGCTGGAGCCGGAAGACCGTCTCGGGGTCGAACAGGTGGGGCTCGGCCCCCAGGTCGGGGCGGCGCCACTGGTACTCGCCGCCGACGGGCAGCTCCCGGTGGGTCGGACTGATGCCACCGCGGGGGTACGCCGTGGCGTGGCGCCGGGCGACCTCCTCGGCGATGGTGTCGAGCCCGATGCCGCCCAGCTTGGACGTCGTACCGGTGAAGTAGCGGTCGACCACGCTCTGCGACAGACCGACGGCCTCGAAGGTCTGGGCGCCCGTGTAGGACGCGACCGTGGAGATGCCCATCTTGGACATCACCTTGAGAACACCCTTGCCGAGCCCCTTGATCAGGTGGCGGACGGCCACCTCGGGCTCGACCTGTACGTAGAACCCGTCACGGGCGAGGTCCTCGACCGACTCCATGGCGAGGTAGGGGTTGACCGCGGCGGCGCCGTACCCGATCAGGAGCGCGACATGGTGCACCTCGCGGACGTCGCCCGCCTCGACGATGAGGCCGACCTGGGTCCGGGTCTTCTCCCGTACGAGGTGGTGGTGCACGGCGCCGGTGAGCAGCAGCGACGGGATCGGCGCCAGCTCGGCGGTGCAGTGCCGGTCGGACAGCACGATCACGCGGGCACCGTCGGCGATCGCGGCGGACACCTCGTCGCAGATCTCCTCGAGGCGTCGGGCCATGGCCTCGCCGCCGCCTTCGACGGCGTACAGACCGCGGCTGACATGGGTGATGAAGCCGGGCATGTCGCCGTCGCGGTTGATGTGGCGGATCTTGGCCAGGTCGTCGTTGTCGAGGACCGGGAAGGGCAGCACGATCTGCCGGCACGCGGCGGGCGTCGGCTCGAGGAGGTTGGCCTCGGGGCCGATGGTGCCGCCCAGGGAGGTGACGAGCTCCTCGCGGATCGCGTCGAGGGGCGGGTTGGTGACCTGCGCGAACATCTGGGCGAAGTAGTCGAAGAGCAGCCGTGGGCGGTCGCTGAGCGCCGCGATCGGGCTGTCGGTGCCCATCGAGCCGATCGGCTCGGCGCCGGAGTTGGCCATCGGGGTCAGCAGGACCCGGAGCTCCTCCTGGGTGTAGCCGAACACCTGCTGGCGCCGGGTCACCGAGGAGTGGGTGTGCACGATGTGCTCGCGCTCGAGGATGTCGTCGAGGTGGATCTGGCCGGCATGCAACCACTCGTCGTACGGGTGCTCGGCGGCGAGCTCGCCCTTGATCTCCTCGTCCTCGATGATCCGGTGCTCGTCGGTGTCGACGAGGAACATCCGGCCCGGCTGCAGCCGGCCCTTACGGACGATGGTGGCGGGGTCCAGGTCGAGGACGCCGACCTCGGAGGCGAGGACGACCAGGCCGTCGTCGGTGACCCAGTAGCGACTCGGACGCAGGCCGTTGCGGTCGAGGACGGCGCCGATCTGGGACCCGTCGGTGAAGACCACGCACGCGGGTCCGTCCCACGGCTCCATCAGGGCGGAGTGGAAGTCGTAGAAGGCGCGGCGCTGCGCGTCCATCTCCTGGTGGTTCTCCCAGGCCTCGGGGATCATCATCAGGACCGCGTGGGGCAGGGTCCGACCCCCCATGTGGAGCAGCTCCAGCACCTCGTCGAAGCTCGCGGAGTCGGAGGCACCCGGCGTACAGATCGGGAACAGGCGCTCGAGGTCGCCCGGGATCAGGTCGGAGTCGAGGAGTGCCTCGCGGGCCCGCATCCAGTTGCGGTTGCCCATCACCGTGTTGATCTCGCCGTTGTGGGCGATGTAGCGGAAGGGGTGGGCCAGCGGCCAGCTGGGGAAGGTGTTGGTCGAGAAGCGCGAGTGCACGACGGCCAGCGCCGACGCGACCCGCTCGTCGGCCAGGTCGGGGAAGAACCGGTCGAGCTGGTCGGTGGTGAGCATCCCCTTGTAGAGCAGGGTGCGCGCGCTGAGCGACCCGAAGTACACCTCGGTCTCGCGCTCGGCCCGCTTGCGGAGGCAGAACGCGCGCCGTTCGAGAGCCATCCCGGTCAGCCGTGAGCCGGACGCCGCGACGAAGAGCTGGCTGAACAGTGGCATGACACCGCGGGCCGTCGCGCCCAGCAGGTCGGGGTCGACGGGTACGTCGCGCCAGCCGAGGACCGTCAGGCCCTCCTGGTCGGCGAGCTCCTCGACCTGCTGCCGGGTCTTGGCGATGTCGTCGGTGCCGCCCTCGAGGAACGCCGTACCGACGGCATAGGCGCCGGGCCCGGGGAGGTCGAAGTCGACGACCTCGCGCAGGAAGGCATGGGGGACCTGGAGCAGGATGCCGGCGCCGTCGCCGGAGTTCACCTCGGCGCCGGCCGCACCGCGGTGGTCGAGGTTGCGCAGGGCGGTGAGCGCCTTGAGCACGATGTCGTGGCTGGCCTCACCGGTGAGGGTGGCCACGAACGCGACACCGCACGCGTCGTGCTCGAAGCGCGGGTCGTAGAGCCCTTGGGCGGGCGGGCCAGCAGGCAATGCGCGCATCGACCGGTGCTCCCGTCGTCGGTGCCACGGCCGCAGGGGCGGTCGGGCAGGGCGAGCTAGGCAAGGAGGCAGGGGACGGCATTGGCCCAAGCGCGGTCAGGCTAGCAAGCAGCCGACCTCCCCCGACGCTGCTTCTTGCCCAGCGGACAGGTGTGGCGGGCGTCGCGGGGCTGTCGGGCGGGCTGTCGGGATCCCCGGCTCACCGGGGATCCCTGCACTTCTAGGGCATTGCAACGGCCGAGAAGCGTGAGGAGTGGGTACGCCGTGTGGCTGGTGTGACGGGTGGGCTGGGCAGGCGCGCGGCGTCAGGCGTCGTCGGGACCGCGGTCCTGGTCGGACGCACCGGCCTCGGACACGTAGGTCCAGGCGTCGCCGTCCTGGCGCTCGATCCGCCGGAACGTCGGACCGGAGGTCTCGCTGCGGTGCTTCTCCGCCCACACGATGGCTTCCCCGTCGTTCGGCCACTCGGCCTGGTCCAGCGGCTGGTGGTCCTTGTCGAGCAGGCGGTAGAGGCGGTGGGTCTGCGGCTGCGGGTCGGTCATGCCGACCACAGTCGCACGCCCGCCGCCGTCTGGTAAGACTGCGGCCCGGGTTCCGGTCTGGGCGACACGTCGCCGTTCCGCTCCGAACGGCGACTGCGGGGCGCGCGGGCCGAGAAAACGCGGAACAGATCGGTCCGACACGCCCGACGAGCCCGATTTGTTCCGCGTCTTCTCTCGGCGGTGCTCAGTCGGAGGGGTCTCGGGTCGGCTCGGCTGTCGGGCCGGGTTCCGCCTCGGACGTCGTGCCCGCCGGGACCGCCGTGTCGTCACCCTCCGCGTGGGCCCCGGCGGCGTTCTCGGTGCCGGCCTCGGGCCCGGGTCCGGCCGCGGACAGGGCGCGGTCGGCGGCGAGGCGCTCCTCGGTGTAGACCTCGGTCTCGCGACCGGGGCTACGACGCCCGACGACGACGAAGTACACGGCGGCCAGCACGAACAGCACGATCGAGGTCCAGACGTTGAGGCGCAGCCCGAGCACGTGGTTGTACTCCACGGTGTCGACCCGCAGCGTCTCGATCCAGCCGCGTCCGAGGGTGTAGACCATCACGTAGAGCGCCATCACCCGGCCATGGCCGAGCTTGAACCTGCGGTCGGCCCAGACCACGAAGAAGAACGCGGCGACGACCCAGATCGACTCGTAGAGGAACGTGGGCTGGAAGGTGGCGTACTGCTCGTAGCCCGGTGGCCGGTTCTGGGGGTCGATCTTCAGGGCCCACGGCAGGGTCGACGGACGGCCGAACAGCTCCTGGTTGAACCAGTTGCCCCACCGGCCCATCGCCTGGGCGATCAGGACACCCGGAGCCAGCGCGTCGAGCACCGGCGGGACGCGGATCCCCTTGCGACGGGCGCCGATCCAGACGCCCACTCCACCGAGCGCGATCGCACCCCAGATGCCGAGCCCGCCCCGCCAGACGTAGAGGGCGTTGATCGCCGACCGGCCCTCACCGAAGTAGAGGTCGTGGTCGGTGATCACGTGGTAGAGCCGCCCACCGATCACGCCGAACGGCACCGCCCAGAGGGCGAGGTCCGTCACCTCGCCGTGGGTGCCGCCGCGCGCCACCCAGCGCCGCTCGCCGATCCAGACCGCGGCGACGATCCCCGCGATGATGCAGAGGGCGTAGCCGCGCAGCGGCAGCGGCCCTAGGTACCAGACGCCCTGGGCGGGGCTGGGGATGAACTGGGTCAGCACGGTGGTCCTCACGAGAGCAGCTGGTGGATGTCGTGGGCGAACTCGGGGGCGGTGGCGCCGAGGGTCCAGACGACGGGCACCGTGTTCGTTCCGTCGAGGGCGAGGACCTGGGTGCCGTGCGTGACGTCGTACCCACCGCTGGGCAGCCGCCGGCCCTGCGAGACCGGGACCCCCATCGTCTCGGCGACGCGCTTGATCCTCGGAAGCGGCCCGGTGACTCCGACGAACGACGGGTCGAAGTGGTCGAGCCACTGCCGGATCACCGGGCCGGTGTCGCGCGCCGGGTCGGTGGTCACGAAGACGACCTGCACGTTGGCGCGGTCGGCGGCGTCGAGCTGGAGCATCGCCGAGGCCAGGGTGGCCATCGTGGTCGGGCACTCGTCGGGGCAGTGGGTGTAGCCGAAGAAGATCAGTGTCAGCCGCTTGTCGGTGCTGGACGCGAGCGAGAACGGCTTGCCCTCGGTGTCGGTCAGCATCGTGGCGGGTGCGTGGTACTGCTGGTGGAGCACGGCGCCCGTGAACTCGCTGGCCGAGCTCCTGGCACAGCCCACCAGGGCCAGCGGTGCGAGCAGCAGGACGGCGAGGAGCCTACGCACGTCGTACCCCCCGGGCGAGGTCCTCGGTGAGCGCCGTCAGCGCCTTCAGCGCCTCGCTCCGGTCGTCGTGGTCGAGCAGGCACCGGACGAAGGCCGAGCCGACGATCACCCCGTCGGCGTACGCCGCGACCTCGGCCGCCTGGGTGCCGTTGCTGACGCCGAGGCCCACCCCGATCGGCAGGTCGGTGGCGGCGCGGGTCCGGGCCACGAGCGGTCCGGCGAGGTCGCTGGTCGAGGCGCGCGCCCCGGTCACGCCCATGACCGCCGTGGCGTAGACGAAACCGCGGCACGCGGCCGTGGTCATCCCGATCCGCTCGTCGGTCGAGGACGGCGCGACGAGGAAGACCTTGTCGAGGTCGTGCGCGTCCGCGGCAGCGATCCAGCTCCGGGCGCTGTCGGGCGTGAGGTCGGGCGTGATCAGCCCGGAGCCGCCGGCCGAGGCGAGGTCGGCGGCGAACCGCTCGACGCCGTAGTGCTCGACGGGGTTCCAGTAGGTCATGATCACCGCCGGCGTGCCGGTCGCCGCCACCGCCTCGACGGTATGCAGCACGTCGCGGATGCGGACTCCCCCGTCGAGCGCGCGTTGCGCTGCGGCCTGGATGGTCGGACCGTCCATCACCGGGTCGCTGTAGGGCAGCCCGACCTCGATCACGTCGCACCCGGCGTCGACCATGGCGCGCAGCGCCTCGATCCCGCCCTCGACGTCGGGGAAGCCGGCCGGGAGGTAGCCGATCAGGGCCGCGCGCCCGTCGGCGCGGGCCTGCTCGAAGGCTGGCGCGACGGTCATCAGCCGACCGGCTCTGCTTCGCCGCCGTCGGCCTCGCCGAGGTGGAACCACTCGATGGCGGTGCCCATGTCCTTGTCGCCGCGGCCCGAGAGGTTGATCAGCATGATGTCGTCGGGACCGTACGTCGAGGCGACCCGGAGCGCTCCGGCGATGGCGTGGGCCGACTCGATGGCCGGGATGATCCCCTCGGTCCGGCTGAGCAGCGCCATCGCGTCCATCGCCTCGGCGTCCGTCACCGGTGTGTACGACGCCCTCCCGGACGCCGCGAGGTAGGCATGCTGCGGGCCGACGCCGGGGTAGTCGAGGCCGGCCGAGATCGAGTGCGACTCGATGGTCTGGCCGTCCTCGTCCTGCAGCACGTAGGTCCTGGCCCCGTGGAGCACGCCCGCGTCGCCGGCAGTGATCGTCGCGGCGTGCCGCCCGGTCTCGAACCCGTCTCCCCCGGGCTCGAAACCGTGGATCTCCACGTCGTCGTCGAGGAAAGCCGTGAACAACCCGATCGCGTTGGACCCGCCGCCGACGCAGGCGGCGATGCCGCGCGGCAGCACGCCGTACCGCTCGAGGCACTGCGCCCGGGCCTCGTCGCCGATGGCACGGGTGAAGTCGCGGACCATGCTCGGGAACGGATGGGGACCGGCGGCCGTGCCGAAGAGATAGGCCGTGTGGTCGACCGAGGCGACCCAGTCGCGCAGGGCCTCGTTGATGGCGTCCTTGAGGGTGGCACTGCCGGAGTCGACCGGGATCACGGTGGTCCCGAGCAGCTGCATCCGGGCGACGTTGAGGGCCTGACGCTTCACGTCGACCGAGCCCATGTAGACCGTGCAGTCGAGCCCGAAGTACGCCGCCGCGGTCGCGCTCGCCACGCCGTGCTGGCCCGCGCCGGTCTCCGCGATCACCCGCGTCTTGCCCATGCGCTTCGTCAGCAGGGCCTGACCGAGGACGTTGCGGATCTTGTGGGCGCCGGTGTGGTTGAGGTCCTCGCGCTTGAGCAGGATGCGGCAGCCGGCCCGCTCGGAGAGCCGGGTCGCCTCGTAGAGGGCGCTCGGCAGCCCGGCGTACTCCCGGCAGATGGTGGCGAAGTCCTCGGTGAACGTGGGATCGGCCATCGCCGCCTGCCAGGCGACGGTCAGCTCGTCGAGGGCCCTGACCAGGGCTTCGGGCATGTAGCGCCCGCCCCAGCCGACGTCCTCACCGCCGAACCAGCCGTGCTCGTCGGCCTCCCAGCGGCTCGCCGGTCGAGCGGAGTCGAGATCCGTCATGCCGTCACCCCCGTCATCGCGCGCACGGCTCCCTCGGGGTCGCCGTCCTTGACCAGGGCCTCGCCCACCAGGAGGACGTCGGCGCCCTCGGCGACGTGGCGGCGTACGTCGGCGGGCCCCGAGATGCCGCTCTCGGCGACCTTCACCACCTCGCCCGGCAAGAGCGGGGCGAGCTTGGCGAACGTGGCGGGGTCGACGTCGAGGGTCTTCAGGTTGCGGGCGTTGACCCCGACGAGGGTCGCGCCCAGGTCGACGGCGCGTTCGGCCTCCGGCTCGTCGTGCACTTCGACCAGGACGGTCAGCCCGAGCTCGCGGGCCACGTCGTGGAGATGGACCAGCGTGTCAGCGGGCAACGCCGCCACGATGAGCAGGACGAGGTCGGCGCCGGCCGCTCGCGCCTCGAGGAGCTGGTAGGGCTCCACCACGAAGTCCTTGCGCAGGACCGGGATGCCGACCGCAGCGCGCACGGCCTGGAGGTCGGCGAGGCTGCCGCCGAACCTTCGCTCCTCGGTGAGCACACTGATCGCAGCCGCTCCCCCGCGCTCGTACGCCGTCGCGAGCGCCGCCGGGTCGGGGATGCCGGCCAGGTCACCCTTGCTGGGGCTGCGGCGCTTGACCTCGGCGATGACCGACGAGCCCGGCTGCCGGAACGCCGGCATCGGGTCGCGCGCAGGCGGCACGTCGAGCAGCCGCGCACGGAGCTCGCTCTCGGGGACCTCCGCCTGCCGCCGGAGCAGGTCCTCGCGCACGCCCGCGACGATGTCGTCGAGCACGGACATGAACCGACCTCCAGGCCTCCGATGAGAGCACACTCCACTCGCGGCCAAGCCTCTCACGCGACCCCAGCCCCTCCGTCATCCGCCCGGGACGCGGTCCGTCGTCACCCGGGAAGGCCGCCACGGCTAGGGTCGCGCCCTCAGGTCACCCGCGGGGAGGCCGCCGACAGCAGGGACCTCGATGAGCAACGACGCACCGCCGCCGCCGTCGCCGTACGGCGGGACCCCCCAGCCGACTGCGACCGACACCCGCGCGCGCTGGTCCATGCTGCTCGGCTTCGTGAGCATCCCGCTGACCTGTCTGTGCGGGCTCGGTGTGGTGCTCGGCATCGCGGCGATCGTCCTGGGCTGGCGGTCCAAGGACGGGCCTAGCGGCCGAGGCATGGCTCTCGCCGGCATGGTCACCGGAGGGTTCTCGGTGATCATGCTGGCCGTCTTCCTGGTGCTGCACGCCTCCGGCGCGATCAACGGCCCTCAAGGCACCTGAGCCTCAGGGCGCCAGCCAGCTGCCGGGGATGTTGCGGGCGACCCAGAACACGAGCACGAGCGCACCCAGGCCCCAGCGGACCGAGCGTGGGAGATGCGGCACCACGGAGACGTCGCGGCCCTGCCAGGTGACCCACGTCCAGCGGGCCAGGAGGAGGACCACGAAGGGGATGGCGAGCACCAGCAGCAGGTTGCTGGACGCCGCGGCGCCGACGTGGCCGTCGGTGAGGTCGTTCACCCCGCGCAGGCCACCGCAGCCCGGGCAGTAGATACCGGTCAGTGCATAGAGCGGACAGAACCCCCAGGAGTGGGTGACGTGGGGATCGCGCAGGTGGAGAGCAAGGGTGGCGGCGGCCAGTCCGCCGAGGGTCAGGGCCGGACCGAGCATCCGCTCCGACCGGGCAGGTCGGGCGCCCACGGACTCGGTCGCCAGGGTCATCGGCTCAGTGGCTCGGACCGTTGAGACCCATCCGGGACATGACCGCGAAGACGACGATGGAGACGGCGCCGAGGGCGACGCCCACCCAGAACACCGACATCTTCACGGGGTCGAACATCAGCCCGATGCCGGCCACCACGAAGCCCAGCATGGCCACCGCGACGGCCGCCCAGGCTGCCGGGGTGTTGCCGTGGTTGTCAGACATGCACTGCTCCTCGCGGGTCGGGCCAGGGATCGGGCCCGTGGGATCTGGGTAGCCGCATC
>Ga0302322_100000341_pt1 | contig 35242 bp, 20 predicted proteins | sample Fen_T0_2_FD_203757 | JGI IMG/M metagenome (GOLD analysis project Ga0302322, IMG submission 203757) | Peat permafrost microbial communities from Stordalen Mire near Abisko, Sweden - Fen_T0_2 | ecosystem: Environmental > Terrestrial > Soil > Wetlands > Permafrost | place: Sweden: Abisko...
AGCCCGCGGCGGACGACGTGCCGCGCGCCCAGCCAGTGGTCGCCGCGCTGGCGCCGCCACCGGAGGTCGACGAGCGCGCGGATCTGCCACCGCCCGTGGCGCCCGATGATCTGGCCACGCGCCTGAGCCAGTGGCGCGCGCAGGTCCAGGCCGCCGTGGTCGCCGCGCCGCCCCGGCTGGTGCCGGCGAGCGGGCGCGGCGCCCCGGCCTCCGACGAGCCGCGCAGCCGATCGCGCACCGAGCTCTATGCCTGGGGCCAGTCGGCGCGGGCGCGCGCGACGACCACGCCACCGCCGCCGCCGGCGGTCTGGCGGCTCACCGACCTGGCGCTGCGCTTCCAGATCGATACGCGCTCCCGGACGCTGCTCGCGCTGCTCTACGCGAGCTGGCTCGACGGCGAAGCGGAGACCGGCGTGCCGGTCGGCGCCGTCGCGCGCGCCCTGGGCAACGACGAGGCCGCCTGGATCGAGGCGCTGGCGCAGGGCCGGCTCGGCCGGATGGCGTGGCTCACCTGCCGCCGCGGCCGCACCCGGCTGCGCGGCGCGGTCGGCCGGTTTCTCGACGAGGCGCCGCCGCGCGTCACCGTGGTCGCGCCCGACGGCGAGTCCGCCGCGGCGCTCGCGCCGCCGCTTGGGCCCGCGCGGTGGATCGTGCCCGACGCCGCGGCGTTCGTGCCCCACGCCCGCGCGCTCGCGAACCGGCTGAGCGCCCCGGTCGCGGTGATCGATCTGGCCGCGCTGCCGGCGGCGCGCCGCGCGCGCATGCTCGCGTCGCGCGTGTTCGAGGCGCGGCTCCACGGTGCCTTGCCCATCGTGCTGCCGTGCGACGCCGCGGGCATCGAGCCGGCCGAGCTGGACGGCCCCTGGCTGGTCGCGGTCACCGGATCGCCGGATCCGGCGTGGCGCGCGCTTCCGGTGTGGCCGGAGATCGCCGCGGCCGACGCCACCGCCGACGCCAGGGCGGCCCCGCCGACCGGCGAACCGCACTGACCCGTTGGTCGCGAGCCACGCGCCTGCTTCGTGGCGCGGCGCGGCACGAATCTCGACGACGACCGTTGTTGCAAAGCAGCTGCGCGAGATTGCTCGCTATCGGCTTCGATGGCAATTCGCCGGGCATCCTGCACAACCATGCACGGCGTGGATCTGCTAAGCCAGGTGCGGATTCTTGATTCGCGCGCCACAACCCACAAGGCGACAGGACATGCTGCTCCAGCACCTCCGCTATCTCGTCGCTCTCGCTCGGGAGCGGCACTTCGCGCGTGCCGCCGAGGCCTGCGGGGTCGCCCAGCCGACGCTGTCGGAGGGCATCCGGCAGCTCGAGGACGAGCTCGGCGTGCCGATCGTCGAGCGCCGGCAGCGCTATCAGGGGCTGACTCCCGGCGGTGCGCGCGTGCTGGCGTGGGCCCACCGGATCATCGCCGATTACGAGTCGCTGGCCCAGGAGGTCGGCGAGCTGCGCGATGGCCTGGTCGGCCGGCTCACGCTGGCGGCGATCCCGGCGATGCACCCGGTGGTGCCGCTGCTCACGACGCCGCTGGTCGACGCGCATCCGAAGGTGACCGTCATGGTGCTGGCCCAGAGCTCGGCCGAGATCCAGCGCTCGCTCGACGACTTCACCGTCGACGCCGGCCTCACCTACCTCGATAACGAGCCGCTCGAGCGGGTCAGGACGCAGGTGCTCTACCGCGAGCACTACGTGCTGGTGACCGAGGCGACCGGCCCGTTCGCCCGGCGCAGCGAGGTCACCTGGAAGGAGGCGGCGACCCTGCGGCTGTGCATGCTGGCCGAGGCGATGCAGAACCGCCGGATCATCGATGGGATCTTCCGCGAGGTCGGCGCGACGCCGCGCGCGCCGGTCGAGGCGATGTCGCTCCTGACGGTCTGTGCGCACATCGCCCTCGGCGGCTGGGCGGCGATCTTGCCCCATACGTTCCGGCCGCTCGTGGTGCCGCTGCCCAACGTGATCGTGCTGTCGCTCGTCGAGCCCACCGCCGAGCGCACGATCGGCCTGGCGGTGGCCAAGCGCGATCCGCTGCCCCCGGTGGCGCGGGCGCTGCTCGAGATCGCGCGCGGCGTGAAGATCGACGCCGCGTTCGCGCGACCGGTCGGTAGATAGGCTGTTCGGCGCGGCCTATCGACCCATCGTTGGTTCCGATTTGAGCTGCGTTGTGTGTACGAGGCAGAGTACGTCGGCCGACACCTCAAGACGTCAGGCCGACGAAGGAGCCCCCATGGCGACTGTGCTTTGCGTTCTCTACGATGATCCGGTCAGTGGCTATCCGCCGCGCTACTCGCGCACCGAGCTCCCCAGGCTCGAGCGCTATCCGGATGGCCAGAGCATGCCATCGCCGCACGCGATCGATTTCGTGCCCGGCCAGCTGCTCGGCAGCGTGTCGGGCGAGCTCGGGCTGCGCAAGTTCCTCGAAGCCCGCGGCCACAAGCTCATCGTGACCTCCGACAAGGACGGCGAGGGCTCGCGGTTCGATCGCGAGCTGCCCGACGCCGACATCGTGATCTCGCAGCCGTTCTGGCCGGCCTACCTCACCGCGGCGCGGATCGCCCAGGCGCCGAAGTTGAAGCTGGCCGTGACCGCCGGCATCGGCTCGGATCACGTGGATATCCAGGCCGCGATCGACCACGGCCTCACCGTCGCGGAGGTCACCTACTGCAACAGCATCAGCGTGGCCGAGCACGTCGTGATGATGATGCTCGCGCTGGTCCGGAACTACATTCGATCCTACCAGACGGTCGTGTCGGGCGGCTGGAACATCGCTGATTGCGTGTCACAGGCGTATGACATCGAGGGGATGGCCGTGGGGACCGTCGGCGCGGGCCGGATCGGCCTGGGCGTCTTGCGCAGGCTGCGCGGCTTCGACGTGAAGCTCCACTACACGGATCGGTACCGGCTGCCCAGGTCGGTCGAAGACGAGCTGGGGCTGGTGCACCATCCCGATGTCGAGTCGCTGATCAAGGTCTGCGACGTGGTGACGATCAATACGCCGCTTCATCCGGAGACCGAGCACCTGTTCAACGACGCGCTGATCGGCAAGATGCGACGCGGTGCGTATCTGGTGAACACCGCCCGCGGCAAGATCTGCGACCGCGACGCCGTGGCGCGGGCGCTCGAGAGCGGCCAGCTCGCGGGCTACGCCGGCGACGTGTGGTTCCCGCAGCCGCCGCCGCAGGATCATCCGTGGCGGTCGATGCCCAACCATGGCATGACCCCACATACCTCCGGCACGACGCTGTCGGCGCAGGCGCGCTACGCGGCGGGGGTGCGCGAGATCCTCGAGTGCTACTTCGACAAGCGGCCGATCCGCGACGAGTACCTGATCGTGAGCAGCGGCCGGCTCGCCGGCACCGGCGCGCGGTCGTACAGCCCGGGCAACGCCACCGCAGGATCGGCGGAGGCGGCGCGGTTCAAGCGATGAGCCGTGCGTGAACTTTGCGCGGCCGGTGCGGTGCGGCGGGCCGCGTGAGATCGATTTCGTCACGCCGTGGTTTGCTGCCGAGCAGATCCCGCCGGGATCTGCTCGGTGCACTTATCGTCGAGGATGCGCCGGGTCGAGGGTAGATTGACCTCGTGATCGACCCTGCCGCGCAAGCGCGCCTCGAACGGTGGAAGCTGTCGCTCCTCGATCTGTCGGCGGCCAACCGGCTGCTCGACGTCAAGGACGGCAAGACGACGATCCCGTTGCCGGAGGTCGATGTGCTGCGGCTTGCGGCTGCGCTGGCCGACGGCGCCGGGTTCGCGCTGGAGTCGGGGCCGCCCGTGAGCTTCGAGCTGACCGGGTCGCCGGCGCTCGGTCGGTTGCGCTCGCCGCTGGCGCGGTCCGAGCTGGCGCGCCGGCTGACCGCGACGCGGCGGGCGGCGCGCGCGCAGCTGGCGGACGCCGGGGTGCACACGCTGTGGCTGGGGCTCGGGCTCTTGACCTGGTGCGAGGACGCCGCGCGCGCCACGCCGGCGACGGTGCCCGTGGCGACCGCCGCGGATGAGCTGGACGACGGGTTCGCGGACGCGCACGACGCGGTGACCGCCCCGTACGACGCCGTGGCGGTGCCGGCCCACGCCGAGGGTGGCGACGCGGGCCCCGGCGTCGCACCGGCGGGCGGCGCCGCCGAGCCGGTCGATCCGCGCGCCGCCGCGCCGCGCGGCGAGCCGGTGCCGCGCACCGCGCCGATCGCGCTGTGGCCCGTCGAGCTGGTGCGCGCGGCCGACGGCACGCTGCGGCTCGTGGAGGCGGTCGGCCTCGAGCCCCGGTTCAACCAGACGCTCGGCGAGAAGCTGCGGCGCGAGGTCGGTGCGGTGCTGCCGGCGACCGGCGACGAGCTCGATCTGCGCGTGGTGTTCGACGCGGCCGCGGCGCTGGCGGCGAGCCACCCGGGCTGGCGGTTCGAGCGCGCGGCGCAGCTCGGCATCTTTGCGTTCGCCAAGTTCGTGATGTGGAACGATCTCGACGCCCGCGCGGGCGAGCTGCTGCGGAGCCCGGTGGTGGCTCACCTCGCGCGGCGCGCCGGGGGCGGGTTCGCGCAGCCTTCGCCCGAGGCCGCCGCCGCCGTGGCGGGCCCGGCCGCCGCGGTGGCCCGGCCCGTGCTCGCGCCGCTCGATGCCGATGCCAGCCAGCTGGCGGCGGTCGCCGCGGCCGCGGCGGGGGCCAGCTTCGTCCTGCAGGGGCCGCCCGGCACCGGCAAATCGCAGACGATCGCGAACCTGATCGTCGATCGCATCGCGCACGGCAAGACCGTGCTGTTCGTGACCGCCAAGCGGGCGGCGCTCGAGGTCGTGCAGCACCGCCTCGCGGCGGTCGGGCTCGGCGAGTTCTGCGTCGAGCTGCACTCGCACAAGGCGGAGCGGGCCGGGGTGGTCGCGCAGCTCGGCCGCGCGCTCGAGCGGTCGTTTCGCCCGGGCGCCGGACCGGCGAGCGATGACGCGCGCCTCGCCGAGCTGGTCGCGGCGCTCGATGGCCATGTCGCCGCGCTGCACCGGATCGGGCCGTTCGGGCGCTCGCTGCACGACGTCCTCGGCCGGCTGGTCGCGCTGCGCGGCGCGCCGCGTCTGGCGCTCGCCGAGCGCGACGCCACCGGGCTCGACCGCCAGGCGTTCGATCGGCGCAAGCTCGCCGTCGAGGAGCTCGCGGCCGCCGCGGTCGCGGTCGAGCCGGTGGCCGGGCACGCGTGGCGCGCGTCGACGCTGGAGCGCTGGCCGCTCGATGGCCGCGACCGCGCCAGCGCGGCGCTCGACGAGGCCGCGGCGGCCAGCGCGGCGCTCGCCGCGGCGATCAGCGCGGTGGTGGCGCTGGTGCCCGGGCTGGTGGCGCGCACGCGCGATCAGGTCATCGCGCTCGGCCAGCTCGCGGCGCTGGCGGCGGCGTCGCCGCGGCCCGGCGCGGAGCTGTTGACCCAGCTGCGGCCGGCCCGTACCGACGATCTCCTCGAGCGCATCGCGCTGATCCGGGCGCGCGGCGCCGGGTCGATCGATCCGCCGCGCGAGCCCGGCGCGTTCCTCGTGCTGGCCAGTCGCCACCGCCTGCTCGCCGCCGAGGTCAACGATCGCTTCACCGATGCGGTCGACGGGCTCGATCCGCAGCCGCTGTGGGCGCAGCTGCGGCGGTGGGCCCACCGGCTCGCGCCGCTGCGCTACCTCGCGCTGCGCGACGCGCGGGCCCAGGTCGGGGCGGCGGCGATGCCCGGCATGCTCGAGACCGATGGCGCGATGGTCACCGCGCTCGAGTCGGTGATCGCCGAGCGCGCGGCGCGCCGGGCGCTGATCGCGGCGGCCGAGCCGGCGCGGCGGTGGTTCGGCGAGCTCGGCGGCGATCCGCTCGCGCTCGATCTGAAGCGGCTCGACGCCGCGGTCGCCTGGGCGCAGGAGCTGCGGCGCGCGTTCGACGCCGTCGAGATCGCGCACGGCGACGCCGGTCGCGCCGCCGCGTGGCGCGCGCTGGTCGCCCAGGTCGCGGCGAACCCGCCGGCCGAGTCGCCTGGCGGTGGCGAGCTGGCGAGCTTCGCGCGGGTCGCCGAGGCCGCCCAGCGCTGGCAGCCGGCCGTCGCCGCGCTCGCCGCGGCGACCGGCATCGACGCCGCGACGCTGGGCGCCGGCGCCGATCACCTGGCCGCGCTCGGCGAGCGCATCGTGGTGCTGCGCAGCTCGCTCGACCAGATGCGCGACTGGGTGGCGTTCCACGGCGCGCGCCAGGCGGCGCTGGCCGCGGGGGTGGGGCCCGCCGTCGCGGCGATCGAGCGTGGCGAGCCTGCCGCGGCGGAGCTCGCGCCGGCGTGGGAGCTCGCCACGCTGCTCGCGTGGGCCGACGCCGAGCTCGCCGACACGCCGGCCCTCGCGCGGTTCCACGGCGCGGCGCACCACGCGCACGTCGCGGCGTTCGCCGACGTCGATCGCGCGATGCTGGCGCAGATCCGATCCCGCGCGCTGGCGCGGCTCGTCGAGCGCGTGCCGCGCGTGACCGCGGATCCGGGCGGCGAGCTCGGCACGCTGCTCCACGAGCTGAAGACGCCGCGCGGCCACCGGCCGCTGCGCCAGCTGTTCGCCGAGATCCCGACCGTGTTGCCGGTGCTCGCGCCGTGCCTGCTGATGTCGCCGCTGTCGGTCGCGCAGTACCTCGATCCCGCGCTGCCGCCGTTCGACGTCGTGGTGTTCGACGAGGCGTCGCAGCTGCCGACCGCTGATGCGATCGGCGCGCTCGCCCGCGGCGACGCCGCGGTCGTGGTCGGGGACTCGCGCCAGCTGCCGCCGCCCCGGTTCGTCGAGGCCGGCCCCGACGACAACGACGACGACGCGCTGGTCGAGCTCGAGAGCGTGCTCGACGCTTGCAGCGCCGCGCGGCTGCCCGAGCTCCAGCTGGCGTGGCACTACCGCAGCAGGCACGAAGATCTGATCGCGTTCGCCAACCAGCACTACTACGGCGATCGCTTGCAGGTGTTCCCGACGGCGCAGCGGGCGCCCGAGCTCGGCGTGTCGTGGCGCCGGGTCGACGGCATCTACGACCGCGCCGGGACGCGGCAGAACCTGGTCGAGGCCCAGGCCGTGGTCGACGACGTGCTCGCCCGGCTGCGCGATCCGGCGCAGCGCGCGCGATCGATCGCGGTGGTGACGTTCTCGCGGGCGCAGCAGGCGTTGATCGAGGATCTGCTCGACGCCGCGCGCGCCGAGGAGCCGGCGCTCGACGGCTGGTTCGAGGCCGCGCCGGATGCGACCGCCGAGCCGGTGCTGGTCAAGAACCTCGAGACGATCCAGGGCGACGAGCGCGACGTCGTGATCCTGTCGGTCGGCTACGGCCCCGACGCCGGCGGCGGGTTCGCCAGGAACTTCGGCCCGCTGTCGCAGCACGGCGGCGAGCGCCGGCTCAACGTCGCGATCACGCGGGCGCGCGAGCAGCTCGTCGTGATCTCGAGCTTCGCGCCCGAGGCGCTCGACGGCGCGGTCGGGCAAGGCGTCCAGGATCTCGCGGCGCTGCTCGCGTTTGCGCGCGACGCCGGCGGAGCCGCGCAGCCGCGGGCCGGGGCCGAGGCCGAGGAGGCGCCCCCGGCAAGTCCGATCACCCAGGCGATCGCGCGCGGGCTCGGCGAGCGCGGCTGGACGGTGCGCCACCAGGTCGGCTGCGGCGCGTACAAGCTCGACCTCGCCGTGGTCGATCCCAACGATCCCGCGCGCTACGTGCTCGCGATCGAGCACGATGGCGCGGCGTACGCGAGCGCCGCCACGGCCCGCGATCGCGATCGCCTGCGCGCCCAGGTGCTCGGCCAGCTCGGCTGGCGGCTCCACCGGATCTGGTCGCTCGACTGGTGGGCCGATCCCGAGCGCGAGCTGCAGCGCGCCCACGCCGCGATCGTGACCGCCGTCGCCGCCGGCCGGCAGCGCCGGCTCGCGAGCGCGGTGCCGCGGACGGCCTCGCAGCGCTACGTGCGCGACACCGGCGGCATCAGCGTCGCGCTGCCGGGGGCGGGTTCGGCGGCGAACGCGCGGACCTCCACGGGGCGCGCCGGCCGGTCCGCGGACCGGCCGCGCACGGCGAGCGAGCCGCCGGCGGGCCCGCTCGGGGCGGGCGAGCCAGCGGCGGTGATGCCAGGCAACGACCCCTCCAGCGCGGCGGCCGGTGGACGCGCGGCCAGCGGCCGCGCCCCGCGCGACACCGAGCGGACGGCGCGCGAGCCGGTCCCGCGCGCTGCCTCGACGACGGGCGCACCGCCGTCGCTGGAGGTCCCGGCGACGGGTTCCCCGCGCGCGCCGTCGCCGCGTGCCGCGTCTACGACGGGCGCGCCGCGCGCGCCGGTCCCGGGGGCGGCGACGACCACGGGGGCCGCACGTAGCGGGGCCGCGTCGCGCGCGCGGGCGACCTCGCAGGTCGCGGCCGGCTCGGGGCCCAGCGACGCCGTGGCGGCGCTGCTCGGAGATCTCGGCTCGAGCGCCGCGGGCGGCGGTATCGCGACCGGCAGCCAGCCGATCCGGATCGCCAAGAACTCGATCGCGATCGGACCCTACCTCGCGGCGGCGATCCCGGCGGGGCGACGCGCGCCCGACGATCTGTTCGCCGCGCGCCATCGCGGCGAGCTCGACAAGGTCATCGATCAGGTGCTCGCCGCCGAGGCGCCGATGCACGTCGACGTGCTGGTCCGCCGGGTCGGCGCCTACTTCGGCATCGGCCGGCTGAGCCCGCGGGTCATCGACCAGGTCCGCGCGGTGCTCGCCGAGCACGGCCGGTGGGGCGACGAGGACAACGTGGTGTGGCGGCGCGACCAGGACCCGAGCGCGATCCCGCCGGTGCGGGTCGCCGGGCAGGGCGCCTCGGCGCGCCGCGAGATCGAGGAGGTGCCGCTGTGCGAGGTCGCCGCGGCGGCGCGGATCGTCGTCGAACGCGCCGTCGGCATCCCGGCCAACGATCTGGTGCGCGACGCGGCCCGCCTGCTCGGCTTCGCCCGCGTCACCGAGCGCGTGATCGAGCGCGTCGCCGCGGGCGTGCGGCTCGCCGCCCGGCGCGAGCTGATCCGGATCGACGCGGGCAATGCCACCCTGCCGGACTACACATGAACGCCTTGACCTGCGGTCAAGGGTTCGACAAAAATAGACCTTGTTATATTAGTTAGTTACAAGATAGCTCTGAGGCTAGTGTCCCCATAGGACCCAAGGAGCAGAGCTCCACGCCCCGCGATCGACTACCCCCGCGGGGCTTCCGTTCCTTGCGCCACCGGCACGACGTCCACCGCGAGCAGCCCCTTCCCGCTCTGTGCCTGCACGTATTCGACGGTCTGGCCCTCGTGGAGCGTCAGGAACCCGTCGCCCACGATCTCCGAGCGGTGGACAAAGACATCCACGCCGTCATTGCCTTGGATGAACCCGTAGCCCTTGGCTTCACTAAACCATTTGACGATTCCGCGCTGCATGCGCCGCGCCGCCGCAGGCGCGCCGTCCGGCACCGGGGCCTCCTCGTGCACCGGCACCGGCGCCGCCGCACGCGTGCCTGCCGCCGCGGCCGACCCGATGCGCTTTCCCGCCGCCTCCTCCCGGCGAATTCGCGCGCGCTCCTGCCGCTGCTGTCGCCGTTCCGCGCTCTCCTCCCGCCGGGTTTGCGCGCGTTCCCGCCAGGGAAGCTCCTCGTTCGTCGCGGCTGGCCCCGGCTCGGCCACCGGCACCGACTCGGCGTGCGGTCGTGCCGACTCGGCGTGCGGTCCTGCCGACGTTGGCTCCGGATCCTCCGGATCCTCAGGTTCTGCCGCCGCCACTGCTGGCTCCGGCTCGAGCTCCACGCTCGCTACGGTCGGATCCTCGGGCGTTCCTGCTACCGCCGCCACTGGCTCCGCGATCGGCGGCTCCGCGATCGGCGGCTCCGCGATCGGCAGCTCCGCGATCGGCAGCTCCGCGATCGGCGGCTCCGCGATGCTCGTTCGTGTGACCCGTGCCGCCGCCGGCTTGCTCGTGCGTGCCGCGGCCCCTGGCTTGCTCGTGCGTGCCGCGGTTCCTGGCTTGGGAGTCGTCGTTGCTGCCGCTGCCGCCGCTGCCTGCTTGCGTGGCCCCACCACCGGCGATCTGCGTCGTCCCACCACCACCACCGGCTCCGCGTCCACCGCGCCCGTTGCCGTTGCCGCTGCCGGCTTGCGTGGTCCCGCCACCGGCGATCTGCGTCGTCCCACCACCACCGGCTCCGCGTCCACCGCGCGCGTTGCCGTTGCCGGCTTGCGTGGCCTCGCCACCGGCGATCTGCGTCGTCCCACCACCGGCTCCGCGTGCTCCGCGGGCGTTCCAGCGCCGGGCGGCATCGGCTCGAGCGTGGCCACCAGGCTACCGAGCTCGCCCCTGAGAACGGTCCGCGCCAACCGTCGGACGTCGGCTTGAAACCGCGCGACCGCCTCGGAGATCGCCTCGGTCAGCGTAGCGCGATGGTGGGAGCGCCTCATGGAGTCACATCATCGTCAAAGCCGTTCGAGTTGCAACTCTTGCGGCTGCGGCTGCGGCTCGCGCTTGCCTACGACCTGGCTGATGAGCTCCCGGGTCATGCATCAGGGCCTGGCGACCCGTGCTTGCGGGGAACAGGAACCGCCGCGGCGAGAGCATCGACGCGCTCGACGATCGCCTTCGCGGACATCGTGCGCTTGTAGACGTAGAGCGCGGCCGGAAGCTCGGCGTCGAGTGCAGCCTCGCTCACGCGGAGGTGCTGGCCGACGGCGAACACGATGCGGTGCGCGAGACCGGCCTCGACGAGCTCGACGCGCTTCCACACGGCCTCGCGGCTCCAGTAGCCGAGTACCTCGACGTGGATGCGCTCGCCGGTTCGCACGTGCTCGAAGGTGAGATCGGGAACGCACACGCCATGGCCCGGCAGATCGAGGATCTCCACCGCGGGTGCCGCCTGCCACGGCGTGTCGAGCGCACGTAGCGCCTCGAGTAGCGCGCGCACGTCGTCGGCAAGATGGGGAACGGCCTCAGGATCGGGCTCGCCGCGGCCCTCGATGCGGCAGCTCAGCGGCGTGCGGTCGGTGCCCCAGCGGAGGTCAGCCACGAGCGACCAGCGGTCGAGCTCGCGGACGGCCGGGAGCGCGAGCGCGAGCGCAAGGCCGTAGCGGGTCGACGACTCGAACAGCGAGAACGGACCGTCTATCTCGATGCGATATCCACCCTGGGCGCCCTTGGCGAGCGGCTCGATCGCGCACAAGAGGCGCAGGAACTTGAGCTTGCGGAACAGCAAGCGGTAGACGCCGGGGATCGCGCTCTCGACCTCGACGATGACGCGGACGGCGCGGAGCAGGACCGCCTGGGCCTGGGCGAGGTCGTAGATCGAGACGAGCTGCGGCGCGGTGATCGGTGCCAGCCGGGTGACCACGTGAGCGTCGCGGAGGTCGGCGTAGAGGCCGCGCTCGATGTCGCCGACGGCGAGCCCGCGATCGGCGGCGACCGTGGCGAGGACGGCGGCCTGATCGAAGCGATCCCCCTCGCGGATCTGTGCCCACGCGACCTGCGCGCGAGAGAACACGTCGCGGCGGAGCGCCTCGGGATCGATCGCCACGGCTTCAGCGAACTCGGCGCGATCCCAGATCAGCTTGGCGAGGCCGGCGGCGAGCTTGCGATCGTTGGCACCGCCCACGACCGCGTCCATGACCTCCGCGAGCTCGCCGCGGGTCTTGCCGACGTGAGCCTCGGCGAGGCCCAGCAAGCTCGCCGCCAGTTCCAGCGCGACCGCGCGGCCAGCTGCGTCGAGCGGCATCAGCACGAGCTCGCTGCCCCGACGACGGGCGCGGACCAGATCAGCGGTAAGCAACGTGCTCCCTCCGGCGCTCGCTGGTGTGCTGCTCGGCGGTGTTGGCGGTGATCAGCTCGTAGAGCGTCGCGCGCTTGCCGGCGAGCGGGCGAAGGATGCGGCCGAGGCGCTGGACGTGCTCGCGCACGGCTCCGGATCCGGAGACAACAATCGCCACGCTTGCCGCCGGAATATCGATGCCCTCGTTGAGGACCCGGGACGTCACCAGCGCGCGATAGGTGCCGTCGGCGAGGTGCGCGAGCAACGCGCTGCGCTCCTTCACCTTGGTCTGGTGAGTGATCGCCGGGATGAGGAAGCGGCGCGAGACCTCGTAGCAGGTCGCGTTGTCGGAGGTGAACAGCAGCGTACGCTCGGGGTGGTGGCGCGCGAGCAGGCTCTCGACGAAATCGAGCTTGGCGGAAGCGCAGAACGCGAGCTGGCGCTGGCGGCGGTAGGCGGCCATCGCGCGGCGACCCTCGAACGAGCCTGCCGACTTCATGATGAACTCGGACCAGCCGTGTGCGGTCGACATCCGGATACCGTTCCGTTCGACGAACGCACGGTAGATCGCGCGCTCGGCATCGTGCTCGGCGCGCTCGCCCGGCGACAGCTCGACCTCGATCCGCTCGACATCGTACGCGGCGAGGAATTCACCGGCGAGGTCGGTGACCTCCTTGCGGTAGACCACGGGCCCGATCAGCTCGTCGAGCGCGGCCTCGCGATCGGGCGTCGCCGTCAGGCCGAGGCGAAACGGTGCGAGCGCCCCGCGCGATGCGCGCGCATACGACGCGCCCGGGAGATGATGACATTCGTCGAACACGATCAACCCGAACCGCGCGCCGAGGTGCTCCATGTGGACGTAGGCCGAGTCGTAGGTCGTGACGGTGAGCGACTGGATGTCGTAGTCGCCGCCGCCGACCACGCCAACGGCGACGCCGAACGTCGTGCGCAAGAGGTCGTACCACTGACGGACCAGATCGAGCGTCGGCGCGACCACCAGCGTTGCGCGGCGCTTCGCGTCGATCGCCATGCACGCGAGCTGCGACTTGCCCGCCCCGGTGGGGAGGACGACCACGCCGCGACAGCGCTGGCTCTGCCACGCAGCGAGCGCTTCGGCCTGATAGGGCCGCGGCGCTCGGCGAATGCGCATGCCGTTCTCGAGCGTCGGGTACGCGCGAGCTTTGTCATCGTGCGCGACCTTGTCACGGGTGAGGGCACGGACCAGCTCGGCGTAGGCGATCGCCGGTGCGCGGTGGCATGCCGCGCGCGGATCCCAGAGGCACCCGACCGGCGCTGGCGCGTCAGCGGTGAGGCCGCGCAGCTCCAGCGTCCCAGCGACGAAGGTCAACGACAGCGGCATCAGGGCGCAGCTAGACAATCACAGGGGGCTGACGACGGCAACGCTACGGCTATTCGCCACGGGAGGTCGATCTCGGCACCGCGGCGATCGCGATGAGCTCGCCGCCGCGGTGACCACACCGCGGCGCTTGTCGGCCGCGACCGCCGAACGCGCGTGCGTGGCTCGTGATGCGCGGTGCTCGCGAGGGCGACGAGATCGATCCACCGCCCACCGACAGCGCCGCAATGGCACGCGCCGTGTCAGCCTGACACCCCACCTGTCCAGCGTAACATCGCAATATTCCCCACGATCGGCGCGCCGGGGCTGCCGAAATCGCACTGGGCGGCAGGCCGTGTGACAGGGGACGTGGCAAGCCGAGCAGGCTGACCGTTCCCCACCGCAGTGACACCGCCAGGGTCAGCACCCCAGCTCGGCCGCGGCGAGCGCCAGAGTTCTTACTGCAACTCGCCAACCGATCGGAACTCCTCGACGAAGAACGAGTGGGCTGATCTCGAAGAGGTGGGAAGAACATCGGCCGACGTGATCCAAGTACGCGATCGCCCGTCCCCTCTGGCTCGTCGAGCGCCCACCCGACTGCCCACGTCTCGTGACCACGGCCGGAGGAAGTCTGGAGCACCACGCGCATCGCGAGCACCCACGCGTACCGCCGGCACCCAGGTCGAGCTCGGTCGCGTGTCGGTGGCGCGTTCGTGTTGCCACCGACAAGCGCCGCGGTGCGGTCATCGCGGCGGCGATCATCGTCGTCGCGAGCACCTCGGTGCCAAGTTCGAGCCCGTGCGCGAAGCACCGCTCAGGGCTGGGGACCAACCGTGAACATCTTCAGCATCATCTCGCCGGCCGTTCGGAGGTCGGACGGCGTCGCCGAATAGACCGAGTACGACAGCAGGAGCTTGGAGTCGGGTAGGTAGATCTTCCAGAGCAGCGCCTGGTACGGGATGCCGGCTATCTTCCCGCTGGCCGCCGCAAGTAGTCCGGGGGCGCCGCCGATCGGAGCATGGACCGCTCTGTCCAAGGTGAGCCCGGTCGCGCCGATCTCTGCGGCCATGCAGATGTCGAGGTCCATGTCGACCGTGTGACCAGGCTCAGGCAGTGCCCAAGGCGTCACGCCGACGTCGGAGATCTCGCCCGTTGCCCCGAGCGTGGCGTGCACCGTCGGCGTGGTGACCTGCTGTCCGCCCGGCAAGTTGGTCTGCACCTCGCTGGCGATCGGCAACGTGTCGCTTTCGATCGGAAGCGAGAACGCGCCACCCTCCTGAGTCACGATGTACTCCCAGATCCCGGGGCTCGGCTCGAAGAACGGCGACACCACCAGCTTGCCGGCCATCGCGACGATGATTGGATTCCCCCCGGCACGGATCCTCGCCTCCCACTTGGCTTGCGGCGGGATGAACGGCAGGCCCTTGACGACAATGCTACCGTCCTTGGCTGCTTCCGCCTTCGCCATCGCGAGCGCCATCGCTTCTCCGGCCGCGATGTCTGCGGCGCTGGGCATTGGCGCCGCGACGGGTGAGGATGTTGGCGTGCTCGGCACCGTGTTTCCAACTGGGAGCGTATCGGCGTGATCACGGCAGCCCTGGGAGCCGAGTGCGATGACGAGCGCCGCACACGTCAGCTTCATGGTGGCCGCGAACGTAGCACGGGCTACGAGGGCTCACGGGTCGGGAGATCAGCATATGGTTCGGCGCGATGGCGACGCGGCGGTGTCCGGAGTGCAGACTTATGAATCCAGAGCGACCGTCGCGTGTGACTGCGGTAGGTCGTTCATCGACGGCAAGATGGGCGCGCCGCGCCGCCTACAGGGGTATGAGTCCGAACTCGAACGCCAGAGCGCGCGCCATGCCTCGCCGGGCAGCGCGCTCGCGCAGCAGGCACTCCTCGTCCCAGTTCTCGGTAGCGGGGCGAGGTTGACGGCTTTCCGAGCGGCTGCGACCGACTCAAACGGCCGCGCGAACGCCTTGACCAGCGCGGCATTGTTGAACGCTCAGATCTAGGCGCCATCCTCGTCTCGGTCGACCGTGAGCCCAAAGAACGCGAGAACGACCTGCACATGCAGCGGGAACGCAACATCGTCGGGCGGCGCGACGACTACCAGGCGCTCGGACGTTTCGCTCGTCGACACGAAGCGCGGAAGATCCGACTCTCGCAACGTCGGGGCCAAGCCGAAGACCAGCAGGTGCCCCGCTGGTGACGAGAGCACGCAGTGCTCTCGAAAAGCGCCAGCCTCGATACGGATGCCCGTCTCCTCCATGAGCTCGCGCGCCATCGCGGCCTGCCAGCTCTCGCCCCAGTCTATGAACCCACCAGGCAAGGCGAGCTTACCGACCGGCGGGATTGCGCGTCGGATCATGAGCAGCCCATTGTCGACAGGCACAACCGCGACTGCGACAGGAAGCGGGTTTCGATAGGTGATGTTGGTGCAAGCGTTGCATACGCGGGGCCAAGGCTGCTCCGGTGTATACGGAGCACCACAGTACGAGCAGTGAGAATGAAGCAAGGCCATAATCAGCTTTCATCAGCGTTAGGCGTCACGCTTCCCGTCTCTGGCAATGCCGGAGCGAGCAGCACGCGAGGGACTGCACCATGATCGGATTCAGACGTCATGCAAGTCTGGGGGGAACATGCGAAACAATGATGGCGCGTGCAGCCAAGGCAACTCTCCGTGCTTCGCCTCGAGTGCTTGTCCGAGCGGTGGAAGCGAGATGCCATTGCGGTTGATTTCTAGAGTGATGGCGTCGATTCCGAATTGCTCCGATGGATCCTCTGTAGGATTGTTGCCCAGGGTCACATAGCGAAGCTGGTGTCCAAGTCTAGAAGCCGCAAGGGCCTCCACTCCTTCAGCTGTAATCTCGTTCCATCCCAGTTGGAGGATCGCCAGCTTGCCGAGGTGCGGTGACGCCAGTAGAGTGCGTAGACCTGTATCTGCTAGCGGGGCAGCATCAGATCGATTGTAGAATTTGATGCGGGCCAGCCGCGATAGCTGCGGGGATGCAGCGAGCGCATCGATACGCGGGCCGGCGTCGACGAATGTTACCCCGCGGATAGGGGCCAGTGTATACAGGTCTTGTGCACGGGCAAGAAATGTAGGGACATCGATGGTCGCGACCTCGACAAAGCCGCGAAAGAACTGTGGCTGGGATGCGATCGTGAGTATGTGATGTGCCCACGTGGCCTTGTGCTGCGTCATCAGATCGTATGCCTCGGAATGCAGTCGGCTCGCCTCCACGGTGGTTCCCACCCGACGCTCGCGAGCCTCGGCAAGCTGAATGCGCGCGAGTTCGCCCTGCACGTCGCCATGTGCGACGCTCCATGCTGCAAATGCCTCGCGCGGGGCGTCCGCATCGGGTTCGGCGATCACGGCTCGCACGAGATGGTCCCTCTCGGTCATGGGAACACCAATGGCGTTTTTTCCTGCCGGTTTATCTCGGTGCACCCGAAGTCCCTGTCAGACGTCATGCAAGTCTGGGGGGAACATGCGAAACAATGATGGCGCGTGCAGCCAAGGCAACTCTCCGTGCTTCGCCTCGAGTGCTTGTCCGAGCGGTGGAAGCGAGATGCCATTGCGGTTGATTTCTAGAGTGATGGCGTCGATTCCGAATTGCTCCGATGGATCCTCTGTAGGATTGTTGCCCAGGGTCACATAGCGAAGCTGGTGTCCAAGTCTAGAAGCCGCAAGGGCCTCCACTCCTTCAGCTGTAATCTCGTTCCATCCCAGTTGGAGGATCGCCAGCTTGCCGAGGTGCGGTGACGCCAGTAGAGTGCGTAGACCTGTATCTGCTAGCGGGGCAGCATCAGATCGATTGTAGAATTTGATGCGGGCCAGCCGCGATAGCTGCGGGGATGCAGCGAGCGCATCGATACGCGGGCCGGCGTCGACGAATGTTACCCCGCGGATAGGGGCCAGTGTATACAGGTCTTGTGCACGGGCAAGAAATGTAGGGACATCGATGGTCGCGACCTCGACAAAGCCGCGAAAGAACTGTGGCTGGGATGCGATCGTGAGTATGTGATGTGCCCACGTGGCCTTGTGCTGCGTCATCAGATCGTATGCCTCGGAATGCAGTCGGCTCGCCTCCACGGTGGTTCCCACCCGACGCTCGCGAGCCTCGGCAAGCTGAATGCGCGCGAGTTCGCCCTGCACGTCGCCATGTGCGACGCTCCATGCTGCAAATGCCTCGCGCGGGGCGTCCGCATCGGGTTCGGCGATCACGGCTCGCACGAGATGGTCCCTCTCGGTCATGGGAACACCAATGGCGTTTTTTCCTGCCGGTTTATCTCGGTGCACCCGAAGTCCCTGTCAGACGTCATGCAAGTCTGGGGGGAACATGCGAAACAATGATGGCGCGTGCAGCCAAGGCAACTCTCCGTGCTTCGCCTCGAGTGCTTGTCCGAGCGGGGGAAGCGAGATGCTATTGCGGTTGATGTCTAGAGTGATGGCGTCGATTCCGAATTGTTCCGATGGATCCTCTGTGGGATTGTTGCCCAAGGTCACATAGCGAAGCTGCTGTCCAAGCCTGGAAGCTGCAAGGGCCTCTACTCCTTCAGCTGTAATCTCGTTCCATCCCAGTTGGAGGATCGCCAGCTTGCCGAGGTGCGGTGACGCCAGTAGAGTGCGTAGACCTGTATCTGCTAGTGGGGCAGCATCAGATCGATTGTAGAATTTGATGTGGGCCAGCCGCGATAGCTGCGGGGATGCAGCGAGCGCATCGATGTGCGGGCCGGCGTCGACGAATGTTACCCCGCGGATAGGGGCTAGTGCATAGAGCTCTTGTGCGCGGGCAAGGAACGCGGGGACGTCGAAGGTAACGACTTCGACGAAGCCGCGAAAGAACTGCGGCTGAGATGCGATGGTAAGTACTTCGCGAGCCCATGCGTTCTCGTGCTTTTCGACAAGGTCGTATGCCTCTAGGTACCTCCTGTTCGCTTCAATCGCAATTCCCACGCGACGTTCCCGCGCTTCGGCCAGTTGAATACGCGCTAGCTGACCTTGGAGATCGCCATGCGCGACACCCCATGCAGCGAAAGTCTCTCGCGGTGCGTCGGCATCAGGATCAGCGATTGCGGCTTGAACGAGCTGCTCCCTTGTTGTCATGGCATCCCCGACTCATTTGGCATTTTTATGTGAATCCTGCTGAGATTCCGAGGCCCCGCCGATGTTTGTATTCGCGGCAGGAATTTGCTGGCCGACGTTGTGGATCAGGGGGTTCGCAGGTGAATCACGAGGTGCGTCTATGGTTTGTTCCGTGAGCGCTTTCTTGTAGATCTTGATTGCATCAAAGTCGACGATGAGTTCACGTTGGATCCATCCGGGGCTCCACATCGCGGCGCCGACGACGCGCACGGCACCAGGCGGAAAGACACTCTCCAGCGCGACGACCTGGCCGTTGACGACGACCGGCCGCATCTTCAGCCCCGTTGCCAGCGTGAGCGCCCCCGTGGCGCCAGTGGGGGCGGCGAGGTTGGTGCCGTGTGAGACGACGACCTGGTCGTAGATCTCGCTCGTTCCGTCGGTGAACGTCACCTTGACACGACCGGGTTCTTGGCCGGAAATGTCCTCGGTGGGCGTGAGCGACTGGATCTCTTTGACCGAGCGAGTGATGCCGGAATCGTTGAACGCCGCGTCGGTATCCTGGACGTTGCGCGGTAGCCTGGCTGCATCGAACGCGCGCAGGTCGGCGAGCTGCGCATCGGCCTGTGCTGGTGTGATCTCGCCCGCGTTTAGCTGATCCTGAACTTGCTGATACCTGCGCTTTGAGTCGTCCATGCGGGGCGGCGCCTGGTCCTTCGAGTCGCGCGAGATCCAGTCGACCTTGGCGCCAAGCTTGCGCGCCATGCTCGCGTTCCACGCGCCGGTGGCGCTGCCGCCCGACACGAGCACCATCTTGCCTGCGCCACCTTTCTGCACGCCGACTCGGTCACCGTAGACAAGCCGGTTGTCGCTCTCGAGGGTGGCTTTGTAGCTCGCAGCCTTGGCAGGATCGTTATTGATCTGCCGCGCTTCGAGCTGGTTCGGGCTACCGAGACCAGTGGCGATGTCCGTGGCATCGGCGTAGAGGTACACCTCGGTCCCGTCGCCGAGCTTGGCCTTGATGCGGACCCTCGCGTCGGGGACCTTCCACGTCGCGTCCCGTCGCGTCGATACCTCTAGCGCGGAGCCATCGAGGATCGGTACGCCGGAGCGGTACTGCGTGAGAGCAGTGGCGCTGGCCACGCTCGCGGCGCTCGTGTAGTTGCCATGGTTCGACGTCATGTCCGCTGGCGACGCGCCTTGCGCCCATCCTCCGCCCTGGCTCAACTCGGGCGCGCTCTGACCGATGGGCATATCGCCGAGCTTGGCGAACGTCTCGGCACCTGTACCGAGGCCGATCGTGGCTGGCAGCTCTGTCACCGCCGGTGACTCTGTCCCGTGCGCTGCTCCCGGCAGCGTGTTCGCGTCGATCGCCGCGGCCAGGCCGTTGCCTTCGATCACGCGGCCGAACTTGTGGACGACGTGGCCATCATGGATGTGGGGTGCGAGCAGCTTGCGGAGCTGATGGGCGCGCTCGGTGTTCTGGCCCTTGGCGCGCTCCGCGGTGGCGCGGCTACGCCGTGCCTCGACCTCGGTCGGTGGCTTGGACGGCGGCCGGTCCATGTAGCCGTCCGCTTGTCCCTCGGCGACGTAGAGGGTCGCGCCGCTGGCGTCCTCGCCGTAGAACAGGCCGTCCTTGCCCGGAACCGGATCCAGCTTGCCGTGATTCTCCTGGTAGAAGTCTCGAAGAACCTCGAGCCCCTCGGCCTTGTACACGATGCATCCTGGCGACAGCTGCCGGAACAGGTGCGCGCCCTGGTTGGCCCCAAGGTCGAGATCGATGCCGGCGGACGCGAGCTGGAGATCGACCTTCGCGATCTCCGTCCCCATCTCGGCCACCTGATCCTTGAACCGCTTTGCCGCGTCGGCCTTGCCGCTGGCTGGCGTGCTCTCGGCCACCTTGGCGAGGACGCTGACCTGCTCGTTCCAGACCTTCTCGACCTTGCTGAGCAGCTCCATCAGCTTCACGTCGTTGACCGGCGCCTTGCCCTTGAGGCCCTCGAGCTCGGCCGCGAGGTCTGCGACCTTCGCGTTGAGCCGCTCCATCGCCCCGGGTACGGTCTTCGCCGCGAACGCGAACATCTGGTCGCGAAGCTCGCGCCCCCTCCCTTTGACCAGCGAACCGCCAAGGGACATGCAGGTCAGCATCACCGCGTTCGAGAACACGCCGGCCATGCGCTCGTCCCAGCCCATCATCTTGCCGGTCTTCGCCTTCGCGTGAATCTCGGCGAACACCTGTAGCCCGACCATGCCGGTCATCGCGCCGCCGACGGCGTAGGCCGTCTTGTGCGCCCGCGGGTCGGTGATCATCTTGAACACGCGGCCATAGCTGGCGGACGCCGCCTTCAGGAACCCGAACATCAGCGCGTTCGTGATCAGGTCCTCGCCCACGCTCGTCTGATTGCCGCCGAAGACGGCTTGGTTCCCGGCGCGCGACGCCATCGTGAACGTCACGACCTCGGCCGCGAACTCGCCGGAGGCGACCACGGCCGTGCCAGCGCCAGCACCTTCGAGAACGCCACCGACCGCGGCACCGGCCGCGCCGCCGGTCAGGGCCGCGATGCCGACGATCGCGAGCACCTTGCCGAGCGCCTCGATCGTCTTGACAGTCTTGATGCGAGACCGGATGTCGTCGCAATCGCGCTTGAACTTGTCGTTGCAGATGCCCTGGAACGCCTTGATGGCGCCGGGGCCGACGACATCGAGCGACTTGCCGCCCTTGAGCTCGTTCTCCGCGTTCGCGGCGATGGCCTCGAATTGCACCCGGTACCCGCTGGCGACCTTGGCGTAGTTGGTGGTGAACGGCGCCTTGTTGGCGAGGACACCCGAGATGCCCGAGAGCTCGGCCTCGAACGAGTGGAAGATCTCGATGGTCGAGAGCAGCGCCGCCAAGCCCGCCATGACCTGAGCGTCCTGCACCTGCTTGGTGACCTTCTGCAGCGTGCCGGTGTCGCCGCGGAGGAACTGCTCGCGCAGGATCTCCCATCGCTGCAGCGCGGCGACGTTTGCGCCGCGACCGTCCATCGGCGCGTTCGAGCCGGGCACCCCGATATCCGCTTCGATGTGCGGGTAGATCGACTGTGGCCGGTTGCCGCCGCGCAGCTGCTGGACGTCTGCGGCTGCCGCGCCGGCCGACAGGATCATCCCGTGGGCGCCCTTGCCCTCCTGCATGTACAGCGCGGAGATCCGGTACCAGACGGTCTTGAACGCCGCATCTGCCTCACCAAGCTCGGTGACTGCGGGGCCGTTCCATGCCGCTTCTAGCCCACCCTCGTAGAGCGCGCGGACGTGCGCGATGAGTGTGGTGGCCTCGTCGGCGATGTCGGGCAGATAGGCGTCTCGGTTGCTCGCCGCGCCGAGCGCGAGCAGCTGCATCCGCACGCGGTTGATCGTCTCGCCGACGCGCGTGAGCCGTAGCGCGTCATCGTGTGCCCCGGCGGCGGGGGCCGCGTACTTCGCCGCGGCGGCATCGATACGCGCCTTGAGCGTCGCCCACGGCGGCTTCGCGGCGCTCACGTGAAACCGCGCGTCGCCGAAGATCTCATCGAGCCAGCGCTTGGTGCTGAGCGCGGCGACGTCGATCCGTAACGCCTTGGGATCGGGGTCGCCGGGGGCCACCGTCGTGGTTTGCGTCCCGGGCAGGGCCTCCTTCGACTTGACGACGATCTTGCTGAGGTTCGTCGGCGTGCCGCGCTCGACAAAGGTGAACGTGTGCTCGCGGGATCTGGGGTTCCATCCGTCCAGGAGCTTCGTGCGGTGCTTGATGGCACCGAGGAGCGAACGGTCGCCGTGCGGATCGATCACGAGCTTCGCCCAGCCATCGGGCTGGTCGGGGGTCACCTGGACGGCGAGCGGCTGGCCGACGTTGGTTGGCATGGTGAACGCGGCCTCGTGTCCGTCGCCGTCGTCGCTGCCAACGTACTTGATGTCGGCGCCCATGATGACGTTGGCACCGATCGGCACGGAGGAGATCGAGACCGAGAACCGGTCGCCGTCGAAGATCGCGAGCGCGTTGTAGTAGTCAGTGGCCCGCGCCGGGGCGGTGCCGCCGGCTGCCGTCGCGGGCGCGCGCAGCGGGGCGCCGCCGCTGACCGCGGTGGTGGGCTTCCAGCGCGCAGCACCGCCGTGCTGTTGGAACTGTGCAGCGAACGCGTCGGCCTCGAGCTCTGCGGCCTGGGTCGCATCGCCCTCCCGCTTGGCAGCTGCCTTCGTCGGGTCACCGTGGGCGTCGGCCTGCGCGGTGTGCGCGACCTCGTGCGCGAGCAGCCCGCGGCCCTCGGGGCTTCCCGGATCGAGCTGCCCCTTCGCCATGTAGATGTTGCTGCCGATCGCGACGGCACGTGCGCCGTGGGCCTCCGCGGTGGCGTGGCCCTGTTCGCCTGCGTGGAGCCTCACGCGGTCGAGCGGCCGACCGGTGGCCGATTCCAGCTCGCCGCGGATGGGTTCAGGGATCTTCTGCGGCGCATCGTCGTTTGCCGCGTGTGGTGCGCGGGAGGTCTCCGCATGGGCCGACGCTGTGGGCGTAGTGTCCGCGGCGTCATCACCGGCCGGCTTCGCTGCGGGCGGCAGACGGACCATGCGCAGATCGATGGCCAGCCGCAGATTGCCCGCAAGGATCCCCACAACGCTCGCAAGCAAAGGCTTCGTTACGACGCTCTTGTCCTTGAGCGCCAGCGCGAGCCGATCTTCTCCATCCGCTCGATCGATCCGCTGTTCCAGCGTCAGCTTATGTCCAGGACGGAGCTGCGAGCACAGGAACAAGAGCGTCGCGTCGCGCTCCGGGGTGTGGGCCATCGCGATCACGGCCGCGAAATCCTCTTCTTGTGGGAACCTCTGGTATCGCACCGGCGCGGAAGGTGCTGTGTCGAACGTCTCGCGGGCCTTTTTGATCGCATCGTCGAACGTCGCTAGCATCGCGCTGGCGTCGACCTGGTGCTGCGCCGCGTGCTTGACGGCGAACTCCCTCTCCTTGCCTACCTGCGTGAACTGACGATCGATACTCGCTCGGGTATCGTCATACGCGGCGCGACGTTCGCGCGGAGTCCGGCCATCCTTTTCATTCGGCTGCGCCTGCGTGAGCTTTGCAACACCGACGGTGACGCTGCTCGCGAGCGACTCCGCGGCCATGGTGAGCTTGTCGCGCACCAAGTCCTCGGGTTTCTGGGCCGGTGTGCGTTTCTCGTCGCGAAGATCTGATCCTCGCGCGGAAACATGAACGAGGCTGCGATCGCGGTCGGGGCCTTTGCGATACTCACGCATGAAAATGGCCCACCCTCCACCATTCCCTAATCGCCATATCGAGTCTTGTTTCCATCATGCCAGAACTCAAAACTTCGCTGCCCAGTAGACCATTGTTCCCGAGCGCGATGGCTCCAGCGTAACCCTCGAAGCCTTGGAGGTGTTCGCGTCCTCATAGAACCAGTACGCGGCCAGCGCCCCCAACGCAACCCCAGCCGCCGTGGCACTGTACCCGACAACCCGCGCACGGGGATAGATGTCTTTGCAGTTATCGGCATACGTGCCGCACGTATAGTATCGATAGAAGCCATAGCCTCCCAGTGTGAGCGCGGTCGCCGCACCACCCGCCACAAACCACTTCCCAAGTCCCCGCGATCTTCCCACAGGCGAGGCACTATCACCAGTAGCCGGTGAACTCACGATGGACTCCCCCGGCTGCCGCCCAGCGAGTTCGCGGACGGCAGAAAGGTTCTCCGTGGTCACGACCACATCTGAGTCGCGGGTGCCGTTGGCAACGAACTGCGCCAGCGCGGCCAGTCTCGTCTGTCGGTCGTCGACTCCAAGGACGATGTAGCCGGCGCGCACCACCTGACAGGATTTCACGCTGTACAGCGACGCGGTAGCGCTCCAGTTCTTCTCTATCGTTTCCATCCCAATGAGCACCACTCCACTTTGACCGACAAAGCGAGCAAGCTTACAAGCAAGGACAGCCGGATCCGGATGCGTCACCGATGAGAACACAAAGGCGACGGACCATTCGGCGACCACCAGATTCGAGGATACAGACCAATCGACGATGAGGCGCGTCGTCTGATTTGGAAGAACCTCTGGTCGAAACAACCGCGCATCGTCGTTGGGCCCCATCAGCAACCCACGGTAGCGACCAGGAGACAGATTTGTAATTGGATGACTGAGTGATCGAATCGTCTCATTCACATAAAGCTGGACATTGGGATCGTCGACCGTGATCGAAAGAACGCCGCGGCCGAGCCTGTCACGCTCATCACGGATACGGGTATAGAGGTCATCCGCATCGGGGCCATTGTCCTTCTGTGTAACCCCCTCGGCACCGTAGGTCCGAATCCATTCGGCCATCCAATCGTCTGCCGCCCTCTGATACCCCTTCGCGCGTTGGTCCTTCTCGCTGTCGGTCTCGCTGTCGTTATTGCTCGGCGCACGTGCAAGCTTGCCATTAATCAGAGCGAGATCGAGGAGCACAGACTGCAGCTTGTTGCGGATTGCTTGGTCGGTCACGACGAGCGCGGGGCTCGCAAACGCGTCGCTGACGGCCTTGTACAGCGCAGCTTCCAGGGTATCAAATGACTCCTTTGCGGCGAGCCAGCGTCCGTGAACATTCGTGAGCTCCTTGAGGAGAGCAGCTGCAGACGCTCTAGGATTTGGGGGGCGAGGCTTTGGGTCGGCTGAACGCCCCTTCTTCGGACCGGCTTGACTGGGAGCGTCAACGGCAGCGCGCTCGACGGCAGCAAGCGCCAGCTGGTTGCCGAGCTTGCGCTTCACGTCGGGGGGCGAGGCGACGTAGCCAAGCTTGCCAAACTCTTGTCGCAGCATACCCACCGGAACATCTGAGTTCTCTGGTCTCCGCACCTCGTACGACTCGAGTACGATCGTAGTGCCTGGCTGCTGGGCCTTCGCCTGCTTCGCAGCCGCAGCAGCGAGAGCGATGAAGGCAACCAGCACCGCTGTTGTGGATCTCCGCGCGCGGTACCTCATTTGAGCTGGTCGGCGCCGATGTCGGCCGGGGAAACGCGGAGATCGCCATCGATGTCGTGAGACGCGAGGCCGGTGAGAACTGCGCTCGGATCGGCAGCGTGTTGGGCCGGCGATCCGGGCATCAAATGGAAGTTGTTTTGCCCAGCGTTCACAAACATCGGATCCGCGTTGATGTTTCCTATGCCCGGAACGGCCGATGGCCCGACATCGGAGTAACTCCAGGTGCAGTTCGCTCCATCGACCTGAGCGGCCGTCCCATTCCGGAACACGATGCTGTTCGTGAACGTTAGGGGTACTCCGACCAGGCTACAAACGACACCAGCCACGTTCGTGCCCACGGCCTGGTTTCCAGTAACGGTGTTGAAGTCGAACACGTGCGTGCCGTTCATCGAGATCTGGCTGATCTGGGCGGCTCCGAACGCGGAGGTCGGCCCGCCATTGTTTGCGATCACATTGTTGAATAACTGATATTCAGAGCTCGTGATTGAGATCCCGCCGCCTGTGTTCGCAGCGCTTACTCCGATGGTCGAGCCTGCGACGGTTAGCGAGCCATCCACGGCCGAGATGCCCGTGCCCTGGTTACCGCTGACCGTCGACTGCGTGACCGTGAGCGACCCGCCCGTGGCGGCGATGCCAGCGCCCTGGTTACCGCTGACCGTCGACTGCGTGACCGTGAGCGACCCGCCCGTGGCGGCGATGCCGGGGCCTTGGTTCCCGCTCACCTTGACGCGTGTAAGCGACACTGTCGCGGCGTTGCCAGGCTGAAGCGAGATTCCGGGGTTGTTCGGGCCAGAGGCTCCACTGATCTCGAGATCGTAGATCGCAACCTGGCTCGTACCGTCGATCCTCAGTAGGATACCGTTGCTCGTGTTAGTCAGCACCGCACCCGGGTCCGCAAGTATTGTCACGTTCCTATTATTGAGCATCACGAGCTCGTTCGTGGAGCCTGCGCCTCGGAACTTCACATACGAGCGGCTCGTGTTGAGAGCATCGGCTACCGTCTTGCAAGGCGTCATCTTCGTGCACGTGTTGCCGGTGCCGCTCGGCGCCACATAGGCGACGTCAGTCTCCGCCGCACAGGACCCGTCCGCGAGGCAGGCATTCGAGGCGGTGCATTCTGCGTGCGTCGTGCAGCCTTGGCAGGTGTTGCTGGCACCACAGACGGGTGTGATCCCCGTACACGCGTTCGCCTCTGACGGAGTACACTGCACGCACGTGTTGTTGCTGTCACAGACGGGTGTGGTGCCGGTGCACGCGCCCGCCTCGGATACAGTGCACTGGATACACGTGTTGCTGCTGCCACACACGGGTGTGGTCCCGGTACACGCGCTCGCCTCAGATGGGGTGCACTGCACGCACGTGTTGCTGCTGCCACACACGGGTGTGGTTCCTGTACACGCGCTCGCCTCGGATGCAGTGCACTGCACGCATGTGTTGGATCCGACGTCACATACCGGAGTTGCGCCGGAACACTCTTGATTGTTTCCGCAAGAGTTGCCCACTGCAGCATCCAGCTCCATGCAATTGTGATGCGTCGCTGTGGGGCAATAGTTCGACTCCATTCGCTTGCATGCGATAAACGTGAGCATGCCAACGAGAACGGTAACGGTGAAAGATCGGCGCAGCGGCATGCGGCTCCTCAAAAGTCCTTCGTGATTCCGATGACTGCGCCGCCAGCGACCGGCGCGACTGTCGGTGCGGTCGTCGACTTCGTGAAGTGCCACCAAAGAAACCCGCCGATGCCCACGACGGCGCCACCGGCAATGAGAACGATGCCCGGAGCGGTTGTGTCGTAGTAGTACCTACGTTGCTCGGCGCCGGATGCCTTAGTTTCGGCGCCCTGGTCAAACGCAAGCACGATAGCGCCAGTCACTACCGCAAGAGCGCCGATACCCATCGCGAGCTTGGGGGCAAGCGTCGTTCTGCCTTGGGTGCGTGTTTGCGTAGTGAGCGGATCCGCCGGGTTGTCCGCGGATCGAAGCGGGTGCATCGTGACCGACAGTTCGGAGGTCTTGTCGAGAGCGGCATCGATCGAGCGAGTCTCGCGCTGGTAGCCGTCCAGGTCGAGCACCACGGCATGTGTGCCCGGAAACGTATTGAACGAACGATCCGTAGCGCCCATCGAGACGCTGTCAAACGTGATGCGCGCGCCACGAGGAGTCGAGTTGATCGCGACGACGGTGCGACCGCCGCGAACGGCGATCTCCTGGAACAGCGCATGCGTGAGCTCTGACGTCGACCTGACAAGAACATCATCGGTGCAGCGCACACAGAAGCGTTGCGCTCCGATTGCCGCGTCGAGGTTCGACACGAGGATTTGTTCGGTAATCACGAGCATGGGGCTTCCATCCTTGCTCGTGCTTGCCACGAGAGAGACGACCGCAACCTGCTGCAATCCCTTGCCTCGCACCACAGGCGCGACGCAGGTCCAGGCTTGAGGCGCCGTGACGCACTCCGTGATGGCGGCGACCTCCTTTGCGGTGAAGGTCGGTGTCACCAGGAGGAAATCCCTCTCCCGTGTGACCGCACCAATGGTTGACGCCGCCACGTCGCGCGCGTGCGGTGTCGCGGAAGCCGTCACGAGCAGCGCAACACGGTCCGAATCGGCGGCGGCGGGAGCAGTGCTGGCGATGAGGTCGCCGAGCAACACAGCCGCGAAAACAGCCCTCACGAGCACTGCATGCCTGATTTGTACGACGCTCACCAGTTCCTCTCGATCACGGACTCGCGACCTGCCGTTACGGTCACCATCACGGTTTCCCGGTGAGACTCAGCCACCAGGAGTACCTTGTGAACTCCCACGGGAACCTTTTCGGCGCGAACAGGAGTTGTGCCAGCATCTACCTGGTCGATCCAGACTTTCACCCACGCTTGCGAACGCGGGACGACGATGACACCGGTTCGATTCTTCGCCGCATCGTCAGGAACAGCTGACTTACCGGGCGCTCGAATCGGCGACGCGGGGGGAGTCAGCGAGGTCGCAACACGGCGCGAGGTCTCGGGCTCGACGTTCAGCGGGCGATGATTGGCAGGGGGAGTGGCGGGCGGGCGGTCGTCTGAGGCATGGCGCCCCACCGCTGCCACAGCGGCGCGGCTGTCGGAGGCATCAACGGTGGCCGAGCCGATACCCGGAGGTGGTGTTGCGGCGTCACTTGCTCGTGTGTCATGAACGCCTGGCGAACGCACAGCGATAATCTGTGACTGCCCAGCTGGTCGCGCGGCGTCCGTGGTCGACACGCTCGGCGCCCGGCCAAACTTGCCGCTGTCGATGCGCGGGAGCGGCCTCGTATCGGCGGCCTCATTCTGGTTGGACCGTGAACCAAAACTCACGACGGCGAGGCTCGCCACCACCACGAGCGCGCAGCCGAGTGCTCCGAGAACAACCTTGCGCCGCGACCTTGCCCACGCGAAGCCAGGCAGAAGCACAAACGGTGCTGGCTCCCGCTGGAGCGGACGGGGCTCCGGCGGCGGTGTGGTGGGCTCGGGCGTACGCCGGGAGAGCTGGGTAATCGACACGACCACCGCGGGCAACTCCGCGTGCGCATACGGTTGTGGTCCGGGTGTTCCTGCGGGCTTGGGCACAAGCTCCGAAGCGGCGACGATCGACCGCTCGCGCGTTGCCGGGAGTGGTGTCGGCGCCGAGAACTTCCGCGACTCGAGTCCCGTGGGCATGGATGCGAGGACGGCCCAGGTCTGCGGTAACACGAGCGCGCGCTGGCTGTCCGCGGCTTCATGGACGGTCACCGAGTCAGGAGTCGACGAGGGCGTGGTCGCGGCACCGGAGCCCCCGCGCGGACGCTCTCTCGTGGTGGCCTCCGCTGGCAGCGCCGACGGAACAGCCTCGGATTCCGAAGGCGGCGGAGCCGCGGGGGCCACCGTGACGACCTTCAACGGCGGTAGCCGGCCGTCGTGACCCAGCGGCGGAGAGGCAGCGGGGAGCTTCCGCCGACGGCCCCGGGGCACGTCGATGGCATTGGGCAACGTCTGGGCGTTCGTGGGCGACGTCTCCGCCCAGGTAGGCTTGATCTCCATCAAGAGCTGCGTGCCGTTCGGATTGTTCTCGGTCGCGGGGACCACGCACGCCAGCTCGATCGCGCACTCCGGCGCAGTGGGGCGCAGATCGGCACGCAGCGAGATCCATCGCATGAGCACCTCCGCGACCTCAGCGGACACGAGATCCTCAGGCGGGGTCGCCGGAGGCTCGGTGCGCTGCTTGTGGTACAGCGCGATCGGATTGTCGGGCCGCCCCCACGGCAACTGGCCGGTCAGCAGTTCGTACGCGATCACGCCGATCGCGAAGATGTCCGCGAGCGGACCGGCGCCAGCTGCGTCGTCCACCTGCTCGGGCGCCATGTAGGTAGGGGTGCCGACGGTCATGCCAGAACCCGTCTGCTGGTCATCGCTGTCGAGGATCTTCGCGATCCCGAAGTCTATGATGTTGATGTGCGGAGAGACGCGCTTCCCAGGCTTGACGACGACGATGATGTTGGAAGGCTTGAGGTCCCGATGGATGACGTTGGCGGCGTGCATGTAGTCGCAAGCGTCCAACAGCTGAAAGATCAGGTAGACGGTTTCATGCAGCGACAGCCGACCACCGCGCTCGGCGACGTATTCGTCGAGCGGTTGGCCCTTGATGTACGCAAAGCGGAGATACATCTGCCCAGTGTCTTCGAGCACCCCACCGCCTTGAACCTGGACGATGTTGTCGTGCTCGAGCAGTGCGCCGGCCTTGGCCTCGCGCTTGAACCGTTCCAGGCTCGGTCCGTCCGACACGAGGTGCGGCAAGATCAGCTTGATGACGCAGCGGACGCCGAACACCTCGTGGCGCGCGAGGTACGCCGCCCCCATGCCGCCGGTGGCAAGCAAGGCCTCCACGCGGAAGAAAACCTCCACCCGGCGGCCGATCATCGGGTTCGGGGGGGCGATGTAGGTGAACTCAGGAGGCTCGTCGGACATGGGCAGCGGCCGGAGGGAGCGGCGCACCAAACGCGCCTACGCCGAAACGTGGCCCAAACCGCCAATTGTATCAAGAGGTGCGAGACCAATCCAATGTTTTTCGATTTGGTCCGGAGTTTTGGACAGGCTTGCATCGGGGCCCCGATCGTGCTTCGTAATTTCCACCATGAACTCGGGCGAGGGGACCTTGCTGCCACCGCGAAAACGAACGCTTTCGGTACCTGCCGATCGACGCGCTCAGACGTACGAGCGCGAGGAAGACGTCGACTCGCTGCTCCGGTACGGTACGCACTTCATCCACGGGCTGCCGCGGGGGCGGAAAGTCACGACGATCATAGGAACGGAGCCCGGGACTGCGGCGGACCATCGTATCGTGCTGCCGGGCGAGTACGTTTCTGCCGATCATTGCCAGGTACAGCGACGATCGAGCGGGCTGGTTGTCACCAACCTTAGTAAGAACGGCATTTGCTACGACACCGAGTGCGGCTTCGGGCACTCGTTGCGCCCCAACTTCGAGGACCTGCGCGCACCCGCGAACGGAGTGGTCATCAAGCCCGGGATGACGTTCCTCATCGACGGGACTCGTCACCGCTTCGTCGGGCTCGACCGCGCCATGCGCGAACACCATCCGACGCTGCTCGAGATTCTGGGGAGCGAGGACGAAGTCCGCGACTCACCGGAGCTCGGCGTGACGGCCTCTCCCAGTGACCTGATCCTGGCCGCCGCGAGCGCGGGGCACCTTCTCATCACCGGCAAGCCGGGCTGCGAGCAGGAGCAGCTGGCGCGCATCGTTCATGAGATGTCGAAGCGCAGAGAGAAGGCGCCGCTGGAGCTCACGCAGGTCCCCGATGACGTGGCAGAGCGGGGTGCGCTCCTCAAGCGGGCGGCGAGACGCACGATCATCCTCCATCTCAAAAACGACGAGGACCGCATCGATCCGACCTTCGTTGGGTCGATGTTCTCGGCGGACTACAACATCCGGGTGATCGTGGTCGCGCGCAGCGTGGCGATCGCGAGCAAGGCGCTCGGCGCACAACACGTCCCGCTGATGCATGTCTGGCTGCGCCATCTATCGCTGCGCCGAGCCGCGATCCATCGCCTGCTCGATCAGTGGCTCGTCGCGGAACAGGTTCCGCTCCGCGTCGCCGACCTGACGCCGGAGAATCAGCGAGCTCTCGCGAGCTGCGAGTGGCGCGAGAACCTTTCGGCGCTTCGAGAGACCGCGGTGCGCTTGGCCGCGCTTGCGCGCGCGCCGAAGTTCGAGCGCGCCACGGCAGCAGACGATCTCGGCGTGGTGCGCACGACGTTCTACGCCTGGTACAAGGCGACGATCGGGCTATCGGATCCGCTCGTGCCCGAGGCTCGCCAGCGCGAGCTCACCGCCGCACTGGCGGACCGGACGCGCGCAGCCAAAAAGTAGCGAACCGCCGCGGATAACCCGCGGCACCGTGATCGCCCCGTGCCGTGATCGCCTCCGCGTGTGCGGATATGGCTCGGTCGCCCCGCGCGATGCCACGCGATGCCACGCAATGCCGGGCCGCTCGCCACGTGCGCCCGCCCCAGCGCGATGCCGGGCCGCTCGCCACGTGCGCCCGCCGCGGCATGCCGGCGCAACCAGAAGGCCAACGCCGGATGCGGGGAGTGTGTGACTCCAGAGAAATCGCGGACCTGCGAAACCTGGCGATCCAACGATTGAGTGCGTGTTCGAAAATGTTGGACTCCCCTTTTCTCTCAATGCGGTTTGGTGTTGTTTGGGTTGCGTGATCAGTGGGTATTCCGAGGGCTCGACCGGTAGCGCGCCAACTACGTGCGACCGGCGCCAGCCCAGGCCATCGTTCGGGACATACAGGGAGGCGTTGTCGATGAGGTTCGAATCTTTTGTCATCACGGAGATACTTCAGAGCTTGGAACGGCAGGGGGTGGCACTGCGATCCCGTGTTGTAGAGGTCGCCACCGCGGTCAACAGGGACCAGTTCCCGATCGCGCTCGAGGCATCGACTGATCTGCATCGCATGCTCGATAGGTTTGTAACAGCGACGGAGACACTCCAGGATCACGTGGTCGCCAAGGACGGTATCGGCGAGCTGGGCGAATCGCTCGACGAGCTGGTGCTTCGCGCGCGAACTTCGGTGCTCGTTGCCCAGATCCGCAGCCTCCGCGATCTGCTTCGCGAACCGGCGGTACAGGCGCGCACGCGAGGCTGGTTCGTCGGCCAATGCCAAGACATCGATGGCCTGGACGCGTTCATCGAGAGCAAGCTGACCACGATCCATGCGGTGTGGAAACCGTATCGCCAGGACCGGCCCCAGCCAGCCGGCATGACCGAATCCGACCGGGTGAATCTGTACCGCACGGCGGTGCGGGTCGCACAGCGGGCGCTGTGTGCGCTGCGCGTTGAGCCGGAGCTTTCTCGGGTCGTAGACAGTGGAATCGCGGCTACGGATCTCTTTGAGATCAATGTGGCGTGCAGGCAGATCGACACGGTGCTCTGCCTGCGGATCGACGTCGAGCCCGGTCGGCGCCGCGCGCCCACGACGCGCACGATATGCGTTGACACAAGCACGACCGAGAAGCGATGAGCAAATGCCGCACCGCCATGCCTGCATGGCGGAATCGGCCCATCGGACCGAGCGGTCGATCTTAACCACCATTTATCGGACATCAGAGGCAGTCCATGGGAACTGATGAGAGAGCAACGCGCATGGCGCGAGATCACCAATGGCGGTGGCCGCAGGAACCTGCGTTCCTGCAGAGCGGGCAGAGCCGGGCGACCGGCCGCGTGGAGGTCCGGACGGTCGGCCTGCCGCACGGGGTCGTCGACAACGAGGACTTTCACCGTGCGGTGATCGATCGCCCCGACGACGAGGAGCCGCGGCAGGCGTATGCGGCGTGGATGCTCGCGCAGGATCATGAGTTCGCCCAGGTGCTCGGCGCGTTCATGACGGCACAGCTCCGCGTCGCCAAGGCGTTTCGCGGCAACCGGCGCGCGGACGTGGGCACGCTGCGCAGCTGGCGCGGAGATACCGCGTTCGTCTCGACAGCGGAGTTCCGCGCGGGCGATTCGCTACGCTCGTGGTTCCTCGACGATCTCAGCTCGCTGATCTCGCTGGGTCTGGTCGGATGGCCCCAGGTCTATCGCGGGGCGATTGAACGAGTCGGCGTTCGCGCGTCGCGATTCCTGGAGATCGCCGAGGAGCTGTTCAGCCTCGCCCCGATCCGCCACTTGGTCGTGATCGGCGTTCCGGACGTGGTGGACGAGCTCGCGGCGTGTCCCCATCTGGGCCGTATCCGCTCGCTCAGTCTGCCGCGGTACGCCCGGGAAGATGACCTGACCGACGACGTGCTCCGGCGGCTGATCGCATCGCCCCACCTCGGCAACCTCGCGCACCTGCGGATCGTGCACCAGGAGCAGCTCACGCCGCGGGTGTACGAGGACGTCGTGACCGCGGCGACGCTCCGGCTGTCGAGCTTCGAGGTCTACGCGCCGATGGTGCGTTGGGATTACCAGGACCCGACCATGTACGACCCGAGGGGTCGCTCCGAGCGGATGATCGCCTATGACACGCCGATTCCGGTGATGCGGTCGAAGTCGTGGATCGACGCACTCGAGCGTTCGACAGGCTACGTGCCTTGCCTACACCCGGAGGATCACTACGGCCGGGATGTCGTCGACATCGAGGCGGTCGTCGAGCATCCGATCGCACTGGATCCGTGCATCATGGCACGCCGTGGGCTTTCGGTGTCCGGTCGGTCTCTCGAGAAGGTGCACCAGCCATGAGCGAGGATCGCCGCGCGCCCGCGCCAAAGCCCGAGGCCGGGCTCTCCCGTCGGCTGATCGCGGTCGTCCGTGGCGTGGTCGCAGCCGTGCTCCGTCCCGCGATGGCGGTTTCGTTCCCGCGGGTCGGCGGCTCAACGAGCAAGCGCGGGCACGCGCGGCTCGGTCTCGCGGCCGGCTCCCAGGTCAACTACCTGCCGACCGCGGCGAACGAGCCGGCCGCGTCGTCGGCCCCCGGCCACGACACGAGCGCTCCGGCGGGTCCGCCCGTCGGACCTGCGCCGTGCCCGCCGACGGCCACCAACGCCGCGGATGTGCCGGGCGCCGCCACGAAGCGCGACGAGCTGTTCTGGATCGTCCGGGTCGAGCCGGAGTTCCGTCCGCGCGACTACGCGCCGACCTTCGCGGCGCTTCAGCTGCCGTGGTCCGCCAAGCTGTTCGACCTGACCCCCGCCCGACTGCTCAGCACCGATCTGTTCGAGGAACTCGCCGCTGCCTGGACGGCACCGACGGGTGTGGTACCTCGCCTCGGCATCCTGCTGTCGTTCGAGCGCTGGGTGATGCTGCGGGAGACGGTCGCGGCAGCTCTCCAGCCGCTCGCTGCGCACGGCGTGCGCGTCGGGATCTTCTACGACGAGCAAGCCTGGGGCGGCGGTCTGTCGACGTGGTTCTCCCATGGCCGGCTCGTGCACAACGTGCCCGCCGTTATCGAGACACTGACGCACCGGTGGGAACCGTCGGCGCTCTGGCCGCTGGTGATCGACACGCTAGCGGTGCTGGCGCGCGCCAACACCAGTACCGCCGAGCTGCCGGCGCTGTTGACCGAGATCGCCGGCCTTGCGCTGTCGTGCGGGGGCGCGGAGCATGCGACGAGGCTCACGCGCGAAGCGCTCGACTACCTGCCGGAGATGCCGCCGAGCGCGACCCGCGGCAGGGCGCTCCGTGAGCTCGGGACTGCGCTGATCGGCCGAGGGCACATCGCGGCCGGATTGGCGCACCTCGATCAGGCGATCGCCGTGGCGGTCGAGGTCCAAGATCCGGGGCTCGGGGCGAGCGCGCTGGCCCAGAGCGGGCTCTGCGCACTCAATCATGGGGACTTCCCGAACGCAGAGTGGCGGTTCCGGGCTGCCATTGGCTTGCTGTCGCCACCTGCCTGGCGACCGCACCTCCTGGCACAGGCGCACCACAGCCTGGCCGTGGCCCTGATGCACCAGGGCAGCGACGAAGCCGAGCATCATGCAGTGACGGCGCTGGCGCTGCGATTGGACCCACAGTCTCATCTCGCCGAGGAAGACCGCATCCTGTTGTCGATGCTGCGCGACGCCAGGATGCAGCTCAACTAACGAAGTCGTGGCGGTCGCAGGGCTCGCTCGG
>Ga0302322_100000342_pt1 | contig 35215 bp, 26 predicted proteins | sample Fen_T0_2_FD_203757 | JGI IMG/M metagenome (GOLD analysis project Ga0302322, IMG submission 203757) | Peat permafrost microbial communities from Stordalen Mire near Abisko, Sweden - Fen_T0_2 | ecosystem: Environmental > Terrestrial > Soil > Wetlands > Permafrost | place: Sweden: Abisko...
TACCTCAACGACCAAAACGTTCAGCAATTTGCGCCGGTGCAGGTGATGGACAAGTGGCGGCTCTCTCGCAGCGGCGTGCAAGCCGTGTCCAACGCGCTCGTGAAGCAGGCGCTGCCGTTCCAGTAAGGGCCCGCGAATGGCTAAGTCGATGTCGATGATCGCGGTCGAGGCGCTCGGCTGGCGAGGCGCGACGAAGGCGCATACCTACGATCTCGGCGTCACACCAGCCGCGCGCGGCTTCCAGCCAATCGACGCCGCGCGCAGGAAATTCAAGCTCTTCGCGAGGTGCGTGGCGGGATCACAGCGCTTCGGGTGTCACGAAGCGCGTCGATCGCCCCCGCTCTTCGAAGCAAGATCCGGTCGGAGTTGGGTTGATGGTCACTCGACACGTCGCGCCCGTCCCAGCCTTCGGCGGCCCACTTCGTAGCCTGATCGAGGCTCGTCCGACGACGACTCCTCACCGCGCAGAAAGTTATCATGTGTTCGCACAGTGCCTCATCTTGGGCGCCGACTGAGTTGGATCCGCGAACGTCCGTGCCACGAGCATCGAATCGGGGTGCTGCACGCTGCGGTCGACTAAAGGCTCTGATTGAGGGGCGCACTTCCGTCGTGACGTCTGCGCGCAAGCGTCGAGTGGAGGCTCGACTTGGCAGCACTGAAGCCGGGCTTCAACCGAATGGCCTCCTGAAACTGGCGAATCGCCTCGTCGGTTTGGCCGGTGCGGTTTAGCGCAATTCCAAGATCATAGTAGGCCTCGGCGTAGTCAGGTGCCACCCGAATGGCTTGTTTGAAATTGGCGATTGCCTGGTCAATGTGGCCTGCGGAGCCCTGGGCGACCCCGAGGCTCGTGTAGGCCTCTGCGAGGTCCGGTTTCAACTCGATTGCGCGCTGGAAATGGCTCACCGCTTCTTCGGTTCTAGCGCGCCGAAAGAGCGCATTCCCCAAGTTATTGTGCGCCACCCAACTGACCGGGTTCTCATCGATTGTCGTGCGCCACAGCGTTTCCAGGTCCGCATACATGGGGGTTCGCTGACTCGTGAGTGCGAAGAGGGTCAGCAGTAGCACCCCGCCGAGTGCGAATTTTACCGAGGGCCTTTGCCCCAGGCGCTCCAATAGCCTCGACATCCCGGCGGATGCCAGCGCAATCGGCCCAAGGCTCGGCAAGTAGACCCAGTGATCGCAGACGAACGAATAGCGCATGAAATAGACATTCACGAACCCGAGCAAAGGAGCCAATGTCCCCGTAAAAAAGAGCAAAGCCGTCACTGGCCCGCGGCCGAGCCGAATCCGCTTTTGCCAGAGCGTGAAGAGAAGGCCGAGCGCCGTTGCGGGATACAGCCATTGCCTCCAATCCGTAGCGTCGGGCTGCCAGCGTGGGTAAACGAAACAAAGATTCGCCGGCCACAGCAGCTTTCCCAGATAAAACCAAAACGCCCGTCCCGCAATCAAGCCGCGTTGCCAGACGGTCAACGCGTAGTCGGCTCCTTGAGCTCCGACGTGGGTTTTCTCGAGCCACGCCGTTACCGCACCCATCGCAAGCGCCACGGCAAAAAACGGGATGGTCGGCGCCACGTCTTCACGCCACCGAAGTGCGCCGCGGCGGAACCAGATCAAAAGCAAAGTGGCAGCTGGCATGGCGCAGACTGCGGTCTTGGCGGCCATCGCTGCCACGAACATGAGCAAAGCCAGAAGGTAGAAGAGCGCGTCGCGACTGGTCCCGCGTGGCGGGTTGGCGTCGAGCATCTGGCGTTCACCCGACCAGCTCAGGTCAGCGCTCCGTCGATAGCGCTGGAATGCCAGATACGACCCAAGGCACAAGCACAAGGACAGCACATTCTTGCGTTCCGCGATCCACGCGGCGGACTCGACCATCATCGGGTGCAAGGCGAAGATCGCGCATGCCATCCCTGCACCCGGGACCCGCAATGAACGCAGTGATCGCCAAAAGAGCAGCGCCGCCAGCGCGTGCAGCAGGACATCCTCTACGTGGTAGGGCAGCGGCCAAAACCCCCAGAGTTGGTAATCCAACCAGAACGCCGTGCCAGACAGGGGATAGTACTGTTGCATGGTCTTCGGCTCGAGCCAGATCGAACGCAGACCGGAGGTATCGCGCAGCACACGGACCAATTTGATGGTCCATGAATCGTCATCCCAAACGAACCCGCCCTTCAATGCGGGCAGATAGGCCAGCAACACGATCAGGACCAGCAGGCCGCCACCCAAGACCGGGAGCCATCGCTCTCTTTCCCAGGGGGAGGAGGGACTGGCGGGCAAGATCTCGTCGGGTTCAGTCGGACGGGTGGCCATCAGCGCACGTCTCGGATTCGAAATCGGGGCACGGGCAAGCACGACAGCAGAGCTATCGGATCAGTCAAGAAGTGCACGGTCGATAGCCGCAGTTGAGCCCATAACTTTAGCGAGTCAGTGAACGGCACGAAGGTTGCCGTTCATCGACCACAATCTAGTCGAAATTCCAAGCGATCTCCCGCCTGGCGCTGGCGCCCCCGAACAGTGGCGACCACGCTCCCTGGCAGAGACGACAGAAATGGGCTTTGCCAGGCGCTCACGCCTTCGTGATTTGCAGCCGCGCAACGCCGATGCGCAGCTGCGTCGTGCCCGAGCGACGCTCGATGATGGTGGCCGCTTGCGGCACGCCGTGGTGACCGAAGTGCCGACGAATTCGGAACACTTCACCGTCCACCTGTTGCGAGGTCATGAGCAGCCCTTGGCCGAGTTGCTCCTTGTACACCCAACCGCAGTCCGCTTCTGAGACGTTCGCCTCAGCGTCGGCGATCCGCGCGCGCGCCAGCGTTAGTAACAAGAAGTTGTGTTGGCGGGTGCCGAGCACCAGTAGCCGGTTTGCATGCTGAAGCGAGAGTTCGACGAACTCTTCGTCGCTCGAGACACGAAACAGCAGACTGGCTTGTGCCAGATCGGCTTCGACATCCGCCGCCGTGGTACTGCTGAGCGTGCGCGGGCAACAGAACCGCCATCGCGCGTTGGCAACCAGGAACGTCTCACCGTCGTCGATGGGAAGCGCCGACTGATTGGGCAGCTCGAGCAGCCAGGCCCCGTCGACCTTTCGGTACAAGACGCAGGCGGGGCTCTCCGCCGAGGGCAATCCGATCACGCCATCCACGGACGCGACACACTCCCCAGTATCGATCCGCATCGCGCTCGGTTGCGGCGCGCTGACATCGACCAGAGTCCAACGTTCGTTGGGGTGGCCAAACGCGATCACTGCGCCCTGTTCGAGGGGCACGTCTTGACCCGGCTCGACCAACTTGCCGTTCAGGTGGGTGCCATTGCGACTGCCGCGGTCCAGGAGCCGCCAGCCTGTACCATTCCAGCGGATCAGGGCATGCTGCGCGGAGACGTAACCCGGGGCAAGTTGCAGCGTGCATTGTGGGCTTCGCCCCACCAGGTGCTCCGGCTGCAAGACTGCGGCGCGACCGCCATTCATTTCCCGCAGTTGCGCCATCTCGGATCGACTCCAGTAGACCATGAGACGGTAGGCCTCGGAAGGGACATTGCTAAGCCTTGCGATCGACAGTCAGCGTGCTGGAGCTCATAAAAGAGCGGTGGACGCAGCGCCAAACCGAACTCAGCACGCCTTCGGGCTCGACCCCAAGCTGGGCGCGCTGCGCTGCCTCGAGGCCCCCAGCCCACGGCCAGCAGCCCAGCGCGCGGCGCGGAGCAGCCTGTGGACGAGCTCCGCGGCCACCCAAAACATCGAGCTTGCTCGAAACCAGTGCATGCGACTCGACCCGTCACGTCAAGCAGTTGTAGCACGCCTCAGCTCTTCGGCATCCCGTCCCGGTCAATCGGGGAATTCACGAGTATCAGTTCGAATCGGCGGCAGGGGCACCGCAGCGCTCGAAGCCGGAGGGAGATCCGAGTGCGACGGTGACGCGGAAGCATTGCTCCGCGCCGGCCTCGCGCCGCTCCCGCCGCTCCGAGGCGCGGACGCAGAGCTCGACGCGGTCGCCGCCGTTCCAGCCGTGGTCGTTACGACCATCGCAGGTGCGGGCGTGCTCGGCGGCGGCACGGCGAGCGTAGAACGCACCACCGAAGGCGAGGGGGTGCTCGCCGCACCGAGACCCGCTCGCGGCAGCGATCGACCGACGCCTAGCGCAACCAACACCCCGACCGCAACCCCCAGCGCAAGGAGTGCAAAACGCTTCGGACCGAGGGGCGACCGTAGCAGGTTCACGGTCGCGGCGAGTTCGAGCCGCGACGGAGAAAGCATCGCTTTGTCGGGCAACTCGTACCGAGGCGCCAGCCGGCTTCGCTGTTCGGGGCTGAGCCGCTCGAGAATGGGGGCTTGAAGATGGGGCCCTCCCGGCGTCAATTGCAGCAGGGCGTCGCGAAATTCCCCCGCGTTCGCGTAGCGCTGCTCGATGTCGCGCGACATCGCGCGATGAACCACCTCTGCGACCTGCGAACTCACCCAGGGCGCCAGATCCTGAATCAGCGGCAGATCCTCGGTGATGATACTAGCCATCAACGCACCGAGCGAGCGCGGCTGCCGGAACGGCGACGTGCCGGAAAGCAGTTCCCAAAGCACCACCCCAAGCGACCAGACGTCACTGCGCGCGTCGATCTTGGCAGCTCCCTGGCATTGCTCGGGCGACATGTAGAGTGGCGTACCAAGCAGCGCCTGGCTGCGCGTGATGCCATTGGAGGTCCCGTGCATGCGATCCTCCTTGATTTTGGCGATCCCGAAATCCAAAATCTTGACGATCAAATCGCCGCCGTCGTTGGTGGTCAAGAACAGATTGGCGGGCTTGATGTCGCGATGAACGATGCCGGCCGCGTGTGCTTTTGCCAATCCGAGGGCGGCTTGGAGTACAATCTTCAGGCATGCACTCGGATTCATGGCGCCCAATCTGGCCTTCGTCGCTTCGACGTCCTCCCCTTCCAAGTATTCCATGACCAAATACGGCGAGCCCGTTTCCGCATCCGTACCGGAGTCGAACACTTTGACGATGTGGTCGCTGGAAACGACGCTGCAGGCGCGTGCCTCGCGCAGGAAGCGCTCCTTGAAATCGAGGTTGTCGGCGACATCCGGGCGCAGCAACTTCAGCGCGCAGCGCCCGCGCGTATCCACGTTGAGAACCTCGTACACCGCGCCCATGCCACCAGAACGCACCAGACGGACGAGCTGGTATTTGCGAGCGACGAGCTGGATGGTGGGAGCCGGCAACACGAAGCACAATGCTACACGAGGGCGGGGGCCCCGGCATACCGAGCAAACTCGCGCATTTGCATCGGCCTGCCGGGTGCTGCGGCGATCGGCAGGCATTCGCTGTCGGAAACCCCGGAGTTCGCGTTGCGTTTGACGCAGTCGCGGCGTGCGCGCGGGCTCGCGTTGGCGTTTCTGAGCGCCAGCGTGGTTCGGGGCTTCGTCGCTCACGCCCAGCCGAACGACGCGCCGGCCGCCAGCCAACCCGTAACGCGGGGCGCCAAGGATCATTACCTGCGTGGCGTCGAGTTCGCGAGGGGTCGGTCGTGGGAAGCCGCTCTGGCAGAATTCAACGCTTCGCTCGCGCTGCGCCCAACCAGCGCAGCGTCGATGAACGCCGCCTATTGCTTGCAGCAACTGGGAAGAAGCGCCGAAGCCCTACAGCTCTACCAGGAAGTCCTGCGCGATTTCGACAGCGCGCTGATCGATCGGGAACGCGACAGCGTGCGTGCTTCGATTGCCGAGCTGGGCCTCGCCGTCGGGCACTTGGCACTGAGCTGTGACGTGGCCGATGCCACGGTGCTCGTCGATGGCGAAGCGCGAGGCAAAACCCCGCTGGGAGAGCTGCTGTTGAATCCCGGCCTGCATGTCGTGCGCGTCATGAAGCAGGGCTACGAGCCCGTGCAAGTTTCACTGACCATCGCCGCCACCGAAACCACCAACTGGAGCCCGCAACTCCTGCCGCTGGAGGCTCGGCGCAGCGCGTCGGTTGCGCCGGGCGAGCCTGTGCGCAAACCAGTTCCGCGCCGCCCCACGCGCTTCGTGCTCGAGCTCGCGGGAGGCCCGGCGCTCTATCACTCGCTCGGTGGCGGAGCCGACGCCAGCTGCAACACCGACGTCGTGATCGACGGCACGGCTCACGCTTCTTGCCCCGAGCGCAATTTCCTGTCGCTCGGCTTCTTGGTCAGCGTGCGTGCCGGCTATCGCATTCGCCCGCGCATTTCGCTGGAAGTGACGCTCGGCTATTTGCGGCTCTGGCACAATCTCACGCGCCGGCTGCAAGTCACGGACGCAAACGGCGTGCTGTACAACAGCGTAGCCGCCGTCGAAGGCAGCGGGATCTCTTATCACCTCGACCAAACTCGCGTGTCCATGCCGCTCATCGGCATTGGCGCCAGCCGCGAGTTCTTCGAACGCACGCCGCTCTTGGTACGCCTCACCACCGGTATCGGAAGGGCCAACGTACGCACCGCCGTCAACGGCTCCTTCATTGCCGCGTCTGGAGAAAATCCCAACGAATTTCGGATCGGCGTACTGGAAGACGCGCGCTTCCTGTGGGTGCCATACCTGGCGCCCGAGGTACGCTTCGGCTACCGCTTCGGACCAGGTTGGGTCGGCGATATCGGGATCGCGGCGTGGCTGCTTTGGGCTCCGGCATATCCTCGGACCAGCCACATGGTGGCGGGGACGCCGCCCCAAGAGCGCTGGGTCTTACCCGCCGAGGACGACAGGCAAAGTCAGACGCCGCAGAGGGATCCGGTCCGCCTCGGTATCGAAAGTGCGCTCGGGGCCGCGCTGATTTTCGTCCCCTCACTCTCGGTGCGCCATGAGTTTTGAACGCTCAGCGCGCGCGTTGCTCGTCGCAGCTTCGTTTGCTGCGCTCGCGAGTTGCAGCGTTCGCCAGGAGGAAGCGGCAGCGCGGCACGAGATCACCGCAAGCACCGTCGCGGCGCTCGACGGCGACACCTGGCCCGAATCTGACACGATCCCGCGCTTTCATCACGCTGGCGCCGAACTCGATGGTGGCGGTGCGCTCGTTTGCGGAGGCATCAACGCGAGCCTGGCCCCTCTGCCAAACTGCGAGCTACTCGAGGTTCAGGACGGCGCGTTGAAGTCGACCCCCTTTCGCCTGCCTGAAGCCCAGGGCAGATACAGCCCCTCGCTGACGCCTCTGCCGACAGGTGGCGTCCTGCTCGCAGGGGGATGGTCCGGCGGTATCGATGGCGATCTCCAAAGCGCCATTGCCTCTCGGCCAATCTCCGAGTGGCTCCAGGCGGATGACAATCCGAGTGTCAACTGGCTGTCGCCCGAGAAAATGAACGTGCCTCGGGAAGGACAGACCGCGACGCTCCTGGGAACGAGCGTCGTAGTCATTGGTGGGTATAGCCGAGGTACCTCAGCTTCAGTGGGAGCGCTCGAAGTTCGCACGGGCGCGGGCGCGCCGTGGGCAGTGATCGGCGCTCCAGAACCGCGCAGGGGGCACACCGCCACACAGCTGAAACCCGACGACTCCGGCGGCGCGCGCATGCTGGTTCTGGGTGGCTCCAATGACTCGCCGTCTGGCGTATACCTCAAGTCAGGGTTCATCTTCTCGCTCGCGGACCAGCACATCGAAGTCATCCCAGAAATGCCCGGCAAAGGGCGCTACGGTCACACGGCAACGCTCCTGGGCGACGCTAATGGCTCCGTGCTCGTGGTAGGAGGCGAAGGAGAAGACAGCAGCACAGCCCTCGATGACGCTTGGCGCTACGATCCGGTCGCGAAGGAATGGACTCCGGCGGGCGCGGCGGATACGGCAGGTGCCATCGCTCCTCAACCGCGCAGATTCCATGGGGCTGTTCGCCTTGGCGATTACGTAATCGTGGCTGGCGGCATGGGCTCAGGCAGCAACACCGGGCCAACCGAAGGCCCTGGACTCACGAGCGTCCAAAGCTACGACTGGAAGCGCGGCACCTGGAGCAACCTTCGCTCCCTCACGCAGGGGCGGGCCTACCTTCAGCTCCTAAAGCTGAATGAAACTCAAATCGTTGCCTCGGCGGGGCGGACAAGCAGCACTCAGTTTCCGACGACCTCCGAGCTCATCAGCCTGTCACCGCTCGGCCCGCCTTCGAGCGACGCACCGTGCGCATCGGGTCACCAAGTCGACGGAGTTTGCTGCGAAAGCGACTGCGCTGGGACCTGCCAGGCCTGTAACGTTCAGGGCCTCTGCCAACCGGTGAGCGGAATGCCACAGGGCGAGCGCCCACAGTGCGACGGAAATATGCTGTGTGTGAACGGAACTTGTCCAACGCAATGCACTTCGACGAACGACTGCGTGGCAGGCACGTTTTGCAGCGCCAACAACGAATGCGTTGGGTTGAGGGGCCTCGGAGGGGCATGCGACTCTCAGGCTCAGTGTGCGAACGGCACGCCGTGTGTCGACCACGTTTGCTGCGAATCGGAGTGTCGCGGCCCCTGCGAGGCATGCGACTCTCAGGGCGTCTGCCGTGCCCGCGACCCAGGGGCGGCACCCGTGCGCCCGGATCCGAGCTGCTCTGCAGTGCAGAACGGCGACGCTCAGTGCGCTGCTCGCTGCGACGGCATCCATCGCGATCGTTGTGTCTTTCCTGGCTCGGAATCAATCTGCTCGGCCGTCTCTTGCGATCCCGATTCGGATAGCCTTCAGCCCCCGAGCGCCTGTGATGGGCACGGTGCTTGTCAGGCAATTGCCTCCGTCGAGCAGTGCGCGCCGTATAAATGCGACGCAACGGCGAACCAGTGTCGGGAGAGCTGCGGTGGTGACCAAGACTGCTCGTACGGCGTGAAGTGCGACGAGAACCACAGGTGCTTGCGCTGCCACACCGGTGACGCGGCATGCCACGGCTTTGCCTGCGATACTGAGGCCGACGAGTGCAAGCACACGTGCCAAAGGAGCGACACGGACTGCGTCGGCGGCTTCTACTGCCATCCATTGGAGCATCGCTGCGTCGCGGCAGTACGCTTTCCCGCGAGCGAACTGCCAGCTTGTGCCATAGGCCGAGGCCGCGTGAGTCATCGCGGCCTCGGGGTTGCTGCCGCGGCCTGGCTGCTGTTTTCGGTTTGGCGACGGCGCGTCAACCCGAACCGCACACGGCTTCGAACTAGGTCACACTGATTCGCGCGGGGCCGGCATTCGATATGGCGGCAAGCAGCAGGAGCCAGTAGTGCCACGCTCGAAAATGAGCACGCTGCGCAAGGCTTCACGTCGGAACTCATGGCGGTGCAGCAAGGTTCGCCCGCTCGCGATGAAATGCACCATATAGACGCCGGGGCGAAACGCTTTACGACTGACCTCGAACTGGCCGGATGAGCCTGTTTCGTCCAGCGCAATTTCCTCGACCCAGCCGTCCGGATGGGTGAGCTCGACCAGAACGCTAGTGCACTCGCGGCCCCGAATCGGCAAGCCATACTCGGTCAATCGCGCCGAAAAGAGCAGATCCGCTCCGACTTCGAGCCCGGATGCCGAGGCGTAAGCGTCGAACATCAGATCACTGTGAACGGCGACTACGAAGGTGAAGTGCGCCCTGGCGTGTGGGGGCGAGCCTGACTGAGTCGCACAATGCGGGCCTTGCTTGTCCGCATGATGCGATCCTTGGTTATCCGCACGAGACACCTTGACGCTGTATGCGGGACTTTCGTCAGGCCTGATCTTGCTTGCGTCCAAAATGCGGCGCGCGACCAAAAATTCCTTTGGCCCAGTTGGCACGTCATCGTAGCGATCGGCATGAGGTTCGTGCGGACTCGGCAGCAGACCTGGGCCAATCAATTCAAGCTTCAACAAATCCCCTTGATCGGAGAAAAGGATCGCCGTCACCTCACGGTCGGTCTCGTTGAGTTTGAGCGGGAAGGCGAGGGGCTTCTCTTCGGGGCCGATTGAGCCATCCGGATCGAGCACCGTCGATAGTCCGCCAAGATCGTTCAAAAGCTGCGAGAGCAGCTTCTCGATGGCGAACTCACCCGTAGCGGCCGAGGAAATCATGGCCACGCCGGTGCTGGATTTCAAATTGAACGCATTGGCGTCGGTCGGGGTTTCGAGGAACAGCGCCGACGTCGGGAAAGTCTGCGGCGTGGTGGGAAACTCGGCATTATACGCCCACGTGCTGGGGTTCTGCAGGGTGACGCCGTCCGTCACGACTAGGACGGTGGCAGTCCCGTTCGGATCCTGAGTCCGTGCGAAGTTGATTGATGACTGAATCACCCTGTTAGTGGGGAAAGTCCGGTCAAAGTCCAAGTTGTTGCATGCGTTGGTGGCAGCGGTGATGCCCGCCTGCTGCAGCGGCGCCAGAACGGTGCCTCCGGGGGAGGCGGCGTCGTGCATGTGGTCGAGCGAGACGACGCCAACCCAATCATTGTTCGTAAAGAGGCCGAGCCCCCGCCTCACCGCCACCTTGAGGCGTTGAAGACGTTGCCCCGTGAAGTTCGGCCCCCGCATACTTACGGTGTGGTCGAGTAAGAAGATGACGCTCTTATTGACGGCCGGGTTCTCCGTGACAGTGATCGTCTGCGGCGCGGAAGTAGAATTCACCCCGCCAGTGGGGACGCCGGCCAAGGTATCGATGAACGAAAACACGAACTCCGCAGTCTCGATGAGCACGCCCGGATTCACGTTGTTCGTTAGGTACGCCGCAAAGCCGGTCAGTGTCTGCGGAATATTCGCGGAGGCTCTGGCCAAGGGCTGCGATTGGACGCTGTACGGGCCCGCGGATGTCCACTTTGCATCCACTGGTTGGACGCAAAATGGCGAGAGGACCGGCTGGCTCGGCGGCAGCGGCAGCGCCACCCCGTTGATCTTTGTCAACGTGATTTTCAGCATGAACGGGTCAGTGGGAAGCGCCCCGGAGCCATCGAATACAAAAGTGATCCCCAGGGGACAGAGCAGCTTGCGCTGCGTGTAACCCGTGAAGCTATCGTTCCCGAATGTGATGATGAAAGCCATGAGCGACCCCTACCAGCAATGAACCCAACGACGTGGGCGGACGGTCTCAGCTCACGGAGGTGGCGTCAACGCGGTAGATGCCTGGGAGTGAAATAACTATGCCCAGAAGTTTCCACGCCGTTGCAGCTCCACGCCGTTGTGCTCAGCATCGTTTTTCGCTGCCACGCCCCTGGTTCGTCTAGCGCTCGCAACTCGAGCCCATCGGTGTATCATCGCTGCGCGAAGGGTTTCGGACCAGGGAAACGACGATGAAGTTTACTACTGCTCGAAGATATTTTGCCCGCGCTGCGTTAGGAGCGCTGCTTGCCAACGCGACCGTGACTTGCTCCGACAACGATTCATCGCACCCGACCGGGACTGACGCGGGCGAGGCGGGCGAAAGCAGCGAAGGCGGGGCCAGCGGCGACAGCAGTTCCGAAGCCGGCGCTCCGGAAGCGGGGGCCAAGCCAATCGGCGGGCACGGCGGCGCGGACGCGGGCGACGATGGCGGCCGATCTGCCGGGAAGGGCGGCTCAGCCGGCAACGGCACCAGTGGCGGCGGTACGAGCGGCGGCGGTACGAGCGGCGGTGGTACGAGCGGCGGTGGTACGAGCGGCGGTGGTACGAGCGGCGCTGGCACGAGTGGCGGCGGTACGGGTGGCGGCGGTACGGGTGGCGGCGGTACGAGCGGCGCTGGCACGAGTGGCGGCGGTACGAGTGGCGGCGGTACGAGTGGCGCTGGCACGAGTGGCGCTGGCACGAGTGGCGCTGGCACGAGTGGCGCTGGCACGAGTGGCGCTGGCACGAGTGGCGGCGGACAGGGTGGATCGAGCGGGTTCGGCGGCATTTCTGGCGGAAGCGCCGCGAGTGGCAGCGGGGCAGGCGGCTCTTCTGGCGGCGGAGGAACCGCCGGTCAGGGCGGCTCTGGCGGAAGCGCAGGCGGTGCTGGGGTCTGCCCAAGCCAGACTTGCGCCACGCCTTGGTCCAACGACAATTGCGGGTCCAACTGCGAGGCGTTGACTTCCCTTGAATGCTTGACGTGTCAGCAAGACAACTGCGCTTATGCTTACTGCTCGACCCTGACCGACACTTTGGCGCAAGCGGGCATCGCGGTGGGTCAACCCAGGCGGTTGCTGTGCAACAAAATGCTGGCCTGCCTCCGCGATACAGGGTGTTACAAGGGCGCCGCAAGCAGCACACAGCTCGCTAGCAAATGCTACTGCGGAACAGTCCCATTCGGGGAGTGCACTGCACAAACGGCGAATGGACCCTGTCGAGAGCAGTTCGAGATGGGCTTGGAGACGAGCTCCGTGCAAGAAATGGAGAACGTGCTCTTCAACCCCGAGCTGGCAGGAGGCGTGGTTTTCCAGCGATTGCAGTGCGAGCAGGGGCTCACCAGTTGCGCGGATGCCGGCTGCTTTGTCGCAAACTGAGCGTCAATCGCGCTCGCTGCCAGCTCAACGATCCGTGAGCACCTCTAGCTCACGCGAAGCTGCCCGTCGGGCCAAGCGAGCGACCCCACGTCCATGGTAAGCTGACGGCGTGAACACGGCTGTCGCGCCTCGGATTCGTCACCCGCACGGCATCACCACCGTCGACGCGGAGTACTTTCGCCCCGGTTTTGCCGCGGTCCACTTGCTGGAGCGCGGGGGGCGCGTGGCGGTCATCGACTCGGGCGCGAACTCTTCCGTACCGCTGGTCGAGCGGGCTTTGGCGGAGCTTGGGCTGGAACGCGATGCCGTCGACTGGCTATTTCTCACCCACGTCCATCTGGATCATGCAGGTGGCGCCGGGGCGTTGCTCGAGCGCCTGCCTCGGGCGCGCGCCCTGGTACATCCTCGAGGTGCGGCGCACTTGCTCGATCCAACCCGCCTCGAAGCCGCGACGATTGCGGTGTACGGGCAAGCAGCGTTCGAACGGCTGTACGGCAAGCTCGTGCCGATCCCGGCGGAGCGCTTGCAACAGACCGCCAATGGCGAACACGTGCAGCTCGGTTCGACTCAGCTGCTGATTTTGCACACTCCCGGGCATGCGCTGCACCACCAGGTATTGTTCGATGCCGAGGCTCGCGCAGTCTTCACAGGCGATACGTTCGGCGTGTCCTATCGGGAGCTCGACTGCGAGAGAGCTGCGTTCATCGTGCCCACCACGACTCCCACGCAGTTCGACCCCGAACAATTGCTCGATTCCGTTCGGCGCATCGAGGAGCTCGAGCCCGAGTCGATCTACCTGACCCACTACGGCCGCGTCACGGACGTGCCTCGTTTGGCGCAGGCTTTGCGCGAACAAATCGAGCATTTCGTGGTGTTGGCTGGCGAGCACGCGACGGTCCCGGCTCGCCACGAGCAGCTTCGCGGCGCGCTGCGCAATTATCTGGTGGCCCGCGCCCAGGTTCATGGCGTCGCGGACGCCGGAGCCGCGGTGGATGCCGTGCTCAGCGCCGATCTCGAGCTCGACACCCAAGGGCTGATTGCTTGGCTCGACCGCACGCAGAAATGACCGGCTTTGCTGTTTGCGCGCAACAATCCGACAGGCGGGTCGCCTTCGGCCCCTGATACACGAGATGCCCCTATTACTCCCGCGCGTTTCTGCATGTGCACTGTATCTTTCGCTGTTAGCAGTCGCCTGCTCCAGCGGTGGCGGGAACACGCCGCAGGCAGCTGGTGGCAGCAGCGCCGGCCAGAGTCAGAACGGCGGCTCCGGTCAGAGTCACAGCGGCAGCTCCGGTCAGAGTCAGAGCGGCAGCTCTGCCGCTGCGGGCAGCGGCACGGTGAGCGGCGGCAGCTCCGGCACCACGGCCGCGGGCGCAGGCAGTATGCCCGCTAGCGGCAGCGCCGGAACGAATGGCAGCGCCGGAACGAATGGCAGCGCCGGAATGAATGGCAGCGCCGGAATGAACGGCGGTCCAGTCGGGATGGCCGGCGGGACCGGCACCGCGGGCTCCAGCGCCGTCACTGAAGTCTCAGACGGACCGCTACTGGCGTTCCCGGGCGCTCAAGGCTTCGGCAAGAACGCGACGGGCGGACGCGGCGGCAGCGTCTATCACGTGACCAATCTCAACGACTCGGGCGTGGGCTCCTTCCGCGACGCGGTCGGCACCGCGAATCGCATCGTCGTGTTCGACGTGGGCGGCTATATCCAACTCGAGACGGCAGTATCCGCGAAGAGCAACCTCACGATCGCTGGCCAGACCGCGCCCGGCGAAGGCATCGGATTTCGAGGCGGCGAAATCTCGTTCGCCAATTCGTCTAACGTCATCGTTCGTTACCTTCGCGTTCGCCCTGGCAGTGAGACCGCCAGCGTCGAGGACGATGCGCTCAGCCTGTACCGCGCGCAGAACGTGATGATCGATCACTGTTCATTCGAGTTCGCTCCGTGGAACAACATCGACGCCGTAAGCGACGATTGGCAGGCCCATCCGGTGACGAACATCACCATTCAGGACTCATTGATCGCCGATCCCACGGGTCAGCAGTTTGGCGCCCACATGGAGTCCGTTTCGAGCCAGCAGGCTTGGTTCCGCAATATCTTCGCGAACTCTCACAACCGGAATCCGCTCGCCAAGGCCGACACGGTGTTCGTGAACAACGTGCTTTACAACTACTCGGCTGGTTACACGACGCACACCAGCACGCCGTTCAGGCACGACATCCTGAACAACTATTTCATCTTCGGGCCCGCTTCCACGGGCACGGACAACACCTGGTTCCAGGTCGACAAGAACCAGTCGATTTATTCTTCCGGTAACCGGAAGGACTCGAACCTCAACGGCACGCTGGACGGAACCGAGACGACTCCTTACTGGTACCAAGGTACGGGAACGGTGCTAGCCAGCCCGTGGTCGACGGAGACCACTGCGAGTAAGCCGCTCGACGCCGCCTCGGCGGCGCGGGTCGCGATTTCGCTCGCCGGAACGCTGCCGCGTGATGCCATCGATGCGCTGATCATCGGACAACTGATGACGCTCGGCAAAGGCACCACGGGCGAGGGCGCCAACACGGCCGGCCCAGGTAGCGCGCTCTACACCAGCCAGGCGCAGACGGGGCTGCCCAACAATGGCTACGGCGAGATCGCCACGGGCCCCAGGCCGACCGACACCGACAATGACGGCATGTCGGATACGTGGGAAAGCGCCAACGACTCTGATCCGAAGACCGACGATGCACAAAAAAAGGCCGCCAGTGGCTACACACAGATCGAGCGCTACCTGAACTGGCTCGCCGGACCGCACGCCACCAGCAGCGCCGGCGCGGCCGTGGACCTCGACTTGTCGGCGTACGCGACCGGCTTCAAAGCAGTCTCGCCAGCCTTCTCGGTGGCGGGAGCCCTGAATGGCACGGTGTCGCTCGCGTCTGACAAGCACAGTGCGCACTTTCAACCCTCCGCAGGCTTCCATGGTCTTGCCGCGTTCACCTTCACGGTGGCTGGCTCGGACGGTACCGCGTTCACGACGACCGCACTGGTGCTCGTGCCACTTTAAGCTCACTTCGATGACGGGTCGTAGGGCGCTCGAGCGACTAGTCAGAGATGCACCCCCCGCTCGAACGGACGGCTAGTTTGGCAACAATCGCTTTTTCCCTCGCGCTCTTGGGCCTTTCACTGGCGACGGGCTGTGGGAGCGATACCGCGAAGAGCATTGGCAACGAGGCCGGCGCATCGTCCAACGGAGTCGCCGGCAGCCTGGGACGCGCCGGAAGCGTCAGCAACGCGGGTAGCCTCAACAGCGCGGGCACGGCGTCCATTGCCGGCAATGGCAACGGCGGGACCGACAGCGCGGCCGGTTCGGGGACGGGCGGAGCAGTCGTGATCGGCGGCGCCAGCAATGGCGGCGGCGGTGGCACGAGCGGCGTTGGCGGGACGAGCGGCAACGGCGGCGCGAGCGCTGGTGCGGCGGGTAAGGCGAGCACGGGCGGCAGTGGGGCGAGCGCGGGCGGCAGTGCGGGGAGCACGGGCAGCGCCGGTGCGACGGGATCCGGCGGAGACGCGGGCCATCCAGATTGCAATGGCGTTACGGGGCAACCAGTCGTCACCGTGGGGCCCAGTGGCGCGAGTTTCAATACCGTGCAAGCGGCGCTGAACAGCCTATCGAAGACCAACACCACTCCGACTCAAATTCGCATCGCGCCCGGCACCTACCGAGAAAAGCTGAGCATTCAGGTTCCGAACATCACGTTGTGCGGCCAGGCTGGCAAGGCTAGCTCGACGATTCTCACGTACAACGACAACGCCAACACGTCGAACGGTAACGGCGGTACGCTGGGCACGACCGGTGGGGCGAGCAGCAATTTATCTAGCAACGACGTCTCTGTCGAGAACATCACGTTCGCGAACAGCACGCCGCTCGGCGGCTCCCAAGCGGTGGCGCTGCTCGTGACCGGCAACCAGGTGCAGTTCAGAAATTGCCGATTTTTGAGCTTCCAAGACACGCTTTACGTGCGCAAAGCCAAGCAGTACTTCAAGGACTGCTACGTGGAGGGCACGGTCGACTTCATCTTCGGCGATGCCACTGCCGTGTTCGACAACTGCACCGTGAAAAATGTCGGCGGCGGCACAGCTGCTACGGCGCCCAACACCGATCAAGCGGTGCCTTACGGCCTGGTATTCCTGGGCGGTCAGCTCACGGCAGATGCCAGCGTCAAAGCGGGTTCGGTGGCCCTCGGTCGCAACTGGGGCGCTTACGGGGCGGCCGCGTTCTTGCGCACCACTCTGGGCGCGCATATCTCTGGCGTTGGCTGGTCGCCGATGGGTGACAATACGCTCGATACCGCGCGCTTCGCCGAATACAAGACCACGGGCCCAGGCGCCGCGGTCGGCTCTCGCGCGTCGCAATCGAAACAACTCAGCGATCAGCAATCGGCCAACTACACGCTCGCCACTATCTTGGGCGCTTGGGTGCCCAGCTTCAGCAAATAGCGCCGTGTGCGCGCGGATCACTCGAACCCGCTGTCGGTGATTTCACCATCGGGCGTTGGCCTATCGATTTGCCGCGCGATCCTTCGAGCCCTCGCCGCTCTCGGTGTTCAGGTATCCCCAAAACTCTGCGCAGCAAAGCTGAACGTCGAGGGCCGCGGGACAAGCGGGGCAGGCCGGTTCCTCGCTCGAACCCGATAGCCCGCCGGAATCCGCTGCGCCGCTGGGCTGACCCGAGCTGCCGTCGCTCGAGCCCACGCCACCTCCACCGGCGCCACCGGACGAATTGACCGCCTTGCCATTGCCAGCGAGCAGCAGGCCGCTGCCGAGCATCCACCAACGACCGCGGCTCGCGAGCATCACAGGCATCGAGCATTGCAACCCGTAGGCTCGCTCGGGGGTCTCAAACTTCAAAGCACACCGCTTCGACGTTGTTTCCATCCGGGTCGATCAGGAACGCCGCGTAGTAGTTCGCCGCATAGTCCGCTCGAATACCCGGCGCACCGTTGTCCTTCCCGCCCGCGGCGAGTCCTCGAACGTGAAATTGCTTCACGATCGATCGCGCTTTGGTGGTCAACGCGAGGTGTGTACCCGGACCGACCGAACCTTTGCCTTGATAGAGATACAGGGCAGGCGCTCCGGGCGGGCCGAAGCTCACGCTCGTCGTGTCGCGCGCGCCCACGACATAACCGAGGGGCGCGAGTGCTGCCTCGTAAAATCGGCTGCTCTTGGCCAAGTCTCTCACGTGTAAACCGAGGTGATCGAACATGCTCTCCTCCTTCACGCTTGCACGCGCCGAAACTTGATTTCGACTTCCAGCGCCCAGGTCACTCCGTCGAAGCTCAGGATTTCCCCGTGCCAGGCGAACGATCCGAGCTTGATTTCGGAAAACGTCCAGCGGATCGGGCGGCCACCCCGCGTGCCGATTTGCACGATATCGTCGCCTCGGCAGCGACCGACGAGTTCGATGCGCAGCTGAGACATCGGATCGGTCCAGACCGTATTCCACGCACCGGTCGCGGGGTCGAAGACGCGTAAGGTACTGCCATACCAATTCAGACCGGCGTCGCTCGACTGCCGGTCTGCCCGCGCGGGCGTGATCCACACGTCTTGTACTGCGCGTCCGTCGAGCACCCAGCCGAAATTCGCTTCGACGCTCGCGCTAGCTACGCCCTTGCCGTCCTGGTAGCGGCTGAGCTCGCCGATCCAGCTGCCGATGACGCGAGCGTACGTGTTCGAGTGCGTGCCCAGGCTCGGGTGTGGCCCTTTTGCCGCCAATATGTCGATCAATCCGTGGTCCATGGCATCCTCCTTCGGGGAATTCGCAGCGCAGCCGGCGCCTGCGTTCGTCCGACGAAGCCGAAGTTAGCTCTTCGCGGCCGGCCCGACTTCCAGATCCCTGCTCATTTCGCGGAAGCGCCGGACGTCGAGCGACTTCCGGCATTCCCCGGGCGGCATGCCGAAGGCCACCCGAAACGCGTCGGTCAGGTGGCTGTGGCTCGAGAAGCCGAGTTCGAGCGCCAAGCTACTCAGATTCGTCGCGCCGTCCGCAATGCGCGTCAGCGCGGCGCGCAGACGCAAGCGATGCCGGTACTGGTGGATGGTAAGACCCGACTCGCGACGAAAGAGCCGCGCCAGGTGGAACGGTGAAACATGTACGGCGCGCCCCACGTCATCGAGTGAAGCGTTCTCGCCAAGCGTGGTCGCCAGCCACAAGCTCGTGCGTTGGACGACCTCGCGGTGGGCGGCTCGTGTACTCGATCGAGCAGCCTTCACCGAGAGCCCGCGAACGCGATAAGTGCTGTGCAAAACCGCGGCGAGTAGCGCGACCGCCGCTTCGTCGAGCGCGAGCGACTGCGCGTGAGCCGACTGGGCCGCCCGACGCAGCCGTTCTTGCGCCCAGAACACGCGCTCATCGTTCAAACCGTGCACGAAACGGAACGGCCGCCAGTGCGCGTCCGATGGGCTCAACGATGTCCCGGAGCCGACCGCGGTGTCGAGCCAGCGCGGATCAGCGAGCTCGAGTGCGTCGCGCAGCAGCCGATCGCCATAGGCGAACACGGTGCAGTCGTCACCCGCGCCTGCGGGATGCGCGACGCGATAGCCCTGGTCGCGATTGAAGAAGAGCACGTGATTGGCGTCCGCGATCAGCTTTTCGCCACGCGACTCGAACTCGAACACGCCGCGCCGCGGGAACACGATTTGATGGGTGAGCGGCCGCTCTTCGGGGCCGCGTTGCTGGTCGTGCGGGCGACAGAGTACGTCGTAGACCGAAACGCTCGGGCTCGCGTGCAGCGCATGGATGCACAACGTTTCGAGTGGGTCGTGAGGCGTGTTGGCGACGAACGACATCCGGTCAGCACACTAGCTGCTCTTCCGTCGCTACGCTCGAGTACCGGCAAGATCGTGCAGACGCCTGCAGACGCCACGTCATTCGCCGAAATTAGCAAGGCTCCCCAGCAGCGGTTGGGCTGGCCGATCCCAACGTGCACTTGGATCGGGGGGCGAAGGCAGCCTCTTCGGGCTCGCGTGTGCCCCACCTCGAGGCTCTCATGAACACCGTCACGGAGAATGCGCGAATTCGGCTCAATCGTGTTTCAGCCAGTCATTGGCGAGTGTCACTCGAACTACCGCGCGACCGCTAGCGCACGCAAAGTAGCCCGCCGAGAGCTTGCTGCCGCGGCGACAGGGTCGCGGCAGCAGGCTCCTTCATGCGGCATCCTGGTTGGTTCGCCAATCATCACCCAGCGCAGAGCGCACGAGCCCTACCTTGACCTTTCGCAGCGCGCGCGCTTCCAGCTGCCGCGCGCGTTCGCGGGAAAAGCCGAAGTGACGGCCAATCTCCGCTAGGCTGAGCTGCTCGTCTCGGTGCGCCATCAGTCTTCGCTTGATGATGTATTGCTCGCGGTCGTCCAGCTGGGAAAGCGCCTGCGAGACGGCTTTGCACAGCAGCACGCGGGCCTCGACCGATAGCGTGATTTCCTCGACGCTGAGCCAATGAGCTGTGTTGCACACCGAGCTGCTCGGCGTGTCTTCGGTCTCCGGATCCCAGGGCACATCATGTGACTCCATTCGCTCCAAGAGGCCGTCGAGCTTCAGTGGAGAGAGCGCCAGCTGCTCGGCGATTTGGTCGTTCAGGTTGGCGACGTCGCCGGTCGTTTTCAGTAACTCTTCGCGCACGTGTCTGATTTTAGAGAGCAGCTTGGACTGCACCCCAGCTGTGACTACACTCCGTGAACGCAATAAATGCTGCGAAATATAGGCGCGAATCCAGTAGACGGCGTAGGTTACGAAGCGCGTTCCACGCTCAGGGTCGAACTTCTCGAGCGCCTTCACCAATCCGAAATTGCCCTCGGCGATCAGCTCGTCTAGCGAGGCGCCTCCGTAAAGTCGGTAGCGCCGCGCCACGCTCACGACCTGTCTGAGTTGCGCGGACACCAGCTCGTCGCGTGCGCGCAGATCTTTATGCAAATGCCAGCGTTGGGCCAACTCGTGCTCGCGTTCGCGAGACATCGCCGGCTTGCGCTGGGTTACAGCAAGGGCGCTTCCGCGCCTGGGTTCCTGGGTGCCTGCCATGGGTGAGTCCTTGGTTGTTGGGGAGGATGAGTGAATGCCGGTACGCTCCGAAAGCCGTGTTTCGCGATGGATACGGTTTGGCGTTTGGAGTTGTGCCAGACGAGACTATTGTTCGAGGCGCGCGCGGCGACTCCGCTGCGCGGCAGTCGTCGCCGAATCGCCGTGAAAACGCGTCGCCGACCCGGCTCCGCGAGTCGGTTCCCGCGCCTTCCAGCATGGTTTCGCTTGCACTCCGCGTTGCCTTTGCATGAGACGTGCCGCGCACCGAGCGCCAGTCGAAGCCGCTACTTCGTGCTCGAAATAGCGGTCGTTTTGGCCAGGAGCAGAGCTTCGCGGATGACCAAGAGACGGCATCGGACGCCCGCAATTGGTCAGTGAGCTCATCCGCTGTCGATCTCAGTCGAGCGATAACGGACGCCGGCAACTGTTGGTCAGTCTGGCCAAATCCAGAGCGTTCGCTTGGGCAGACCAACGACGAAAGTTGCCGTGGCCGCGTGAACGCCAGCGGCACGCTTCCTGCTCCGCCGCAGTGATGAGCATTTTTCTGCGCGCATCGGCAAGTCACGATTTAGGAGTCGCCATTGACACCGCTAACCCTCCTTGTGACTTCGCTGCGTTCGTTGCCCCGCGCCATGGGATCAGTCGTGAACGAGCCGAGCACCTCATTGAGAGCTGGCTCGTCAACTATTGTCCGCGCCGCAAGCTCGCCATCACCATTGGCGCGGAGCCCGACGCCGAGAGTTACGGGATCTGCGCCTGATCCAAGTGCGCATTCGAGCGGAATAGAAAACGCGCTACGTTAGCGCGCCAACCTGGATCGGATGAAAACACATAGCCTGTGGGGCTGCTGATGATGCAGATCGAATCCGCCAGGGTTCGGTCCAAGGAGCCGGTGCCATTCCGATGAACGTGAATCGTCATTAGGTGGTGGCGGTGGTCGATCTGCCAATGGGCGCGTTGCTGATGCGGGGGCACTTCGAGCAGCCGAAGCGGTGAAGCGCTGTCTAATTGTCGTCGAGTCAGGTCGTGGCGTGCTCGATGGTGGTTGTGCGCGGATCAGCCGACGCGCGCTCTTGCGCAAGGCTTGCACCCATCACCGGATGCGTGCGCACGGCTTGCAGGCTTTCGGGGGACTGCGAGTACAACACCGCGGAGCGAGCCAATTTCAGCGACGGCATGATCGTTGCATTAGCGTCGCATGAGCGTGCTTGCCGTCAGCGAGCATCGCTTCAGAAAAAGGACCAAGTGATGACCGAGATCATTCAAACCGCGAACGTCAAGCTCGTGAGCATCATTGGTTCGTCCCACTGCGGAGATCGCATTGCGAGCGACCTTCGTGCCCTCGGCGTCAGCGGATACACGAAAACCAAGGCAGAGGGCATGGGCGTGCACGGCTCGCGAGCATTCGGCATCGTCGACGGAGCAAACGTGCGCATCGACACGCTGGTCGGGACCGAGCTTGCCACAGCTATCCTCCAGACCATCGCAAGAAACTTCGCCGGTCAAGCAGTGGTGGCCTTCGCCGTTGACGCGGAAGCCGTACCGGCTAGCCACTTCGCGCGGCAAGCCTGAGCTTGAGTGGCTAACGCGCCGATGCGCGAAACGTCGCCCGATAAGCGGTCCAACACGCGCGGCAGCGCCACTCGCAGCGCACCTCACCGGAGGCGTCGGTCCTGCGACTGAGTCGCCAGCCATGCTTGAGGCTCAGGAGCGTGATGGATGAGTCGCCCGAAGCGGGTGGAGCGGCGCCGCAGCCCGCGCACCTCCGTTCCGTCGTCTGGGGAGGGTCGAGTTCCTCGGTCACCGGACGATTTCACCCCACCGCTCGCGGATCTCTTCGGGGCACCAGTTAGCACCGCTCTTTGGCGCGACGCCGTCGGTCATTGCGATCTTGAAGGCTGACAGCTGACTCCCTTGGACGTGAATGATCTGCCCGGTGAGGTGGGCCGCGGCGTCAGACACGAGGTACGCCGAGATGTCGCCGCAAAAATCTGGTGACATCAACTGTTCGGCGTTCGGAAAGTCCATCAGCGGTAGGCCCGCAGTGAGCCGCGTGTAGGCCATCGGGCTCAGGATGTTGACGGTGATCCCGAACTCTGCGAGTTCTTGTGCCGCGCTGAGCCCGAAGCCGCAAATGGCGGCCTTGGCGGAGCAGTAGCTTGCCACCTGGCTTGCGCCCTGGAGGCCGAGCTGGCTCGAAACCATCAGCACGCGGCCTGGACTCTTGCGCCCTTTGAGGTGTCGCGCGAACTGTTGCGTGCACAAGAACGTGCCGCCCAGCATCGTGCGAAGTTGCGCGTCCCAGTCCTCATCCAGGATGCTCTCGATTGCACCTTCACGCACGATGCCCGCGTTGGTCACGAGGATGTCGACCTGCCCGAACGCTTCGACAGCAGACCGAAATAGTGCCTCGACCCCGCTGCGCATTCCCACGTCGTGGTGGTCGGCCGATGCTTGCCCGCCCAGTGCTCGAATTTCCGCGGCGACGGAATCTGCGACGCTTGGGTCCTGTCCCATCCCGTTCGGTGAACAACCGGTGTCGTTGATCACGACTCGAGCTTGCTCGCGAGCGAGCCTCATCGCGATTGACCGGCCGATTCCGCGCCCCGACCCGGTTACAACCGCCACCTTGCCGCTCAGTGCGCCCATTCTGTGATCCTTTTCATCGTCCGCGCCCACGCCGGGTATGCAACAAGAAGCGCTCGGGCGGAGACTGGCGATGGCATGCCGCCGGCGCCGAGCAGTCGTGAGATCCGCTAACTCTAGCAAACCTCCAGAGCGCTTGGTATGCTAGTCGACTGATGCGCTCGTGACAGCGATTCTCGTGGGAGTGAGAAACGCCAATCGCAGTTCTAAGTAAGACTACGACTCTCGCCGCGCCGTAGTCAGGGAAAGCTTATTTCCAGCCAGTTCCGACGATGTCAGCCTTCGATTCCGACATCACGGATGTGCGTCCCAAGGCGCCCAGCTCGCTGTGCGACGCTGGAGGGGAATGTGTGCCGAATGCTGGCGCCGACGCTGACGGCGATTCGGTCAGGACGGTCATCCTGCCTGGTCACAGCGATCCCTCCAAGACAGTTCTGCCGGCGGACGAGGCAGACCAATTGCAGCGCTGGCTTTCGTTCTTGGCGCCTCGTTTCGTGTGCGGTGAGCGGCACAGTTCGACGCATTCTAGCTGGGTTTTTCGCGGCACCGACCGCGAGTCGGGCGCCGCGGTTGCGCTGAAATTGCTGAAGGATTCCCGGCCAGAGTCGCGCAACGCGTTCAGCGCCGAAGCTCTGCTGCTAGCGCAACTCGAGCACCCGGGTATCGTTCGCTACCTGGCGCACGGTGAACTCGCCGAAGGCGGCGCATACATCGTCACTGAGTGGCTCGAGGGTGAAGAACTCGGCGCGCGGCTCGACCGCGGTCGATTGTCGGCCGGCGAAGCCATTACGTTGATTACGCGCGCCGCCAACGTGCTCGCCGCCACCCACGCGCGAGGCGTCGTGCATCTCGATCTCAAGCCGTCGAACCTGTTCCTAGCAGGCGGGGATCTTTCGAATATTCGACTGCTCGACTTCGGCATCGCGCGCCTGACCCGCTCGGTGATTTCCGACCCGAACGACGACCTGGTCGCGGGCACACCCGGTTACATGGCGCCCGAGCAAATCTTGTGCGAAGAGCTGTCGCCCGCCACTGACGTGTTTGCACTCGGCTGCGTGCTGTACCGATGCATCGTAGGTCGGCGCATCTTCGATGGCAGCCCGATGGATCTGATGACCCGAACGGTCGAAGAAGCCGTGACACCTCCCGGGGCGGTAGTGCCTGGGGTTCATCAGGCACTCGATGAATTGGTGGCAACCATGCTGAGTCCGGATCCGGCGAAGCGCCCCGCCGACGCCGCGCGCCTGCTCGTTGCCATCGCCGCACTGCCGTCCGAATTGTTGGACAACGTCGCGCCCTCGGCGAGAGTCCTGTTGAGCCCAAATGGGCTCACCGCGGCCGAACGGGTTCCCACCACCGTCGTGCTCGTGCGGCACGCGCCCGAAGATCAGGCATCGAGCTCGAGCGGCGTCGAGGGACGTAGACGCTACTCGAGCTATTTCGAGACATTGGCTGACGGCACCTGGCTCGCGCTGCCGCGCGGCAACGCCACGGCCCTCGATCAAGCTCTGCACGCGGCTCGCTTGACGCTCGACGTGCGGTCGCAATGGCCCCGCGCCGCGATTGCGCTGGTGGCCGGGCGGACGATCGAGCGCGGATCGACACCGCAGCTGCACGAGCTTCTTGCCGAGGCCGAAAGTTGCGTAAAGAACGCCGCCTCCGGGCAGATTGTCCTCGATGTCACGAGCGCAGCGCTGGTGGCCGAAAAATTCACGACCGAGCAGGCTGAAGGCTATCCTGCGCTACTCTGCGCGGAGCGCCCAGTAGTGACCTGGCATGACCCCGCGCGAGAAACCAGCGCTCTGTGTCTGGGGCGTGACGCGGAGCTCGTCCGGTTGCTTGCGATCGCGCAAGACGCCTTCGTCACTCCCAATGCTAGAGTCGTGCTTCTGACAGGGCCCGCGGGGATCGGAAAGTCGAGTCTGTCGGGCGAGTTTCTGACGCGCCTTTCGCACGCAGGCTCGGAGTTTTCGGTTTGGTCGGCCTATGCAGATCCGATGAGCGCGGGCTCAGCGCTGCGCTTGGTGTCTGCCGTTCTGGAGGCCGCGCCGGCTAATCTGGGCTCTGCTCTGGAGCGGCTGCTGGATCCCGACGAGGCTGATTCGCTGCGCGCCGGCGAGGTCAGGCCGGCGGGCTCGGTCGACGCAGTTCATCGCGCCCTCGCCGCCTTGGTAGAAGCACAGCTTGCCCAGGGTCCGCTGGTGCTGCGCTTCGAGGACATTCACTGGGCAGATCTGGGAAGCTTACGCGCGATTGACTACCTGCTGGCGGCTCTCCACGATAGGCCGTTGTTGATCGTCGCCACGGCCAGGCCCGAGGTGGGTGAGCTGTTCCCGGATTTGTGGCAGAGGCGATCCGTGCAGGAAATTTGCCTGAGCGAGTTACTCGAGGTCGACGCCAATCGGGTCGTGTCGCTCAGGCTCGGGCACGAACTCGACGCCGCCGTCCGCGTGCGGATCCTGCAACGCGCTCGCGGAAACGCGTTCTTGCTTCATGAGTTGATTCGCGCCCAGGCCGAAGGGCGCGGGGACGAAGTGTTGGAGACCGCGCAGGGCGTTGCCCAAAGCCGCCTCCGTGCACTTGCTCCGGACGCGCGGCGAGCGCTGCGCGCGGCCAGCATTCTGGGCGAGCCTTTCTCGCATCGCGCCGTGGCATTCCTGCTGGGAGAAGGCTCCGATGAGAGCGACGTCGAACGATGGCTGAACTTGCTCGTGTCGCGCGACGTCCTTCGCCGACGCGACGACGGCCAGCCGAGCAAGGCGGCGCTCGTGTTTGCGCACGCCGTCATGCGCGACGCCGCGTACGACATGCTCACCGAGGCCGACCGGAAACTCGGCCATCGACTTGCCGCTCGCTGGCTGGAGTCGGCAGAACGCACGAACCCGATGGTCACGGCGCAGCACTATGCCCGCGCGGGCGACAGCGCTGGCGCCGGTCGCTGGTACTTTCGCGCCACGCTGGAGGCCTTCAAGATCGGAGATTTCGGCGCCACCGCGGCTTCCGCGGAACAGGCCCTGGCCTATGATTTGTCTCGACAAGAGCGTGGCCACGTACAGGCGGTGGCTGCGCACGCCTATCGTCTGCTCGGGAACGTCGAGAAATCCAAGCGATTGTCGGCGGACGCGCTGCGGGCGCTGCCGCCCGATTCGCCGCTCTGGAGAGAAGCAGCGCGCACCGCGATGATGGCGGGCGCGAGTGCTGCGCGGCACCGCGATGGCTGATTGCGCTCTACGAATTGCCCGTCAGCGCGGCCTGGACTGCGCGCGCGAGCGCGCCGCTGGTGTAAGGCTTGGCCAGCCAACCGAGACCTTGCGAAATAGCGGCTTCGGCGCGATCGGGCGGCGCATTGCCGCTGGCGATCAACGCGCGTTGCCCTGGAAACAACTTTCTCACTCGCTCGATCACCGCCAATCCGTCTTGGTCCTCGTTCAGTGCCATGTCGACGATCAGCAGATCGTACGGGCTTAGGCACGCCGATTGACCGAGGGGCTGGCGCCCCGCGAAGGCGGCGAAAACCTCGCATGCTGCCGCGCCGCTGCGCAGGGTGTCGATCTCGTATCCCAGTTGGCCCAGCACTCGGGAGGCAGTTCGGAGCTGAGTCGGTTCGTCGTCGATGACTAGCACCTTGGCGCGTCCGCGAGGCAGCGAGGAGGTTCGGTGTGCGGGCTGGAGCGCCAAATTGATCCGCGGAAAGTACAAAGCAAACGTAGTGCCGTGCCCGGGTTGACTCGTGACGTCCAAGTAGCCGTCGTGTTCCTTGACTACGCCATGCACGACTGCGAGCCCGAGGCCGCTGCCCGAAGTTTGCCGGATGCGTTTGCTGGAAAAGAACGGTTCGAACACACGCACCAGGCCGACTGGGTCGATGCCGCGCCCGGTGTCGGATACGGTCACGACCGCATAGTTGCCCGGTGCCACGACCTCGTACCCCAACAGCGGTTCGGCCAGGTCGACCGAACGAGTCGTCACCTCGACTTTGCCCGGGCCGTCGATCGCTTCCAGAGCGTTGCGCACCAGATTGGTGATGGCGCGCACCAGATGGGCTTCCGCAGCCCGCACAATCAGCGGTTCCTCACACAAGAGGTGGCATACCTCGACCTGTGCCAAATCCTCCGGCATAAATCCGAGGGTTTCGAGCGTCAAGCAGTCGGACACGAGCGCGTTCAGATCCAAAGGGTCCGTGCCCACTCGTCTCTCGCGGCCGAGAGTCAGCAGATCCTTGATCGTCTGAGCGGCGCGCAGCGATGCACCCTTGATGCTCCTCATGTCGTCGCAAATCTCGTGCAGTGCCGGCAGGGCGTCGGGAGCGAGGCGGGCCAGGTCTTCCAAGATGACGTCTGGCAATGCCACCATCGGTCCGAGCACGTTGTTCAAGTCGTGGGCGACGCCCCCGGAGAGGACGCTCAATGCCTCCATGCGCGCGGCGGTGGCCTGCCGCTCCTGCACACTCCGCTCGTGAAGCACCGTCTTTTCCACCACTTGTTGATGCAGTCGGATGCTGCTGAGCGCCACGCTCACTTGGTCTTGGAGCATTTGGAAGCCGCCGGTGCCGCCCGAGTATTCGAAGACCGCCACGCCCCAACGTTCACCCTCGCACAGAAGTGGGAAGACCAAGCGCGTGCGGCGCCTGTCATTGCGCCAAATCCCCGCCGGAACCAGCTGGCGAGCGGCAAAGCGCACCGGTGGGGGATCGAACGGGCGCCCGTCCAGCATGCACACCCAAGGCTCGAGCTCCGTGGTGGAACCCTCCGCGTAGCGCGAAAAGGACGCATTCGAAATGCCGAGCGAAGGCATCATGCTCAGCAGCGCTTGCTTGAGCGAGGGCAGGTCGACGGCGCGTGTCAGATGCCGGTTGAGGTCGACGATGCGCAAATAGTCGTTGTCGAGATCGATCCGCTCCTGAACCTGGCCGCGCTGGCCGCGGTGCGCGATCAGATCGCGGGCGTCGTGCCAGAGATCCTCCAGCTCCGGCTCGGCGCAACTGCGGAGCTCGTCGCGCAGGCGAGCGATCGCGCTCTCCAGCGCGCGACACTTTGCGGGATCGTTGTCGGAACTTTCCAGCAGCTGTTCGATCGTGCGCAAGAACGGCTCGGGGTTGCCGGCCAATGCGGGCCCGAGCGCAGCCAGCAAACGGTCCACGGTGCGGAGGCCCTCCGGGGAGGTGATGCACAGGGGAGCCATCAGCGCGCGCGTGAGCGAGTCTGCATGAGTGCGCAAGTATTCCGGGGCCGGCTGCGTCGTGGCCGCTCGAACCACGGACCTCACGAGCCTCGTTCGCACGCCGCAGCCGCAAGATTGGCGGACCAGGAAGAGCGCCGGTAGCTCGACACAATCGGCGACCGGCCGCCCGGCGAGTTGCTCCAAAACGACGCGGATCGCCTCGCCGGCCATGGCCTCGAACGGCTGGGCGACCGTGGTCAACGGCGGACTGTCGAGGCGCGCCATCTGCACGTCGTCGAAGCCGGTGACAGGCAGCCCGGGTGGCACGCGGCGCCCGGGCTGCCTGAGCACTGCCATCGCGCCAAACGCCATGTTGTCGCTGGCGGCCGCAACGGCGTCGAATTCGACCTCGCGCGAAAGGAGCTGATCCATCGCGGCTTGGGCGTCTCGATTGGTGAAATTTCCATCCACGACCAGCGCCGGGTCGAACGGCAGACCGTGTCGACGCAGGACCTCGACGTACGCCTCGAAGCGCACCTCGGCTTCCGGGTTCCCCGCGGCACCCGCGATGAAGGCCGGTCGGCGACAGCCATGATCGCGGACCAGGTGCTCGACCGCTGCTTCCATGCCTCCGCGGTTATCGATCACCACGCTCGGGACGCCCGGAATGGCGATTCCGATGCTGCACAACGGTAACGAGCGGTGCAGATGCGCCAGATGCTGCACGCTGTCGAGTCCAAACAGCGACGCGAGGCAGCTCGAGATTAGGATCAAACCATCGACGCAGTCCGGGTGCATCAGATCGAAGACCGAATTCTCGTCGACACTCCAAAGCCGGGGATCCCCCAGCGCCCCCGCGTAGACCGTGAGCAAGTTCAAGTCGAGCTCGCGACACTTCTCCTGGAACGCATTGCGGATTTGCGCGTCATAAGTGCCGGTAAAAAGCGCGAGGTAGCCCATCAGTACACCGATGGTCTTGCGGCCCGCTCTTCCGTGCACAGCCCGCTAAACGGCCACACTGGGCGAAACTTCAGCCCGCACCCGAGCGGAGCGGTGCGCGTCGCACATCTCCCTTCAGCAGGCTCGTACCGGACGGGCCGCAGGGCGCCCCGACGCCGAAAAGTCAGCGTGACGGCGCCCTGGACCGCCTCACCGGGAGACTAGAAGGCGTAGCCGATGGTGAACAGGAAGCGCGGTCGCGTGCCGCCGCCCGCGATGATGGCGCTGGTCAAGTTATAGTTGTCGGTGTCGACGCTCTTGCTGGTTTTGGTCCATTGCAGACCAAAGCCACCGCCGATGATGAAGCCATCACCGATCACTCCCTGACCGCCAATGTCGATCGCGCCGCCGACGCTCGTAAACGACTGGCTCGGCGCACCGGTGATACTCTGCGAATACGCAGCGAACAAAAACGACGGACTCACGAAGAACCCGTTTGGCCCCTTCTTGCCGGAGTAAAACTTGTAGCCCAGCTCGCCGCCAAAACCGCTCAACGAGCCAAGGTCCACGTCGCTCGTTGTGATCGAGGCATGCGTATAAAACGGATTGAGCGTGATCGCGTGGTGCAACGAGGGCAGGTATTCGCCTTGGATGCTGTACCGATTAATGGATAGGGCGAGCGGGTTGACGATGATCGCGAACTGCTTGTACGGCTTCGGCTCTTCTTGGATCGGCACCAGCACGGCACCCGGTGGCGGTGCCGGTGGCGCTTCGGCGGCCGGCGGAGCTTCGGAAGCCGGCTCATCAGCGGCGAGTGCGCTTTGAGTGGCAAGGCTGAGCAGGCAAAAGGGGAACAGCGTCGAGATAAGAACCACAGCAGACCTACGCATTTTTAACTCCTCACGATGCAGAGATGCCCGGCTCATAGGCAAAATAAAGGCGCACCCAGAGCCCTTTGGACGAACTGGTCACCCCCCGAGGGGAGACCCCACACGCACTCAGACGGGGCGAACCGAGGCGATATTCACCACCCCACCCGACCTCATAGCAGTAGCCGAGCTTAGGCCAAATAGGCTTGTTGTTGCCTACATTTGCCCCCGAGCTGGGATATTGGGTCCGGATCCGATTCCCGGCTCAAAGCGCGCGTTTTCGTGTGCGCCGGCCGCCGACGGCCGCGCCGCCGAAGGCTGAGACGGCCGGGCCGCAGCACGTGACCATCAACAAATTCAAGCCGCTGCTAAGCCACGGTCAGGCGCTGGCCTTCGCGGCAGAAGCGTTCACCTGTGTGTCGATCCAGCTCGCAAATTCAGCGGCGAACTTCTCGAAATCACCGCGATATTCGGCCACTGACTGCGCGCCGTGCACGACTCGGATGCGCGCGTCCAAATCGATGGGTTCCGCGGCTCGCGGGATTTCGGCGAGCTTCGCGACGCTCGCGTGTTCTTCGGCTTTGCGTTGTTCGGCGCTTTGATTGAGGCGAGCGGCGAGCGGGGCGGCGCTCAGATCTTGGCCGGTGAGTTTGCGGACGAAGTCGGCGAACGGAATGCTGTTGCCGGGTTGCCACCAGACCTTGGCGAGCTCCGGACCAATGCGAGGGTTGTCGACGAGATGCCCGTCTCGCGCGAGGAAGTAACTGCGTGCCTGGGCAACCGCCATCTGGGCGAGCACGTAGCCGTGGTACGTGCAGCTGAAGTCACCCGAGATGAGGTGTGAGATCGAGAGCGTGGGGCGGGGGCTGCCGCCTTCGAGAAATAGCAGTCTTTGTTCGACTTCGCGTAAGACGCGGAGCACGTTTTTGGCCGTCAGAGCTGCGCTGGGCAGCTCGTAGATGGCTTTCTCGGCGTAGCAAACCGAGAGCATGGAGCGCATGACCCAAGCCGCTTTGGGTTGGTGGGCGTCGATGCTGCGGTCGATCAGGGACAGCGGCATCGGGTTGCCGTTTCGGTCGAGCGCATAGCGCTGCTGCCAGTCCGCGTCACCCGGGAGGCTATCCAAGAACATGCTCTGCGTCTCGGCAAAGGCCGTGGAGGTGGGCGCGAATTCCTGCCCAAAGCAAGGGCTCGGCATGTCGATGTTGGAAAAGTGCGCGGCGTGCCCGCCTTCGTGAAACAGCGTGCGCAAGGCGAGTTGCCCGGCACCTACTGCACCCGGCAACGCGTTGGCCGTAAATTGGACGCGGGCGGGAAGCAAGCGACCCGCCCGACGCCAGGCCACGACCGGGCCGTGCATGAAGCCGTTTTCGTACTTGCCAGGTCGGTCGAGCAAATCGAGTACCAAGTCCGCCCCCGCGTAGCGAATGCCGAGCCCCGCAAACGAGCGCCCCCAGCGTTCAATTGCAGAACGGAATGAGAAGTACGGATCCAAGTCGCGCGTGACCTCCCCGGAGGTCAGCTGGCCGAGGTTCCACGGCTCCGCGGCGTGCTCGCCGTGCTTGCGGCGCGCCTCTTCCACGAAAGCACGGGCTGCCGGGCGCGTTCGCTCCTCCAGCTCGTCGAGCAAGACGAACAGCTCAGCCTTGCTCATGCCTTCGATGCGTTTCGCCTTCCAGTCGTAGTAATCTTCGGCGCCCAGGGTTCGCCCGAGTTCGTTGCGCTTGGCGACGACTCGCAGGTAGCCGCGCTGGAGGACGTGCGACTCGATCGAGCGGAGGCCCTCGAATGCAGCCCGGCGGCGCGCTTCATCCGGGTCATTTTGCAGAAGGTGCGAGAGCGTGATGCTGCTCGCGGGCACGAAACCGCGCTGGGGATCCTCGAAACCGAGCTTCATCTCTCCACGGGCGACCTGCAAGCGGCCTTCGTCTGCGGCGAGCTCTTCGGCCAACACTGCCCCCTGCGGGCTGTCAATCGTGTGCGCGCCGAACGTGCGCAACCAGCCCTCGACGCGCAGGCGTTGCTGATCGTTCTCGATCCGCAGTTCACGCAGCCGGGTCAGCTGATCCGACGCCTGTAGAAACTGCTGCAGGGCGAGATCACGGGCATCGAGCTCGGCCTGCGCGCGTGGGGCGTCAGCGCCGAGGCCCATTTTTGCCGACCAAAACGCATCCTCTTTGGCCGTGTGCAGCGCCGCATAGCGTTCGTCCAAAGCGTCGAGGTAGCTCGCGGCGGAGACATTCGTCGTCATGGGCGAGGGCGTAGCGCGTCTCGCGCCCGGCGCCATCCCGTAACTTTGTGAGGCGCTTCGCTACAGGGCGGGGCGCACGCTGTGCCAGCCATGCTCGACGTCCGGTTTTACCTCATCCCATGTCCGTGGCTGATTGCTGGCTTGCCATTCCTCGCGCAATCGTGTCATCAGCGTTTCGTCCCAGGCGTCGTCTTTGTAGTGCAATCGCGCGCCATGTCCGTAGCGGACGGCTGCCTCGAACGACGGCCAACCAACAAGCTCCCGCCCGTGTCGCGGTCCCGGATTCGGGAGATGGTCGCGAGGGATCGGCTGCGTCCCCAATGCTTGCCGGATGGTGTCGGTCGCTCCCTGATTGAGGTCGACACCACTATCGGTCAAATCGCCCTTGGTCTGCGCCCAATCACGCATGACGGCATGCTTCACACGCGCCCAACTGGAGGCATGGCTGTCCGTCCACCAATCGGGATCCCAGGTTGTCTGAGCCATGCGCCACGCGGTGCACAGCTCATGCCCGAATCAAGAATCTCATGCCCGAATCAAGAATCGCCGGCTTTGAGCGTTTGGCGCACTCCTTGCGTTAAGGCCGGGGTGCGGGCGCTGCCCGGTCCGGATTTTTCACCTGAAGGAGTTCATCATGGCAATCTTACTATTTTTGCTTTTCGGCTTGGTCGTCGGTTTCATCGCACGCGCAGTCATGCCCGGTACTCAAAAGATGGGGCTGATCGCCACGATGGTTTTGGGAGTGGTCGGTTCGTTCGTGGGCGGCTTCTTGGTCAGCTTGGTGACCGAGAACCGCGTTACCGATCTGAACACCGCGGGCATCATCGGCAGCATCATCGGAGCACTCTTGCTCTTGCTGGTGATGGGCAAATTGTCCAACCGTAACGTGCTGGCTTGAGCGAATGCGCCTCCGTGCCGGCTGCGAGATGACGCTCAACGCGACCAGCCCAGCGCCACTGGTCGCGATGCTCCGCCCGCGCAGCGGTCAGGCGCAATGGATTGTGGAGGAGACGTATGAATTCGAACCGTTCGTGAAGGCGACCGAATATGTCGATTGTTTCGGAAACCTTTGCCAGCGTTTGGTCGCCCCCATTGGCGGCCTCCATTTGCGGACCCAAGTCACCGTGGAGGTCGCCGATGAGATCGCGGTCAAGCCCGGAGGGACGCTGACGAAGATCGAAGATTTGCCTGATTCGGCGCTGCAATTCCTCTTGCAGAGCCGATACTGCCCTTCCGATACGTTGGATGAACTCGCGCATGAGGTCGTGGGCACGCAGGCAGCTGGTTACGACCAAGTCGAGGCCATACGCGCGTGGATCCGCGAACACATCGAATACAAATACGGTGTGAGCAACGGCTCGACCTCTGCCGCCGACACTCTTCGCGACAAGGCGGGAGTGTGCCGTGACTTTTCGCACATCGGCATTTCGCTGTGCCGGGCGTTGCGTATCCCGGCGCGCATGGTGGTGGGTTACTTGTACCGCCTCGACCCGATGGATTTGCACGCTTGGTTCGAAGCCTTCGTCGACGATCGTTGGTATACGTTCGACGCGACTCAAGAAGAGCCGCGCGGCGGTCGCATCGCCATTGCCTATGGTCGCGATGCGGCGGATGTCGCGTTGACCACCGAATTTGGACCGGTGGAGACCAAAGATTTCCGCGTCTGGGTCGACAAGCTGTAGCGGCAATCCTGCCCCCTGCGGTGCAGGATGAGACTTCGCCCAGCGCACTCGCAAGATTTGGAGATCGTGGCGAAACGCCAACGCCACGCGAATTTTCCGTATGTTTAGGGCGTAGTGCGCCCCGTTCTGCGAACCGCCAAGGTTGGCTCGTGGATTGCAATGACAGCCGGTCATGTTGATTAGAGCCGGCTACCAAATCGCAATCGAATGTAACATGGAGACCCCTCTGATGGCGCTCTTGAGCGTCCATCCTTCGCGCCAGGCGGATCTGCGAAGCCCGGCCGTGATTACGTCGAGCGGCTCTTCGCCGTTGGTCGCGAGCATCGATGAATTCGGTAACTTGCGCACGCGCACCATCGCTCCCGCCGGCGTGCTGAAGCTTGCGACGAATTTCATCATCCAAGATTCGGGGCTGCCCGACGAAGCGGCGCCCTGGGCCGGCGAAGTACCGGTTTCACAATTGCCGGATGACGCGGTGACCTTCTTGCTGGGCAGCCGCTACTGCGAGACGGATCGATTGTCGCCGATCGCCTGGTCGTTGTTCGGCAACACCCCTCCAGGCTGGGCGCGGGTACAAGCGATCTGCGATTACGTACACCGTCATTTGACGTTCGGCTACCAGTTCGCGCGCAATACCCGCACCGCCCGGGAGGGCCACGAAGAGCGCGTCGGCGTGTGCCGTGACTTCGCGCATCTGGCGATCGCACTTTGCCGCTGCATGAACATCCCGGCTCGCTACGCGACGGGCTACTTGGGCGATATCGGCGTACCCGCGGTTCGCGCGCCGATGGACTTCAGCGCCTGGTTCGAGGTCTATCTAGGAGGGCGTTGGTTTACGTTCGACGCTCGCCATAACACGCCGCGCATCGGCCGGATTTTAGTGGCACGCGGGCGGGACGCCGCGGATTGCGCCATTACCACCACGTTCGGCCTATCCCAGCTGGTGCAGTTCGAGATCGTGACCGACGAAGTGGATGAAGCGTCAGCGGCCTAGTTTCTGAGCTCTCCAGCGCATGCCGAGCGCGACGAAAGCGTCGCGCAGTACGGCCAGCTGAGCGCAGTGGTCGGCCCGGTCATTACCGGCGTAGCCGCGTACATGAAAGTCCCCTTCGCTGAAGAACTCCACGAGCTCCAAACCGAAGCGGTCCGCGCGCCGCACGGGTTGCGGCTGGCCGTTGAGCGATGCGACTAGATAGTGCGCGCACTCGGTGGTAGATGCGAAGTCGGGCGGGTCAATCGACGAGTGGCTGACGAAAAACGAACGCTGACCCTGTGCCGCCTTTG
>Ga0302322_100000343_pt1 | contig 35211 bp, 35 predicted proteins | sample Fen_T0_2_FD_203757 | JGI IMG/M metagenome (GOLD analysis project Ga0302322, IMG submission 203757) | Peat permafrost microbial communities from Stordalen Mire near Abisko, Sweden - Fen_T0_2 | ecosystem: Environmental > Terrestrial > Soil > Wetlands > Permafrost | place: Sweden: Abisko...
TGTCGCGCTGGCCCAACTTCGCCCACCTCGCGTAGCCCCGTGCGCATCGCGGTCATCGGCTCGCTCGAGTTCCCCGGCCGTCAGGGCGGGATGACCCGGCACATCGAGGAGGTCTACGCGCGCATCGCCGCGCACGGGCATGACGTGACCGTGTACTGCCGGCGCGCGCCCGAAGGCCGCGAGTACCGGGGCATGCACGTGCAGCCCGTCCCCACGATCCCCAAGAGTCCGCTCGACCGGTTCAGCTACAGCGCGTCGGCATCGGTGCGCGCCGCCCGCTCGGGCGCGGACGTCGTGCACTACCACTCGTACTCGAACTCGGGATGGTCGTTCGTGCCACGCCTGCGCCGCACGAAGGTCGTGATGACGGTCCACCGGCTCGAGTGGCTGGACGAGAAGTGGGGGCCCGCCGGACAAGCCATGCTCCGGACGAACGCACGCATCACGCACCGGTCGGCCGACGCGTTCATCGCGGTGTCGCGCGATTTCGAGGACTACCTCCATGCGCACGTCCCCGCGGGCACGCCGGTGGTGCGCATCCCGAACGGCATCACCATGCCCGACGAGATCGACGACGACGCGCCCGCGCAGTTCGGCCTCTCCCGCGACGAGTACCTCCTGGCCGTCAGCCGGCTGGTCCCCGAGAAGGGACTCGACGTGCTGCTCGACGCGCTCGACGGCATCGCACGCGACAGCGTCGCGCTCCCGCTGCCCGTGGCGGTCGCGGGGCGGGCCCGCCAGCCCACGCCGTACTCCGAAGCGCTCGCGGCCCGGGCCGACCGCGCCCCCACCCCGGTGCGCCTCCTCGGCGTGCAACCGGCGCCAGTGGTGCACGGCCTCTACCGCGGCGCCCGGGCCCTCGTGGCACCCTCACGCCGCGAAGGCAACCCGCTCACCGTGATCGAGGCGATGGCCCACGGCCTGTGCGTGGTCGCGAGCGACATCCCGCCCCATCGCGAGCTGCTCGGCGACACCGGGATCCTCGTCCCGGTCGATGACGCCGCCGCGCTGGCGGACGCGCTGCGAACCGTCGCGGCCGACCCTGTGCTCGCGCACGGGCTCGGGGCGCGGGCCCGGACGCGGATCGAGCAGTCGGACGAGCATCAGTGGGACGGGGTGGCCGCGCGCACGGAGTCGGTGCTCTCGGGCGTGGTGTCCGGCGCCTGATCGTCGGCGAGATCGTCCGCCGGGTCCTCCGGCGACGCATCGGCGTCACCCGCCCCGTCGGCCCGCACCAGCATCCCCGCCAGCGCGGCCACGAACACGTAGAGCATCACGGCCGGGATGGCCACGCCCGAGTCGTTCACGGCGTACCCGAGCACGGTCAGCACCGCGAACCCGATGAGCGCGGCGCGCAGCTCGGGGACCCGTTGGACGAGGGCCGTCACCCGGGCCCGGCCGCGCCAGGCGAGGTAGCCCACGAACAGCACGCCGATCACGAACATGACCCGCCAGTCGGACGAGGTCCACGTGTCGAGGTTGCGGTGCAGCTTGCGGAAGATCACGTCGGTGATCTCGGAGATCCCGCGGTCGCGCGCGTTGGTGAGCAACCGACCCAGATGGGTGCGGTCGCGGGCCGGCCGGGCGAGGTCGACCGCAGCGGCGAGGCCGAGCGCGACCACGGCGGCGGCGACGAGCCCGACCACCGTGCGCCACCGGATGCGGATCCCGAACAGGAGCATCCCGGTGACGATGTACGCCGGCGTGAGCGAGAGCACACCCCCGACGTCGCCGCCGAGCATCGGGGCCGCGTCCACCACGAGGGCCACGAACATCAGCGCCACCGCGATCCATGCACCCCGCCGCCCGCCGATCCGGTGGGCGAGCAGCCCCGCGAGGAGGACCACGCTCGCGCCGAGGAACGCGAACGCGACGTTGCCCACCCCCGCGAACCGCACGCCGATCGAGGGCGTGTACCCGAACGCGGTGCTGAGCTGGAGCCGCGCGCCCGCCGCGACGTCGACCACCAGCAGGCCGACGATCGCCGCGAGCCCGACGAGGGTCGGCCCGGTGGGATCACCGGCGCCGAGCAGCTCGTAGACGAGCGCGGCCACGAGGGAGGCCGCCGCGAGGAAGAGGTAGTACGGCCCGATCCCGCCGTTGTGGAACGCGACGAGCCGCGCCAGGTACACCGTTGCGACCAGGCCGAGCAGCCACGACGAGCCGAAGCGCGCGAACCCGCGCCACGGCCCGCGTCGGCGCAGCTCCCACACGAGCACGGCGGCGATCGCCACGAGTCCGGCCATCACGGTCGCGAGGTACGTGACCGGCCGCAGCACGCGATCGCGGAAGAGTGCGGCGTTCGTCTCGTCGATCATGTGCTTCACTCGGTGCTTGGCCGTGCCCGCGGTGGACCCGACCGCGAACGCCCGTCCGTTCATCGACTTCGGCCGGGGGATGTCGAGCAGCTCGAGCACCGATGGCGCGACGTCGGCGAGGAGCACGAAGCCCTTGCGCCTCGTGCTCGACGACTTCATGAGGCCGGGTGTGATCCCCGGCGCGCGTACACCGACGACCGTGAGGCCCTTGGTGACCCGCGAGGCGTACGGGCTCACCACGACCACGGCGTCGTGCGCGGGGTCGACCTCGCCGAGCAGCTTGCCCACCAGCTCGTCGGTGCGCGCGAGCGCGGCCTGGTAGCTCTTCGCGTCCTGCTTGGTGACGGCGGGCGCCCGCGCGTCGACGGCGCGGACGATGTCGGACCCTTCGACCATCACGACCGACTTCGGGGTCCACGCGTCCTGGAACGCCGCGAGCACGGCGTCGTTGTCGAGGCGCAGCCCGAACGGCGCGGCGGCGTCGGGCACGAGCAGCGACCGGTCGACCTGGCCACCCTCGACCGTTCCCGCGGCGCTCATGAGGCCGGTGACGAGGTAGCGCCGGTACCGGTCGAGCCCGTCGTCGGGCACCGAGCCGTCACTGTTGCCGATCACCGCGGCGTGGTAGCCCGCGTCACGCAACGAGGTGCCGAGTGCGCCGATGCTGGATCCGCCCGGTTCGGCCTCGTTCACGCTGCGCAGTCCGACGATGCCGAGCTGCACGAGGCCGCGCGAGCGGCTGATGCCGGTGCGACGCTCGAACGCGGCACCGGCGGTGTCGTCGCCGAACCGCTCGTCGACGCCGAAGCCCATCCCGTCGGAGGGCGTATTGGTGCCCAAGGAGCGCTTCCCCGCGCCGAGGGTGAGGTACCCGGAGACGGGGCCGCCACCCCCGCTGCGTGCGGTCATGTTGGCCACCGCGGACCGGCGCAGGAGCCGCTTGAGGTTCGGCGCGTCGGCGTGCTGGAGGTCGGCCCAGCCGACGTGCGGAATCGAGATGATCAGCACACGGTTGATCGGGCTGGACGGCTGGAGCTTGTCCGGCCGGACGGCCGCCTCGGCGGGCGCACCGAAGCCGGGCAGGACACCCGCGACCGCACCGAGCACCAGGCTTCCGAGGAGGAGCAGGGCGAGGACCGCCGAACGGGTCCGGCGCGAGGCGTTGGAGGACACGGGCATCGGCAGTGATCGGTAGCCTAGCCAACTTGGATCGCGACGACGCTGCGCACCAGTCGGCCGAAAACGCACCCCGGCGCACGGTGCTGCGGGGGCTCGGGTGGTCGAGCATCGGCTACCCGCTCAACGTCGGGTTCATGTTCTTCACGCAGGTCCTGGCCGCCCGCCTGCTCACCCGCGACAACTTCGGCAGCTACTCGCTGGCCGTGGGCATCTTCGGGACCGTGGCGCTCATCATGCAGCTGGGCCTCCCCCACTCGATGCTGCGCCGGGCGTCCTCGGCGCTCACCGCGGGCCGCAGCGCCACCGTCCGCAACGAGGTGGTCTCGGCCTTCGTCCTGTGCACGGCCGCGGCCGTCGTCGTCGTCGTCGTCTTCGCGTCGCCACTCGGCAAGGAGGCGCTCGACACGCTCTTCTCGGAGACCGGAGTCGCCGCGTTCGCCGCGCTGATCGGCATCCGCACCGGGCTGCGGATCCTCGAGAACCTGGTCCCCGAGGCGCTGCGGGCCTTCCGCGACTTCTTCCGGGTGAGCCTCTACGACGGCCTCCTCGCGAACTTCCTGATGGTGGCGGCGCTCACCGCCGTGCTCCTCGCCGACGGCAGGCCCAGCGCGGCGGACGTCATGGCGATCAGCGTCGCCACCGCGGCGATGGCCCTCGTCCCCGCGTTCTGGGCGATCCACCGGCGGTTGGGCGCACTCGACCACGAGAAGCTGCGCATGCACAACCCGCTCGAGCCCTCGATGTGGCTCGTCACCGTGGGCCGTGCGATCCTCGCCCAGCTCGACCTCCTGCTCGTCGGCGTGCTCGCGACGAGCGCCGACGTCGCCACGTATGCGGTGCCGTTCCGCCTCGCGCTCTTCGTCGGGTTCCCCCTCATCGTCGTCAACCAGGTGGTGCCCCCGCTGATCGCGAGCTGGCACGCCGGAGGCGCGGTCGAACGGCTGGAGCGCACACTGCGCGCGACGGCCGGGGTCGCGTTCTTCGGCGCGCTCGCGGTCGCGGCCGTCTACGTGGTCTTCGGCAAGATGCTCATCGGCGAGCTGTTCGGGGCGAAGTACGAAGACGGCTACACGATCCTGTTGATCCTCACCGCCGGGCAGGTGCTCCAGACCTACGCGGGGTCCTGCGGGTTCGCGTTGATGATGACCGGTCATCAGCGTGCGTACGCGTGGCTCCTCGGCATCAGCACGATCATCACGATCGGTCTCGACGTGGCGTTCTTCAACCTGTGGGGCATCGAGGGCATCGCGATCGCGACCGCGCTGTCGCTCACCGTCCAGAACTACGTCCAGGCCGGGATGCTGCGCCGGCTCACCGGGTTCCACTCCATCGCCAGCGTGCGGCTCGCCATGACCGAGGGTCTGGGCACCGTCCGGAAGGTCACCAAGCGCGGCGGTTCGGCGGACGCAGCCGGCGCAGCCGCGACCGCGGCGTCAGGCGGGCCAGGGGAGCTGGAACCCGAGGAGTGACCCGAGCCGCGCGTTGTGCGGCCGGAAGTAGTCGACCAGGCGCGCCTCGATCCCCAACGCGGGTGCGGCGTAGGCGCCGACGTTGCGGTCGGGCACCGCGGGCGCGGCATCGTCGGGCAACCCGAGGAACGCCAGCACCGCGGCCGGGACGCTCCCGCCCCGCAACGCGTCGGACTCGAGCACGAGCAGCTGCCCGCGCGGGAACACCGCCAACCACCGCTCGAGCTGCTCGGCGTAGCGGCCCCGCGCGAGGTAGCCGTGGAGCCGGGCCGGGCAGCGCGCTGCGTCGTACCATGCCGCCTCGGAGGGCGGCGGGAGCACCTCGGCTGCGGCCGGATCGAGCGCCTCCTCGATCGGGCGGCGCTCGTCGCCGACCCGAACCGCGTGGTGGTAGCCCGAGATCGCCCGGGCCACGGGGTCGCGCAGCACCGCGATCAACCGCGCGTCGGGCACGGACGCGTGCAGGCGCTCGGGCACCGCGGGGTGGAACAGGTAGTAGGGCGTGGCCTCCCCGGTGAGCGCGCGTCCGGTGCGCGCCGCCACGGCGTCGAGCACCGAGCGGCGTGGGAAGAACGCCCGGTAGTGCGCGATCGGCGCGGGTCGGCGATCGAAGTGGTGCACCTCCTTGCGCAGGGCCGGGACCACCGACGGGTGCGCCGCGAGCTGGCCGTAGAGCGACGACGTGCCCGCCTTCTGTGCCCCGATCACCACGAAGTCGGGAAGGGCCCGCGCCCGCGGGTCCAGTCGGCGGGTCGCGAGCTGGAGGCCGAGGGCACCCCGCGTCACTTGGTGCCGGACGGGCATGCCGCAACCGTACCGGCGACGCTCCGGCGGTCCGGGCCCGGATCCGGTGCGTGTTGCGCCGCGATCCGCATGACGCAAAGGTGGTGCCCATGCGAACGCACCGAAACCTCTGGCGGGCCCTGGCCGGATCGACCCTCGCTCTGGGCATCGTGGCCCTCATGGCGCTCCCCGCGGCTGCGGGCTCGGGCGTCAGCGGCCCCAACGGACACAACCGTCGAATCGCGGTCGGCGACATCACGGTCACGACCGGCGAGGTGGTCGACGGGCCGATGATCGGCATCGACGGCGACGCCCGGATCGCGGGCCGGGTCGACGGCGCCGCGATCGTGCTCCGGGGCGACGCCGTGGTCACCGCGGACGGCGTGGTCGATGGCGACGTGGTGGTCGCCCGCGGCGACGCGACGGTCCTCGGCACCGTCAAGGGAAACGTCGTGGTCCTCGGCGGCCACGCCGTGATCGGCGCGAACGCGATCGTGCGTGGTGACGTGCGGTCCACCAAGACCCCTCGGATCCAGCGGGGCGCACGCATCTCCGGTGACGTCCAGCACGTGAACCTCCCGGGCATCATCGCCGCGCTCGGCGCGGGCATCCTCCTGTTCTGGTGGATCGCGGTGACCTTGTCCACCGCGCTGCTCGGCGTGCTCGTCCTCGCGCTCGCGCCCCGCGCCCTCGACGCCGCCAACGCCGTGGGTCGCGACCCCAAGCGGTGGTGGCAGGCCCTGCTCGTCGGTGTGGGCCTCGTGATCGGGCTTCCCGTCGTGGGCGTGGCCGCCGTGAGCACCGTGCTCGGGCTGCCGTTCGGTCTGGGCCTCCTCGGCGCGCTGGGGATCCTCCATGCGCTCGGCTATGTGGCCGGCGGCTACTTCCTCGGCCGGCTGATCCTGCGCGAGCCGAAGAACCGCTTCGGCGCGTTCTTCGTCGGATGGGGCATCCTGCGGGTGGTCGCGATCGCGCCCCTGCTCGGTGTGCTCGTGTGGTTCGCGGCCTCGCTCTACGGTCTCGGCATGCTCGCCGTGGCCGCGTTCCGAGCCGGGCAGGCCCCCCACCCGACCCCCACGACGGCCCAACCCGAGGTGACGGCATGACTTCGATGCGACTGTGGTCCGACGAGATCGAAGGGATGCGCCCGGAGGCCCGCGATGCCGTCGCCCAGGGCTTCGCCGTGCTGGCCGAGACGCTGGGCCGTGGCGGCACCCCGCCGAGCGATCCCGTCGAGCGGGCCCAGGCGCAGCGCGCGCTCTACCAGGAGAACTTCACCGCGGTCCCCGAAGGCGTCGAGCGCGAGATCGCGGGGGTCCGGTGCCGCGTGTTCACCCCCGAAGGTCCCGCCCGCGCGGCGTACCTCCACTTCCACGGCGGCGGGATGGTGGTCGGCGCGCCCGAGATGAGCGACCTCGGCAACCGTGCCCTCGCCCGCGCGCACGATGTCGCCGTCGTCTCGGTGGACTACCGGCTCGCGCCGGAACACCCCTTCCCGGCCGGACCCGACGACGGTGTCGCGGTGGCGGCCTGGCTGCTCGAGCACGGCCACGCCGAGTTCGGCTCGGCGCGGCTGCTCACCGGCGGCGAGTCCGCCGGCGGCTACATGGCGGGCGCGGTCCTCCTGCGCATCCGCGACGAGCTCCACGCGATCGACCGGGTGCTCGGGGCCAACCTGGTGTTCGGCGTCTTCGACTGGGGCCGGTCGCCCAGTCAGCGCGGGTTTCGGCCCCACGCCGGACCCGACCTGCTCGACCCCGACGGCATCCAGTTCTTCCAGGAGTGCTATCTCCCCGGCCTGACCGACGACGAGCGCCGCGACCCCGGCATCTCACCCGCCTACGCGGACCTGCGGGGCCTCCCGCCCCTGCTGTGCAGCGTGGGCTCCACCGACCACCTGCTCGACGACACCCTGCTGCTCGCGGCCCGGGCGGCCGCCGCGGGCACCGACGTCGAGCTGTTCGTCGCGCCCGACATGCCCCACGGGTTCATGGCGTTCCCGTGCGGGATCACCCGCGCGTGGGCCGCGATCACCGACGCATGGTTCACGCGCGTCCTCGCCGGCTGACGTGCGCCTCACGACCCTCACGGTCGACGCCGACGGCGAGTCGCACTTCGTCGACGGCGCTATCGACCTCGTCGCGCAACCGTTCGCGCCACCTGCGCCGCCGCTCGAGGTGTCTGCGCCGATCGCCGCCGACCACGGCGTGTTCTTCCGCATGCCCGCGGGGTGGTTCGGGGACTGGCACCCCACGCCGCGCCTCCAGTACTTCGTGCAGACCACCGGTGAGCTCGAGGTGCAGGTGAGCGACGGCGAGGTGCGGCGCTTCCACCCCGGGGACGTGGTGTACGTGGGTGACGTGCACGGCCGGGGACACACCACACGGGTCATCGGCGACGTCGCGGTCTGCGGGGTGTTCGTACAGCTCCTGGCTCCGTGACCGACGCCACGACGCGCGAGACGCGCTCGCTCGCGATCTTCGTCATCGGCGCGACGATCTCCAACGCGGGCTCGTTCATGCAGGCCACCGCGGTGCCGTTCGTGCTGTACGAGCTCACAGGTTCCAACGCGTGGGTGGGCGCAGCCGCGTTCGCCGCGCTCGGCTTCTCGGTCTTGATCGGCCCGGTCGCCGGCATCTCGATCGACCGCTTCTCGCAGAAGCGCGTGCTCATGCTCGGCCAGGTGGTGCAGTTCGTTCCCGCGCTGCTCCTGGCCGTCCTCGCCGCGGCCGACGCACTGGAACCCTGGCCGATGCTCGCGCTCGTGGCGATCGGAGGGATCGGGTCGGGGCTGCAGTTCCCCGCCGCGCAGTCGTTCGTGCCCACGCTCGTCTCGCCGACACGCGTCGCCGGTGGCATCCGCTACACCACCCTCGGCCTCACGGTCTCGCGCACTGTCGGTCCCGCGCTCGCGGGCCTGCTGCTGACGGTCACGAACGCCCAGACCGTGTTCGCACTCAACGCGTCGACGTTCCTCGTCTACCTCGGCCTCCTGCTCCTGCTCCACCCACGCGCCACGCACGCAAAGGGGACCACGGGCAGCTGGGTCAGGCAGTACCGCAGCGCGCTCCGGTACGTACGTGACCGCCCGAGCATCGTGGCGATCCTCACCATCGGCTTCCTCGGCTCGTTGTTCGGCGCGTCGATCGGGTTCCTCATGCCCGGCATCGCCGCCCTCTACGGCGCGGGCGCCGGCGGGGTCGGCACCCTCACCGCGATGTACGGGCTCGGCGCGGTCATCGGCTCGATGGTGATCATCCGCGCGGGGAACCGCCTCCTGCGCGACCGCGCCACGCGCTTCGGGTACGTGGGCTACGGCGTCGGCGCCGTGATCGCCATGGCCACCGCGTTCTTGTCCATCGGCATCGTCGCGTTCGTCGTGGTGGGGATCGGCTACAGCCTGTGGCTCACGTCGATCGGCACCGCCCTGCAGGTGCAGCTGACCGACGAGTACCGGGGCCGGATCACCACCTTCTACGTGACCGCCGTGGTCGGGGGGACGCCGATCGGCGCCGTCTTCGGGGGCTGGCTGGGCGACATCATCGGCCTCCGCCCGGTGATCGTGGCGTACGGCCTCGTGCTGCTGGCCCTGGCGGCCATCGGGCCGCGACTGCTGCGCTTCGACCTCCTCGACATCGAGAGCTCCGAAGCCGTCCCCCGACCGCGCGATGCTCCGCCGCGCGGAGTCCCGCCCCCCACGACCTGAGGAGCTGCGCGTCGACCCGGTGCAGCGGGACGGTCGGCCGCACGAATTGGGACATTCGTCACTTCCTTCGGTGGGCGCCCGGCCGCACAATCGACCACGTGACCGAAACATCGAAGTTCTGCGAACAGTGCGGCGCGCCACTCGCCGAGGGGATCGCGTTCTGCGAGTCGTGCGGCCACGCCGTACCCCGCGACGAGTCCACGCCCGCAGCCCCGCCCCCCGCGGCAGCCGGCTTCGGGGTCGCCCCCGCCCCCGGCCCGCAAGCGGCCCCGACGCCGGCCGTGCCGGCGCCCTCCGTTTCCTCGCGCGGCCGGGTCTCGTGGGCACCGCTGGTCATCGGACTGGTCGGGGTCCTCCTGATCGTCGTGGCGATCGTGAGCTCGTTGTGAGCCGGCCGCTCGTCCGACTGGCGCTCCTCGTCGGCGTCGCGACGCTCGCGCTCGGGCCCCTCGCGGCTCCCGCGAACGCCGACGTCACCGGCGGCTGCACCGTGACGATCAACGGCATCGATGCCAAGACCGCGCACTCCCCCGGCACCGCGATCGAGGTCAACGAGGGCGACACCCTGAAGGTCGTCGGCACCGCGCCCGGCCCGATCACCGGATACAACGTCACCATGAAGTACGGGCTCTTCGGCTACAAGGCGAAGAGCGGTGTCGTCACCGGTGACGAGACCACCTGGACCGGCACCGTCAAGATCGGCGACTACACGCGCTTCGGGGTGGGCATCTACCGCGCCGAAGGTGCGAGCACCGGCACGGTGTGCTCGGGCTGGGCCTACATCAAGGTCGACGGACCGTTCCCGCTCACGACCGCCGCAGGCGCGATGGCGGGCATCGCCACGATCGCCGGGGTCGCCGGCATGGTGAGCGCGGCACGCCCGCCCAAGGGCGGGCGCTCGCCGGGCAAGGGCCGCCGCGTGCGCGGGTCGATCTTCGGCCTGCTCGCCGGGGTCGGTGCTGCGGTGCTGCTCCAGCAGTTCGCGGTTGCCCCGATGACCCCCATGCTGATGGTCGGGGTCCCCGTCGGCACCGCCATGATCGGCTTGGCCCTCGGCTGGCCGAAGGCCGTGGCCGTGGCGGCCGCCGCGGTCTGAACACCGCCACTCGACGCCGCCGCGGTCCGGCAACGCGCTATCGCGCCGGGGTGAGCGCGAACGTCGGGTGGTCGGCGTCGTCGGGCAGTTGCTTCCAGTAGGTCTCGACCGTCTTGCCCGCGACCGCACGGTACTGCTCGATGATCGGCGCGCGCTCCTCGACCGGGACCTCCAGCACCGTGTAACGCGCGGAAGAGCCCTTTCGGCGCAGTTCTACGGCGCCGGTGGCGCGCGCGTTGCGCACCCACTCCGACTCCCCGCGTGTCGACACGACGTATTGCACGCCGTCGAGCTCCACGGGGATGACCGGGATCGTCTGCTCCGCCCCCGAGGTGCGGCCCCGGACGACGAGCGTCGAGGAACCCGAGATCCCGAACTTCATCGCGAGAGGGTTGAACACGTGCCGGACGAACCCCGGCGGCTTCAGATAGGTCATACCGCAGTGTACGGAACCACCTGGCGTGAGCGCGCCGATCAGTCGTGGGCCAGGGCGTCGACCGCAACAGTGACTGCGAGCACGATCACGGTGTCGTCGTCGTCCTCGATCTCGACGCCGTAGGTGTCACGGACGCGGAACCACTTCTTCGACACCTCGGCGATCTTGTCGCCGTCGCGCTCGATCTCGTACTCGTGGTCGGCGATGTGCCCGTGGACCTTCAGGTCCTGGCCCAGATCGACCTCGACGTGGAAGCGGTCGCGGATGCCCACGAGCGCCTTCTTCACGGTGGCAGTACGACCACCGATCTCGATCACGATCTTGTCGCGGCCGAGGGAGTGCTTCTTGATGCTCGCAACCTCCCGGCCCTGCCCGTCCTCGAGGGCCCAGGTGTCGCGCATGCGCAGGGCCTTGCCGTTGACGTGGAACGCCTTGTCGCCGTGCTCGTCCTCGATCCAGTAGTCGTCGCCGAACGACATGAGGTCTTCGCGCATCTTGAACTTGCGCTTGTCGTCGTTTCCCTTGCGGAACAAGCCCATCAGTGCTCCTTCGTGATGAGTCCGAGGCGGTGACGGGTCTGCGCCACCGTCGCGAGGGGACGCCCGGCGCGGGCGGCGAGGGCCGCGGCGCGCGCCACCAACCCGGCGTTGGTGGGCTGGTCGGACGGCGAGTCGGGCCAGTCCCACGGGTGGTAGTCGCCCAGCCCCACGCGGACGTGACCTCCGAGGTCGAGCGCGGGCGCGGCGAGATCGAAGATGCCCCGTCCGTAGCACTGCACGAACCAGGTGCGTTCGACGCCCGCGAGCACCACGTCCATGAGCTCGGCCGTCATCTCCACGCTGCGAGGCACCGGCGGCAGCCCGTACGGGTGGTGCTCCGAGAAGAAGCACTTGATCGCGAGCGGCGGCTCGATCCAGCCGAGGTCGAGGTACGCGGCGATGTGGCGCAGGTGCCCGGGCTCGTACACGCCGAGGTACGGGCGCAGGCCGTGCTCCCGGCAGAAGCCGGCGAACTCCCCGAACAGCGAGTGGGGCTGCTGCTTCACGCCGTCGGGGTTCAGGAACGCCTTGCGGGCCGGGTCGTACGCGCTCAGGTTGCCGGAGCCGAGGTCGATGGCCGCGAGCTCGAGCCCGACCGGAGATCCCACGAGCGCGGCGAGGTGGGGCATCGAGTCGGCCACGGCCACCCCGGGGCGCACCCCCGGGTATGTCGGGTACCACGGCACGTCGGCGGCAACCCCGGCGGCGCGGATCGCGTCCACGGTCTCCCGGTAGAGCGCGTCGTCGTGCCAGCGCTGCTCGCCGGTGACCGGATCGCGCGCGTGGAAGTGCAGGAGCGTTGCGCCCGCGTCGACGCACTCGGCCGCGTCGGCGGCGACCTCGTCGGGCCCGTAGGGCACGTTGGGGTTCGCCGACTTCCGCACGAGCTCGTGCAACGCGACCTCGATGATCAGCGCGTCGTCAGGCACGCTTCGCCGCCAGCTTCACCAACGGGATCGGCTGCGCCTGCGCGTCGACCGCGCTCACCGGCGCCGGCGTGATGAACACGCCCTGCACCGTCATGAGGTTCTTCCCCGACAGCACGCCCCCACCATCAACTTCGTCATGGACCCATTCTGACCTAGCCTTCACGGCGTGACCGATCAGAGCCGCACCCCCATCGTCGACTTCGACGTGTTCGCCTCCAACACCCTCGCCGACAACAACGCGGCCTGGGCGACCGTCCGCTCGGAGTGCCCGGTCGGGTGGACCCCCCACAACGGCGGCCATTGGGTGATCAGCGGCTACGAACAGGTGGCCGAGGCCTTCCGGAGCTGGGAGGTCTTCTCGTCCGCCCGCACCGACCCCGAGCATGCGTCGATCACGATCAGCAGCAGCCGGATCCCGCCGCTGATCCCCGAGGAGCTCGATCCGCCCGAGTGGCACCCCATCCGCCGGATCCTGGCCGGGCAGCTCTCGCCGGTCGCGGCCGAGCGGCTCCGGCCCCGGGCGCGGCACTGGGCCCGGCACTGCATCGACCAGGTGATCGAGGCCGGTCGCTGCGAGCTCGTGACCGGCCTCGCGTTCCCGGTGCCCGCGGCGGTGACGCTCGAGTGGCTCGGCTTCCCCGAGTCCGACTGGGAGGCGATGGCGCACGCGTTCCACGACCCCTCCGCCCACCCGAACGGCTCGCCGGAGCACCGGCGCGCGTTTGCCGCGTTCGGCCGGGTGACAGCCCGGGTCGCCGAAGAGGTCGCGCTCCGCGCCCACGCCCCGCGCGACGACGGACTCACCGCGATCGTGCAGTCGGAGATCGAGGGGGAACGGATCTCGAGCGAGCTCGCCGAGGCGTTGGTGTTCATGACCATCGGCGGCGGGGTCGACACCACGAGCGCGCTCACCGCCGCCGCGCTGTGGCACCTCCACCGGTTCCCCGACGACCGGGCCCGGCTCCTCGCCGACTCCGAGCTGCTCGAGTCCGCCACTGAGGAGTTCCTCCGCTTCTATCCGCCCGCCCGCACCCACGCGCGCACCGTCACGCACGACGTGGAGTTCGCCGGGTGCCCGATGCAGGCGGGAGACCGCGTGCTGCTGAGCGAGATCGCCGCGGGTCGCGACGGCGAGGCGTTCCCCGACGCCGACCGGTTCGTGATCGACCGGTTCCCGAACCGGCACCTCTCCTTCGGCGCGGGGATCCACCGCTGCCCGGGCTCCCATCTCGCCCGGCTCACGTTCACCGAGATCATGCGAGAGGTGCTCGAACGCATCCCCGACTACCGCATCGTCGACGACGAGGTCGTGGAGTACCCGAACTGGTCGATGATCGGCGGCTGGGCGAACCTGCCCGCCGCGTTCACCCCCGGGCCCCGGATCGGCTGAGGAGGCAACCCACGATGCGTGTCCACGTCGACGTCGAGAAGTGCACCGGCCACGCGCGGTGCATGGCGTACGCACCCGAGGTCTACGAGCTCGACGACCTCGGCTACAACGTCACGCCGGTGAAGGATGTGCCGGCCGAGTTCGAGGAGGCGGCCCGCAAGGGTGCGCTCGCCTGCCCCGAGATGGCCATCACGATCGAGGACTAGCTCCGGCGGCGGGCAGGTACCAGGAGTGCGGCGCGACGAGCGCGTCGACCGACGCGGGACCCCAGGTGCCCTGCGCGTACGGCTCCACCGGCGGCGGTGACGCGAGCAGCGAAGCGGAGACCTCCCACAGCCGCTCCACGCCGGCGGCCCGGTTGAACAGCGTGCGGTCGCCGAGCATCGCGTCGTGCAGGAGCCGCTCGTAGGCCTCGAGCTCCTGGCGGGGGTGGAAGCTCTTGCGGTACTCGAAGTCGAGGTGGGCCTCGCCGAGCGTCATGGTCGGGCCCGGCTCCTTCGACACGAAGTTCACCCGGATGCTCCCCGGCTCGCCGATCTCGAACACCAGCTGGTCGGGCCGGGTGTTGCCGTCCTCGGGGAACAGGTGCACCGGCGCGTGCTTGAGCGACAGCGTGATCACCCGACGGCTGTCGGCCATGCGCTTTCCGGTCCGCAGGTAGAACGGCACGCCATCCCAGCGCTCGTTCTCGATCCGGGCCTCCACCGCCACCAGGGTGTCGACGTCGGAGTCGTCGGCCACCACGGGGATGTCGCGGTAGCCCTCGTACTGGCCCCGCACCACGCGGGCGGGGTCGAGCGGGAGCATGGCGTCGAACACCCGCTGCTTCTCCGCCGCGAGCGCGTCGGCGGTGAAGCCCGCGGGGGTCTCCATCGCGACGAAGCCCAACGCCTGGAACAGGTGCGTGACGATCATGTCGCGGAACGCGCCGGTCTCCTCGTAGAACTTCGCGCGGTTCTCCACCCCGAGGGTCTCGGGCACGTCGATCTGCACGTGGGTCACGTGCTGGGAGTTCCACACCGGCTCGAACAGCCGGTTGGCGAAGCGGATCGCGAGGATGTTCTGCACGTCCTCCTTGCCGAGGAAGTGATCGATGCGGAACACCTGATCCTCGGTGAACACCGAGTGCAGCAGCACGTTGAGCGCTCGGGCGGAGTCGAGGTCGGTGCCGAAGGGCTTCTCGAGGATCACGCGCGACCGCTCGCCCGCGATGTCGGCCCCGCCGATCGCGGTGACCACGTCGTTCATCGCGAACGGCGGGACGGACAGGTAGTGGAGCACCCGAGTGCCGCTGCCGATGTGCTTGACCGCGTCGTGCACCGCGGTGGCGAGGTCACCCAGGTGGGGCGGGTCGCTCACCACGTAGTCGAGGTGCTCGAGGAACGCGTCCCACGCGTGCCCCTGGGGCTTGTTGCGGCCGAACTGCTCCACGACGTCGTGCGCGTGGGCCCGGAACCCGTCGGTGTCCATCGCGATCGGTGAGGTGCCGATGATCCGGTACTTGCGGGGCATCAGCCCCGCGTGGTGCAGCCGGAAGAAGCCCGGGATCAGCTTGCGGGCCGCGAGGTCGCCGGTCGCGCCGAAGAGGACGACGACGGTGTTGTCGGGGTGGCCGTTGGGATGCGCGTCGGGCATCGACTCAGCTCGTCTTCTCGTCGTGGCCGCCGAACTCGTTGCGCATGGCGGAGAGCAGCTTGCCGGTGAACTCGCCGAGCCCACGCGACTCGAACCGCTGGTTGAGCGCGGCGGTGATCACCGGGGCCGGAATCCCCTCGTCGATCGAGGCCAGCACCGTCCAGCGGCCCTCACCGGAGTCGCTCACCCGGCCCGCGAACTTGGCGAGGTCGGGTGACTGGGCGAGCGCGTCGGCTGTGAGATCCACCAGCCAGGAGCCGACCACCGAGCCGCGGCGCCAGAGCTCGGCAACTTCGGCTACGTCGATCTCGTACTGGTAGTACTCCGGGTTGCGCAGCGGCGTGGTCTCGGCGTCGATCTCCTGCTTCTGCATCCCCGCGTCGGCGTGGCGGATGATGCTCAGCCCCTCGGCGATCGCGGCCATCATCCCGTACTCCACGCCGTTGTGGACCATCTTCACGAAGTGGCCCGCGCCGCTGGGGCCACAGTGCAGGTAGCCGTCCTGTGCGGTGCCGTCGGTGCGCGTGCGGCCGGGTGTGGGCTCCACGTCGCCCTGACCGGGTGCGATGGTACGGAAGATCGGGTCGAGCCGCGCCACCGCGGCGTCGTCACCACCGATCATCAGGCAGTAGCCGCGCTCGAGCCCCCACACACCACCGCTGGTGCCGCAGTCGACGTAGTGCACACCCTTGGCCTTGCACTGCGCGGCCCGGTGGATGTCGTCGTGGTAGTACGAGTTGCCGCCGTCGATGATGACGTCGTCGGCGCTCACGAGGCCGAGCAGCTCGTCGACGGTGCCCTGCACGAACCCGGCCGGCACCATGATCCAGATGTTGCGGGGCGCGTCGAGCTTCTGCACGAACTCGGCGAGGGTGTACGCGCCGGCCGCGCCCTCGGCCGCGAGCGCGTCGACGGAGTCCTTGCTCACGTCGTAGACCACACAGGCGTGTCCGTCGCGCGTCAGGCGGCGCACGAGATTCGCGCCCATGCGACCGAGGCCGATCATGCCGAGCTGCATCGGGTGGTCGGTTGCCATGGAGTGCTTCCCTTCGTCGTGCGTCAAGACTGCTTGAGCTGCCGGTACTTCCGGATCAGCGCGTTGGTGGACGAGTCGTGGTCGAGCGCGGGCTCGTCGGCCGCGATGAGCTCCGGCGCGATCGCCTGCGCGAGGGCCTTGCCCAGCTCCACGCCCCACTGGTCGAACGAGTCGATCCCCCACACCGTGCCCTGGGTGAACACGCTGTGCTCGTAGAGCGCGATGAGGGTGCCGAGCCGGAATGGGGTGAGCGCCTCGGCGAGGATCACCGACGTCGGGCGGTTGCCCTCCATCACCCGATGCGGCACCACGGCCTCGGACGTGCCCTCGGCGCGCACCTGCTCCTCGGTCTTGCCGAACGCGAGCGCCTGGGCCTGCGCGAACACGTTGGCCGAGAGCAGGTCGTGGTGGTCGCGCAGCGGGTTGCACGACTTGCCGAAGCCGATGAGGTCGACCGGGATCATCGAGGTGCCCTGGTGGATCAGCTGGTAGAAGCTGTGCTGGCCGTTGGTGCCCGGCTCACCCCAGTAGACGGCGCCGGTGTCGTAGTCGACGTGCGTTCCATCGAGCGTCACGTGCTTTCCGTTGGACTCCATCGTGAGCTGCTGGAGGTACGCGGGGAAGCGCTTCAGGTACTGCTCGTAGGGCATCACGCCCACGGTCTGCGCGCCGAAGAAGTTGCGATACCAGACCGAGAGCAGGCCCATGAGCACGGGCAGGTTCTCGGCGAAGGGCGCGGTGCGGAAGTGCTCGTCGATCGCGTGGAACCCGGCGAGCAGCTCGGCGAAGTGGTCGGGCCCGATCGCGATCATCGTGGAGAGACCGATCGCGGAGTCCATCGAGTAGCGGCCGCCGACCCAGTCCCAGAAGCCGAACATGTTGGTGGTGTCGATCCCGAAGTTGCGGACGCGCTCGTCGCTGGTCGACACCGCGACGAAGTGGCAGGCGACCGCGGCGTCGTCGCCGAGCGCGCCCACGATCCAGTCGCGCGCCGACTGCGCGTTCGTCATCGTCTCGAGCGTGGAGAACGTCTTCGACGAGATGACGAACAGCGTCTCGGCCGGGTCGAGGTCGTGGGTGGCCTCGACGAAGTCGGTGGAGTCGACGTTCGACACGAAGCGCATCGTCAGCGAGCGGTCGGAGTAATGGCGCAGCGCCTCGTAGGCCATCACCGGCCCGAGGTCGGAGCCGCCGATGCCCACGTTGACCACGTTGCGGATGCGCTCGCCCGTGTAGCCCTTCCACTCGCCCGAGCGGATCCGGTGGGCGAACACGGACATCCGGTCGAGCACCTCGTGCACTTCCGCGACCACGTCGACACCGTCGACCACGAGGGTGGCGTCGCGCGGCATCCGGAGCGCGACGTGGAGGACCGCGCGGTCCTCGGACACGTTGATGTGGTCACCCCGGAACATGGCGTCGATGTGCTCGCGCAGTCCCGACTGCTCGGCCAGCTGCACGAGAAGCGGGACGGTGGCGTCGGTGATCCGGTGCTTCGAGTAGTCGAGGTAGAGCCCGGCCGCCTCGGCGTGCATCCGGTCGCCCCGGCTCGGGTCGGCCGCGAACAGGTCCCGGAGGTGTCGGGTCTGCACGTCCGCGGCGTGGGTCTCGAGCGCGGCCCACGCTGGTCGCTGCCGCAACGGAAGAACGTCGGTCATCGTGTGTGCTTCCTCGCAGTCCTCCCCACGTCTTGGCGTGGTTCGGCGTCCCTCGTAGGACGCCAGATCACGCCAAGAGGAGCGGGGGTGGGGGGTCAGGTGACGGCGCCCTGCTGTTCGGCGATGCGCTTGATGAGGTCGGTCCAGGAGTCGACGAAGGCCTGGGCGCCGTCGGTCTGGAGCTTCGCGGCGAGCGCCTGCACGTCGATGCCGGCGGCCGCGAACTCGGCGAGCTGGGCGTCGACATCCCCTCCGTCGGCCGGGAGCACACCTGTGAGCGTGCCATGGTCGCGAAACGCCTCGAGCGTCTCGTCGGGGATCGTGTTGACGGTGAGCGGCGCGGCGAGCCCGGTGATGAACAGCGTGTCGGGTGCGGTCGGGTCCTTGGTGCTGGTGCTCGCCCACAGCAACCGCTGCACGCGCGCGCCCTCGCCCTCGAGCCGCTGCCAACGCTCGGAGTCGAGGACCTCGCGGTAGGCGCGGTACACGTCGAGGCCGACCGCCAGCGCGAGGCGGTTGCGCAGGTTGTCGGGGACGAGGTCGGCGACCGCCTTGTCCCAACGCGACATGAACACCGACGCGACCGAGCCGACCACCGGTGTCAACCCGGCGTCGAGGCGCCGCTCGATGCCCGTCATGTACGCGTCGGCCGCGGCGCGGTACTGGTCGGCGCTGAAGAGCAGGGTGACGTTGACCGGAACCCCGGCCGCGATGGTCGCCTCGATCGCGGGCAGCCCCTCGGGCGTGCCCGGGATCTTGATGAACAGGTTGCGGCGACCGGCGCGCGCGTGGAGCTCCGTGGCCGCGGCGACGGTCGCCTCGGCGTCGTACGCGAGCTCGGGCGACACCTCGAGCGACACCCAGCCGTCCACGCCGTCGGTGCGGTCGTGCACACCGAGGAACAGGTCGGCCGCGCGACGCAGGTCCTCGATCGCGAGCTCGAAGAACAGGTCCTGCCCCCCGATGTCGCTCCCGGCCGATCTCTCGCGGATCGCGTCGTCGTAGTGACCACCGGCGATCGCCTTGTCGAAGATCGACGGGTTGGAGGTCAGACCGGTGACGGAGTACTCGTCGATGTAGCGCTGGATCACGCCGTCGTCGAGCATCTTCCGGGTGATGTTGTCGAGCCAGAGGCTCTGGCCGAGGTCGTGGAGATCCTGGGTGGCGGGCATCGTGCCCTCCTTCTCGTGCTATCGGGTGGGGAGAACGAGCTCGTGCACGGCGCGAGCGAAGCCGTCGTCGTCGTTGGCCGCGGTGACGAGCGTGGCCGTGCCCTTCACCTCGTCGCTCGCGTTTCCCATGGCAATGCTGATGCCCGATCGGGCGAACATCAAGGTGTCGTTGCCGCCGTCGCCGATCGTGGCGATGGCCGCCGCCGGGATGGCGAGCACGCGGGCCAGGTAGTCGACCACCTCGCCCTTGTTGGCCGCGGGGTTGGTGACGTCGAGGTAGTAGGTCTGGGAGCGGGTGGCCGAGACCGCCTCGCCGAGCGCGGCGCTCACCGACGCCTCGGCGGCGGCAACCAGCGGGTGGTCGTCGCTCACGCCCACCACCTTGGCCGCGTCGCCGGCGCCGTCGCCGAGGGCGCTCACGAGGTCGTCGGTCACCGTCGGGACGAGCTGGGTGACGTCCGACTCGTGTTGCACGTGGGGGCCGTCGGCGTCGCGAACGAACCAGGTGGTGCCCGTGTAGACCCACGGGCTGAGCCCGGCGTCGTCGAGCATGGCCACCACCTGCGCCACCACGCCGAGCGCGAGCGGGTGCTGGTCGATCACGCGCAACGCGGAATCGACGAAGACGCCACCGTTGAACGCGCCGATCGGCACGTCGATCGCGAGCGGCTCGATCAACATCGCGAGGCCCTGGGGCGGCCTGCTGCTGGTGACGGTGAACGCGACCCCGGCGGCGTGCAGCGCGTGGACGGCGTCGACGGACGCGTCGGTGAGGGCCTTGTCGGAGGTGAGGAGCGTGCCGTCGACGTCGCTCAGGACGAGCTGGACTCCACCGGATCCCATGTGCCCGTCCGCCCCCCGTGCTGCCGTGGTCGACCCGCATCTGCTCGATCTCTTCGAGTGTACGACCCTCGGTTTCGGGGACCTTCTCGACGTACCACACACGGGCGGGAGCCTCGCACAACCCACATTGCTCGTCCGGGACCCATCCACCGTAAGGTCGACGCAGTGACACCACTGCTGCGCCGCGCACTCCGCCTCGAGCACCTGACGGTCGCGTGGAACGTGATGGAGGTGTTCGTCACCGTGGCCCTGGGTATCGCCGCGGGTTCGCTGGCCCTCATCGCGTTCGGGCTCGACTCCTGCGTCGAGATCTTCGCGTCGGTGGTGGTGCTGTGGCACCTGCGCGGCGAGGGCACCGATCTCCGCACCCGGCGGGCGATGCGCTACGTCGCGCTCGCCTTCTTCCTCCTCGCCGTCGTCCTCGTCGCGGGCGCGATCCACGGGCTCGTCGTCGGGAACAAGGCCGACGACTCCCCCCTCGGCATCGCGTACCTCGCGGTGACGGTGCTGGTGATGTTCACGCTCTCCTGGCGGAAGCGGGTCGTCAGCCGCAGCCTCGCCAACCACCCGCTCGAGCACGAGGCCCGCATCACCTTCCTCGACGGGGTGCTCGCCACCGGGATCCTCCTCGCCCTCGTCGCGAACGCGGCGCTCGGCTGGTGGTGGGCCGACCCGGTGGCCGCGATGGTGGTGGCCATCGCGGCCATCCCCGAGGGGATCGATGCCCTCCAGGACAGCCGCGGCGTCGACCCCTCCGGGCCCCCGGGTTAGTGTTCGACCAATGCCGCGGCGCGCGCGGCTCTCCATCATGGACGACGACTTCCAACGGCTGGTCGACGAGGCTGCGGTGTTCGCATCGCTCGACGAGCGCGCACGCGAGTTCATCTGCGCGCAGCTCACCCCGCGAGCGATCACCGGCGGAGAGGTCCTCATCCGGGAGGGCGACGACGCCGACTCCCTGTACCTGATCGCCGAAGGTCGGGTCCGGGTGCACAACCGCCGCGATGACGGCACCACCCAGGTGCTCGCCGAGATCGGCCGGGGCGAGCTGGTGGGCGAGATGGCCCTGGTGACGAACGAGCCCCGCTCGGCCACCGTCACCGCGGTGCGCGACAGCCTCGTGCTCGAGCTACCCGCGTCCGCGTTCGTGGAGCTGGTGCGCAGGCATCCCGAAGTGCTGCGCGAGGTTACGACGAGGGTCGTACGCCGACTGCTCCAATCGTTGCGGGGTGGAAAGCGCGCGAGCCCGATTGCCACGGTGGTCGTGGTACCTCTCGACGGTGACGCGGAGCTCGCGCAGTTCGACGCGCTCCTCGCCGCGTCGTTCCGGCGGCTCAGCGGCGTGGCCGGGCACGTCACCCGAGCGACGGCAACGGAAGCCCTCGGCGACCTCGACCACGTCGACGGCGGCCACCTCGCCTCCTGGTTCGCGGAGCAGGAGCGGCGGTCCGAGATCGTCGTCCTCCTCGCCGACCCCACGCCCGGGGCGTGGACCGATCTCTGCATCCGGCAGGCCGACCTCGTCCTCGTGGTGGCGTCGGCCCGATCCAGCTCGGCCGTGCGCCCGGTGGAGGAGTACATCGCCGAACATCGGACCCACGTGCCGGCCCGCACGCAGCTCGTGCTGATCCACCCCCGCGGTACGCGCGACCCGCGGGGCACGGCCCGCTGGCTCGCGCCCCGCGCCGTGGAGCGCCACCACCACGCGCAAGTCGACCGTGCCGCCGACATCGACCGCGTCGCGCGGCTCGTGATGGGACGGGGCATCGGGCTGGTCTTCAGCGGCGGTGGCGCGCGGGGCGTTGCCGGGGTGGGTGTGTTGCGCGCGCTCGACGAACTCGGCGTCCCGTACGACGCGGTAGGCGGCGTGAGCATCGGCGCACTCGTGGGCGGCGGTGCAGCGCGCGGCCAGTCGGCCAACGATCTGACCGACCTCCTCCGCTACGCGGTGGTGTCCACGTCGCCGTTCGATGTCACGTTCCCGGCGGTGTCCCTCGCCGCCGGCAAGCGCGTCACCCGCCAGCTCCAGGTCGCGGCCGAGGGCCTCGACATGGAGGACACCTGGCGCCCGTTCTTCTGCGTCTCCACCAACCTCACCCGCGGCGGCGTGGAGGTGCACCGCACTGGTCCGGCGTGGCACGCGATCCGGGCCAGCTTCTCGATCCCCGGCGTGTTCCCGCCGATCCGCAGCGTCGACGGCGACCTGCTCGTCGACGGCGGCGTGCTCGACAACATGCCGGTGGGCACCATGCGGGCCGAGCACCCCGGGATCACCGTCATCACCGTCGACGTCCGCCGCGCGCGCGATCTCGGCGGTGGCGCGCTCCCCGGCGACGGCGTGGTGTCGGGGTGGCGGGTTCTGATCAGCCGGCTCGACCCGGCCACGCGCGAGCACGACCGCGCCGGACTCGGCCGGATCCTGCTCCGGCTCACTGAGCTGGGCACCGAGCGCGACGACGACCGCGGCGAGCTGCGCGTCCGTCCTGCGATCGACGACTACGGCATCGCCGACTTCGGGAGCTTCGACCGGCTCGTGGAGCTGGGCTACGACGCCGCGATGGGGTCGGTCCCCGAGTGGCTCATTTCAGGCGCCGTGCCGACGTTCTGATCCGCGCCGGTGAACCGGCCCTCGGCGCAGCGACGCGCCCCGTCAGCGGATCGAGTTGAGGTGCACCACGTACCACTCGCCGCGCCACGAGATCATCGACGCGATGGGGAACGACCCGCTCTGCCCGTCGGCTGTGTAGCGGAGCTGCGCGCCGTACACGCGCCAGTAGCTCCCCTTGTTGTACTCCACGCCCGGCTTCACCCACACGGCCTGCGACTCGGGAACGTCCATCCCGACCAGCTGCGCGGTCCCTGCCTTCGCTCCGAGCTTCGCGTGCAGCGCGTGGATGTCCTCGACGTATCCGGCCACGAGCCGCGTTCGCCAGTCGGACTCGGGATTGCTGATCGCCTTCACCTGGAGATAGGCGCCGAGCGGGAAGAAGAACGGCATCGCCTTGATCGGGTCGTCGGTCACGATCGCCTGCCACAGCGCGGCGACGTTCGCCCCGAACTTCGGGCTCGTGGTGGTCGGCTTGTCCTGCGTCTGGGTCAGGCTGCCCGGATCGGGTTCGGTGGTCGTGGTCGGCGGCGGCGCGGTCGCGGGCACCGTCGGCGGGACGGTGGCCACGGTGGTCATCGACGGCGCGATCGCGACGGCCGGCTGGTCGTTGCCGCCACGGGTGACCAGGAATGTCCCGACCCCCGCCATCAGCACTATCCCCAGCACGACAGCGCCGGCGGTGAGGGCCCGGCGACGCTGCTTGCGCCGGCGCCGCGCCGCCCGCCCCTCGCTGGTCCCCCGCGTCACCGGCTCACTGTAGGAGCGCCACCCGCGAGCACTGCACTCTTCAGCACGCTGAGCCGGGTCAGCGCTCCCCGAGGCCCCGCATGGTCTGACCCTTGTCCTGCTTCGCCGCCCGCTTCTCTTTCAGCGTCTTCGACGGCTTCTTCGCGTTCGTCTTCTTGGGGGACTTGTCTCCCATGTCAGCTCCTCGGCTGGTGCACCGGAGCGACCGACGATTGCCCGGGCGGCTGCGGCGCAACCTTCACCGTACCCCGGACGCCCGCGGGGCGATCCCCACCTCGCGAGAAGCTGCCGGTGCCGGCCGTGGTCAACGACTCGTCGTCGTCGTGGTCGTGTCGCTCGGTGCGAGCCGGAAGCCACACGCGTTCTCGAGCCATTGGTCGACCGCGGCCTGCGCATCGGTGATCGCCTGCTGGTCCTGCGCGTCCCGCCATTCGGTGTAGGCCCGTTGGATGCGAGCGAGCATCCGGTCGTAGTCGGCCTGGCTCTTCGCCGGCCGGATCGTCGACGCGAGCGGCCGAAGCGCGCGGTCGAGGTCCGAGAAGCTCTTCGCGAGCAGCGCCATGTCGTCGGCGATCTTGTCCGGCGCGTCGGCCGCGACCTGGCGGAACTCCTTGGCCGCCTTGCGAATGGCGGCGAACACGGCCGGGCCGGTCATCGCCGCCCGTACTCCGGTCGCCGTTTCCCGCAGCGAGACGAGCCGGCCGCAGTACTCCACGGTGCCCGCCGGCGGCGGCACCCCGGCGCGCGCCGGCGTCGGCACTGCGACGAGCAGCGCTGCGGCGAATATCGTCACGCCGAACAGGCGGAGACGCGCGGGCGCGCTCACGGTTCCACCTCGGTGATCACGTTCTCGGGTCCGCCGGGCCGGTTGATGCAGCGCACCCGAGCCGTCGGGTCGTTCTGGTTCCAGGTCGCGTCGTACGCGCCGATCAGGCAGCGCTGGAGCGCCTGCTGCGCATACGCGTTGGGGTGGATCGCCTCCTTCGGGTCACCCTGGAACCAGTCCTGGTGCGCCGAGATGTAGATCGAGCGAGCCCATTCGCTCGTCGAGCCCGACGGCGTTCCGGCGAAGACCTGCATCGTCGTGTGCACCGAACAGATCTCGCGGTTCTGGAGGAGGTCCTGGAGATCGAGGAAGCCCACGCCCTTCCGGTCGGCGACCCCCCGCAGCGCGTCGGAGAAGCTCGGCACCAGCACGTCCCGTGCCCACGTGGCGTCGGAGTCCCAGAACGGGCAGCCCAGCGCGGCGCGCCCATTGGTGAGGACACCCGCGACGATGGTGCTCAACGGTGGGGCGGCCAGTGCCAGGGGCACTGAGACCGAGAGCGGAAGGGCCTCGGGATACGCGAACTCGCTGCCCCGCGCGATCGGCGACGGGTAGCTCTGGAGCACCAGGCGGTACTGGTTCCGGGCGTAGCCCGCGCCCCCCTGATCCAGCGGGGCCTCCATCGCCAGCCGGATCTGGTCGATGGTCTTCTCCACCCGGCTCGGGACGCCGTCGGGGGCGGCAGGATCGAGGTTGTCGGCGACCGACTGCTCGTTCGCCGGTTCGCAGTAGTCCGGGTCCGCCACGCTGCTCTCTGCGTACGCGAACACGCAATCCGTCACGATGTCGGCGAACTGGAGGTCGTTCCCGCCGATCGACAGGACGATCAGCCGGATCTGCCGGTTGCCACGGGCCAGCGCGAGGAGCTGCTCGATCTGGGTCGGCTCGTTGGCGACCTGGCGCACACCGCCACCGAACGCGGACGGTTGCACCGGCCCCGCCGGGTGCGGCGGCGCACCGGTGAACCAGAGGTTCTCGGCAACGGCACCCGAGCAGGCCAGGTTGATGTGCTCGTCGACGCCGGGGATCGCGGCGTTCACCTCGGCGACGTCCTCGGAGCGGTGGCAGTGGTTGCTCCCCGAATCGGTGCTGCCGTATACCAGCGTCGTGTCGTACGACGGGACGTAGATCACCGACCCCACCACGGTGTCGACGAGGTCGCCGAACCAACCCCCACCACCGTCGAAGACGGTGACCGGGCTCCAGCGGAACGCGCGGTCGGTCCCGGCGCGGTCGAGCAGCGGGTTCAGCGCGTTGCCGTCCCACCGGCCCGCCTCACCCGAGATGAAGCTGTCGCCGAGCGCCACGACCGTCGTCGGCCCACTCAGCTGCCGGGGCGGCAGCGTCGTCGTGGTCGTGCTGGTGCTCGTGGTCGTCGACGCGGTAGGTCGCGTGGTCGTCGCGGTAGGTCGCGTGGTCGTCGTCGTGCTCGACGTGGTGCTCGTCGGTGGTGCGGTGGACGACGGCGTGACCGGCAACGACGTCGCGACGTCCAGGATCTGGTCGGGCGGGCGACCCGGTCCGGTGTGGGGATCGGCCTTCACCTTGTAGTAGGGCTGGAAGCCGCCGCTCCCCGCGGGGAACGGAGTCCTGTACTGCGCGTCGAGCGTGACCTCGTACCACTGGATGCCCACCGATGCCGACACCTCGGGGTCACCCGGCACGTCGCGCACGGTGACGCCGGTGACGACCACGCACTCCACGTGCTCGGCCATGAACGACGCGAAGTTCGCGGCGCCGTCGGTCGACGGGCCCACCGACTTCCACCCCGACTGCAGGTCGGTGTCGAGCATCGCGAACGCCGCCGCGTCATCACCGGTGTTGATCGCTCGGAAGTACTGCACGAGCGCGGTCGGCCCGGCGCCCGCGGGCGTGACCTCAGTGGCGGTGCACTGCGACTGCGTCGCCAGCGGCTGCGTGCTGACGACCTTCGCGGTGACGCCGCGGTAGGACAAGCCCTTCACCACCGGACCGGTCCCGGGCTTGGGCGGGGTCGTGGGCTTCGTCGGCCCCGTGGCCCCGGTCGTCCCGTCACCCACGGTGCCGAAGTCCGCGGTCGCCGCGCCGCTGGTGCTCTGCACCCGGAGCCCGGACTCGGCCATGGTCGTGAGAGTCAGGTACACCCCGACACGGGTGCCCGACGGCACCACGACGCCCGGGAACGTGACGTTCTTGCGGCCCGAAACCGACGCGGTGACCGGCGCCGTGCCGGCGAAGGTGCGCCGCGACGCGGCGACCCGCTGCGCTGCGAGGGTCTCACCGGTGTCGAGGTTCACGACGCTGGCGGTGACCTCGACCACGGCCATCCCCGCGAGGCAGCCAGTGCACCCGTCGGGAACGCCGCCCGGTCCGGGAGCCGCGAAGTCGGTGATCGCGCCGTCCCAGCGGAGCTCGCCGACCCACTGGGCCTCCTCGACGGTGATGTCGAGCGTGCCGAGCACCGAGGTGCCGGCCGGCGCCGTCGTGGTGAAGGCGGCGCCCAGGCGCGCCCGGTACGCGCCGCGCCGACCGCGCGCCGACACGGTCGCCAAGGCCCGCGGGGTCGCGTCGGTCTCGACCGACGCCGAGCCCGTGACGCTCGGGGGGCTCCCGTACAGCACCCCCGCCTCGCTCGGCGCCCCGGCCGGCGGCGTGATCGCGACCTGGCGCATCCCCGAGAGCAGGACCTCATCGCTCGCTTGCGGCGCCGCGACGGCCGTCCCGAACGGCACGAGCAGCGCGGTCACCACCAGGACCGCGATTGCCACGAGCGACCCACGCCGGGACCCGATCTGCACATTCCGGTGATTTCCGAGCATCCGCGACATGGTCGGCGCGAGAGCCACCCGGTGGCAGGGCCATAGGGCCCAACCGATCAGTCCGGTGGTTCGGTCGACCCGCGATCCCGGCCAGCCCGGCGGCGGAGCGCCGGTGACCCGAGGTCAGATGGCGTCGATGATCCCGTTGAAGATGGGGCTCGGGCGCATGGCCGGGATGACCTTGTCGTCGTCGGGGAAGTAGTAGCCCCCGATGTCGGCCGGGCTGCCCTGCACGGCGTTGAGCTCGTCGACGATCGCGGACTCGTTCGCGGTGAGCGCCTCGGCGATCGGGGCGAACGTGGCCGCGAGCTCGGGGTCGTCGGTCTGCGCGGCCATCTCCTGGGCCCAGTACATCGCCAGGTAGAAGTGGCTACCCCGGTTGTCGAGCTCGTTGACCTTGCGCGACGGCGACCGGTTCTCGTTCAGCACCGAGCCCGTCGCGCGGTCGAGCGTGTCAGCGAGGAGCTGCGCCGTCTTGTTGCCGGCCGTCTGCGCGAGGTGCTCGAGCGACGCCGCGAGCGCGAGGAACTCACCCAGCGAGTCCCAGCGCAGGTGGTTCTCCTTCACGAACTGCTGCACGTGCTTGGGCGCCGATCCGCCGGCGCCGGTCTCGAACAGACCGCCGCCGTTCATCAGCGGGACGATCGAGAGCATCTTGGCGCTGGTGCCGAGCTCCATGATCGGGAAGAGGTCGGTGAGGTAGTCGCGCAGGACGTTACCGGTGACCGAGATGGTGTCTTCACCGCGGCGGATGCGCTCGAGCGAATACTCGCATGCGGCACGCGGCGCCATGATCTCGATGGTCAGGCCCGTGGTGTCGTGCTCCGGCAGGTACTCGCGCACCTTGGCGATGATCTGCGCGTCGTGCGCGCGCGTCTCGTCGAGCCAGAACACCACGTGCGCGCCGGTGATCCGCCCGCGCAGCGCAGCGAGGCGCACCCAGTCGCGCACGGGCGCGTCTTTCACCTGGCACGCCCGCCACACGTCGCCCTGCTCCACCGCGTGCTGCATGACGACGTCGCCGGCCTGGTTGACCACCCGCACCATGCCGTCGGCGGGGATCTCGAAGGTCTTGTCGTGCGAGCCGTACTCCTCGGCCTGCTGGGCCATGAGCCCGACGTTGGGCACCGAGCCCATCGTCGCGGGGTCGAACGCGCCGTGCGCGCGGCAGTCGTCGATCACCGCGGCGTACACACCCGCGTACGACGAGTCGGGGATCACGGCCTTCGGGTCCTGGCGCTCGTTCGCCGCGTTCCACATCTTCCCGGAGTCGCGGATCATCGCGGGCATGGACGCGTCGACGATGATGTCACTCGGCACGTGCAGGTTGGTGATGCCCTTGTCGGAATCGACCATGGCGAGGGCCGGCCCGTTCACGATCGCCGCGGCGACGTCGGCCTCGATGGCCGCGCGTTCGGCCCCGGGCAGCGTGGCCACCCGGGCGAGCACGTCGGCGAGGCCATCGTTCGGGTTGGCGCCGACACGCTCGAGCGCGTCGGCGTGCTTCGCGAACACGTCGGCGAAGAAGGTCTTCACCGCGTGGCCGAAGAGGATGGGGTCGGAGACCTTCATCATCGTGGCCTTGAGGTGGATGGAGAACAGCACGTCCTTCGCCTTGGCGTCGGCGATCTGCTCGGCGAGGAACGCGTCGAGCGCCCTCCCGCTCATGAACGTGGCATCGACGATCTCACCGGGGAGCACCGGGATCGACGGCTTGAGCACGGTGACGGCGCCGTCGGCGCCCACGAGCTCGACCCGCAGGTCGTCGGCCGCGGCGAACGTGACCGACTGCTCGTTGGAGAAGAAGTCGTGCGCGTCCATCGTCGCGACGTGCGTCTTCGAGTCGGGCGACCACGCGCCCATCGAGTGTGGATGCGACTTCGCGTAGTTCTTCACCGAGAGCGGCGCGCGGCGGTCGGAGTTGCCCTCGCGCAGCACCGGGTTGACCGCCGAGCCCTTCACCTTGTCGTAGCGGGCCGCGACCTCGCGCTCCTCGGGGGTGGAGGGCTCGTCGGGGTACTCGGGGACCATGTAGCCCTTCGAGCGCAGCTCCTCGATCGTCGCCTTCAGCTGCGGGATCGACGCCGAGATGTTGGGGAGCTTGATGACGTTGGCCTCGGGCCGGGTGACGAGCTGGCCGAGCTCGGCGAGGTCGTCGTTGATCCGCTGCTCGGCGGTGAGCGCCTCGGGGAAGGTCGCGAGCACCCGGCCGGCGAGCGAGATGTCCCGCAGCTCGACCTCGACCCCGGCGACGTTGGTGAAGGCGTTGATCACCGGGAGAAGCGACCGCGTGGCGAGGGCCGGGGCTTCGTCGGTGTGGGTGTAGATGATCGTGTGGCGTTCGCTCGACATGACGCTTCCAGGGGGTTCGACGGGCTCGGGGGACGGTCCTGGACGCTACTTCACCCCTTCGGGCACCGACCCATCCCCTGCGCCGCCGAGGTCAGGAACGCGTCAGCCGACGTGGCGTTCGAGCCAGGCGGTGAGCGGGCGGGCGTCAGTCAGGCAGGCCACCACCCGGTCCTTGGCCTGCTTCGTGCCGAGCCACGCGCCGACCGGCCACGACCGCGACATCACGATGCCCTTCAGCCGGAGCAGCTCGATGCGGGGGTGGTCGGTCGGGTAGCCCTTCGGCGCAGTCTTGAGGGTCTCGTGGGCCGACACCTCGTAGCCGGCCTTGCGCAGCGCGGCGACGATCGACTCCAGCTCCGTTCCCGTCTTCTCGATCGCGACCGCCTCCCGGACGCGCCGGAGCTGGTCGGGCGACGGCATGTAGAGGCCGCTGCCCACGAAGAGCCCGTCGGCCGAGAACGACACGTACCCGCCCGGCATCTGCGCCGCGCAGTTCGTCTTGTACGGCGTCTTGTCGGTGCTGAAGCGGATGTCGCGGTTGGGCCGGAAGATGCGACCGGCGCCGAAGTCGTCGGCCAGCTCCTCGAGCAGCGCCGCCATCGGCGCCTTCACGCAGCGGTCGTAGACCGGCTTGTGCTCCTGCCAGTACGCCTTGGTGTTGTCGTCCTCGAGCCCTTCGTAGAACTCGATCGCCTCGACCGGCCACCCCGTGAACGCCATGGGTCGCGCCTCCTGTGCTGGAGACGTCGTTGTAACGCGGATCGGGCCGGGGCTCACGCCCGGGGGGGCGCGCCCGGATCCGCGTCACGCGCGCAGCGGGTCCCGCCGGGCCGTCCCGAGGTCGGCCTGGTCGCCGAACGCAGTGCCGGCGTGCCACCCGCCGGCGTCGCTCACCGAGGTGGTCCGCGACCGCGCGTCGGGGAACGCGGCGCGCGCCGCGGCCTCCACCTCGGCGTCGCGACGAGCGAACACGGGGACGAGATCGGCCCCGGTCGAGGACTGCTCGTCGTCGACCATCGCGTCGACCGCCGCGCGGAGCCGTTCCCCGACCCGCACGGCGAACGCGATCAGGAACGAGCGCCGGAACCGCTTCGTGCGGCTGCGCCCGTACCGGTCGATCTGCGGACCGGCGCGGTGCAACGCCGCCGCCGACTGCACCAGCAGCGAGGTGAACAGCAGCTCCGTGCCCGCGAGCTCGTCGGCGAAGCCGAACACCGTGGCGCGCCGCGAGGCCCTCGACCACACAGCGCTGCACCCGTTCGCGGCGGCGACCGCGGAGAGCATCATCGCCTTCGCGTCGGCATAGGGATCGTCGACCACGACCACGCGCGACGTGGGTCCGTCGCGTCTCGTCCGCCCACCCGCATCGAGCATCGCCGCCTCGATCCGGTGGCGCGCCATGAGCTCCTGCGCCTTGGCCGTGAGCGCCTCGGCCTCGGCCTCGAACTGCGTGGACTCCGCCTTGGCGAGAAGGGCCCGCACCTTCGCGAGCACGTCGGACTGCGCCGGCCGGTCGTGGTTCACCATGGGGCAGTTGTAGCGCCCGACTGTGACACGTACGCCGGCATCGCCGGCGCGGGTGACGAGTCCGGCCTCCCCGACGGGATCGGGAGCATCGCGGCCCGATGCCCCGATGGTGTTCGCCGTACGATCCGGGCATGACTGCGACCACCGCCGCTCCCCACCGCTCCGGAGCCGCCCTCGTCAACGCGATGGCCAACGTCGTCCTCGCCGAGGCCGCGGCATCGGAGAAGGCCCGCACCCTCACCGCGCCGATCGTCGAGGCCATGTGGGAGACCGGGCTCATGGCCCACCTGAAGCCGGTCGAGGCCGGCGGGGCTGAGCCCACGTTCACCGACATGGTCGACACCTGGCAGCGCATGGCCCACCTCGACGGCTCGTTCGGCGGGATCGGCATCGCCAACCGGCCTTCGCCGCCGCGGTTGCCGCCTACCTGCCCGCCGCCGGCTTCGCCGAGACCTTCGGCTCGGCCGACCAGGTGACCATGGGCGGCCAGTTCGCACCCAACGGCCAGGGCATCAGGGTCGACGGCGGCTACCGCATCACCGGAGCGTGGAACTTCGGATCCGGCACCGGGCACTCGCAGCTCGTGTGCGCGGGGTTCATCCCGATGGTCGACGGCGCGCCGGAGATCGACGACGCCGGCGACGTCGTGCTGCTCACGGCGGTGATCCCCCGCGACGAGATCGCGTTCACCGACGGCTGGTTCGTACAGGGGCTCACGAGCGGACCGCGGTCGACGCCGCGCAGGTCGAGCTCGGCCTGCTCGACCACCACCGTGGGCTCTGAGTCGATGGCCGGACGACGCTGGAGGGCTGACCGTGGGTAGTCCCGCGCCCGGCGACCAGCCAACGGGCTCGCCGCGGGGCGAGGCCCGGTGGCCGATGGCGGCCGCGATCCTCTCGGCCGGGGTGCTGCGCTACACGCTGCCCGCGGAGCTGCGGATCAGCGACGCACCCTGGCTCCTGGCCATCATGATCGTGGTCACGCTCGCGGCGCTGATCATCGGCGACCCGGGGGGCATCGACCGCCAGTCGACCTGGCTGCGGGTCGTCACCGACGCGTTGATCGCCGTCATCACGCTCGCGAACGCGGCATCCGCGGTCCGACTGGTGACAGGCATCATCGAGACCACACCCTTCACCAACGACGCGAAGACCCTGCTCGCCGCCGGCGGCGCGATCTGGCTCACCAACGTGATCGCCTTCGGCCTGTGGTACTGGGACCTCGACCGCGGCGGCGCCGCAGCACGCGCGCACGGCCTGGGCCGGCCGACGTTCGTCTTCCCCGAGATGACGAACAGCCAGTACGTGGACAACGACTGGTACCCCAAGTTCGTCGACTACCTGCACCTGTCGTTCGCGACCGCGACCGCGTTCAGCCCGACCGATGTCTCGGCCATCAGGCCGTGGGGCAAGCTCCTGATGATGGCCGAAGAAGCGGTCTCGCTCGTCGTCGGCCTGCTGGTGATCGCGCGGGCCGTCAACATCCTCAAGTAGCTACGTAGCTGCGTCGGCCGGGCCTCCCGCAGGGGCGCGCACGAGCAGGTAGATGCTGAGGACCAGCACCCACACCGGGAACAGGATCTGCACCCACGCGAACCGCTCGACGGTCACGAGCAGCACGACGGCGACGACGAACCCGAACCAGGTCAGCCACCGCGGCAGGATGCCGAGGCGGGCCGCGATCGTCGTGGTGACGATCGCGAAGGCGCCCGCCATCCGCATCGCGTAGACGTTGAGCACCGTGTAGCTCGTGTGGCGGCCGAGTCGCCAGACCTCCGCGGAGATGCCCCCCGACCCGTGCTGGGATTCGGTCGCGATCAGCCCGCCGGCCATTGCTCCCGCCACGAACAGCATGGCGACGAACAGCAACCCGGTCCCGAGGAACACGGTCGCGAAGAACCGGTCCTCCGCGGCGCCGATCCGATCGCGGATCACGCCGATGAACCACAAGAACGCGAGGCCCGCGAACGGAACCAGGTTGAGCGCGAGCACCACCGCGTCCTTGCGCCACCGGTCGTCGAGCCACGCGGGGGCGTCAACCGGTTTCGCCGGGATCGCGAGCCGCAACAGCACGAGCGCCGTACCGAGGAGCAGAGCGAACACGATGCCCGCGATCGCGGCCGAGCGCGGTGTGCGGAGCGCAGCTCTCGTGATCTCGATCTCTGTGGTCACCGAACCCCTCGCCCGTCGCGTCGCAGAGTGTGGAAGACGCCCGGAGGCCGGGTCAAGCCGCTTCCCGCCGACGCACGGTCACGGCGCGCTCGCGTCGGAGGAGGCGAGCAGGACCTCGAGCTCGCCGACGAGGGCCATGAGGTCGCGGCGGTGCATCGGCGAGCTCGGCGGCGGACCGGTGCGGTCGCCGAGCGCGTGCGCCAGGCGGTCGGTGAGCCACGCCACGGGCTCACCCATCATCGCGAACGTGCCGCCGCTGGCGACGGAGTGCTCCGTCAGTGCGCGGGCCTCTTCCCGGAAGCCGGCTTCGGCCGCGAAAACCGCGAGCACGTGCAGGGACGCGTCGTGTCGGGCCAGCGCACCCTGCATCGCGTCGGGCTGCTGCTCCCACAGGCGCGTCGAGCCCTCGAGATCCGTGAACAGGAACGTGACCGTCCCCGACGGCAGCTCGCTCACCCCGACCCCCTGCTCGACCGCGTCCGACCGCGTCCGACCGCGTCGTCAATCAGGCAACGGGGAGAGCCGTCACCTGGCCACACCGGGCACCGTCGCCGGCGACATGGGGACCGACGCGGACGTCTGGACAACATCCGTCTCCTCAGGGCCACGTCGTGAGACACTCACCGTGTGCCTCGCTCGGTGGGGGGCTCCCGTCAACGGAGCGGCCGACGGGCAAGGGAGGACTCGACCGGTGAACGGACTTCGCCAGGTGCTCAAGCCGAGCCGGACCGTCTCCATCCTCACCGCGTGCATCGTGGCGTGTGCCGGTGCCGCGGCGGTCGTCACGACCTATCAGGACGGGGAGTGCGGACCCGTCACCTGAGCGGGGTCGAGGTTCCGGGCCGCGCCTGAGCCGTCGGTCGACCGGACCGCACGACCGACACCAACCCCGCACGCTCGGCGGTGGCGTCGGTACGCTGAGCCAACCCATGCCGCGTGAGGACGGCCGCCCGATGCGGCTCGAGATCCTCCCGGTCGATGTCGTGGCCCGGCGAGGGACCCAGAGTCTGATGGCGAACCCGCTGATCGAGACGAAGCTCCACGTCCCCCCGCCGCGCCGCAACCTGGTGCCCCGCCAACGCCTGCTGGGGCGCCTCGACGATGCCGCCGACGCGCGGCTGATCCTCGTCGCGGCTCCCGCCGGCTTCGGCAAGACCACGCTCGTGGCGGAATGGCTGGGCACCGTCGCCGAGCGCGGGTCCACGGTGGCGTGGCTCTCCCTCGACGAGCGCGACAACGATCCGGTGCTGTTCTGGTCGTACGTCCTCGCGGCGATGCAGCAGGCGGCACCCGACCTCGGAGCCGGCGCGCGCACGCTGCTCGATTCGGGGGGCGTGGCGACCGACATCGTGCTCGCCACGCTCGTCAACGAGCTGCACGGTGTCGACCACGACGTCGTGCTGGTGCTCGACGACTTCCACGTCATCGAGCGCAGCGACATCCACGACGGGTTGGCCTACCTCGTCGACCACCTCCCCGAGACGACGCAGCTCGTGATCACGAGCCGGGCCGACCCGCCGTTGCCGCTGGCACGCCTGCGGGCAAAGGGCGAGCTCGGGGAGGTCCGCGCCGCCGACCTGCGCTTCACTGCCGAGGAAGCGGCCGACTATCTGAACGGGGCGATGGGCCTCGCGCTGGCGGCGGCCGACGTCGCGACGTTGGAGGCGCGCACCGAGGGCTGGATCGCCGCGCTGCAGCTCGCCGCCCTGTCGATGCAGGGCCGCGACGACGTCGCGCAGTTCATCGCCGGCTTCGCGGGGGACGATCGGTTCATCGTCGACTACCTGGCCGGTGAGGTGCTGCACCGCCAGCCCGACGCCGTCCGGCAGTTCCTGCTGCAGACGTCGGTCCTCGACCGGATGACCGGGCCGCTCTGCGACGCCGTGACCGGGACGACCGGGGGAACGGCGATGCTCGGGTCGCTGGACCGCCAGAACCTGTTCGTGATCCCGCTCGACGACCGGCGTGAGTGGTACCGCTACCACCACCTGTT
>Ga0302322_100000345_pt1 | contig 35158 bp, 21 predicted proteins | sample Fen_T0_2_FD_203757 | JGI IMG/M metagenome (GOLD analysis project Ga0302322, IMG submission 203757) | Peat permafrost microbial communities from Stordalen Mire near Abisko, Sweden - Fen_T0_2 | ecosystem: Environmental > Terrestrial > Soil > Wetlands > Permafrost | place: Sweden: Abisko...
TAGAGAGCTGGGGCGGCTGGAGCGTGCCGGAGACGAGCAGCGCGGACGACACGGTGTCATCATCGGCATTGGAATCATCGGTGTCGGCAGCCACGGTGGCGGTGTTGGTAAACCAACCAGAGGAGGCCGAGGTCAAGTCAAGGTTCAAGGTGGCCCCGGTGTTGGCCGCCAGCGTGCCGACATTCCAACCCAGCAAACGGTTTCCGATCAGGGAAGCGCTGCCGGTAGTTGTGGTTTTCGCCGCCAAGGTCAAACCGAGCGGCAGGGCATCGGACACATAGACATTGGAGGAAATGGAAGGGCCAAAGTTGGTGACCGTGAGCGTGAGATGCCAATGGCCGCCAATCGCATTGGTGGCGACGGCCGGGGTGGCGAGGGTCTGATTATCCGCCGAGAAGCCGACCGGATTGGCGGTGGTCAGCGAGATAAACCAGCCGTTGGTGATGACGCCGGTCTGCTGGCCGCTGGTGTCCTGGATGAACAGATACCAATCCCCGTTGGGGTTGCCGCCGTAGAGTTCGGACATCGTGGTGCCCCAAGGCGCGAGCGGCGGAGAAATGATGGCCGGATTATTGGGCGGCGTCACGACATTGGCATAGCCAATACGGTAGGTCATGTTCGTGGAGGGGTTGGAAATTTCGGTAACGCGCAGGCCGGAACGAGTACCATCCCACCAGCGGGCACTCGGCATATTGGTATCAGAAAAGGCATTCAGATAACCGACGGCGGAATTGCTGGCGTAGTACAGATCGTTCGCATCGCCATAATTGACGTTGTTTTCGAAATCCCACAGGCCGTCGGCCTGCATGAGGGTCAGTTCATAATTCAGGTGGGAAGTATTGTAGTTGGTGCTCTGGTTGTCGCGATCACCCAACTCATCAACGTGCCAAATGGCCAGCCCGGAGGCGGGAATTCCAGCGTCGCGTCCCCGGCTCTCGCGATTTTCAATGAGATAATATTCGGTCGGCGTCCCGGGTTTCGCGTAGCGGTAAAAACGGTTGAAGTTCGTGCCCGTCGTGCCAGAGTTGGCAATCAAGGCCGAAGTATAATCGAGATCCACGGTCGTGCCCCAGCCTGAGGCGCGCTTGAGATAGGCGCAAATTTGGGCAGGATTGCCAGGGATATGGTCCCCCATGCTCATCAGGCAAAAATAGCCTGCGCCACCGACGGAATCATAATTGTAGTCGTACAGGTCGGGATAATCGCAAAGCATATGACCGTTTTCATGGCAAAAGGTGCCGATGTCCAGAGTGGCGCCGATGTCACTGATTTGATATTTGAAGATGCTCTTACCATTACCGAGGGCCTGGGGACCATAATCAACCAAGGCATATGAATGCGGCCACAGGCCAAACATCCAGACCCCGCTGTTATCGCCGGCGAAAAAAACGTTGAAAGCCATCGCTTCACTGCTGCTGTCCACCGTCAAATTGTTTAAAGCGGGCAGAATATCTGTGGTGTAATTTGGCAGGGCCTTCAGCGTGTCCAGAGCTTCCTTAATCAGCAAGTTGCCCTGTGTGCCTGTATCCTTGGTAGTATCGTTGTAAACCGATTTAGCCTGGGGAGCGCGGACATAAATGGTCACCACGTTGGAGTAGGTAAGCATTCCGCCTGAGTTATCATAGTAATATTTCATCACCGAGCCATTGTTGCCGTAGCCGGTGTAATTGGTGCCATTGCAAAAATCAATAATATCCGCCTGGGGCACGGTCGCCGGATCATCGGAAAAATCCACCAGCAGCGTCATCCCCACCTTGGTTCCCGTGGTGGTATAGGTGGGAGGGCTAAAGGCGATGGAACCGTTGGTGGCGGTGATAGCGGACAAGGCGGCCAGTTTGGCCTTCCATTGGGCATCAATATGCAGGACATTTTCCCGCGCCTGCCAGCGGGCGACCACCTGGCTTTTCCGGGCGGCAAAACTCATACGGGCGTGTTGGGCCAAGCCGGCGGGAGCGCTGAATTGCACCGGGACCCCCGTGGAGACGAGCAGACCGGAAGCAGCATCCTGCTGCGCATAGCAATAAGCGTGCAGGGACTGGTCGAAGATGGCCGTGTAGCCGGCCTGGGTTTCAAACACGGCCTGGAACTCATCGCCCCAGCCATGCAACTGGATCTTGGAGCCATCCGGCTGCGTGAAGGGGATCTGTTTGTTAAAGGGCGCCGCCTGCAATGTGCCCGCCACGGTCAGGAGGACGGCGGCAACTATTCCAAGCCCCAGCTTTAAAATCATCTTGCTCATAATGCTTCTCTTTGAAATTTGGTCAGACCGACATCACGGGAACGTGATCGGGGTCAGGTAAGACGTTGGTTTATTGGTGCCCGTCGTAATCGGGGTGGAATAAGGCAGACTGTTGGTTGACGCGTCATCGAAGGTCAAGGTGGCCGCCTTGACGAGGTTCACGCCGCCCGCCCAACTCATGAGCAGGGTGCTCTTGTCAGTGGGCGAAACGACCAAGGCGCTGATATCGCGCGAGGAAGCATGCGTGAGGTTGGTCAAAGTGACGGTGGCCTTGACGACCAGACCGCCGACGCCGCTGACACTGATGGTGGACGGATAGGGGGAAGCGGCCGCGAGGTCATTGATCGTAATGCGGTTGGTGCTGGCAAACGTGGTGGTCCAGGTGCCGAGCGTAAAGCCAAACACGGCGGTGCCGAGATAATTCCCGTTGTCATACAGGGCAAAGGTGGGAGTGATGGTCAAGGCGTTGGTGCCTTTGGCGGTAAAGACAAACGGCATGGATACGGAGTGGCCGTAGGTGGTGAGCGGGCCATACACCTGCGGGTAGGGGTTGGGGAGCAGCGCCACGCCGTTGCTGGCGAGGGTCACGCCATTGGTCTCCAGCAATTTGGCGGTGAGGTTGGCGACATTTAAACCAGCACCCACGCGGAAGCCGAAGAGCACCTTCACGGTGTCATTGGTATGGATGATACCATCGGCGGAGTGAGACGTATAATTGGTCACCACTTGGGCGCCAGCGGGAACGACATAGCTGCCGCTGTTTTCCAGCAGCGTCAGGGTGGCCGCGCGAGGCGTAACCTGGCTGCAATTCACCGGGTTGAGCAGTTGGAGCAACACGGTCAAATTGGGCTGGACCGTGCTGCCGGCGATCAGGGGCACCTGGAAGGTTTGTTTGGTGACACCGTTGGTGAAGGTCAAGGTGCCGTTGGTCGATACGAAATTGACACCGCTGACGGCCGTGCCATTGGTAGCATAGAAATCGATGGAAACGATGCTGTCGGTGTAGCCCGTGCGATAGACGTCAATGGCGGCGGTAACACCATTTTTAAACGCCGTATAGTTGGCCTTGGAGAAGGAAACGCCGGTGTTGTTATCCAAAATCACGACGGTCTGGGTGCTGGGGGCCTTGAGCTGGCCCGGGGCCGTGGGATTGGACAGGCTCACCGTGAAGGTCCGGTCGCCGGTGACCAAATTATTGGCATCGATCGGCACCTCAAACGTATTGGTGCCAATGCCATTGGTGAAGATCAAGATGCCGCTGACGGCCTCATATTCCGAGCCGGCGTGGGCGGTGCCATCGGCGGTGCTATAAGTTACCTGCAACGGGACGATGTTGGTGGAGGTGAGCACCGGCTCGACGCGCGGATTGGAGCAAACCACGGTGATGACGGCGTGGCCGGCATTCTTGGCCACCGACATGGTGGCATTGGTGAAGCTGAAGCCGGCATCGGCATCCTGCACCAGGACGGTGGTGACGGCCGGGGCCACGAGCATGGTGCCGGAACTCGGCTGGGTGAGGCCGATATTGAAGGTCAGGTCACCGGTTACCGCCGGGTCTTTGAGCAGGGTCACGTTAATGGGCTTCTGCACTTCTCCCGGGAAGAAGGTCACGGTACCGCTGGCGGCCTGATAATTGACGCCGGCCAGGGCGGTGCCATTGGTGGTGCCATATTTGACGGTGGTGGTGCTGGTGGTTGAGCCGTAGCGCTGGACATACAACAGTGCCGAGCCGCCCGCCTCATCCACCACGTTGGTGGCGGACACAAAACCGACGCCATTGTTGGTATTAATAATGGTGACGATCGCATTGGTTGGATCGGTCAGGACGACGTTGGTCTGGCCAGGGGGATTGGCCAAATATACGGAGAAGCTGACGGCGGGCTTGGCGACGGTGGAATTTTTCAGCTCGATGGCGATGGTCTGAGACGGGGTGCCATCTGGGAATGTTACCGAGCCATTATTCACATCAACGTAGTCCACGCCCGGTTGGGCGGTGCCGGCGACGGTGGTATAGCCAACCGTAATGGATCCAGTGGTGCCGTTGGTACGCAAGACCGTGAGGTAGGCAAAGCCATTCCCCGAATTCACCGTATAACTGGTGGTGCTGAAGCGGAAACTGCCCGGCGCCTTCACGGATTCTTGAATCGTCAGCACCGAATTGGAGGGGGCGTACAACGTTGAACCGACGGCATTGCTCAAGGTCACCGAGACCGTGCGATCGCCGGTGAAAACGCCGCTGTTAATGATAGAAACGTAGATGGGCTTGATCGATTCTCCCGGATTAAACGTAAGGGTGCCGTTGGTGGGATAAAAATCGGAGCCAGGCTGGGCGGTGCCGTTGGTGGTGGTAAAGAACTGGACGGTGCTGGTGCCCACGGTGGTGCCCAAACGAACCACATTCAGCGTCCCCATCCCGGTGAGGATGTCTTTGGACACCGAGTAGGCCGCCTTTTCAAAGGAGACGGATGAATCCACGTTAATGATGGTCAAAACCGCACCGGCCTGGTCGCCCAAGGAAGTGGGCGGGGTGGGATTGGACAGCGTGAGCTTAACGTTCAAATTGGCGGTGATGTTGGAATCTTGCATCACGGTCACGGGGATTTCCTTATAAACTTCGCCGGGCGGGAAGATGACGGACTGGTTCACGGACTGGTAATTGACGCCGACCACGGCAGGGTTGGTGTCGCCAGCACTGGTGGCGAAATTAACCGCGACGCTGCCCGAGCCGTCCAAATTCGGTCCGCTCGTGCCGCCGGTGCGACGAATGCCGATTGAGGCCTGGATGCCATTCTCATTGACTTGATAGCTGGCGGCCGAGAATTCAAAAGCGCCGGAACCAGTCACGCTCCCGCCATAGACCCGGGTCAGGCGCGGCGAAGACAAACCATTAAAGGTGGTAAACCCACCGCCAAGGACCAGCATCTGATCCCCCGGCTGAAGCGCCACGGCGCTAATCGCCCCATTGGCCCCGGAACCGAAGTTGATCGTCGGGTCGGTCAGCCCGCCGGGGAGCAGACGCGTGATGTTATTCCGCGTAACACCGCCGGCCTGTGAAAATTGTCCCGCCAGCACAATGCGACTGTCCGGCTGCACAACAATGGCGCTTACGCCGCCATTCGCCGTGCCCACAAAGCTGGTGTCCAGCGAACCATCGGCATTCAGGCGCGCGACATGGCTCAAGGCCGAGGTGTTGACATGGGTAAAGTCGCCGCCAAACAAGACGCGGCCATCACCCTGAATGGCAATCGTACGAACGGCGTCATCGGCACTCACCTGGACGTTAAAGCTGGCGTCCACCGAACCATCCACGTTCAGCCGGGCGATGCGGCCGGCAGCAAATCCGTTGATATTGGTAAAGGCGCCGCCGATCAAGATTTTGCCAGCAAAGACGGAGTTCGTCGGGTAGGCTGCGACAGCATAGACCGCCGCATTGGGACCGGTGCCGACATCGAAGGCAGTATCGGCCGTGCCGACATCATTTAACCGGGCAATGCGCGGGCGGGTAACACCATTGATGGTCGTAAATGTGCCTGCGGCGTAGACTTTGCGCACGCCGCCAACGAAGGTTTCGGCCAAGCTGTAAACGGTGTTATTGGCACCCGACCCGGGGTTAAAGCTGCTATCCTGGGTGCCATCGGTCAACAGGCGGGTAATGCGATTGCGCACGATGCCGTTGACGGTGGTAAACGCCCCGCCGACCAGAATCTTATCGTCCGTTTGAACGGCGAGGGTATAGACGGTGCTGTTAAAGCCAGTTAAGCCGTAAAGGAATCCGGTGTAATCGAGCGAGCCGTCACCATTGAGGCGGGCCAGATAGTATTCCGGGATACCGTTGACCGTGGTGAAATTGCCACCGGCAATAATTTTGCCGCTGGTCTGCAAGGCCAGGGCGAGCACATCGCCGTTCATGCCGGAACCCACGCCGAACGAGGTGTCGTTGTTGCCGGGCGGGCGGTTCAAGGAATTATCCACGATGTGAATGGCGGTGGTGGCGGGGGAGCCCACAAAGGCCCCGCCGTTGGTCGTGGTCAGGCTGGCGGTGAAAAAGAAGCTGTCTGGCGCCGGATTCGCCACGCCATCGGGTTTGATGAAGACGTTAAAGCTGGCGCCCAACTGGCCCGGCTGAAATGCCAGGGTGCCATTGGTGGCATAATAGTTGACTCCGGCAGCGGCCAAACCATCCGCCGTGGCAAACTTGACATACACCAAGCCATTGGTGGCGCCGGTGCGAGTGACGGAGACGGTGGCATACCCGCCATCTTCGTTAACAACATAATTGGCCGAACCGAACTGGAAGGTGCCGTAAGTGTTGTCGTTGGTGATGGTCACCAAGGCATTGGTGAAGCTGGTGGATGCAAACAAGGCCGGCGTAGCGACGCCGTTCACCGACGGGTTAAACAGTTGGATTGAAAACTGCCGGTTGGTACCGACGAGGCCGTTATTCAGCAGCGGGACAGTGATGGTGCGGGTGGAGGCATCACCATTATTCCAAGTCAGGTAGTTCGTGACCCCGACAAAATCCACGCCACTCTGGGCGGTGCCGTTAACCGTGCAATACTGGTTGGTGATGGTGCCTTTGTTGCCCACCGTGCGAGCCACGGTAAAGGCGACCGAGCCGGCGCTCAACTTCGTGGAGTACTGGTTGGTGCCGAGGCTCAAAAAGCCTTGGAAGTTCGGGTTGATAATGTGCAGGGTCGCATTCGTGAGCCCGAGAAAGGCAATGCCGTTGGCGGGAGGATTCACGCTGGACACGAACAGATTCACGGTCTTTTCGACCGAACTGTTGTAATTGCTGTTTAAGATCGTGACGTTAAAACTCTTGATTGTGTCGCTGGCCCCAAACGTCACTTGTTGATCACTAACGGCCTTATAATCCACGCCGAGCACCGCAGTACTGCCGTTGGTCGTTGTTGAACACTTAACTACGACTGAACCATATGTGCCATTAGTACGTAAAAGATTGATCCCAACCAACGGGCCGGTGCCGGAATAAGAAGGCGAGTTAAATCCGAAAGTGCCTGATTGATGGCGGTCTTCGATAATTGTCAGCGGAGCGGAGCATCCGCCCAAGGCGACCCCCAGCGGGATATTTTCACCGCCGAGGAAAAACTGGCCGTCGTCCAGCGGATTGGAAAGGAGCAACTGCGCGTTCACATCGCTGTAATTGTTCGTGTTACCGGTGATCGTGACGTTGATTTTGGCGGTGACCACGGCGCTAAACGCATGGCCCCAGTCGTCGTTCAGCACGCTATTACCACCATATAAACCGTCGCTGTGCATCCGGGTGCTGCTCCACGCGCTGATGTACAACGGCGTGGTGCCGTTGTAATCACCATCATACAAATAATCGATCCCGTTTTGGGCGAGGCCGGGGACGACGGAAAAATTCGCGGACGCAGTTCCCAAAAAGCCATTAGTGCGGGTCAGCGCCACAAACTTGCTGGTGGCACTCTTATTGACTGAGAAGGTGGCCGCCGCCAAGCCGATATTCCCGGGCCCAGGGGTGGCCCCACCAATCAGGCGAGCAACATTGCTGCGATTGCGGATCGCCGAACGCGGGAAGGGATTGTTGGTATAGGCGCCAATAAAACTATCCGCACGCACGCTCAAATTGAACTCGCCGCCACCAATCTGATCAAACGTGCCACCGATCAAGACATTGCCGTCGGGCTGCACGGCCGTGGCCATGACGGCGCCAATGCGGTCACCAAAATACGGGCGGGTCAAACCGGCAAACTGGTTGTAAGCCGTGTCCATAAAGGTGGTGTCGACGGAACCATCGGCGTTTAAACGGCCGTAACCCAGCCGGTGGGTGCCATTGAGATTTTGGAACTGGCCGCCGACATAAATCGTGAAGTTGGTCTGAACCACGGTACTGTAATTCGTGGTGGTAACAATGGCGTTGGTGGCGACGAAGAGGTTATAAACCGGGCCGTCCGCACCATACAAGCAATTAAAACCAGTGTCCAAAAGTCCATTGGCAAACAGGCGGGCAAGGTGGGGCAAATTCTTGCCGTTGACCTTGGTAAAACTACCGCCAATGATGATTTCCCCATCCGGCTGAATGGCCACGGCACTGACATCGCCATCGGCGCCAGCACCGGGATCGAAGGCGTTATCCACCGAGCCGTCGGCATTAATCCGTCCCACATAACTCTGGCCGACGACGCCAACCAAATTGGTAAAACTGCCGCCAATCACAATCTGGCCGTTCGGCTGCAAGGCCAGCGCCAAGACGGCGCCGTTGAGATTTGTCCCGGCGTCGAACGTGTTGTCCAACGAACCATCGGCATTCAGGCGGGCCAGGTAATTTCTGGCGGTGCCATTGAATGAATTAAAGTCGCCGCCAACCAGCAATTTGCCATCCGGTTGCTGCACGATCCCCTGCACCGGGCCATCAAACCCGGCGCCGGTATTGGCATTAAAGGCGGAATCCAAGCTGCCATCGCTATTCAACAACGCGATGCGGTAGGCATCGGAGCCACCGTACGAAGTAAAATTACCGCCAATGACGATTTGATTATTTGCGGTCAGCAGCACCGAATGGATAAAATTGTCAGCGCCAGAACCGACGTTAAAAGTGGGGTCGAAATAGCCAGAGGCATCCACGCGGGCGATATTAAGACTAGGGAAGCCATTGTAGGTGAAGAAATCACCAACGACCACCGTCTTGCCATCGGGCTGATGCGCCAAGCCATAAACCACGCCGTCCGTGCCGGGATGATCCAGCGGGTCGGTATTCAACCAGTACTGATAGGCATAATCAGGATTATACAGTTCATCCACGGAGCCGGCGGGGGGAAAGAGTTGATTGGTATTGCTATCGCCAACGACCAAATCACGGGCGTTTAAAATAGTGACGGAACAATCGGTAACCATGCCCACCGGGAACGGATTTCCATTGTTGTCGACATCATAAAGGCTGATTTTAAAGTCCTCATTGAATTGCTGCAAGCCATTGTCATAGACCTTGATCTCAATCGGCTTCGGGTCAAAATCCTTGTCGCCCCAGCTCAGGGTTCCATCGTAACCGCCCGGGAAGGAGAAGTCAGGGGTTTTCTCCCGGATAACGGTGCTGTTGACGGGATCAGAGGTGGCGTAGTCAGAACCCGGCTGCAACGGGAACATGTTATCCGTTTGCGCGCCCGTGTTTTTAACGAAGGGCCGCAAACTATTCACGCGGTAGCCGATGCTGGCGGTGGCAAGATTGGTGCCGGTACGGCTGACGTAGATGGTGAACGTTTCGTTCCCGCCGGCACGATAGACTTTATAATGAGCCTTCTGGAAATTGAACACGGCGTTGGTGGGCGTGGTGGAAAATAGCGTGACGATGTTGGTGGTGCCAGCAACCAAGTCGATGTTCGTTTGGAAGCCAATGGAATAGGTCTTGGGATCGACATTGACGTCCAAAATGCGCACCAAGGCTTTGCTATAAGTCAGGTCCAAGCGCGGCTGGGGAATGGCGGTCGATTCGGCGGAATCCACCACAGCGTTCGTCAACAGCACCAAGAAATCGCGGTTAAGCCGCGGCCGAAACGACGATGAATTGTAGTTATTGATCGGAACCACAATCGTCTTGCTCATCTCGTAGTCATCAAACGTCAGGGTACCGCTGATGGGGGTGTAATCCCCCGTACGGGTCGAACGGTTCGTATACGTAAAAACGGTGCCGCCGGCATTGGTGTAGTAGGGTATTACGGTCTCGATAATTTTCGTGGAAACGGCCGGCAGATCGCCATTGACCAAAAAGCCATTGGTTTGCAGCAGCGCGCCATTGGGATCGGAATTGGTGTCGATATCGGAGGTGGTATATGCCACCTGAACACGACCGGAAGCACCGCCCACACGGGTGACCGTGACCATCATACCAGCGGTACCATTCGCGTAACCGCCGTTGAGATAACTGAACCGGATCGGTTCATCACTCCGGGTTGACAACAAGGTGCTTTCGGTGGCGGCACACTTATAAAGCAACATCGGCGTGCCATCATCATAGGCAGCGCCCAAGGCGTCGGCGTCTTCGGAAGCAAAACGGAACACCCCGGAAGGATGCAACGCCCAGTTCAGTGAGACCAAACCAGGAAAAATCTTGGTATCCACGGCGATATAATAGGTCGTGTACGCCTGGGCATTAAAACGCAACTGACTGGGGCCGGTGCCGGAATAATTATAAGAAGAAGAATAGTACGGCATGGACACGGGCGCGTTGGACGAACCGGAAAAATTGGTGTCGCCGAACGAATAGAAAATCTGGTAGCTATAATTGTATTGCGGCGAGCCGTTCATTTCGTCGTTCGCAGCGAGCAGGCCCAAGTTGACCAAGTTGGTTCCGCTGTAAGCCCCCATCACCGTATCCAAAGGATAACTGAAAGCCGGGAGCACACTGCCCATGGTATCAAACACGACTTCGCCGCTGTTGGTGGTGGACCATTGAAACCAAATGGTGTGGGACGGGGCAACGCCGGCAATCGTCGGGGTGCCGGCTTCCGGCACCACGCCGGTATTATCCACCGCCAGGCTGCCAAAATCACCCACGATGACCGCGGGGTTGGCGAAATTGGTTTGCGCCCCGGCGACTTCCGCAAACAAGGCCACGGCGGCCAGCAGCGCGAGTTTAAAACAAGCCGCCCCGGTTTTCCCTGCGGCCAGTGGCCGGACTACGAATCGATTAATAATCTCTTTCACAACATTTTCTCCAATGTGCCCGGTCGGATCCCGGACTGGTTAAATCTTTTTTTGACTCAATGCGGATAATACATCAGCGCGGGTTGCACGAGCACGCGGTAATAGTGGGGCGTGTTGGTCACGACATCAAACACCCACACGTTGGTGGCCGGGGAACCAAAGGGACTCCACGGATTTGGTGAAACAAAGGAATTCGCATTCGCGGGCTGGATCACGGTATTGGTGGACCAATAATATTTGTCAAAATTGGTGAAGGGCAGCCAGTCGCCAACGGCGAGGTTCGTGCGGTAGAAGATGGAGTTGGTGGCATTGGGCACGGTGGCCCACTGCACCCGCACGGACGACGGCGGACGATTGGTGAATTGGGTCGTGAATTTCACGTCCGAGGGCAGGAAGAACGGTGAACTATCATAGGCGTTGGGCGTGCCGTCCCCATCGGAGTCAATCACGGTCAGCCCGGCCGAATTCAGCCAGTTGGTGACGCCGGCCGGATAGACAAAATTGGTGGAGCTGAAATAGCCGTTGTAATTCGGTATCCAGCGCAAACGCCCCCCGTTGCAACCTTGCAAACGGCTGGCATCATCGATTTTTTGAGCGACGGACGAGCCATTTTGAATCGCCTGGGCGAAGTAAATGGTCAGGTTGGTGTCAATGGTGAGCCAGGCGGAAAAGTCATACGGGCTAATGAGCCCTTCGTTGGTGGAGGCAAAGTCCCGGAGTTCCAAGTAATCCACATAGAGGGCGTTGCTTTGGCCGGCGCCCGTAAAGACAAAGGAGCCATTATGACCGTTGATCTGCGCCGCCACCGGATCCAAAATCAGGCGACCGACCGCCAGGTTGTTGGTGTAACCGGCAGTGGAAAGGCCATAATCAAGGCCGGCCCAAACATTGAGCACGCTGGAGGTATTGGTCGGGGCGATGTTCGTAATCGTGGTGCCGAGCAAATCACCGATGGGAGGCTTGATCGGTACAATCAGACCCTCGCCGGCACTCAATTCACCGACGGACCAGACGCCGCCGTTGGTCACACCAGTGTCGGTCAGCAGATTGGTGGCCCACAAGGTGAGGGAGCGGCCGGCATGGAGCATCAAGTTGCTGGTTACCAAGGTGTCGGCGGTAATGTTAATATCGCCGTCAGCAGTGAGGACGCTGTTGGTCATCGTGGTGGTCTGGGAGCGCAGCGTAAAGGAACCCACGCCATTTGAAATCGCCCCGGAATTGAGGAAGTTTTGCGCAAAGATGCTGGAGCCTTGGTCGGAAAGCAGTCCTTGATTGATAAAGTTGTCGTACGGGAAGGACACCAAGTTGGTATGACCGACAAAGGCGTCGGATCCGCCAAACAGGCGGGCATAAGAATCGGCAGGAATCGCGACACCATTCGTGCTCCAAATGACATTCGTCGTGTATAGCGCGTAAACAGGATATGACTGCCCGGCCGAACCGGTAAGCCGGGCGGAAACCGTGAACGCATGATTTACCAGCGAGCTGGCGGCCACGAAAGTGTTGGAAACAGTCGCGCTGCTGTAAGCCGTTCCACTACCCGTGGCGTCACCGTTGATAGCCGCAATCAAATTGCTCATCGTGCCATCAAAGGTGGTGGCGATTTTAATCTGGTTGGCGCTCGTATTGGTTAAAGCAGTGACGAACTTGTAAACATACGAAGAAGAGCCAACGAGGACTCTATCATTTGACTTCAAGTTCACCACGTTGGCAGCGGACCGGGAGAGCGTGGCTGAAGCGCCGGCAGCGTTGGTGGAAGCAACCGCATTGGTGACGAAGGGACCGCCAAAATTGGCCGCGTTGAGCGTACGAATGGCACCGCAATTGGTGAGATTGTGCAGATTGGGCAAAGCGGTCTCGAAAAACGTGGAAGACGAACCCAGGTTCAATTCGCCCGCCAAGGAAAAGGCGCCCACGCCAGGACCGTTCGTGGTCAAGATCAGATTTTGGGCGTCGGACGAAAATTTGCGCATTACGTTCAGAACGTCGCTGACCACCAAAGTATTCGTGCTGTGCAAAAACATATCCTGCACCCGGCCCATCGTGGTGGGGCTCACTTGGCTGCCAACGATCAGAACTTGAAAGTCATTGGTCACATTATTGGCATCCACAACCAACCATTCGGTGCTCCAGGCATCCACCTCACCGGCCCAATAGCGAATTTGGGGCATTACAAGGTTGGTAATAGATAAATTACCGTTAGTAAGACCCGCACCGTTGGGAACACCAAGATTCAGATCCGCAAAAGGGATGGCCATGTGCAAACCAACGTTGCCAACAAAATTATTAGTCGCCACGACCGAGACATAATTGGCACCACTCAGTTCCGCAAGCGAGAGGTCCAATTTCTTGGTGGCGGTGATTTGAATCCGCGCGGCGGTATTGGTCAAGCTCAAGTCCGGGGTATTATTGGTATCGGCGGAGCTGGCGGTTAATCGCGCATAACCATAGGAGAAGCGGTTGGTAATATAGTTATCAAAGAACACCGGCGCGTAACCAGGAACCACCGGCTGCAGCCCGTTGATCAGCGGAATGTCGCTTTGCGTAAACCTCAGATTATCGGGAACGCCGTTAATGAAAAAGACGTTGGTGGAGATACTTTCGGAAAAAATGTTGTGGAGATAAAGATAGCTGTCGGAGAAATTGCCACTGGCGCCATCCTGATGGGTGCCACGCCATTCAATGGTAGCATCGCCAAAGCCGCCGAGAGTGGCATTGGTGTTGTTGAAATAGACTTTGTAGGAGACATTGGGACCGCTGTCGTCTTGAACAAAGACCGCCCGAACAATTTTATAGGTTTGCGCGGCATTCACAAAACCCTCTTGAATATAGGCGGTCGAGTTGGTCAACCGCATCCAGCCGCCAAAGACAGAGCCGGGCGGCCAAATATACGAGCCGACGGAAGGGGAAATAAAGGCTGACCAAGCATTACTCACTCCAGTATCGACAAAAGGATTCCAGAGATCCGGCATGACTCCAGTGAGGCCGGAACCAGCGATTTGCGCGGTATTGCCCATGACCAGTTTGGCACGGCGCAGATCCACATTCTCCCCGGTAAACTGCATCAGGCCATCAGCGCCGACATTCACCGTGCCTGGGTTAATGATGTTGGTGGCCCAAGCATTGAATTGGCCGGAGCCAGCAAAGACCGAAAGCACGGTGCCCGCAGCAGTACCCGTCAAACCACAACTGATCGAATTATCATTCTGAAAGGTGCCCGCCATGGAATGAAAGCCCGTGGCAGCGGAGGTGGTGTCAAAATTGAAGCCAGTATTGACCGACATGATACCTTTGTTGGTATAATTAATCGTGTCCGACGTCTGGTAGAACTGGCTATATGACAACGCCGTAAAATTGATGATGAAGACGTTATTATTTTGAAAATTGACGGCATCAATCACTGGCGGATACAGCACATTCACCGGGTAATTGATGACGGCATTATTGGTGTAATATAGATCCTGCGCCATCGCCGGGCGCGCCAGGGACAAGGCCAACACTCCGCAGACCACCGGCCATTTCATAAAACGGTTCATAAATTTTGCCCGGCGTGACATGTAATCCGTGCTGTTCATGGTATAAATTATTCTGTAATCGTAAGCGAGTATTGCCATTGAACCGCACGGGAGTTTATATCAGTAATGATCACGGTAATAACAAAGGTGCCAGCTTCAGTCGGCTTGCCTGAAAGCAGCCCAGTAGGAGACATAGACATGCCGTCCGGCAAATTGATGGCCGACCAAGTATAAGGCTGGTTGAGCGAGCCACCGGTTGCAGCAAACTGAACGTCATCATACTTCACGGTTGCGTTGCCGTCATGCAAGGTAGCGGGGGTCAGCGTGATCAGCAAGTGATTGGCCACGTCGTCCAACCCGGAGGTATTGGGATAAATCGTCGGGGCATTGGTGGTGCCATCGAAGGAGGCCCAATAGAAATAGCTGCTGTAAAACAGGTTGTTGGTATCACTGCCAGGCAACTGGGTCAATTTAGGGGTACCATTGGTCACGTCCCCGTAAACGTTGAAATAAACGGGCCCGGCCTTTTCAAATGAAATCGTGGTGGAAGGAAAGATGATGCCCGGTCCGGCCTGTTTTCCGAACCGATTCGTCAAGACAGTGCTCTGGTCAAAATTAAGATTACGGGAATCGGTGCCAACGATGGGAACTCCATGGGGACCGGACACTTGTTCAGAGCATGAAAATATGAAATCAGGCACGGTAAGCACGCGTTCGAACAATTGCTTGTGCTCTTTATTGCCACTCAGATAGGTCAAAGCGTAGTAATTCGTGATCGGATTGACGAATTGACCGAAAGTCTCATCGAAATCCCCGAGAACAAACTTGATGTTTTCGATCCCCCGGTAGGCCTGGACAACATTGGTGGATGAACCGCACGTGACCGGGTTGATCACGAACGTATAATTAGTTGAATAGGTGACAAGATATTGGGAGCTGCTGATGGAATTGGAAGTGCCAACAGTGGTATTGGTTACGCCCACGACGCTATTACTGCCGCTGGAGCCGACAAGGAAGTTGGTGGTCGCCAGCTTATTGGTCAAGCCAACGTAAAGAATGTCCAAAGGACAGAAGTTGGTTTTGGCGGAATTTAACTTCGCATTGCCAAAAAGATTAGACCAGACGGTGGATTGACTGGAATTGAAGATCGGCAGCACAAAGAAATCACCGGCAATCAAATTGGTGGTGGTGATTTTGGAATTGGTGACACTCGCCGACCCGTAGGCGGAGCCAATCGGCGGCCCCACGGTGGTGGTGTACAGATAGGCCACGTTGGTATAAAACCGGTTCGTAAAAATATTGGCGAACTGGTAATAATAATTGTTCTCCATATACTCAGTCAAATTACTGTGAAGCGTCAGAAACAGGGTGGGCGGATAAGTGGAGCCGTAGGGTGGCGGTTCGTAGGTGTAGGAATAGGTGACATTGGTCCGCTTGATGAAATTGTTGGTCACGCTAGTTATGACCACGCCCGGATAAGCGGCCTGAACGGTGGCCTGGTCATTTGTTCTTACGAAGGCACTAAAAGCCGCCAGATCACCATAGCCAAATGCGGAATTGGTATCGCCGGCAAAGTAATAAAAGCCGACCCCGTTGGTGCCGATGGCATTGGTTGCCGACGGGTTGGGAAACAACTGTTGCGTCAGGTTGGTCGTGATGGACAGCGCCTGACTGTCCGGCGAGACAGCCTCAACATTGATGTTGTTGGAGCGCATTAAATAGCGCAAGCCGGCCACATCATCGCGCGTCAAACCGGTATAATACCCACCCCAATCAAGGGAATAAAAATAGGAGGCCACGGGCGTATAGTTTTGGGCCAGCGTATCCACCATGTATGGCTGGGCCCACCTAATCGGATTGGGCGGGCTACAGGTTTCAACAATATAATAAGTATAAAGGGTATTATTGATGTAGGCGGAATAGGGAGCAACGGTTGAGGAACTGGTAAAATAGTCGAAATTTCGCTGCACCACCAGATATTCCATTCCCACCGGACAGGGAATATTGCCAACATGATTATCGTCATGGATACCCCAGACGTACAAGACGGGATTCGCGAGCCCCAACTGCTCCATCATCAAACCGAGGGTGTACGATTTCAGGTCAAACAACCCAAAGGTCTGCGCCTGGTAATTGACACGCCGAGTAGACAACGAAAACTCGTTGAGGCTGGAACTGTAGCTGGATACGTTGGTCAGGGCATTGAGCACCGCAAAAGCGGAATTAATCGCCTGCACGCCCTTGTTATCAAAATAACCCAAGAAGAGGCGATCGCACGCATAGTACATCACGGGGGTGTTGCGGCGATAGCCTTCCCCAAGATTTTTGGGGGCCACGGTATCGCGCGGCGTGCCGAAGCCGTTCTCGGACACCTGCCAGGCATCGCTATTATTACCCACGGGGCCCGCCAGAGAAAATGCCCGGGCCGACGGCAGACAGCTCACGATCACCGCACCTGCCAGTAAAATTGTCTTCATCACTTGTCGCATAAAATTTTTCACTGGCGCAAGAGCATCACCCGGTAGTAACCGGCCGTGCCACCGCCGACTTCAAGTTTATCAGTGGTCCCTGCCGCAAACCGCGGCAAACCCAAGTTAATCCACGAAGCAAAGTTGGTGGTGCTCTGGACCTGATAGGTCAAACCCGGCATGGTAGGCCACTCCACATAGGGTCCCTGGCTGTTGGCCTTCAACTGAACCACGAGAACGCTGGCGGAGTTGGTCGGATTGGTTCCCGCCAGAAACTCCTGGGCATTACTCATCCCATCACCGTCGGAATCACTGGTCGACGACGGCCATTTTTGGGCGTCATTGCCAAAATACATACTCATCCATTCATACGGAATCGAGCCCCATTTCTGGCCGCTCCAAGTGGTGCCCGTCGCCGCCGCTGAAATGGGGGACCGCTTGCCATCGATCCGCACATAGTCCACCTGAAACACGTGAGATTGGCTAAGACCGAGACCATTGGCAGCCGTCATCAGCCATTGGTTATTCGTGAGCACAAGCGTTGGCTGCGAGGCGTAATCCACATAGACTTCATAATTGGAAACAGCGATGCCGCGCAAGCTCAGGTCCGGCCAGGAAACGTGCAACTGCGGCTGGTACTGGTCGTTGCTCAAGGTGAAGGGGGCATTGACAAACGGGGCCGCCATGGGGTTTAACATGGCCGAAACATCCAGGTAATTTTGGGCAAACAGATCAAAATTATAGGTATTTCCCGACAGCCCCGCCCAAACCACCATGAATTGTTTGACACCGTCTGAAGCCACCACCGGATGCATCTGCGAACCGATGGCGGCGGTATTGACGCGGAATTCGTCGCCGACCAACACGGCATCGCTGGTAAGAAACTGCCCGTAAACGCCTTCGCGAGAACCATCCTGGGCAAGGCTGGTCCAGACCGCCAAATAATTGTTGCCGATGGAACTCAGACGCGGCGCATATTGCGCCCCATATGAGTAGGTATTGAGGCGCACCACCTTGCCGGCGGTGCCGGTACTGGAATAGGAGCTGGCATAAACGTCCCAACCATTCGTCTGAGAAAACAGGTCGAGTTCGCTCCACGCAACCATGAAACCGGTGGCCGAGCCCGCCACGACATTGGGATTGGCGCGGGGATTGGCGCGCGTTCCGACCACAAATTCATTGCCGTTGGCAGCGCCGGATTCCTGGTAAAGCCGCGCGTAAATTTCCACACTGGCCGTGGTGCTCAAGTTAACCGTGTCCACCGCGATGGAATTGGTTTCAAGCACGGGTGACAACACCCGCTGCTGTTCGGACACCCAAGTGACCACAAAACCACCTTCCTTCAAGGCAGCGACGGAGGGTGTGCGCTGATTGTAGGCGGTGAATTGGTTGATCAAGAAATCATTACGCACCGTGACGCCCGCCGGGGAGAGGACTTTACCGAATACATCGAAATAAGTGTTTGTACCATAGCGGTCAAAGCTGGACCAAACGACCACAACATTGCTGTTGTTCAGCACGGCCACGGCGGGGTTGGCTTGAAAATTGGTTACGTTGCCGACCAGCAAGTCGCCGTTCGTAACGAAGGTATTGGTAGGTGTCAGGAAGCGCGCGTAAATATGTTGGGCGCCGGGAAGGCCTCCCTGCCAGACGAAGACCGCCCCGCCACTTTTCAACAAAGCAACGCGGGGGTTTTCCTGATCGCCAGTGCTTTGGACATTCACGGTGAAAGCGTCATAGGGGCTGGCGAGGTTGCTGTCCAGCCACCGGGCTCTGATGCCCAAACTGTCACCATCGGCAATATTGTCCTGCCAGACCACAAATCCGCCGTTAGTATTCACCGCGACATCAGGGAAAACCTGGTCGCCGGGCATGGTCCCGACCACGGCGTACTCGCTGCCGCTGTTGGTATAATAAGCGGTTTGGGCGGACGCGCTGAAAACCGCTGTCAGTGCCCCGGTTAAGCAAAGGGCAAACGTCGAAACTCGAGCAAAAGATGGCATCATGTGACTTGCAGAAAATAGTGCACGGCGGCGGATTTGTCGAAGAAATCCTGCCGCTGCCGCCGGACGTCCTGCCACGCCGGCTTTGTTTATTAACCAACCATGCAAATTCATTTTAAATCAACTCCGCCTGTTGAACCAAATTTCTTTCGTCCAATGTCTTGAGCATCCCGCCAAATCCCCAGCGCTGATACAATCCGCGCAATTTTTCAGGGTCTGGTGTCGCAAATACCAGCCCGGCCAAACTCAGGCTGCAAGACACATCGTGCAACCGCACCAGTTCCAGATTCCGTTGTATGGTCTCAATGGACGCGCCCAAGGCCGCCTTTAACCTGGCGGACTTGACTTCATGCAACCTGGTCAGCATGACCGAAATGGAACCAAATTGCTTCAGTAAATCGGCCGCCGTCTTGGGGCCGACTCCGGGCACGCCGGGAATATTATCCACAGTGTCACCCATCAGCGCGAGCCAGTCAGCCACTTGTTCCGGTTCCACGCCCGACTTGGCGACGACCTGCTCACGAGTCCAGATGGTACCGGTTTTGTCGTTGGGATTCAACAGTCCAACGCGACCGGTGACCAACTGCATAAAATCTTTGTCGGAACTGGCGATGACCACGTTCCAAGCCTGGTCGGCGGCCTGCCGGGCCAGCACCCCGATCACATCATCAGCCTCCACCCCCGGCTGCTGGCAACTGGGCACTCCGGCCGCAGCCAGATAACTGCAAATTTCATCCAACTGCGCCTTTAAATCTTCCGGCATCGCCGGTCTTTGCGCCTTGTAATCGGGCAAGCTCGCCAAACGGCTTTCGCTCAGCCCCCCATCCCAGATTACCACTCCGTGCGAGGCCCGAACTGCCGCCCGCATTTTATCCAACATTTTAACAAAGCCATAAATGGCATTGGTCGGCTGCCCCGCCGGCCCCCGCAACTCGCGAATGGCATGAAATGCCCGATAGGCATAGGCATGACCATCAACGATCAGCAACCGGCTCACTTGTTAGGCGTCGTCGTCAGGCGAACGTTTTGCACCGTCGCCTGATTGACCGGCGCGGCTCCCGGCGGCTGAACCGGGGTGGCGGTTTGCGCAAACGGCAGTTCGTCATCAGAATGCACGCGATTACCGGCGGGATCCACGATGGTCGCGGTGACGAAAATCATCAGGTTCTTTTTGACGGAGGTTTTGCTCTGGCTTTGAAACAAGCGGCCCAAAAGAGGAATATCACCGAGCATCGGCACCTTGTCCTTGGTGGTCTGCACGGAAGAGGAAACGAGGCCACCGATAACCACGGTCTGGTTGTCCCACACATTGACCGTGGTGACGACCTGGCGCACGGTAAACTTGGGCAAAACGGTGGGCAACTGAACGACATTCAAGCTGCCGGTCACGTTTGGCAACACCAAGTTGTCATAGCCGCCGAATTCGGTGTCCGAGGGAATGAGGGCCATGTTGATGGTGTAGCCATCGGACAACACATACGGCACGACGTCCAAGATCGGGCCGGTTTCAACCGATTGCGTGATGGGACTGATGGCTGAAGTGCCCGGATTGTAGGTGTTGTTCTGCGCGGAAGCGGACAGCGCGCCGCCCAACACGAGCGCGGCGAGGGGCAAATTAAGTTTTGAATTCATGGATGAAAATTTCATGGTGACCTCGCAGCGAAATTATTGACCGGTTGTTGTTCCCCCCGTGGTGGAGGTGGACGTACCCTGCTGGAAACTCAATGATGTCACCACAGTCACCACGGAGGTGGCCCGCATCTGGGTTTGGCGGCCGCTGGTCGTAGTGACTTCGGGTTCGCCCAAGGATTCCACTCCGCTGCGTTGTTCCAAGGCCTTCAACGCGACGCGGAAGTTTGGATTCGTCATGATGCCGGTCATCGTACCCAAGGTCGGCATGCTGCTGGTCCGCAGTCCGCTGGTAATCAACTGATCGTTGGCCGAACCAGGAATCACGCTGGCGGTGGTCGACCCAGGAAATGCGCCCAACGGATTGGCCGCGGAAACGGGCGTGGTCAGCGAGCCAGAACTGCCGCCGGTGCCCACCACATCGCCACCACCCATGTTAAATTGGCCCAAATACCAGTCGAAGCCCAAAGCTTTGTTGTCGTCCTGCTCCACTTCGATAAAGCGGGCCTTGATATGAACCTGAGGAGCGACTTGATTCAAAGCCTGAATGGCGCGTTCCACCATGTCCAAGTCTTGCTCGGTGGCCCGGACCAACAGGATGCCGGTTTTGTCATTAAAGAACACCGCTTTGCCAACCGGGTTTTCAAGATTAACACCCAAGGCCGTAAAATAAGCTCTGGCCGCCGCACTCACCTGACTGGCCAACGTAATCTGGGTAATGTAGTTCAACCCGCCACTGTTCATGTTCTGGCCGCCGCCGCCACCGCCACCGGCACCGCCGGCACCGCCAGTACCAGTGTTATTCAACGGATTATTCGCGCCCTGGCCCTGACCGCCACCGCCGCCACCACCACCGCCCTGTCCGTTGCCACTACTGCGCATGCTGCCGGAACCGGCAAAGGCATTCACGACACCGACCACCGCGCCAGAATTTTGGCTGTTGCCACTGCCACCGCTGCTGCCGCCGCTGCTACCGCCGCTGCTACCGCCGCTGTTTTGGCTGCTACCACCGAAGCTCAAGGCGCCAACACTTTCCAAACCAGAATAGAATGTATTGGGATCCACTTTAAACGTCCGGGTGAAAAGTTGCGGTGTCTCCGCGCCTTTGGAGGAAAACACAATGGCAAAATCCTGCACGGAATATTTGATGGGGCGTTCGGCGACCAAAACGACGGCATCCAGCACATCGGCGAGGCGAACATCGGTCAAACTGGGAATCTTGATGGAAATCGCCGCCACATCCAGTTGTTCCGCACCGCCGGGCGCGCCGCCGAGAGTATTTTGGGCCATGGGCAGTCCCGTGGCCTGATCAATGGCACCGCCACCCATTGCCGCCGGAGCAGCGATGGCGCCAGGTTGCGCAATATAACCGCCACCACCGCCGAAACCGCCGGTTGTTTGGGCCGCGACAGGCGGGCCAGACAAGTCGGGATTGGGATTGATCAGGAAATTGACGCCCTTGCGCTCGGGATCGCGCAAGCGGGAAGCTTCGGCCAAGTTGCGGAGCACTTCGCTCAACGGCAAGCCGTCAAATGAAACGTTGTCCAGCCTGATATGGTCAAGGCGGGAAATGATTCCCTGCCGCCCGGGCCCCGTATAAACCAAAATATTGGTGGCGTAAGGATTGGGCACCGGCAACTGAACCCGGGGCGTCGGCAAAACCCATTGTTTTTCCACTTCCGACATCCGAATCTGGGTATCCACCTGATGCTGGGAGGACTCGCGGGCAATCTTGGCCTGCTGAATCAAGCTGATGTAGTAAAAGGCGGCAGGATTGTCGGCATCCAATTTCAGGGCGTTGTAAAGCTGGACCTGGGCTTCGTCCAATTTGCCCATTTCATAAAGGAGCTTGCCGTTCTGGACCAAGGTGCCGGCATCGGTTTTCTGGGCCAGAATTTGCGGGACTTTTTCCTGGGTCGAAGCGTCGGGCATGCGGCCCTTCATGGCGGCGAGCATCTGATCATTTTGCCGTTTGAACGCCACCGCCTCGGCATTTTTCGAATTCACCTTCAACACCTGGTTGACCTGGATGTTCGCCTCGCGCAAATCACCGCGGCCCTGGGCCTCACGTGCCAAGGCCATGCGCGTGGTGGTCAGACCCGCGATGGCCTGGGTGGTTTCGGCGTCAATTCCGGAACCGATGCGCTGGGCCAATTCAACGCATTCCTGATACAATTTGGAGGCCTGCACAATGTCGGCCCGCTGCTGGGCGGCCCGGGCATCCACCAGTTTGGTACGCAGCAAGATGGTGTTGGCTTGATTCAACACTGACTGGTCGGTGGCCATCTTGATGGCATTGTTGTCCTGCGCCGGCAAAGTGGCGGGGGTGGCCAGCATGGCAGCTAGTCCGATGGAAAAAAGTGCGGCTTTGGTCATGGCAAAATCTTGTTCGTCTTAAATCGGCGCGGTTGGATATAATTAACAGTCAATGCGAAAATGGCAACGAGTTTTTCTTCTGATTCGATTGATCGAGCAAAACCAGTTCGTTCTGGCTGACGTCAACCACCTGATAATCTGTGTTGTAAAAGAACACATGGTCTCCAATCCGGCGACCGCGAAAGCTTTTTCGTTCCGGGTCGTAGCGGAAGTCCGCCGAATAGGCTTCGACGCGCTGAAACGGTTTCTGTTTGGAAATCTCGACGATGTCCCCCGTATCCACCAGTTTCACCACCAAGGCGTCCGGATTGTCTGCCGGGCCCTTGACATCGAGCAAGGCGAAGAAATCGTTGGGTTTGTCGCCTTTGGAAACATAGCGTGATTGGGGCCGTCGTTTGGAAACGACCGTGGCGGCTTGTTTTTCAATCCGAATCGTGTAACGGGCGCCCATTTCATTGGTAGTCACCGCGTCGAGGGACAAGATCAAATAGAGCGGTTCAATGTTGGTGATGACCACCGCGCCCACGCCGACCTCATTACCACTGCTGATTTTAATGAACCGGCCATCCGGCGCCTTCTGCCACACCATGGAGTTGAACAGTTTGTTCGTGCTTTCCAGATCCAGGTTGTAGGGCTGCTGTAAACGTGCCACCGAATTTTCCTGCAGCGTCAGGTCGAGGTTGGTCAAGGGTTTGACCGAGGGATTGATCAGACTGATGGTGCGCGTTTCCATTTGCTGGCTGTCCGCCGCGATGTAAAAGAGCATGAACACCAAGACACCCACCAGACCTGCCAGCATCAAGCCCAGCAGCACTTTTTCGTAGTTTTTTTTGAGGAATTCCATGTTAACTCTTCGGCAGCAGTTTGACGAGTTCCACCTCAAGGGTCACTTGCAGCAATTGCTCCTTCAAAATTGTCTGCATCCCGCCCTTGCCGGTGCCGGGCGGGGCCGTGGCAGGCGGCTGGCCCTGGGGTGTCAGATAGCCGTTCAGCTGGGGATTGCCATAGCCGGGCGGCGCCATTTCGCCACCGGGCATCGTGGCGGCGGTGGCGGCGGCACTGGCTGGCTGGACATTGATATATTTTACAATGAAGGCGTGGGGCGAAGCTGCAAACCCGCTCACGGTGCGGGACAATTCCGGCGTGAAGCACCGGAAGGTGACGACATACGGGGTGATCACGGCCAGGTCATTGGTCACTGAATGCGCATCCAAATAATCGGCCTGGGGGCCGGCCGTGTCGTCCTCCGACACCCGCACGCGCTGTAAACCGACCAACGCGTTGATCCGGGCGGCAAACAGGATTTCAACGATCGCCTTCACTTCGCCCAACTGAACCGCCAGCGGTTCCAAGCTGCCAGGCGCAAACGTCACCCGGTCCTTTTCGGCGCCAAACGAAAAATCGTACCGCAGGGGCAAGCTCACGCTTGCGGCTTCCGCCCGCCGCTGGAGGGTGTCAATGGTTTTACGGAGGGCCGAGGCATATTCGCTGGCCACGGGTTTCTCGGAAGGCAACGGGGCAATGCTGGTGAAGTGCTTTTCAACGGAAGCCAGCCACTTGCGCAACTCGGTCTCCTGGTCCTTGGCTATCGCCGTGTTATTGATCTTGTCGTTGCCCGGGGCAGGACTCTGGCCGTTGAGGCTCTGAATGTCGGAATAGATGGTATTCAACTTCTCCGAGGCCTCGGAATTGCGCGCCCAACCTTTATAAATGAGCAGGCCGGCGCCGCCGAGCAACGCCACGGCAACCACGGCAACAATCGAGAACAGAATATTTCGTTTGATCCAGCCCATATCAAAATTTAAGCGGGTTAAGCAACGTTACGTTCACAGTAAACGTAAAGGTGCCGTTGGCCTCATCCGGCGATATGTTAGGCGAGAGCTGCGTGGCCTTGGCATCCACCAACGGAGAATTCTTGATTTCATTTTCCACCGCGTAGGCAATCGTCGTATTGGCGGTGGAATCCACACTCGTCAAGCTGACGGCGCGGCAGATCAAAGTGATGACATTATTGGTCGAGGCCCCCGCCGCGTCAGTGACGGGCTGAGGTGCAACCGGTTCCTGCGGCTGGGTGGGGTACCTGCCGCGTATCGCATCCCCCCCCTCTCCGCGCATCGGCATGACGCCCGGGGCTGCGGCCACGGCGGGGTTGGCCGCCGAGGAAATCATTTGTTCCACCCAGATGCCAACCTCCACACCCGGCTTCTGCACCGACAACTTTTTCTTGATGTCGACTTCGGAGCGGATCAACGCCCGGCGCACTTCGAGCATGAAATCACCCCAATAATAACGCTGCTGCATCCAATCGGTGATCTGGGCTGCTTCGGCCTGGGTTTTCTTGAGCCGGGCGTGAGTTTTTTTAAACGTATCGGACTTGGCGGTTTTTTCCTTTACCTTGGGATCCAGCTGCTCAATCTGATTTTCCTTGTTGACCGCAAGCTTTTCAAACAAGAAGCCAACGGCAAAGGCCACCAGCACCATGCTAAACACAGTGGCTATGAAATAAGGTTTTTTCTGGTTGAACGACTGCCATCGCAACGTGCTCTCAGGCATCAGATTAAGCTCAACAGGGCACGTGGCCAGATTGCGGAGCCCCAGCCCCACCACTTCGCCCAGGGCGTGGGCGACCCGGGACAATTCTTCCAGGTTCACCGCCGGATCAATCTGGACATTGTGGAACGGATTGAAATATTCCACGGGCACGTTCAACTTTTCGGCAAAAAACTGCGCCGTATAAGGCATGATGGAGGCCCCGCCGGAAAGGAACAGCCGCTGGGGTGCCGACCCGCCCTGCTGGCCACGATAAAACTGCATCGTTTGATTGACCTGAATGTGCAGTTTGGTCATGAACTGGCGGGCAATCTTGGAAATCGCCGCCTGATGGGCGTTATCGGGTTCTTCGTAAGCGCCCCCCAAACTGACAAAACCTTCGGCGATCTTGATTTTTTCCGCGTCATCAAACTTCAATTTCGCCTCGGTGGCGAAGTCTTGAGTAATGGAATTGGCCCCAAGATTGATGCTGCGGGAGAAGACTTTGCCCTTTTCGAAAAAGAGGAGGTTGCTGGTTTTGGCACCGATATCCAGCAGCATGGTGCAATCTTCCAGATCCCCGTAATTATAGCGGAAGGCGTTGCACAGCGCCGCCGGCGAGGCGTCGCATAGCTGCAAGGTCAGCTTGGCCTGCTCCGCCACCCGGAAAAGGCCTTCGACAATGTCCGACTTGATGGCCACCAGCAGCACTTCCAGTTCGCCGCCGGCGGTGGAACCGAGGATTTGGTAGTCCCAGACCACTTCGGTCAACGGAAACGGCACGTTTTGCTGCGCCTCGTATTGGATGATCTGGCCGACCTTGCTGGCATCCACGGGCGGCAATTTGACAAACTTGGAAAAGACGTGGAACCCGGGCGCGCAGACATTGACGTTTTTCGACTTGAGGTCGAGTTCCACCAGGACGGCCTGCAAGGCGGCGAGGATGGTTTTCTCGCGCGTGGCTTCCTGGGAGCCATCCATGCCGAGCGCCTTGATGGCGAAATTCTTTAAACGCAAACCTCCCGCCTCATTGATTTCAAACTCCGCGAGCTTGAGGCTGCCGGCGCCGAAATCAACGGTCAGGAATGACTTGGTGTTTAACATTTATTTTACTTCTTGGCTGCCCGCACATCACTTTTACAAAAACATGCAATTGGCAGGTAATTTGATTAGTGGAAATCCTCCCAGCGGTCAAACATAAACCAAAAAAATTTATCACTAATGAAAGAAATTAATTGCTTCCAAAGCAAGCCTTTGGCTTCATCCTGCCATGCCGTCGTCCAACTCTTCATCCCCGCGCCGCCGCCTGACCGTGATTTATTCCGGCCGGGTGCAGGGCGTGGGCTTTCGCTACACGACCAAAACCGTGGCCACCGGCTATGAGCTCACCGGCAGCGTTCGCAACCTCCCTGACGGCCGGGTGGAACTCATCGCCGAGGGCCGCCGGGAAGAGCTCGAAAATTTCCGGGCCGCACTGCATGATGCAGGTCTTGCTGGATTTATTCGCGACGAGCAGGTAATCTGGGCGGACGCAGAAAATAAATTGCGCGGTTTTGAAATCGTCCGTTAGGAAATGAAATACGCCATCATTGCAGACATTCACGGCAACTTGGAAGCTTTCCAAGTGGTGCTGGAAGACATCCGGGCACAGAACGCCACCCATGTGGTTTGCCTCGGCGACATCGTCGGCTACAACGCCAACCCCAAGGAATGCCTGGATATCGTCCGCGATATGAACATCCCCTGCGTCAAGGGCAACCACGACGATTATTGCTCCACCGAGAACCATCTCGATGGTTTTAATCCCCACGCCGCCGAAGCCGTCCACTGGACGCGCAACCAGCTTTCCGCCGCGGACAAGCAGTGGCTGGCCGACCTTAAATATTCCCGCCTGGCGGCGAATTTTACGATGGTTCACGCCACGCTGGACGCCCCCGAGCGCTGGGGCTACGTCTTTGACAAGCTGGCGGCCTCCGCCAGTTTTCCCTATCAAAACACGCAGGTCTGCTTTTTCGGCCACACGCATGTGCCGGTGGCGTTCATGCGCGACACCACCGTCCGCGGCGGCACCTATTCCAAATTCAAGGTGGATCCGTCGAAAAAATATTTCATCAACGTCGGCGCCGTCGGCCAACCGCGTGACAACAATCCCAAATGCGCCTACGTCCTCTACGACATGGACGCCAGCACGATTGAACTGCGCCGGTTGGAATACGACATCGAGGCGGCCCAGCGTAAAATCCTTGCGGCCGGCCTGCCCGAACGGCTTGCCGAGCGCCTGGCCTACGGGCGCTAAGCGAAGCAAGCGCCAGGCCGGCTGAAGAATTTCCGGCCGCGCCGGCGGCGCGGCCGGCCATTTATTTTTCTCCCGGTTGAATTTTCCAGTTGAAAATCCTCATTCTCAAACCCAGTTCCTTGGGCGACGTCATCCAGGCGCTGCCCGTGCTGCGTTTGCTGAAACTGCATTACGGCGGCGCGGAAATTTTCTGGTGGATTGATTCCGCCCTGGCCCCGCTGCTCGAAGGCGACCCCGACCTGGCCGGCGTGGTCCGGTTTGAACGCCAGCGCTGGGGCAAGCCCCGGCACTGGCCGGAGATGGTTCGCAGCCTCCGCTGGCTGCGCGCCCAGCATTTCGATCTGGTCATCGACCTCCAATGCCTCGCCCGCAGCGGGGCCTTTGCCTGGCTGGCCAACGGCGAGCAACTGGTCGGGCTTGATGAAATCCGTGAAGGGGCGCGTGGCTTCTATGATTACGCCGCGCCGCGCAAGAGTTTTCACACGCACGCCGTGGACTGGTATCTTTCGGTGCTGCCGCGGCTCGGGGTGCCGGTTCACCACGACTTCTGCTGGCTGCCCGAACGCCCCGGCATGGCCGCCGCCATGCAAGCGAAATGGCCGGTGGATACGGCCCGCTGGGTGGCGCTGCTGCCCGGTGCCAGGTGGGAGAACAAACGCTGGCCGGCGGAATATTTTGCCGAGCTGGTCCGCGCCCTCGCCCAACGATTTCCTGATCTCCGCTTCGCCATTCTCGGCGGCAAGGACGACCAACCGTCGGGCAAAATAATTTTTGAGGCCGCCCCGGAACGCTCCCTGAATTTGTGCGGGGCCACCTCGCTGCCAGAGATGGTGGAATGGGTGCGCCGCTGTCATTTGATGGTGACGAACGACACCGGCCCGATGCACGTGGCGGCGGCGCTCGGCAAACCGCTGGTTGCGCTGTTTGGTCCCACCGCCCCGCAGCGTACCGGCCCCTATGGCCAGCAGGAAAACGTCCTGCGCCTCAATCTCCCATGCTCCCCCTGCCTGAAGGCCGTCTGCCGCCTGTTCCCCCCGGATGAATGCCTCCGCCAGCTGGCGCCGGAAACGGTCCTCAAAAAGACGGCGGCATTTTTTGCCTAAAGAAAACGCGCGGGCTGCCGATGATGGAGCCGAGATGTTGTCAGAACCTACCAAGCAGTGCTGCGATAACCATCCAAACACTGGATTTATGCGCCGCGACATGACCGCGGCCGGCCTGGTCCCGTTGCCGGGCTCGCCTGCGGGCAAGGCGAAAATATTGTTCGTGGATGACGAGCCTTCGATGATCCGCGTCTTGAGGATGGGCATGCGCAGCATGGCCGGGGAATGGGACACGTTTTTTGCCGAAGGCGGTGAACAAGGGCTGGCCCTTATCAATGAACAGACGTTTGATGTGATCGTCACGGATATGCGCATGTCCGGCGTCAATGGCGCGCAACTGCTCAACCACGTCCTGCGGCTCCACCCGCAGACTGTCCGCATCATTTTATCCGGCTATTCCGATTTGCGCGACGTGGTGAACTGCGTGGGGCTGACCCACCAGTTTCTCACCAAGCCGTGCAGCTTGGAGGAATTAAAAAACTGCCTGAAGCGCGTAACCAGCGTCAAACAGCAATTGGGCAGCGAAAAATTGCGGGAACTCACCGGCGGCATGGCCAACCTGCCCAGCCTGCCGGAATTGTATGTGGAAATTGCGGACGTCCTCCAGTCCCCGGTGAGCTCCACGCAGCGCATCGGCGAGATTGCCGCCAAAGATCCCGCGCTCACGGCCAAATTATTGCAGCTCTCCAATTCGGCCTTCTTCGGTTTCAGCCGCAAGGTTTTCTCCGTCGCCGAAGCCGTGCAACTGCTGGGCGTCGGCATCATCCAAGCCCTGGCGCTGGCCGTACCGCTGTTTTCCGCGTTTGACCGCAAAAAATGCCCCAATTTTTCCATTGAACAGGTCTGGGACCATTCCGCCGGCACGGCGACGGTCGGCCGCAAGATTTCCGTCAGCCATCAAGGTGGTGCCTATCTGGCGGATCAGGCCTTTGCCGCCGGCATTCTCCACGACATCGGCAAGCTGATCCTCGCGGATAAAATGCCCGAGCAATATCAGGAAATCATCAAAGAAGCCAACGCCGCCGGCCGCCCCATTTCGGAATTGGAGCGCCAGCATCTGCAGGTGACTCACGCCGAAGTCGGCGCCTATCTGCTGGCGTTGTGGGGTCTCCCCGTGCCGCTGGTCGAGGCCGTCGCCTGCCACCACCAGCCCAACCGCTGCGGCAGCAATGAGCTGTGCCTGGCCGGCGTGATCCACGTTGCGAACGCCCTCCAGCACGAACTGGCCCCCCAGACCGGCAATTTCTTCAGCCCCGTCAATGCGGAGTACCTCCAGCAGACCGGCATCACCCACGAATACGAAAACTGGCGCCGGGAACTGCGCGACCGCCTTGACGAAGCGCCGTAAGGACGCCCCGCGCTTGACTTGCCGGCGCCAGCAGACAATTCTCGCCGGCATGAATTTCATCCTGACCCGCCCGCGGCTGGCCGCCACGCTGATTGGTGCCGCTTTGACCCTGGCGAATGCCCTCCAGGCACAAGACAGTGTGCCGGCATATCCGCCCGCCAATGTGCGCGACATGCATGTGGCGCTGTTCAACGGGAAGGATTTGGCCGGGTTCACCTTTTGCATGAAGGACAATGCCGATCCGCTGCAAACCTGGAGCGTCACCAATGGCGTCATTCATTGCACCGGCAAGCCCGCCGGGTACCTGCGCACCTCGCAGAGCTACAGCAATTATTTTCTCACCGTCGAATGGCGCTTCGTGAAGGTCGCCCCCAAGGCCGACAACACCGGACTCCTGGTTCATATCCAGCCCCCCGACCAGGTCTGGCCGAAATGCGTGCAGGTCCAGGGCAAACACACGCGGCAGGGAGATATGTTTCTGATGGCCGGGGCGGAAGCCAAGGAGCACAAGGGCAAGGACGCCAACACGGCGGTCCCGCTGCGCGGCGAATCGGTGGAAAACCCCGTGGGCGAATGGAACCTGGCCGAAACCATCTGCATCCGCAACGAGGTCTCCTCGTTCATCAACGGCAAGTTCGTGAATGATGTGACCGAATGCACCCTGAACGCCGGCGCGATTGGCATCCAAAGCGAAGGTGCGGAAATTGAAATCCGCTCCCTCTTTTACACGCCGCTGAAATACTGAACGGCGGGCGGGGATTCTCAAGCCGCCCCGTACCGGCGGCGATCAGCATCAGGGCCGAAAAAAATTCGAGGCATTTTGGCCGGTTCAGGCTAATGCCGGGTGAAAGCACATCCCAACCCGATCTGATCATGAAATCCAAACAGCCCATCCCAGTACTGACGACCGGCTTGATTCTGCTCACCCTGCTGGCCACCGCCTCCGCTCAATCAGTGCCCAAGCCGGCGCCGACGATCCATCCGGCAATCGGCTTCTCAACCGTCGGCGGCGTTGTGCCCACCGACCCGGCCACCGACCCCGCCACCGGCCTGCCCATATCTCCCACCACGGCTACTTACCCCCAATGGGTGGATTCAAGATGGAATGACCCCGACATCATCCTGACCAATGTTATTTATGACAATCGGCCGTTAAGTGAAGTCGCGCAGGATCTGCGCGCACGGTTCCATGACACCTTCAACATCATCTTGCCCATGCCTGTTGACGGCAAGGACTGGGCCTGCGACACCCCCATTAAGTTGCAGTTAAAAAATGTCGGGGCCATGGACGTATTCAACGCCATGAACTTGATGTTTGAAAATGACCAGACCCCTTTGCGCTGGGAGCTCACGTCCTGGGGTCGCCCGCTGGTGCAACTGCGCGTGCTGCCCACAGCCACACCGAAGCCCGAGCCAGCCCCCCCCCCGCTGCCGGCCGAAACCCAGCGCCAGGTCATATTTGTAGGAAATTTGCTCGGCGATGAAACATCCGGCGGTTTGACCATGGCCCAAATCGTTAAAACCATTTCAGATATCTGGCCGACGGATTTTGGCGACGTAAACAAAGTCATTTCCTTCCATAAGGAAGCGCAGTTGCTCGTCCTCAACGGCACCCGCCCCCAGCTCGATTTCATCCAGCAGACGTTGCTGGCCCTGGGGCGGAAGGTGGACTTGGCGCGCCCCAAGAACAACGATTTAAAAAGGCCTTGAAGCATTGGGAAAAGTGATGCAAAAAGGGGCATCTTGCAACATCTTAAGAAGCGTTGTAAAAGGCGAACATAAATAAATCTGGTGTGCTTGCATGACCGTTTCAGCCACCTCCATATCCTTGCCCCTCAAGGCCCGCATCCCACGCCATCCCGTGGAAACAGCCAGTCTGCAATCCTGTCCAACCGCCACGGCCGACGCCGACGCCCGCCGGTTCACTGCCGCCGTTGCGGCCGGCGACGAGGCCGTTTTCTGTGAATTTTACGAAGCCTACCGCCAGCGGTTGTTCCGCTTCGCGCTGGTGCTCGCCCATGGCGATGAAACCCTCGCCCACGACACCGTGCAGGCCGCCTTCATCACCGCCGCCAAAAAGCTTCGCCACGTGGAAAACGCGGAACACCTGTGGAACTGGCTGGCACGCGTCGCCCGGCAGCAACTCGGCAAGGCGTGGCGGAACCAACGGCAAAATTCCGCCATCGTGGGCATGGCGGAACCGCCGGATTTGCCCCACGCGGCCGCCGAATCCGTGCTCGAAGAGAATCTGGACACGGCGTTGCTGGCCATGGACGACGCGGAACGCGAGCTGTTGGAGTGGTTTTACTTTGATCGATTGAGCCACAAGGAAATTGCCGGCCGGCTCGCCGCCACCCCCAAGTCAGTCTCCAGCCGGTTGGAACGGGCGCGGGCAAAACTGCGCCTGGCCATGACGCGAAAACTGTCGCATGAAACCTGAGAAACAACAATTGATCCACGCGTTGCTTGATGGCGATCCCCGGCGCGAAGCCACGCTGGCCGCCGCCACAAAAATTCTCCGCCACCGCCGCCACTGGCACGCCGCTGGGCGGGCCCTGGCCGTGATCACCCTGGCCACGACCGCCACGCTGCTGGTTCAGCCAAGCCGCCAGCCGCAACCGGCCCCGCCAATTTCGCAGCCGCATGCCCGGCCGGTCGCACCACTGCCGGTTCAGGCGCTTACCGACGATGAACTGTTGGCGCTCTTCCCTAATACGCCCGTCGGCCTGGCCACGCTGCCCAATGGCCGGAAATTGTTGATCTTCCCGCACCCCGGTGACGAGGCCCGGTTCATTACGCACCTGTAGTCCTTCACCCCGCCGGTTGGCGCAACTGCACCAGCGTCGCACCCCAGCCGCCATATTGCGGATGATCGAGGGTGAAGGACACCACCTCCGGATGTTTCTGCAACAGGGCGTGAACCGTCCGGCGCAGGTTGCCGATGCCTTTGCCGTGAATGATGCGCACGGCCAAAATGCCGCGCGCCTGACATTCCGCCAGGTAATCCGTCACCAACTCCTGCACGTCACGCGGCGCGAAGGTGTGGAGGTCCAGCACGCCGTCAATCGGCAGTTGAATGGGCTCATCAGTCATGATGGGAAAGTGGTTACTCCACTGGGCTGGCGCGGCGGCCGTGGCACCTGCGCGCCAAAAGGGAGACAAATTTGCCACCAAACCAGCCAAATGGTCGGCCCGGTGGGGTTAAAATTGGGTTTGATTGGGGTCTTAATGGGGTCTTAATGGGTTTGTTTTCAACTTTTCAATTTTCTAAAAATCATCGTATTACACTTATATAAAGCTATTTAACCTCGAAAATAATTTGGGTTCGTTTCGCCAATTTTAATCTTTTGGCGGAGACCTCCAAGGTTTGGAGGAACGGGGAGGGTTGTCCTGTTCCGGCGGCACGGCTGCTGGAACGGCTCGGCATCTGAACTTGTGATGACTTTAACGTTATATTCTTCACAGACAAAGAATCTTGGCTGCGCAAAGAGTCGCACGGCACGCAAAGGTGGATGGGCTGCTCCGGCTTGGGTTTTGGAGCATATTTCTGCCTTTCGCTCTTTTTTACGCCTGCATGGCGAGCTTGTAAAGCGAATTGTTTAGAAGAAAAGTTTGCTGGTTTTCCCAGCGAGCAAAAAAGCACTTGATCCGGATGGGCAAGGCCGCTTTAGCCATGCTGTCATGGCTTGAGGTGAGACCGAATCCACGGGGCGGCAAGGGGCGTGCCCGACCGACCCTAAAAGCAAAATTGACGTTTTGGTTTGCGACCCAAACGCAGTATACTGAATTTGATTTATACAGAATGAATATGGCTTGGAAATCGGTTGTCACATACGCCGCCCTGTTGGCCGTAATCCTCACAGGGGCAGGCTGTTTCTCGCCCGGGGGCAGCAAAACCACCCCGGCAAGCAACCCGGACAAGCCGGTTTCCTTTGCCGTCATCTATGTGACCACGACGACGAACGCCGGGGGGAATTTTGGCGAGGCGGGCCAGCACTTAAATGACGCGATTATTTCGCGGCTGATCGAAACCGAAATGTTTACCACCGTGACCAACCAGGCTCCGGATCCCAGTTTAGGCCAGGGAATTAAAATAGCTGTGGCGATCACGCGCTTGAAAAAAGTCTCGGCGGAAGCGCGCAACTGGACGGGAATCCTGGCCGGGCGGGCAGTCATTTCGATGCAACTGGACATCACGGATTTGCAGTCCGGCCGGCCGATCCAGAGCTTTGAAGTGGAGGCGAAATCGGGTCGCGCCGCCTATGGCAGCACGACGGATGAAGCGATTGACCGGGCGGCCAAAGAGGTCGTGAACCGGGTGCTTAAACTGAATGCGCAGTCGGCCGAGGGCGAGCGGTTATAGCCGGCGGTGGCGGAGACAATTTTAAGGCTCTCTCCACCGACCTAACGGGAATGGTTCAGTGGTGATCGTCACCATGGTGGTCGCCGCCGTGGTCGCCACGATCGCCGTGGTGATCCCAATGCCCGCGATCGTCCCCGTGGCCATGACCTTCCCGAATCAGGCATCCGGAGGTGGCCAGCAACGTCAACGCACAAAACAACAGTAGAAAAATTCTCATGGATGGATTCTCGCTTGAGCTGAGTCATGCCGCCATGGGGTTAAACCCGCTCCCCCCTCGAGAGTGGCTGAGGTTGCCACACCAGAGCGCAGCCAAGCCGACCAACGACGAAGGAGGGATTTTAACAAATAGAAACAAAGTCGCCCACAGGCTCGACGCTGCACCGGGCGGCGACGAACAGGTAAAACGTATCACTGGCATTATTCCACCCGCCCGGGCAAGACGCGGAGGACGCAGCGCAGAGCGGGATAGCAGGGTTGGGATTGTGCCCGGCGCCCGGATTGGCCACGCGCTGCGAGTTGGGACAACTCGCGGTCCGGGGAAGGGCACGCGCCGGCCACACCTTTGTTCGGAGGCAAATGGCGGAGGGCCGCCGCTGTCCAAGAC
>Ga0302322_100000348_pt1 | contig 35031 bp, 24 predicted proteins | sample Fen_T0_2_FD_203757 | JGI IMG/M metagenome (GOLD analysis project Ga0302322, IMG submission 203757) | Peat permafrost microbial communities from Stordalen Mire near Abisko, Sweden - Fen_T0_2 | ecosystem: Environmental > Terrestrial > Soil > Wetlands > Permafrost | place: Sweden: Abisko...
CCTCATCCTCAAAGACGGCAGCTACCAGAACGTTCGTAAATACGAGATTGTTGGCGACCGTGTGCGCTACATCTCTCTAGAGCGCAGCGGCGAGTGGGAGGAGTTGCCCGTCGACCTCGTCGATTGGGACGCTACGCACAAGTGGGAGCGCGACCACGCCAACCAGCCCGAAGAGGATGCCTCACCGGCTATGAAAGAAGCGGCAGAGATCGACAAGGAAGCCAAGGCTGAGCGCGCCGAGCAGCTCGCGCGTCGCCCCGAAGTCTCCAAGGGACTGGAACTGCCCGACGAGGACGGCGTCTTTGCGCTCGACACATTCCAAGGCACGCCGGAGCTTGTCGAACTGCTGCCTGCGGAACTGGCGATCAATGCGAAGAACAAACACGGAATGAGTACGCTGAACCCTCTGGCGGGGGCGAGGGCCAGCCTGGAACTCCAGGGCCAGCACGCCAAGATTCACCTGCACGTGAATGATCCGGCCATCTATCTGGCGCTGGCCGCGAGCGACAACGCCGAGAAGGTTCTCTCTCATGCGCTGACGGTGGAGACTCGCGGAGCAAAAGACGTGGCCAACCGCAAGCACGGCGCACACTCGCCCGCATCAGGCTTTGCCATCGTCCGCGTGGACGAGCGCAAGGCCGTGCGCATCGTTGGCGCGATTCACGTCAGCCCCACCGGCACGGTCACACAGGATGAGAACGTGATTCCCGCCAAAGTCGAAGTGCTGCCCGGCAAGCACTGGCTCAAGATCACGCCCAACGATCCGCTCACCATCGGCGAATATGCGCTCGTTGAGATCCTCTCCGCCTCCGACATCAACCAGTCGGTTTGGGACTTCCGCATCGACCCGCGACTAGGCGACAACGAAGGCTCGATGGGGCCGATCTTCAAGTAGGACAAGACCGCGCAGATGCATACTCCCGCAATGCCTGAAAACATAAAATATGCAGCCCGATCAATTATTTTTCGGCTGCATTGCAGGAAGATCGATGTTGGCATTGTCAGCGTCCCGATTTCCAGCACGCACACCACGGGCACAACGGTTGGCAACTTCCCCGCCGATTTCCTTCAGATTGGCGAGGACTTTACGCTCTGTCTTAGGGCTCATTCCGCCCCCATCTGTTCCTCCAGCCATCGTGCAGAGATACAGTTGTCTTTTAGGCGGGAAGGTTTCCAGCACAGCAAGAAAATCCCGCGGGTTCTTCTCCAATTGCTCCGAGTAGAAAGTTCCCAAACCTTCTGAAGTGGCCGCATTCCATCCGTCGTAACGAGCAATGAGAGGCTGCAATAACTCCTTGTGGTTCTGTTCGTAGAGCCTTATTAGCAGTTCCATGGTTCCGTCATCGCCATCTTTGCGCCACACTCTTAGCAATTCGTCTCGATTAAGCTCGTAATTATGTCCCAGTGTTGCCAGAAGATAGATGGCCAGTTGCTGATGCCAGCCGGTGTCATCGTGCTTGACTGCAACAAGCGACCGTATCGCGCTCGCCTTTTCGGCGGGCTTCAAGGTTAATGAGCGCGGCGGACTATCATTCGGAGCTAACTGCTTGAGGATGTCTGCTGGGTTCGCCGGATTAACAGCTTTGTGATTTGCTGGCGCAGTTTGTCCTGAGACGTTTGTGCAATTAGGAAAGAGCACCATCACAGCCAATAATGTTCCGATGAAGTTCGAACGGAGTCTCACGAAACGTGCCCTTTCAAAGCTGTTGTCCTCAAAAGCCACTGGTTGCCCCCTACTACTGACCACTAATCCCTATTCCCGCACGCTAATGCCCAGCGTTTTCATCTTGCGATAGAGATGGCTGCGCTCGAGGCCCAGTAGTTCGGCGGCGCGGCTGACATTGTTGCGGGCTTCTTCGACCTTTTTCAGAATGAATTCGCGTTCGTAAGCGTCGCGTGCCTGTTGCAGCGTTGAAAATTCCTCCGTCGAGCGCGTCCCGGCTTTGTGAGTGAGTGGCGGCAGGTGCTTGCGTTCGATGCGCAGCGTGCGAGGATTGAGGATCAGCACTCGCTCGACGACATTCTTCAGTTCGCGCACGTTGCCAGGCCAGTGGTAATGGGCCAGCGCATCCAGGGCCTCGTCGCCGATCTCCATGCGCGGGCGGCCGTACTGGCGGCCAAACTCGGCGAGAAACTCGCGTGTCAGCGGCGGAATGTCCTGCTTGCGTTCACGCAGCGGCGGCACAAAAAACGGAACGACATTAAGCCGGTAAAAGAGGTCTTCGCGGAAGTTGCCCTTGGCGATCTCTTCTTCGAGATCCTTGTTGGTCGAGGCGATCAGGCGCACGTCCACGCACAGTGGCTGGGTTCCGCCGACCGGCGTGAACTGCTGATCGTCGAGCGCCGAGAGCACTTTGGATTGCGTCTTGAGACTCATATCGCCGACCTCGTCGAGAAACAGCGTCCCGCCGTCGGCGCGTTCCAGCGTTCCGCGCTGCTCGGGCAGGCCGCCGGGTTGCGCGCCGTGCCGGTATCCAAAAAGCTCAGCCTCGATGTGCGCCTCGGGAATCGCGGCGCAGTTCAGCTCGACAAAGATCTGATCCTTCCGCAGGCTCTCAGCGTGAATGGCGCGTGCGATCAACTCCTTGCCCGTGCCCGACTCGCCATAGATGAGCACGCGGCCGTTGGTCGGCGCCATCAGGCGAATCTGCTGGCGCAGTGCCTTCACCGGTACGCTGTCGCCGGTCAGTACCGAGCCCACGCTGAACTGGCGCTTGAACTCCTGATTCTCCGTGCGAAGCCGGCGCGCGTCCACTGCATTTTTCAGCACGATGAGCGTGCGATCCAGCGAGAGCGGCTTTTCTAAAAAGTCATACGCTCCGAGCTTGGTGGCCTTCACCGCAGTCTCGATCGAACCGTGGCCGCTGATGATGACGACTTCCGGGCGCGTTCCGGCAGCCTGTCCATGAATGTCGGCCAGCACGTCGAGTCCGTCGCGATCGGGCAGCCAGATGTCGAGCAGAACCACGTCATAGGCCGCGTCCTCCAGCAGCACCATCGCCTCGGACGCGTTGGCCGCGCTCGCCACGCCGTAGCCCTCCTCGCGCAAAATCTCTTCGAGAGAATTGCGAATCTCCGCTTCGTCGTCCACCACCAAAATGTGATTCATCAGAGCGATCCCTTCTCAGAGCCGGTCGAAGCGGCGGAGTTGGCAAGTGTGGAGGCGCCGTTCTCCGGCACCGGCTCAAGCAGAGGCAGCCGCAACAGAAAACGCGCGCCCTTGGGGCTGTTGGATTCGGCGCTCAGAGATCCGCCATGCTCTTGAACGATCTTGGCCGCGATCGAAAGCCCCAGGCCGGTGCCGCGCTGCTTGGTCGAGTAAAAAGGCAGAAAGAGCCGCTCGCGAATCTCGTCTGTGAGTCCGTGGCCCGTGTCTGAGACCTGGACCTCGACTGAAGTACCATCTTCGCTGAGCGAACTGGATACGCCAAGTACGCGCAGCAGGCTGCCCTGCATTGCTTCGGCGGCATTGTCAATGAGGTTGGCCAGCGCGCGGCGGATCGCTTCGGGATCGGCCAGCACCAGTGGCAATCCCGGTTCCAGATCGCGCTGAATCGTGATGCCGTCGAGCCGGCCGGCAAACAGAGCCAGCGCCTGCTCGGCCACTTGATTCATGTCGCAGGCGCGCGGCTGCGGCGCGGGAAACTGCGCCAGCGCGGAGAACTGATCCACCAGCGTGCGCAGTGTCCCCACGCAGCCAAGAATCACCTCGCTGCACTTGCGAATCACAGCAGGCGAGTCTGGCTGGCTGCGGTCCAGATGCCGGCCAATGCGCTCGGCAGAGAGCGCGATCGGCGTCAGCGGATTCTTGATCTCGTGCGCCACGCGCTGCGCCACTTCCTTCCACGCCAACTGCCGCTGCGCGCGCAGCAACTCGGTCGTATCCTCGACCACCAGCACGGTTCCCGGCCGGCCGTGTGTCAGCTCAAAGCGCGCGCTGGTCACGGCCAGATGCATGCTGCGGTCGCCGGCATGGACCACAATCTCGGTGAAAGCGGCGCCCATGCGATGGCTGCGTCGAATCGCGCCGGCCAGATCGTCAGCGCACTCCGCCGGGAAGAGCGTTTCGATCTTCTCGCCGCCCAGGCCAAGGTCTACGCGCCTGCCCATCAGCGCGGCAAAGGCGCGATTGGATTGCAGAATCGTGCCTGTGCCATCGAGCGTCACGACGCCTGAGGGAATCGTCTCGACAATGGTCTCCAACTCGCGGCGGCGCTCTTCGATGGCCAGATTGGCGGCTGTCAACTGCGCGGAAGAGCTCTCAGCCAACTGCCTGCTGGTATCAAGATCCGCGGCCATGTGGTTGAAGGCCCGCACCAGCTCGCCCACCTCGCCTGTTGCGGCCAGTTCCACGCGATGGTCATATTTGCCGGCCGCGATCTCGACCATCGCCACACCCAGCGCCTCCACCGGCCGGGTGATCTGCTTGGAGAGAAACAAGGCCAGCCACACGCTCAGAAAGAAGACAAAGACGGTAATCAGCAGCAGGATCAGGAAGAACGTGGTGCGAATGCGGTTGCGCGCGCGGAACAGTTCAGAGTAAGTAGCCGAGCCGGAGCGAATGCGCATGGCGGTCTGGCTGAGTCCCTGCGGCATGGGCAGCGCCGTGACCACCGTCTTTCCCGAAGCGGTCGCAGCCATGCCCAGCGCGAACTCTCCGCCTGCCACGTTGATCACCGGCACATCGCTGCGCTGCGCCGCGGCAAGCAGGTTGTCCGAGAGCGGTCCATGCAGCGAGACAGCCTTCTTCGGCTGCCCTTCGTCCAGCCATGGCAGCAGCGTGGCGGGACTCGATTCCTGCGGTGCTTGAAAACTGGTCAGAACGCGCCGGTCTTTGCCATAGACGATGGCAAAGCCGCCGTCCAGCGTGATGCGGTGCGAACTCAAGACAGCCTGGATCGCATCAGAACTGCTGTCTGCCGCGCCCGATACCGCCATCGATTCAGCCTCTCCGCGCGCATTGCTGGCAACGTATTGCGCCAGTTCCTGCACCACGCGCGTCGAGTCTTCGCGCATCTGCGAGGTGTTGGGCGAGAACCAGCGGTCCAGCGACCTATTCATCAACTGATAGCTGAAGAGAAACATGAAGGCCGCGGGCATCAGCGCGATCAGCACCGCGCCCAGCACCATCCGCGAGCGCAGCCGCGCGCCCAGCCCGATGCTGCCCTGCCCCGCATAGACCTTGAGGACATTCCTCAGCAGCAGCATCAACAAGAGCAGCAGTAGCAGAAAGGCCAGGCCTGTGAGGCCGGTAAAGATCAGCGTTTCGCCAGCGGTTTCAGGATTGAGAAAGTGAACGTTCGAGGTGTTGAAGGCCTGCAGCGCACCCAGCAGAGCGAAAAACAGCAGCACTCCGGCTGCATAAAAAGCAACCGGACGCCACCGTGAATCGCCGCCAACGCGCATGGGGCGATTATAGAGCCGTTAGTCGTCAGTGGTCAGTTGCCTGAGATCAGACTGACCACCGCTTTCACTCGATCACGTCCGCCGCCGGGGTCCATGGTTGCTGCTGACTCTCTGCGACGCCACGACAGGTGAGCTTGCCCAGCCAGGTATTCAGCCCCTCGGCCAACCCCGCATCCTGACGCAGCGCCTCGCGCGCACCAAGGTTAGCGATACGCAGCAAGTAAGGAAAGGTCGAGTTGGTCAAGGCCAGCGTCGAAGTATTCGGCACCGCGCCGGGCATATTTGTCACGCAATAGTGCACTACGCCATCGACGAGATAGCTCGGGTTGGAGTGCGAGGTCGGCTTGGCCGTCTCCACGCACCCGCCCTGGTCGATGGCCACATCCACGATCACCGCGCCTTTCTTCATCTGCGAAACCATGGCGCGGGTCACAAGCTTGGGCGCGGTTGCCCCGGGAATCAGCACGGCCCCGATCACCAGGTCGGCCTGCCGAGTAGCCAGAGCAAGGTTGTAGCTGTTCGAGGCCAACGTGCCGAGACGTCCGCCGTAATGGTCGTCCAGCTCGCGCAACCGGTTCAGGTTCACATCGACGATGGTTGTCCGCGCACCCAGACCCAAGGCGATCCGGGCTGCATTCGAACCCACCACTCCAGCGCCTATGATCGTCACATGCGCCGGGGGCACGCCCGGCACGCCACCCAGCAGAATGCCACGTCCGCCACGCTCTTTTTCGAGGTATGAAGCCCCCACCTGCACGCTCATGCGCCCAGCGACTTCGCTCATCGGCGTCAACAGCGGCAGTGTTCCCTGCCGGTCGCGAACGGTTTCATAGGCAATGCCAATGACCTTCGATTCGAGCAGCTTTTCAGTCAGCCCAGGCAGAGGCGCAAGGTGCAGATAGGTAAACAGGACCAGACCTTCGCGAAAGAACGGGTACTCCTTCTCGATCGGCTCTTTAACCTTGACCACGGTCTCGGCCTTTGCCCAGACATAGCCCGCCTCGCCGACTATCTCCGCGCCCGCATTCTGGTACTCCTCGTCTGGAAAGCCCGATTGCGCGCCAGCCTGTGTCTCGACGAGTACGGTATGTCCTGCCTCGGTGAGAGCCTTCACGCCCGCCGGGGTCACGCCCACGCGAGCCTCGTTATCCTTGATTTCCTTGGGTACGCCGATGATCATTGCTTTCACTCCTGTCTGAGTTCGGCCCAGGTAGATTGGATGCACGCTGCAAGAAAGCCGGTTCGAACAAGGATCAGAAAAACCAGCATACTCGCCGTCACCCACAAGCGAGCGATTGTTTTTACTCCCGGCCAGTTACCTCCGATGGCCTCAGCCTCAGTTTGGGGTTTTCACGGGCGGCAGGGATGTGGTCCAATGTGATTGATTTCAATGACAGTGAAGGTGGGGGTGGCTGATGGAAGATGACCCGAGGTTTCCCAACAGAAAGAAGAAGCGGGATTGGGAGATGTCGGCTCTCGACAAGCCTGTTGGCGCCGACCCGCTTGCACCCGCCGGCGAGCAGGCGGAAGAGGTTGAACTGCCCGTCAACGTCTATCGTGTCGTTGATTCTGCCCCGAAGAGCCCGGAAGACCAACAGAGAGAGCGAGAGGAACTCTATTCCTTCCGGCAATCGATTCCAGCGTCCCAGCAAGCGAAAGTCGTGCCTCCCGGTTTCACTCCCATCATCGATACTCCAACCTTCCATGCGCCGGTCATCGAAGCTCCACCCACCCCCGAGCCAGGCCCAAAAGAGGGAGTCCGGAAGTTTTTCGATCGCCAGACAAAGCTCTTTGCCATGATCGGCGTGGGCCTCGGAGTTCTGATTGCCATCATCGTCGGCAGTTTGACGTGGTTCTATGGCACTCCCAATGGACGCTACGACCTGGGGACGGCCGACTCGAGTGCAGCCGGTTTGAAGGGGCGTCTGTATGTCGAGTGGGACAAGAAACTGGATTACCGGCTGACGATCGAGCCGAGCGATTCGAGCAGGCTGCCGGCATTTGCCGCGACGGTCGCCCATGCGCCGCATCCGCTTGCCGTCGAGATCCACCTGCAAAACTCCGAAGGCTTTGCCTTGTGCTCCAAAGAGATTCTGTTGAAGTACGACGCCAGAAACTCGGCTCTGGTTGCCGAGCCCACCCCGGAGGCCCAGGCCGGTAAGACAGATGCGGCAACTGCGTCCAGTCCCCAGCCAGCGCAAGGCATTGACCTGGCGCAGGCCGACGCTCAGGAGGCCGCACGGGAAAAGGACAGGGATCTGTTCAAGAATGAGGTGGGAGCCGACGGGCAGATTACCTCGCTCAGCGCTCAAGGCACGATTCCATGCACGGCAAAAAACTATGAGAAGGCCGTCTCCTGGAGTTTCTCGCCGAGCTTCCCGGCCATTGCCGAGCAGGATGGACTGCTGGAGCTGGCCAGCGGAACGCACCCCTCTGCTGATACGCCTGCCGCACACAAGAAGGGGGCCGCAAAGCCCGCGCAAAAGCTTCTGCCCTTTTCCGTTGAAGGAGACGATGCGATCGTCGATTTCGACGCCTCCCGCGGGATCATCGAGACCAGCGCGGGAAAGGTCTTTTACATCGACAAGTCAGGCGGAGCGGCCTCTAGTTCGAAATGGCAGGACTATCCGGTGGAGATCCACTACCGGTGCGATCGCGGCTCCGATTGCATTCTGATGCACTCTGGCGCGGGCGCCTTGCACGTCAGACTGCGGCGATAGCCTGAGGACTCTCTGCTCGGGCGTTATTGTGCGGCAATCTCGTTTGAAATGCACTCGATGCGATTGCGGCCATTCTGCTTGGCCAGGTAGAGCGCCTCGTCGGCCCGCTGCAGCAACTCGTCGCGCTGCTCCACCGAGGTCGGCCATGCGGTATTGACCCCGACGCTCAGGGTAACGGCGATCTCGTTTTCCCGTGCGAAGATCGGATACTGGCCCACGCCCAGGCGAACACGGTTGGCGACCTCGCAGACCGTGTGCGGATCGCAGCCTGGGACGAGAACAAGAAACTCCTCGCCGCCATACCGCCCGATGAAGTCATAGGGTCGCAGAGAGGCTTGCATCCGCCTGGCAATCTCGCGCAGCGCGATGTCGCCGCAGACGTGTCCAAACTGGTCGTTGATGATCTTGAAGTGATCGACATCGGCAACCAGTACTCCGATGGCCGTCTTTTCCCGCGCCGCCTTGGCGCACTCGCGCGAAAACAGATCCAGAATCGCGGGACGGTTCCAGAGCGAGGTCAGCGAGTCGTGCGTGGCCTCGTACTTCTGCGTCTCATAGGCGATATGGAGCTTGTTTTGCAGGTCGATGATTCGCTTGCCGGAACGCAGCCGCGCCTGCAGCTCCGGCGTGTTGACCGGCTTGGTCATGTAGTCGTCCGCGCCGGCCTCCAGGCCGCTGAGCAGATCCTGTTGGTTGCTTCTCGCCGTGAGCAGAACGATGTAGGTATACGGCCGGTCTTTGAGTCCGCGAACGCGCTGGCAGAGAGTCGTTCCGTCCATGCCCGGCATCATCCAGTCCAGCAGCACCATCTGCGGTGCGTCGTCGCGCTGCAGGATTTGCCATGCCTCTTCGCCGTCCTCGACGACCAGCGTCTCATATCCCCAGGCAGAGAGGCAGCGCGTCAGGAACAAGCGTTGCATCGGATCGTCATCGGCGATCAGTACGCGCATGGCTCTGCTTTCCCAGCGCGGCGACGGCTGCGCTGAATTCATCGAGATGCTTTTCAAGGCGGCTCAAGATCTCAGGAGCCTGAGCCAGATCCTGCCGGAGAGCCATCTCTTCCAGGGCTTCCAGATCCAGGGTGTGCGCCACCCTGCCGAAGATGCTCAGCGATCCCTTCAGCCGATGGGCGGCCCGATGCACTGCAGTTGCTTCCCCGGTCTTTATCGTCTCCGCAAGGGACTTGATCATGCGCGGAAGTTCCACCAGCGACAGATCGCAGAGATCGGCCAGCAACTGGCAATCGCCGTCCAGGCGCGCCAGAATCTCAGCTTCATTGAGCTGAAGGACGGCATCTTCGCGAATCGAGTTCATCTCCAGCTTGCTCCCCACTTTCTCTTCTTCCCTATCGGCTGGCTGCGCCCGCAAGACCAGCCGGATGATCTTCAAAGCTATAGAAGCGGGCGATGGCTTCTTCCACCCGCTTGTAACTGACCGGTTTCGTAATGTACTCGTCCATGCCCGTGTTGAGGTAGCGATCGCGGTCTCCGCTCATCGCGTACGCGGTCATGGCAATGATGGGAATATGCTCTCCAGTCTCTCTCTCCACGGCTCGAATCAGCGCCGTGGCCTCGGTGCCGTCCATCCCGGGCATCTGCACATCCATCAGGATCAGATCGAAGTTCCCGTCCCCCCAGAGTTCAAAAGCCTCGCGGCCGTCGCCCGCCAGCGTCACTTCATGGCCCATCTTGTGCAGCAGGGCCACGGCCAGCTTCTGGTTGATCGCGTTGTCCTCAGCTACCAGGATACGCAGGGCGCGGTGCACCGGGGTAGAAACGGGCCTGGCAACGACAGGCGCCGCCTGCCGCACGCCGAGCGACGCACGGATGCTCGACAGCAGTTCGGTCGAACGGATGGGCTTCACAAGACAGGTCGACACACCCAGCGAACGGCAGCGTGCGGCCATCGCAATCTGGTCACAGGCGCTGAGCATCATGACGATCACGCCATCCAGCAGCGGGTTGGCCCTGATCCGCTCGATCACCTCCAGCCCGCTCATCTCCGGCATCGCTTCGTCGAGCAGAATGAGCCGGTATGGCTCGGCGCGCTCCTGAGCGGCCAGCAATTCGGCAAGACCCTCCGAGCCTGAGGCCGCGCCGTTGCTCCGCATGCCCCAGCGGCGCGTTATTTCGGTCAGAATCCGCCGATTGGTCGCGTTGTCGTCAATCACCAGCGTGGTGACACCGCGAAGCTCGTCGAGGCTGGGCTGCAGCTCCGTTTCTGCCAGAGCAGGCGCCTCTTCAAAGACAGCCGTGAAAAAGACGGTCGTGCCCGCGCCGGCAGCGCTCTCGATCCAGATGCGGCCGCCCATGGCCTCTACCATGCGCCGCGAGATCGCCAGCCCCAAACCGGTCCCGCCATAGTGGCGTGTGGTGGAAGTGTCCGCCTGCTCGAAGGCTTGGAAGATCCTCTGCTGGTTACGCGGCTCGATGCCGATGCCGGTGTCGCGGACCGCAAAGCGGATCTTCGTGCGCTTCCCCTCCACTGCGTCCACCGTAATGGTGACAGCCACCTCTCCGGCTGCGGTGAACTTGATCGCATTTCCCACCAGGTTGGTCAGGATCTGGCGCAGGCGGACAGGATCGCCCAGCACTGCCTCGGGAACCTCCGGAGCAGCGATCGATGCCAGCTCCAGCCCTTTTTTGTGGGCGGCCAGAGCGGATGCCTTCAGCACGTCCGCCACCGCATCGGCCACGCTCAGGCGCGTCGAATCCAGATTCAGCTTGCCGGCCTCGATGCGCGAGTAGTCCAGAATATCGTTGATGATCACCAGCAGCGAATCGGCCGAGGTCTTGACCATGGTCAGAAACTCGCGCTGCTCGGCCGTCAGGTCGGTCGAGAGCGCCAGCTCCGTCATGCCGAAGATGCCGTTCATCGGCGTACGGATCTCGTGGCTCATATTGGCCAGGAACTGGCTCTTGGCCCGATTGGCCTGCTCGGCGGCATCCATCGCCCGGCGCAGCGCGGCCGTCTGCAGCCGCACCTGGCGGCGCAGCACGGTCACCCAAACCATCGCGAATGCAGCGAAGGACAGAACGACAGCGAGGATGTAAAGCACTCGCTCCTGGTTCCACCATGGCGCATTCTTAAGCACCTGAATGTCCTTTGGAGACCGCAGGATCAAAGCAAAAGTGTCCGGATCGAAGATATCCGAGCGATACAGCCGGTCCGAATCGAGTTGCACCTGGTAGATACCAGTCAACTGCAAGAGGCTGCCGGGGCGCAAGCCATCGAAGGAGAGCAGCGAAGTATCGTCGTCGATCTGCGCATTGAACGTTCGTGTCCCGGACTCGAGCACGAGCGTCTTGCCGGACGTGCTGTTGATCACACGAAGCAGCCGAGCCTCCATCCGCACAAGTTGGTTGTCCAGGCGGTTGTCTATGTTCGCCGAGTTCGCTATCGCTGGCGCGGGCGGAGAGCTATTCTCGATCTTCCTCACCACGGCATCACGCATCACCGGAGAATAGGAGCTTCCGGAAACAACATAGCCGGCCGCCTCAACCAAATCCCCAATCTTCAAGTCTTCCGATTGAGTCTCAACCTGCAAACCGCCAGCAGAATCCTGGAGATAAAGTCCATGATCCAGAGAGTTCATTGTCACGACGCCCCGGACTCTGACGCGATGGCTGAAATCGGTCTTTGAGGAGTAGCGGAAGAGATGGGAGATCGGGATCGGCTGCGACTGTTCCGCCTTATCCCCCGGAGCGGGCTGCAGAATCGTAATGTCATTCGCGCGGGAGACCGACAGTGTATAGCCCATGAGCTGCTGATCGCGATTGAAGATGGTCCCAAAGGCTCCGTTGATGCGAAGGTTGCAGTCTGCCAGACCCTCAAGATAGGACTGGGGCAGGTTGAAGGTCCAAACGTGAACCTTCCCCAGTTGCGTCACGATATCTAAAAATCCGTGGATCTCCCCATGACTGCCGATGGCGTGAACGCCCACTGCATGGACAATCCCCTCAACGCTGACCCACTGGGAATCCTCCGTTCCCGAAGAGGCCTGAGCTGCGGTGATCGCCGGCGGCACGGGCAAATGTCCGGCGCCGAGAATGCTAATGTGAAAAGCGGTAATATCCGGGGCATAATTGCCCGACTTGGTTTTGCCCTCGATCACCACTTCCTCTCCTGCCGTCACTGGCGTATCTACATGCCGGACAAAGACTCCGCCGGTCGCGTCCTGCAGGAAGAGAAAGTGCCAGTCTGAATCGGAGTAGGTGACCACGCCGCGCAACTTGACCGGCAGTGCCCGGTCGGCTTCCCGGTTGTCCAGGGAGTGAATCGCCGAAACGCTGGTCAGCGTGGGCATTGCTGCGGCTTCGAACGAGGTCTGACCGGGTGAGCCAACCGGGGGAGTCACGGCTTGCTCGACGACAGCGTGAACAACATCTCCAACATTGTCTGCCGGGGTGGGAAAGCCAACGGCCTCGATCTCGGTCCCGCGGCTCAAAGTCTGCGGTTGACTCAACCGGACTCGCAGCATGGTGGGGACGCCTGTAATGACCGTTGTCTGGCCTCCGCCAGACTGCTCCTGAGTGACCACCTCACCACGGACGCGAACGCGATGTCCAATCTGGTAGCCGGAGACCTTCCCCAGATCTTCAAGCGAAGAAACAAGCGGAATCACAGCGGGCGGTGGAGAATCCACCGTCAGGCTCGCCCAGTTTGGCGCCCACAGGTAAACCTCCGGGTAGTCCGCATTGCCGGCCGGCTTCACATCGGGAACTCCCGTCACAGTCACTTGGGCATCCACCAGTCCGCCCGGATTGGCGGGCGCGGTCGACAGTGGCATGATGACCCGAATCTCGTGCCGGTCCAACGCCAAGGTCATCGAGAGATGCGAATTGTCCAGGCTCGCCTCGCGAACGATGCCTTGCAACTGGATGCGCGTATTGCTGGCGGACCGGCTGGGCAGGGTCTGGAAGGAGCGGAGTTCGGCCGCAGGCAGCGCATTCTGGCCGTCCGGAGTCGCAACTCCATCCACCAGTCCGACGCTGCTCGGGCCGAACAATCGGTTGTATCGACTGGTCGTGCGGGCCGTGACCACCAGGATCTGCCCAGCGCCAAAGGTCTGTTTGGGGTCCTTGAGAGCTACCTTGGCTGCTCCCGTATCATCTTGAATATAGAGGTGTTCCTGATCGGAATATGTCACTGTGCCGTGCAGTTTGACACTGCTGCCTTGCGGCAGCGCGCGCAGGTCGCCGATCAAATCGAAGTGATCCATGTGGCGCCATTGGCGCACCACCGGACCAACCGCAAACAATGCAAGCAGAACTGCCAGCAATGCGGCCACAACCCTGCCAACACCGCGTGACCGCAGCGATTCTGGACGCACTTCACCTGAGTTCGGTTCGGGCTTTCTGCTCCAGAATGAAAACCGGAATCGATCGGACCGGTCTTGCCGCATCGCCAGCCTCTCTGTCGCGGACGCAGCCGGAAAAGCGGCACGCCCGCAGGCAGAACACACCTTGATTTAATTGATCGGCAGATTGGGCTCTAATGTTCACGGCCAGGCGAGATTCTTCCCGGCTATGAAGCCGGTCGGCAGAGACGCGGCAATGTCAATTCCGCCATCATGCCGATCGGCCGCACGGACTCGCCGGCCCGGATCGGGAAATCGCGGGGGAGCATGAAGTCTTCTATCGGCACCGCGAGCGCCGACTGGAATCAATGGTTGTGGGCCACCAGAATCATCAGCAGCAGAATCACCACCGGAATCAGCGCCAGACCCGTGTAATAAAGGATCTTGCGCGAGAGCTGGGACTTGCGCTTCTGCCAGTCCCGCAGTTCGATCCGGTCCTCTACACCCACCTGATCCAGATGGGCAAGATCCTTGGCAAACTCGCCCGCCCTGGCATACCGGTTCTTGGGGTCTCTCTCCAGCGCGCGATAGATTACCTCCTGCAACTGGGGAGAGATCGCCGGATTGGCGACGCTGGGAGGCGTGGGGTGATTCAACAGCCGGTCATTCATCGCCGCCAGCGGCGAGGGCCCTGAGAAGGGCAGCTTGCCCGAGAGCATCTCATACAGAATCACGCCCATGGCGTAGATGTCCGAGCGGCCATCGCCGCGCTTGCCCTTCACCTGCTCCGGCGAGATGTAATTCGGCGTCCCCAGCGTCGCGGTAAAGTTGGCATACGTCAGCCGCCGCGCCGCCGAGTCGCCGGCAATGCCAAAATCAATGAGCTTGATATGGTCATTGGCGTCGACCATGATGTTTTCCGGCTTCAAGTCGCGATGCACCACGCCGTTGGCATGGATGTAGTCAAGACCATCCAAAACCTCAATCGCAATGCGGATGGCACGCTCCTCTGGCAGCGGGCCCTCTTCATCGAGGATCTTGCGCAACAGGCGCCCCTCGCACCACTCCATCACCATGTAGATGCGGGAGCGCTTCTCGTCGCCATAGACGCGCATCACCTTGGGATGATCGAGCTTCTCGCCGATGCCCGACTCCCGCTTGAAGCGGTCGAAGAGAATCGGATCGGCTTCCATGTCCGGATGAGGAATCTTGAGGGCGACCTGGCGGTTGTTGCGCGTGTCTGTGGCACGGTAAATGGTCGCCATGCCGCTGCGGGCAACCGGCTCTAGAATGCGGTAGGAATCGATCTGCGCACCGGCTTCAAAGCCGTCGTGGTAACCCATGGGGCGGCACTCTCCGTCAAGGAATCTCAGTTAACTCTACCAGCGAAAGGGCGAACAAAAGCAAGGATTTCGTAAAGGTTGCCGAGAACTTTTTGACTTCGGCAGATTTAGACCGGAAGCCGGTAGGGGCGACCGCGATACATGCCCACCTGCTCCACCGAACGGACGCGAATCACCTGCGCCGTGGTGTTGTCGCCCCCGTCAATCTCGACGGCGCGAGCGACCAGTTCCGTGGCAATCTTCTGCATGTCCTTCTTCTGCGAGACGATCTCGGCCATCAGCGGCTCGGGCATCTCGTCGTGCAGTCCGTCGGTGCACAAAATCAGCACGTCGTTGGGCAGCAGGGTGAGGACGGTGGTATCCGGAGAGACAAACATCTCCGGACCGATCGAGCGAACCAGCACATGGCGGGAGTCGGACTCGGCAGCCTCCTGGGCCGTCAGCAGCCCCATTTTTCTCTGCTCGTTGACCCAGGTGTGATCCTGCGTCACCTGCTTTGCCACTCCGTTGCGGACGAGATAGCAGCGGGAGTCGCCCACATGCGAGACAACCGCCTGATCGTGGCGCAGAGCGCATGCCACCAGCGTCGTAGCCATCTTCCGCCCCCCATATTGAGGAGAGATCGTGCAGTCGTGGACCGCAGCGTTGGCCTGCTGGATCAGCTTCGGCATCAGGCCGATCAGCATCGAGCCCGAGGGAGCCTTCGCGAACTCCTCGGCCATCACTTTCACGGCTGTGGCCGAGGCCACCTCGCCCAGATCCATACCACCCACGCCATCCGCCACGGCGAAGAGGAATCCGTGGCTCCGTCCCTGGCGTCGCGACGCCGGAACGAATGACCCCATCGAGTCCTCGTTATTCGTGCGAACTTTGCCAAAATCACTGGCCTGGCCGAACTGAACATCTAACATGGGCGACACTACCTGGAATATTTTCTCATTGGATGCGCTGAGGGTGCTTTGGATACTCCGCAACATCTTCACCTCACAGCATCACTGGGTGGTTCTCCCTGTCGCGGCTCCCCAAAAGAAGCTGTGCAAAGATACCACCCAGCATATGCGTTGCAGTGATCGAACTGTGAACGAACCTACTTGGATTCGAGCAGGATCGCCTTGCCCTTGGACTTGGAGGTCCGAATGAAGTAAATGGCGCCGTAGATGCCCCAGACAGCCGAGATGCCCAGCGCCAGCAGCGGTTCCTTGAATGTGCCCAGGCCGAAGATCGGACTGATCAGATAGAAGGCCATGCAAACAAGATTGGCCAGCAGTCCGAATCCGGGAATGAGCGTGTGCCGGACAAAGCTGTAGTCCGGTCGGTTATGGAAGGCCACAATGCACAGGAAGCAACTCAGCGCATACAGAATGAACGTGCCAAAGTTCGAGGTGAGCGTGATCGTCAGCAGCGAGTTCGGAAGTGCCGCCAGCTGATCGTGTGAGAGATAGCCGACACTCGAGAAGATGCCCTGCGGCAGCGCCTTGATCGCCGCATCCGAAGGTGCGCCAGCATCGCCGAAGACCAGCGAGACAGCAATAACTCCGATGACTGCCGAGATGGCGACCAGCGTCCAGATGGCCTTGCGCGGGCTGAGCGACTCAGCGTGCAGAATGCCGAAGTGCTCCGGAGCTTCATCGTCCTTGCCCATCGCATAAGTCACGCGAGCGCCTGTGTTCATGCAGCTCAGCGTGGTGCCGATCAGCGCAAGGAAGACCGTGAAGGCCTCGGCCAGCATGAAGTAGTGGCCGTTGCCGTGGCCCAGCAGCGCGTCGCCGACGATGATCATCATGTCGCCGACAGGCGCGGCAGAGCTGGCTGCGCTCGCCATGCTATACCCCGAGTTAAGGAAGTAGTTGGCCGCAAAATACTCGATCAGATAGCACACCAGCCCCTGAATCAGCAGCGAAGAGATCACCGCAATGGGAATATGCTTGGTAGGATTCTTCGCCTCGCCGCCCATCGATGTCACCGATTCGAAGCCGACAAGAATCAGAATCGCGACCGTGGCCTGAATAAACAGATAGCTGATTTTGTGCGGAGCGACCACCGAAGCCGCGTTCGGATGCGTGAGGAAGCGGCCGCTCGATGGATCAGTTTCGGGATAGTCGATCGTGAAGGGAACCTTCTTGCCGGCAGCATCGAGCAACGGCAGAGGCGCTCCGGTGGCGTCGCGCAGTGTGGCTCCGTCCTTGTCTGTCTGGAACTGATAGTCGTAAGTGGCCAGCGTTTGCCCGTCATACTGGAAGGCCGGCGAACCAGCCGGATGCCCGGCGCGATAGCCGATGGCGAGCACGCTGAAGACCAGCAACGCAGAGATCTGAATGATGTTGATCGCCAGGTTGACGGCCGTCGATGCGCCCGCGCCCTTCGAAGCAATCCAGCCGACAAAGATCGAGAAGACAACCGCCACCAGCGCCATGAAGATCGGGCCGGGGTTGGTACCGCTCATCACGTTGGGATAAAGGAAGCCGACGACATAGCCGCAGAAAACCCCCGTCACTGCCACCATCACGCCGGGATAAACCCAGTAGTAAAGGTGAGAGCCCCAGCCAACAATGAACTTGGCGACGCGGGCGTATTTGAACATCTTGTCCTTGGACAAGAGAGCCTGCTCAGCGTAGTAATAACTGGAACCCGTGCCTGGATAAAGCTTCGAGATCTCGGCGTAGGCGACGGCCGTCGCCAGACAGAGCAGAAGGGCAGCGAAGATGCCGATCCACATGGCTGGCGCAGTCGTTCCAGTGGTGGCCTGGATGTAGAAGGTGAGCCAAAGAAAGGCGCCGGGGGCAATGAGAGCCATCGCGTTGCTGGTCAGCCCGGTAAGGCCCAGGGTGGCCACCATCTGTGGTGCTTTTTGTTCTGCCATGTGCATTCTCCTGGAAAGTGAAGTTCTTGTCTTCTGCTCCCGGCGGTGCGTCCCGGGGACTCTTTTTTGGGCTCGCCTGAATTTACGATCTGGTCGGGCCGGCAAAGGTTCTTCTTGACTTAGTTGAATCCTAGTGCCGAACAAATAAGGATGAAATCATGAAACTGAAATATAGAGAGGATTTTTAAGATAGAAACGATAAGGTTGACTGCACATGTGCGTTGTATCTCCGGCCTGGCTAACTTAGAGCCAGGCCAGAGATGCAAGTTAGAGTGACTTACCGCTTCGGTCCGAAGAAAGCGATGAAGGCCACCGTCAGCGTCTGCTGATTTTTCTTCGAGAACGGGTTGTCATCCTTGGTGAAGTAGGTCTTGTCCGAGAAGTCGCCGCGATATTCAACCCGCGTCAGCAGGCCTTCGAGCCACTTGTACTCATAGGTTGCAGTGAACTCTTTCAGATCTTGCTGGAAACCCGTTACGCCGTTGTAGTCCTTGAAGTACTCAAAGCGGCCGGCCAACGCCGACTTGCCCGTAACCTGCCCGCGCGCCGCGAACGCCACGCCCTGCCAGTGAATCAGGTCGTTGTTGCCCTCATCTGGCGACTTCACGGAGTTGCGGTTCTGGCCGTAGTCATAGTTGATGTAGGCGCTGAACTTGCCAGTAGGCGTGAGCAGCAGCGTGGTGTCAAACAGGTTGCGGAAGCCCTTTGTGGTGTTGGGGTTCTCAGGACCGCCATAGTAATTCAGAAACCAGCTAAACTTTGGCTTCACCAGCGCATTGGTCAGGCCGATCGTCGCGCCGCCGTTGGTCTTGCTGACATTGTTCCATCCATTCACCACCTGCACGCCGATCGTGTCGGTCTTCGAGATCGGCATCGAGGTGCGCGCGCCAAAGTGGAAGTAAGGAATGGCCCATGCAAACAGCAATGAGCGGGAGTAATTCCAGTTATCCTTCGCCTCGATAACCTCCGCGCCTGCCGAAGTGGAAAACTTTCCAAAGTCCAGCTCAAAGCCCTTGGCCTTGGGCGGCTTGATGCTGATGAAGGCCTGCTCAATATAGTCGAGCTGGCTGGCGTTGCCACCATTTTCCAGCGTGTTGGTGCGGCCATAAAGGAAGTCCACATGCGCGCCGATCGGATCAGGATCGTGATTCAAGGTCAGCTTTGCCGCGCTCAGGTTAAACTGGTCCGTCTTGTCGTTGAAGTTATAAAGTTGATTGACCTGGAAGCCGCTCTCGCCCTCGATCATGTCCTGGGGACGATTGAAATTCGCGCTATAGTAGCCGTCGATGAAGCCGCTCACGTCCATGGGGCCAATGCTCCACGTAGGAGCCGCAGGGGCCGCCGCGGGTGGTTCGGCCGGCGCGGGTGCCGGAGTTTGCGCGCCTGCTGCAAAGGCCATTGCCATGGCTGCTCCAGCCATCGCCTGCATGATGCGATTCGGATTCCTATTCATCGGTACGGTTCCTCCAAAAAATGATTTGTGTTTTGGAATACAGAATGAACTTAGCCAAAAAGTAGGCCTAAGGCCGTGTCGTGTCCGGCGCAATCATCCTGCCGGCCTGACCTTCAGACCCACACGCGCAATCTCGATGTGTGGGTGCCAACAGCGGGTTCCAGCTTTTCCCCGAGGCGGTCCGGTTGATTCGGATTAACTCTAGTTACGCATTGAAGACATAAAGAACGGATGAAGAAAGCACAAATACTTCCTTGTGCCGTCCGGAAAGAGAACGCCATCTTCGGCTTCCCGCAGCACGCCAAGCCCTTTTTGATTCCCTTGACGGATTTCTTACGAATTGCATGGTAAGCATTAAATGGAAGGGTCGAATTGTTATGCTAGTTGAACCAATGACCACGCCCCAGGCAGGAGATACGCTCGACCACTACCACCTCGATAAGGTGGTGGCGCACAGCGGCATGTCCACGCTCTTCAAGGCCACTGACCTGAAGGACGGCAAGCAAGTGGCCATCAAGCTACCCCACGCGGAGATGGAGGCTGACCCGGTCCTCGTGGAGCGCTTCAAGCGCGAGGCCGAGATCGGCCAGGAGTTGGACCATCCCGGTCTGGTGAAGACCTACGATGGCGAGTCACGCAGCCGGACGTACATGGTCATCGAATGGGTCGATGGCCGCCTGCTGCGTTCGATTTTCAATCAGGATGAAAAGCTGCCAATCGACCGGGCCACCAAGCTCACGCTCGCCATCTGCGAGGCGCTGGACTACATGCACAAGCACGGCGTTGTGCATCGCGATCTCAAGCCGGAAAACATCATGGTCGACGAGCAGGATCGCATCAAGCTCATCGACTTTGGCATCGCCATGAAAGAGGCCGCGCGCAGGCTTACGTATGCCGGGCCGTCTCCCCTTCTCGGCACGCCCGACTATATCTCGCCCGAGCAGGTCAAGGGCCAGCGCGGCGACCAGCGCAGCGACATCTATGCGCTCGGCATCATCTTCTACGAGATGCTCACCGGCCAGACGCCCTATAGCGGGCCCAATCCCCTGGCGGTGATGAACGAGCGTCTGCTGGCCGATCCCAAGCCCGCGCGCAAACTCAGACCCGAGATCACACCCCAGTTGCAGGAGATTCTCAATCGCGCTCTCGAACGCGAACCGCGCCACCGCTACGCCACCGCCAGTGAGATGGCCTGGGAGCTCGAGCATCAGGAGCAGGTAGGCGTAGACGACGAGCACCGCAAGATTTCGGCAGGGCTGCGCCTGCCCGGCGCGCGCAAGATGCTGCTCTACGCCGGCCTCGCGCTGGTGCCCGTGGCGATCTTTGTGCTCATGCTCCTCATGGCTAAGCGTTAGGGCCGGCGCCTTTTGGGTCTAGGTCTTTGACTGTTTGTCTTTGTACCAGCTCCGTGCCCCATCCATTCGCCTTTTTTCTGGCGAATGGGTGGGAAACCACGAACCCTATAGTGCGAAATCACGCAGTCAGAGACTTGGTCCCTGCCTCACCGATACGAATCGTCGCGGTGAATCACAAACTCCGGATACGCTCCTCCGCCCAGCTCGTGCAGGTCCATGCCGATGCGCTCGCCGTCCTGATCGGCACGGAACGGAACGAAGCGGTCGACCAGCTTGAAGAGCAAATACACCAGCGGCAACACCAGACCCAGCAGCGCGGCAATGCCCACCAGTTGAGCCACCAGTTGCCCCGGCTGCGATGCAAACACGCCCGCGGCCAGCAGTCCCCACAGCCCGCCGACGGCGTGAACCGTGATCGCGCCCGAGGGGTCGTCAATCGAGAGGGCAAGCTCAAAAAACTCAACCAGCAGCGGCGTGATAACGCCCGCGGCCAGTCCGATAAGAATCGCCTCGATCGGCTTGACAACTCCCGCGCAGGCACACGAAGCCACCAGGCCGGTCAGCCATCCGTTGGCGCAGAGGCTCGCATCGGGCTTGCCAAAGCGCACGCGCGTTATGGTGTATGTGGCTGCCACGGCGCCGGCAGCCGAGAGCAGCGTATTTACCGCCGTCACCGGCAGCGCGGCCAGCGGCGCGTGCAACCAGATCACCGCACCGGCCACATTCCAGGCCAGCCAGCCCACCAGCGCCAGCAGGCAGCCGAAGACGACATAAACGGCGTTGTGGCCCGGCATTGCAGTAGCCAGCCCTTCTTTGGGAAACTTGCCTTGACGCGGCCCGGCGATCCAGACCACGGCCAGCGCACAGATGCCGCCCAGCACGTGAACTGTCGCGGCCCCGCCGCCGTCCAAAAAGCCCGCCCCCAGCGAAAAGTTGACGCCCAGTTGCCCGAGCCAGCCCCCGGCCCAGACCCAATGCGCCAGCAATGGGAAGACGATCGCGGCCAGCACTGCGGCAATGGCCAGCCCCGCGCTCAGACGCAGCCGGTCGGCTCCCGAACCCCATGGAATCAGGACCGCCATCGACACGGCCAGCAGCTCAAAAAGCAGTGCAAGTTGCGAAAGTGGCGCGGCTGTACCGAGGCCGCCGAGCAGAAGCGGACCAGCACCCGCCCAGTTCCACGGCTTGCCCGCAAGCCAAAACGTGTGGCCCGCGCCGCCGCCCGTTCCCGGCAGATTGCCCGTGAAGGCCACACCCACCAAGGCAAAGACAATCGCAGCAATGGCAATCATGCCGATGTTGCCCAGCAGCGCCTGCGCCGCAGAACGCGAACGCCCCAGGCCAGTATTGATCAGCGCCACGCCTGCGATGGCCAGCGGAGCCAGCAGCAGCAGTACGAGCGTAAGCGCGAAGACGGTGTCAGTCAGCGGCTGTGCGGCTTGCGTATTCATGAGCGGCTCTCTCCACGCGCGGGCATGTGGGCGCGCACTGTCACGAAAAGTCCCAGCCCCTCGACCCCCAGGCCGCAGACTACGAAAACTCCCCGTTGCACCAGCGCGGGAAACAGAACAAGCGCGGCAATCGAGAGAAAGAAACCGGCCACCATCACCAGCAATCCGGCATATTTCATTCGCGTTCCTTCCTAAGCGTCTGTGCCTATTCAAGCGCCAGCCCGCATCGACCGGGTCAATCGAGAGCCTCGGGACCCGGCCTCATTCCGAGGTCCGCAATCCAATTTGCAGCTATGTAAGGATTGGCGGCAACGCCTTTTACGAAATTCTAAAGCATCCGATTGCTTGCACCGCAAAATGCGACGCTTCGATGTTCGGCGGCAGTGGTGTTTCCGAATCGCCGACCACATGCCCAGAGTTGCAGGATATGCTGGGTAAAGTTGAAAACTGCCAGGCGAAGCTTCTCTGACTCTTGAACGTCAACCTACTTCGCCTATCCGTTAGGAATCCGGCTTCCATGGAGCTGGATCAGGCGCGGCCCACTTATGTCGCCGAACACACACCAAATTTTACTGCGCATTCGAGCGTGGATGTTCTGGCAAACCATAGCGACGACGCAGCACGTTGCGCCATGAAGCGAAGGCCACTTCCTCGTCCGAACGAAACCGATTCGGCATGTATGAATAGATCTCGGTTGTGGGGATCAGCGGCGTGGACCATCCGCCTCCTGCCGACATGAGCAGTTGCGCGAGTACAGACCAGTTTGTGTTGTCGAATCGGGGATCAGCCACAATGGCTGTGAGCAGTTCCGAGGTGTCGGGCCGGGCATCGGCATCGACGGTTCGCAGGAACTCCTGCCTGAGGCTCGGCTCGTGTTGAGGCGACAATCCGTAAAACCAATCAACCAGAAACTTCTTCTCGCCTGCGCCACTCAACTTCCAAAGATCTAATGCCAGGGGCATTTGCTCCCACTGACTCCATGGTCTTGACGACGGCGGAAGGAGTGCAAAATCAGCCTTCAATTGCACCGCCCCTTTGGCGGGGTTCTCGATTCCCGAGAGCCAGTCAGAGGCCGCGACCCAAAGGGAGGAGGAGCCTTGGTTTCGCTGCAGGTTATTGAAAGCGCGTGCGCGAATCAAAGTCGCATCACCCGGCCGCAGGAGCCGCGGCGCATGGTTGAGGATGAATCCTGCGATCGGAAAGAAGACTTCATCGCGAGAATCCACCTGCGTGAAACGGAGGTCTGGGTCGGTAGAGAAAGGTTCGAGTAACAGGAACTTCATCAGATCAGCTGGGCCGATTGCCTGTGCGATGTACACCAGCGTGGCGTCAGGGACGACATCTTTCGAAGGTGGCCCGGGCGCACCGAACAGCGCATACAGGAATGTCCACTCGCGGTCGGGTGATGGAAGGGCAGAGATCTGGGCGAGAACGGCATCTACTTCTCCCCAATATTGCGCCGGTACGGCGCTGGTTTGACGGGTCGCCCGCTCGAGCTTGACAAGGAACCAGCTTGCACAATGAGTTCGGTCGTTGCGCTCGGCCCAATAACGGTCGAACGCTGGCGAGAGGTCGGCCTCGGGTATCGGATACCCGTTCGAGCGATAGGCCAATTGCGTGTGTGCCGCCTCAAGGTAGAACTGAATCATCGCACTAGCCACTTGGCCAACAGTTTGGGGAGTCTCCAATTCGCTGTCTAGTTTGCGAACGAAGGGAAAGTTTGCTCTCATGGAGTTGTGCAAATCCGGGATGGCCGCAGCGTGATCGCCGATCAGCGAGGCCATGAACGGCAGATCGTGCGAGTCCTCGCGAACGAACAAGGCTCCAAGTGCAATGGTGCGTACCTTCGGATCGGGATCTCTGAGCAGATTGTGAAGCTCATCAGGCGCATGACTCAGACTCTTAAGATCCGCAAGAAGCTGAGCCTGTTCCGCAAACACGTCCGGAGGGATCTCCCTGTCGTCCAGCGGTCGATTTGCAATGATGGCGCGGGTAGCGAAATGAGTCAGATGTTCGGCAATGGCGCTCACCTTCATCTGGAATGCGCCCGGATTCGAGGCGGCGTTTGCAGGGATTGGCGTAAACGCAAGAACGGTGATTGCCAGAGACGCCACTCTTACAACACGTGTCGGGTGCATGATAACCATAATGACGGACTAAGCTTCGCAAGGTTAAGCGTTATTTTGCAAAAACGGGTTGCCTTGATAAAAAGACTCTCCGCGTTCGACGGGTGCCCCCGGTCTCGGGGTTCTGTTCCAACCACATTGAGGGTGCCCCCGGTCCCTCGCACTTGGGGACCGGGGAGAACTCAAAAAATCGACCGTGAAATATCCTTACCGCAAAGTCGCCTTCTCGACTGTTTTCAGGAGTCTCCGGATTTCTGTTGGTATCTCCGCCCAACCGCAAACCGCCCCAACCCCCATCCTTTGACGCCCGCCACCCCGCCCATTGCCCTTTCCGTCCAAAAATGCGGCTTTATTGCCCATCTAACCCCAATCGGCGCGCATCCCGGCCCCATATCCGATACCATACTTAAGGTACCTATAAAAGAATGAGCCTGAAAGCCAAGCTGGAAGCAGTCATCTATGCCGCGGAGGAGCCGGTCACACTGGCCCAGCTCGCCGCCCTCTTTGCCGCCGACGCCCTCGAGTGGAAGGCGGAGCAGGAAGCCGCGTCTGCCGCGCAAGCCGCCGAAGCAGCCCAAACCCTGCCCCTCGGACTCACCGAAAACACCGACGGCGCAGAACTGCAGCCGGTCGAGCCCGCTGAGACCTCTGCCGACGAAGTTTCGCCCGAAGCCACTCCGGAAGCAGCCGCGGAACCCATCTCCGAGCCAGCCGCCGAGGCCGCCACAGAAACAAATCCTGATGCCAACCCTGAGGCCGATCCCGAGACAACTCCGGCCGCCGACCCAGCAGCACCCGCGCCAACCGAAGAATCCGCCGCCTCAGCAGCCGACGACGCCGAGGCCGAAGCCCGCCGCGCGGCACGTCAGCGCGACCGCGAGATCCGCGCCATCCTTCGCCAGCTCCTCGACGAAATCATCGCTTCTTATGCCTCCGACAACCGCGGCATCGAGATACGCGAGATCGCCGGAGGCTTCCGCGTAGCCACCAAGCCCGAGTGCCACGACGCCGTCCGGCTCTTTGTCCGCAGCCTCAAGCCGGCCCTCAAGCTCTCTCTCCCCGCTCTTGAAACCCTGGCCGTCGTCGCCTACAAGCAGCCAGTCACCGCTCCCGAGGTCAACGAGATTCGCGGCGTCGACTCCTCCGGCGTCTTCGGCTCCCTGCTGGCCCGCAAGCTGATCGCCACCGCCGGACGCAAGCAAGTCATCGGCCGGCCGATTCTTTACAAAACAACCCGCGAGTTTCTCCTTCGCTTCGGCCTCAAAGACGTTAGCGAACTGCCTTCGATGGAGGAGTTCGAGAAGCTGGCCGCCCTTGAACTTGAAGAGCCCGAGCCTGCCGCCGAAGAAGACGGCGAGCAGAAGCCAAACCCAGCCTTGGCTCCCGAAGGTCCGGAATTCGACGAGGCCGCCAGCGAAGAGCTGGAAGACTCGCCAGCCAAAAGTATTCAACCTCAAGTAGAACCCTCTGAACCCACTGAGACCGCCGAGACGGCGGTCAGCAACGAACCTACACCCCCCGAAGAGGCCGCTCCTGCTGCGCCTCCCGCACCAGAGCAGGCAGAAAACGAGACACTTCCCCATGGCGAAGAAAAAAGCTAAGTCCGAAGCAACCACACCTGAATCAACTGAACCCATCGAGCAGGTCGCCCCCGAGGTTGAAACTCCCAAGATCGCAGACCCCGTCGGCGACGTGACCGACGGCGAGGCGGCAGCCGCAATCGAAGCCCAGCCCGAAGCAGAGCCCGAAGCAAAGTCAGAGACTGAAATCGAAGCCGAAGACGCTCCCGAGCCGGAGTCCCCAGAGGACGAGTCTGAGGAAAGCCCAGAGTCCGACGACGACGACCCAGAATTCACTCCCAAGCCGCGCCCCCCCGCCAAGCTCGAACGCCTGCAAAAGATCCTCGCGGCAGCCGGCATCGCCAGCCGTCGCAGCGCCGAGTCGCTGATCGAGCAAGGCCGCGTTCAGGTCAACGGCAAGGTCGTCACGGTTCTCGGAACCAAAGCCGACCTCGGCCGCGACCACATCCGCGTCGACGGCAAGCTGCTCCAGGGCGCCGAGCGCCTCCGCTACTTCGTCCTCAACAAGCCCAAAGGCTTTGTCACCACGGTCAAGGACCCTGAGGGTCGCCCCACCGTGATGCAGTTCTTCGAGAAGATGAAGGAGCGCCTCTACCCCGTCGGCCGCCTCGACTACATGAGCGAAGGCCTGCTCGTCGTCACCAACGACGGCGAACTCGCCAACCGCCTCACCAAGGCCGCCTCGGGCGTGGAAAAGACTTACCTGGTCAAAGTTGCCGGCCAGCCTACCGAAGCCGAACTCGACATTCTGCGCGGTGGCGTCGCCATCGAACGCGGCAAGCCGGGATCGTCCAAGGTTCGCACCTCTCCGGCCCGCATCCGTCAGGTTCGCCAAGGCGACAATCCCTGGTATGAAGTCGTTCTCATCGAAGGCCGCAACCGCGAACTCCGCAAGATGTTCGAAGAGGTCGGCCACTTCGTCGAAAAGATCCGCCGCACCGGCTACGGCCCGCTGGTCCTCGACCAGGAGCCCGGAAACCTCCGCGAACTCGAACCCCGCGAAGTGGAACTGCTCCGCCTTGCCGCCGAAGGCAAGCTGCGTACGCCAAAATCCAAGGAAGTCCGCCGCCGCAATCTAGCCGACGCGGGCCTCCTGCCCACGGTTCTCCCCAAGCCCAGCGGCCGTCCAAGCTCGACCAAGCCGCTTGAAGGCTCGCGTTTTGCTGAGCCCTCCCCGGCCTTCCGCACAAAGAAGTTTGACTCGGACCGTCCCAGCAGCCCGGCGCGCCCCTACAGCAAAAACGCAGTAGCCAAGCCCTTCCGCTCAGACCGCGCACGGCCCGAGCGCGCAAGTTTTGACCGCCCCCGTTTCGACCGCGCTGGTGCAGAGGGATTCCGCCCCGCCGCAGGCCGCACCTCTTCTCCCAACCCCGTCCGCAGCTTCTCGCACAATGAAGACGAGGGTCCGGGACAGAGAGGCGATCAGGCCAGCTTCGGCTCGGCACGCCCAGCAGGCCGCAGCTTTGACCGCCCGGCGTACGACCGTTCCAGCACCGGACCGGCAAGGCCAGCTTCGGCAGGAACTGACAGACCCGCCGCAGCCCGTCCTTTCACGGCCAAACCGAAGTTCGACAAGCCCGCCTGGAAGAAGCCCGAGCGCACCGAACGGCCTGAGAGTCACGACCGCTCCCAGCGCCCGCCACGGACAGATCGCCCCGGCAAGCCAGACTTCAAGCGCTCTGCCCCGCCCCGCCGCGAAGCTCCTGCCCGCCCGGCACGCGACTTCGACGACGATTTGGGCCCGGTGAGACCGCCAAATCTCCACATTGAAGAGATCACCGGGCCGGACCGTTCCAGCTCTTCGCGTCCCAGCCCTGCGCGTCCCTACAAGCCTCGGCCATTCCAGGCGAGCAACTTCGAGCCTCATTCAGCAAACTCACGTTCGTCTGCCCCGCGCTCCACTTCGCCCCGTCCCTACGCGGACAGGCCCAGCCGTCCCACATCCTCTGGTCGTCCCAGCTTCGACCGGCCGGCATCCTCCTCGCGATCGAGCGCACCCAAGCCCTTCCGCAGCGAAGGCGGCCTTCCGCGTGCCTACACCACCAGCAGCGGAAAACCCCGCCCCGGCGGCGCGCGTCCCAGCAGTAAATCAGGCGGCAAGTTCGCGAAACCCGGTGGCTTCAAGTCCTACGGGGACAAGCCCGCCGGCCGTTCCTCGGCTCGCCCATTCACGCCACGCACCGAGGGCGCATCCGACTACCGCCCCACCAAGGCCAAGCCATATCCCGGTTCTACCCCGCGTGCCGAGAGAAAAGCCGGCCCCGGCTGGAAGCCCAAGACCGGGGCCCCCGCGGACAGGTCTTCGTCCGTGGGGCGCAAGCCCAGCTTCGGCGGCGCTGCCAAGCCCGGCGGCTTCAAAAGCTCCGGCTACAAAGGCAAGCCCTCCGGCGGCAAACGCTCTGGCCCACCCTCCGGCGGCAAGCGCTTCGGCAGCAAGCCCGGCGGAAAGAAGCGCGGTTAAGTAGCGCTCCATTGATCGCAATCGACATATTCACCAACGAATGCGGGAAGAAATGAAGGATTTTGAAACACTAAAAGCCGAGATCTTCGACACCAGCCTCCGCGACGGGCTGCAGCAGCCGAACATCGCGATCTCCGTGCCCAACGCCGTCGGCCTTCTCCAGCACATGGCCGCCTTTGGCGTTCATTACGCCGAGATCGGCTTTGCCGGCGCAAATCAATTCGTCTCGGACCTGACCGCCGCGCTCCATTCAGCCAACACGGGAGCCATGAAGCTGGCTCTCTTTGGCAGAACGCGCGGCCGCGGCACAAAGGTTCAGGATTGGTCCGACGTGCAAGTGATGGTCGCCAACAGGCAGCGCGTTCCCGTCGCCGTCATCGTCGTGAAATCCCGCCTGCTCGATGTTCTCAAGTCTCTGGAAACCACGCCCGATGAAAACCTGCTGATGGCCTTCGAGACCATTGAGTACCTGCAACAGAACGGCCTCGAAGTTATCGTCGACCTCGAGCACGCCATGGACGCCGCCTGCGGACGCCGCGAAAACGGCAACGAGTGCGATGTCGATTTCAGCCAGCAGAGCCTCGACTACTTCCACCAGATGGTTGCCCAATGCGCCAGCCAGCAGGTCAGCCGGATCGTTGTCTGCGACACCACCGGAGGAGCCGATCCCACCGAGGTCGGTCAGGTCATCGAAGGCCTTGTTCGGAGTTATCCCGGCGCCAGCTTCGGCTTTCACGGCCACACCGATCGCGGCCTCGGAGTCGCCAACGCCCGCGCAGCGGTTCTCGCCGGAGCCATTCAGATTCAAGGCACCATTCTCGGCACAGGCGAACGCTGCGGCAACGTCAATCTCACCACCGTCATCGGCAGCATGCAGCTAAGAGGCGAAGCTGAATTTGTAACTCCCGAGTCACTTACAGGACTTACAAGCCTGGCTAACTCGACTTACTCCGCCTTCGGTCTCGAGCCGCCCCACGGCACGCCCATCGTCGGCCCCGGCGCATTCGGCACATGGGCCGGCATGCACGGCAGCAGCGAAAAGAAAAACCCAGGCGCTTATCTCTGGTGCGATCCCGCCCGTGTCGGCGCAGTCCCGGTCATCGGCGTCAACGGCCAATCGGGCAGAGCCAATATTGTCATGCTCTCTCAAACCCTCGGCGTCCCACTCAATTCCGAACAAGCCCAAGCCTTGATGGACGCCAACCAGGCAATGATGGAGGGCGGCGGCTTCACCGTCAGCGAAATCTCTTTCAAGCTGGCATGTATGAGAGTGCTCAAAACTCTGCATGAGGACTTCAACATCAAGAGCTGGCGAGTGCTCGATGAATCCGATGAGACTGGAGACCGCTACGTTCAGGCATCGATGCTGCTCACCGTCGGCGATTCGACGGTGACGACAACGCGAGCCGAGGGAGCCGGTCCCGTCGACGCGCTCACCAAGGCCATGCGCCGCGAGTTGGAAAAGTGGCACCCCACCATCGCGCGGATGCGCCTCGGCACCTTCAGCGTCACGGCGCTCGATGTCACGGCGCACGACACCGCCGCCCACGTCCGTGTCACCGTCAGCTTCAACGCCGACGGCCACGAGCCCTGGACCACCGCCGGAGTCAGCGGCGACTTGAATCAGGCCGCTCTCATGGCCATCGTCGATGGCTTCCATTATTGGCTGCTAAAAAACCCCGACTGAAAAGCCAGGGTTCCGTAAAGTTCAGTAAATCTATTGATTGAATGATTGACCCTGGGTGCCCCCGGTCCCCCGCATTTGGGGACCGGGGCTGCCACGAACCCAAACCTGCGTTGTTCTGAACCCAACTACGATCCCTGGGTGCCCCAGGTCCCCCGCATTTGGGGACCTGGGATACCACGAACCCTAATCACGCCCGCCCCGGCGCCTCAAGCATCTTCAACTCGTCCAATTCCTTCTCAAGCTTCTCCGGCAGCGTCTTCCGCAGCTCTTCCATCTGCTGCTTCAGCTCCTTCATCTGCTTCTCGTCGAGTTTGAACTCTTCCACCTTGAAGTTCTTGCCGAACTCGGCCATCTGCCGTTTCAACTCATCTATCTGCTTCGGGTCGATCTTCAAGCCTTCGCGCAGCTTCTCCGCCTGTGCGCGCAAAACATCGGCGTTCAGGCTCCCGGCAAGATCCGCATCGATCTCCGCCACCAGCAACGGGCCTTCATCGCCGAAAAAGTTGCCGTCGAACTCGATCATCCCATGATGCTTCGAATCCACCTGCAACGTCAGCGTCTGCTGCTTTCTGTCGCGCAGCACGGTCACCTGCACCGACTTGCCCTGGTTGGCGTGCAACGAGCGCTCCCAATCCGCCATTGTGCCGATGTTGTCGGAACCAACCTTGAGAATCACATCGAATGCCTTCAGCCCAGCCGTCTCTGCCTCGCTCTTGCGCGCCACCTGCTTCACCATCAGCCCGCTCGGCACGCCCAGATACTCGGCCATCTGCGAGGTCAACGGCTCCACCATCGCACCCACCTTCAGGCTGCTGCCAAAGAACGGCATATGGAAGCCCCCCGGCAGCGGCGCGTCACCCCCGCCACCGGCCAAAATCCCCATCCCCGGAGCCTGCGCAAAAACGTCATTGCCCGAACCGATCTTCGTCCAAACCTCGTGTTCCATCGCCCGGCGATCGGCCAACTCCACGGCCAAGGTCTGAATGTTGCCCTCGCGGCTGATCTCCAGACTCACCTTCCGCCCCGCTGGAATCTCCCTCAACATCCGCCGCAACTGCTCGGCGCCTTCCACGGCCTGCCCGTTCAGTTGCAGCACCACATCGTTGACCTTCAGCCCGATCTGCCCCGCCGGAGCATCATGATCAATCAGCGTGATCACCGCCCCGCGAACCTCTTTGAGCTTCAGCGCCTTCGCCTTCTCCTGGTCCACATCCGTCAGGTCCACACCCAGGTAGCCCTGCGAACCAGCGTGCAGCGCCAGCGGACTCGGCTCCGCATTCAACTCGACGAGCCCCCGCGCCTGTGCCAGAGCCCCATGCGGCGCCATCGCTGCCCACGTACCCGCCCCCAGCATCGTCAAAAATCCAAAACCACGAACCAGCCTCGAAATGTCCTTCATGACCTCATCTCCTGCCACTTCTGTCTGGGTGCCCCCGGTCCCTAGCACTTGGGGACCGGGGATACCACGAACCTCCTCCGGTCCGCATTCTCTCGTTCGATGCAGTTCCCGGAGTACAACTCACGCTTACTGAATCTCCGGCTCCCGGCTCAAGACCTCTCTTGAAACCGTCCTGATATATGGATTCCGGTCGGAGTTGGCCACCGAATGCAGCACCTGCCGCACGCTCGTATCGCCCTCCACCGGCTGCAAAATATTGATCGCCGCAGTGCGAATCTTCGGATCGCTGTCGTTCAACAGCGCCTCAAGCATCGCATCCCGCACCCGCTGATCCTCGGCGACATAAGGCTCCAGCCCCTTGAGAGCCTTCTCGCGCACGCCAGAGTTCTTGTCGTAGCGCAGCGCCACCATCAGCGCATCGCGAATCCCCTGTGCCTTGCATCCATGCCCCGCGCGGCACTCGGCCGCCAGCAGGCCCACCGAGTTGTCCCGCACGCCCGCCGACGCCGAGTTCTGACTGGCCAGCATCAGCAACTGCCGAATCGCCGGATCGTCCAGCGACCCCTCGATCTGCTGCGGTACCAATTGGTTGTAACGCACTTCCACCAGATGGCTGTTCGGCTGCTGCACGATGCTTGAAATATTGGCAATTTCAGCCGGCGCTGTGCTCCCCGCCGTCTCAACCGCTGCCGGCTGAACTGCCCCCCGCTCAATCTGTGCCGCGATAGCGGCCTTGGCCTGCCCCGCGCGATGCTCGGCAACCCTGTAGCCACCCAGCGAACCCGCCCCAACTCCCAGCACGAGTAGCAGCCCCGCAGCTACTGGAGCCGCCTGCAGACTGGCAAAATTGTTCGTCAGCTTTTGGCTCAGCCGCTCAAACCAGCGCATCGGCGGCAACGCATCCAGCGCCTCTTCCAGCCTCAGCCTCGACCGCGCCACCAGGTTGGCGTCAGGCTCTGCCACCGGATGGGCCGCCATCAGCACCTTCAGCGCCAGCAGCTCTTCCCGATCCCTGCCGCACTCGGGGCAGGTGGCCAGATGCCGTTCCAGTTCATGCGTCTGTTCGTCAGCCAGTTCCCCGTAGGCCGCCGTCACAATCCGCTCATGTGCAACTTCGCAATTCATAGCTCAACGTCCTTCCAGCCTCTAAAAAAAGTCCCCAACCCGCGCCCAACGATCCGGCTCCCCTAAAAAAGAAGATGCCAAAGGCGCTCTACCGCACTCCCGCCAACTGTGCTCTCAGCTTCTTTGTCGCCCTGAAGAGCGTATTCTTGGCAGTCTCTTCCGTCGTATTCAGCATCTCCCCAATCGTCCGCAACCGAAGCCCCTGATAGTGCTTCAGCTCAAAAACCATCCGCTCCCGCGGTGTCAGCTTTTCCAGAGCCAATTGAATCCGCTCGCCCAGCGCCTTGCGCTCCAGCTCCTTCGCCGGATTCGAAAACGACCGGTCATCCGAGACCGAAGCCAGCACGTCAATCTCGTCGCCGGAGTGGTTCACGTAGACCGCGTGGTCCTCGCGCCGTGTCTTCTTCCGGCGCAACTGGTCCAGGCAGAGATTGGTCACAATCCGGTAGATCCACGTATAAAACGAGCACTCAAACCTGAAGTTCCCGATATACCGGTAGGCCTTTAAAAACGCCTCTTGATAAATGTCCTCGGCGTCGTGCTCGCTGCCGGTCAGATGCAGCGCCAGCCTGAGCACCTGCTGCTCATACTGCCGCACCAGCGTGTCAAAAGCCGCCCGCGACCCCGCCTGCGCCTCGCGAATCAGCTCCATCTCCGGCGCGCGCGCCTGCGCTCGTTCCTCGGCACTCTTCCCGTTCATGGCTCTGGTCGCAGTCATACCTTGGGAGGATTGTACCCTCCCGCCTCTAGGCCAAGCCACGCCAGCCGTCATCTGCGCCGGGGAAGTGGGGTAGGTTGCTGCATCCGTTGCCATCGAATCCGCTCCGGGAAGTTCATTCTGCCTTCACTGCGATAGACGCAGGAAACACGCGTAGGTGAGCGGGGGGTTAGAAGGGTTACAGCCCCGAGTTAACCCCGGTGCCACTATTGAACAATGGGTGCCCCAGGTCTCGATTTTGAGACCTGGGAAACCACGAACCCAAACCAGCCTGGTGCCGGGTGCCCCCGGTCCCTCGCACTTGGGGACCGGGGCTACCACGAACCACAGGGCGCGCAAGCGCCGACTGCCGCACCGCAGGTGCTGGGGATCGGGGCTACCGCGAACCCCAGGGCGCGCAAGCGCCGGCTGCCGCACCGCAGGTGCCCCGGAAGCTAAACTAGAACCAAATGACCGAAAATCTCTTTCCCGATCCAGCCCCCGACGCCCCCGCCGAACACTTCACAGCCCACTGCGACGGAGGCTCCCGCGGCAATCCCGGCCCCGCCGGCTACGGCGCAGTCGTCGAAGACGCAAAAGGCAAAATCGTCGCCGAACTGAGCCACTTCGTAGGCATCCAGACCAACAACTTCGCCGAATACTCCGGCCTCCTTGGCGTCCTCAAGTGGGCCGTCGAACACGGCACGAAGCACCTCACCGTCATCTCCGATTCCGAGTTAATGGTCAAGCAGATGCAGGGCAAGTACGCGGTCAAGAGCCCCGTACTCCGCCCGCTCTTTGAAGAGGCCCGCAAACTCTCCCGCCAAATCCCAAAATTCGAGATGCGCCACACCCTCCGCGGCGGCAACAAGCACGCCGACCGCCTGGCCAACGAAGCCATGGACAAAGGCATGGGCAAATCGAGCGGCGCAGTCAGCGGAACTAGCGGAGCTGGCACAGCAGCCGCCCGGCCCTATGGCAAGCTGGTACCTTCCTCGGTGCCGGCCCCCAGCCAGCCCGCCGCCAAGCCCACCCGCCAAATCCTCGAAGGCTACGTAAAAGGCGGCGTAGTCCACCTCCTAGAAGGCGAACTCCCCGACGGCATCTTCGTAAAAGTCATCCGCGAATAAAGCATTCCAAGATCGGGAAAGAAGGAAGGATACGATGCAAACCCCTCTCGCGCAAATGATTGCACTAACTTGCTGCGGTAATGCTGCGATTCACGGAAAGCAAGTTCCTCAGTTTTTCCCTAATAATTCGACCTGTCAGTTTTGCGAGTCAATCACCTTCATCGCAGGCGAGAAATCAAAAGGCAGAGAGGCTCAATCCGTAGCTTTTGCTGATTCCCCTGACAGATGGATCGAGGGCCTGTCGAAGCGTGGGGTCATAGGGTTGAAGCTACATCAGCGTGCGCAAAACCAGTCTCAAATTTCAGACCGCATGTCTTCGGGGTTCGTGGGCGGCGGAAGACTCTGGAGAATTGAAGCAATGCGACGAGACTCATCCAGCGAGTTCTGGTTGAGTAAATGGGAAGTTGGGAATCAAAACTCACCTGACCGAAAGATATGGAGAGTAACTTACGGGCTCTGCGAAGTTTCAAAGACAGTGCAAATGACCCTCCGCAATCTTGATGAGATTATCGCCGATCTTCGATTGGCATTAAATGCGATTCATTCGTTTTCAGAAACAAATAATTGCGTTAACTTCACTGCATGTTTTGCAAATGCATTACGGGCACTTGATGAACCAAAAGCGGATATTGGCTACCACAAGGACCTATTCCCTCCCGGAACATTCGCCAACGCCGCTCAATCTATTCTGAAATCGGCTATGAGCGCGTGGGTCTTTGGCGGCATGGGATCCTGGAACGATATGGGCTTTGAGGGTGAGTCCCAAAAAGAATATGAACAAATCTCTGACACTTTATTCAATGTATTAAATGAAGCAGTGGAGGCCGCAGCCACTAGGCCGTATCGACATATAGTTTCAGGTGCAACCAAGCGCAAGCGAGGGCGACGAGGGCTTTGAAGCAGGTTTTGGATTTTTCGTATCGCGTGGCGAATCTGCGA